>Ga0208827_1000459_pt1 | contig 19789 bp, 22 predicted proteins | sample Sb_taG_5_FD_187709 | JGI IMG/M metagenome (GOLD analysis project Ga0208827, IMG submission 187709) | Peat soil microbial communities from Weissenstadt, Germany - Sb_50d_8_FC metaG (SPAdes) (version 2) | ecosystem: Environmental > Terrestrial > Soil > Wetlands > Peat | place: Germany... | reverse complement strand
CGACGATTGATCAGTCTGATATTCGCGGGTCGAAACCGCATAATCTTGATTCGTCGGGAGCTGCCTCTGACTTACGTTGCGAGTCCGGCTGAGCCTGTCGCAAAGGTAAGACGAAGATTCTCCTTCGTGCCTACTCCGGCTGCGGCTGGCCCTGTCCTCGAAGTGAGTAACGTTGTTCATTCGTTGGGTGGTCTTTGCTTTTTCCTTCTTTGAAAAGTTCTTGCTTTTGCCTTTGTGGGATTGCTTTTCTTCATGCCGCCATCTGCAGCTTTCCGGCCGTTTCCGCTTTGATCCCGATGGCCCAGACGAAGCCCAGCAGCTCGCGTCCCACCGCGGTCCTGCCGCCATCAGCTTCAAGTAGCGCTTGTGCAGCCGGATCTGCGCCTTCCAGGCGATCTCCTTGATCTCTTCCGGAACCCCTTCTTGTCGCTGCCGCAACCTGGGTCCGATGGCTGGCCGGAAGCGATAGCTCCAGGCCGATTCGACGGCGATTCGTCTCAGATGTGCGTTGCCTGTCTTGGTGATGTTCCCACGTCGCTGACGTTTGCCGCTTGAGTCTTCGCTGGGTACCGCGCCGCTGTAACCCATCAACTTCCGCGCGCTCTCGAAACGCGAGATATTGCCTAACTCGGCGGCAATCGTTACCGCCGAGAGATGGGCGACCCCGCGCAATGCCTGTAAACCCCGGATCACTTCCTGCACCTGCGGCGAAGCCCACTTCACCGCCTCCGCAATCGCCTGTTCCAGCCGCTTGACCCGTTCGTCCATGTGCTGCACTTCGTGCAGATAATCCAGAAGCGTGAACTCCTGCGCCGGCTGCGAAAAGTGGATTTGCTGGACCCAGGTCAGGTAGCGCTCCGTCCACGCCTTCAACCCCATCGCCGGACGCCGGCCCGTGCGCAGCAGGAACTTGCTCAGTCGGTGACGCGTCCGCAACTGATCCTGCTTGGCCGCCTCCCGTGCCCAAACCAGGTCCCGCAGTGCCTCAGAGCCTTCGTCTGGAACCCACACCGCTGTCAAATCGTCGGACCGGTGATTGCGTGCCAGCTTCTCGGCATCCCGCCGGTCCGTCTTCACCCGATCGCCCGCCTTCACCGGAACCAACGTCGGCGCCACCACGGCGCACTCCACCCCCAGTTGTGTCAACTGCCAGTACAAGTACGTAGCCCGTCGGACCGGCTTCATAACAGGCCCGCAACTGCTCCACCGGACCAAGCTTCTTCACCAGCTTGCGGATCGACTCTTCCCGGTTGGCTAATCGTTCCCAGGCTGCGTACCTCGCCGTCCTGCTCGGCTACCGCGACGGCAATCGTCTCGGCATGGACATCCAATCCCAAAAATCGTACCTTCTCTCGCATGACCGTTCCTTTCCGCTCGTGGCTCTGAACTGTGCTTCTAATCCACTCACAGCCTAACCCACGACTAGCGCATCGGAACGGTCACTCCATAATGACTTACCAGATTAGGGAAGGTTTGCCGACGATACGGGAAGTGGAGATCGCTCTACCCCCCGGCGTTGCTCAAGTCCTTGGGTATCTTGGTCGGCGTTCTACCTTTGTCGCCGGAGCCTGCTTTTCGCGCGCGGCACCAGGCCGAGGGCTTCGAGTACCACTGCCGCGTAAGACGACCAGTCGGTAGGCAGCACGGCCGGCGCCTCGTGAGCCACCTGCAATAGCCCACGGTATGCAGCGTACACAAACACAGCCTTCGCTTTGGCCTGCGGTTGCGCGAGCCCGAGTTCGCGGTAGCAGGCTTCAAGGTACCCAATTCGGGCCGATGCGACACGGTTCAACACGCGCTTTACAATCGGGTCCCCAGCGGCCTCGGCGAGCGCCGCGTACAAGGAGCGCGATCTTGGTGATTGCGAGGTCGCCTCGAGCATTAGATAGAGCCGCTCACGCGGATCGGTCACAGCCGACAGTCCTGCGATGGCCTCCGTGGTGGCCCGCTGCTCCCAGCGGCCGAGGGCGGCGGCCAAGAGCTCGGACCGCCCCTTGAAGTGCCAATAAAAGCTGCCCTTGGTGACGCCGAGCCGCACGGCGAGCGCTTCCACCGTGAGCGCCCCGAGACCGGCCTCGGCAATGAGGTGAAGCGCAGCTTCGGCCCAGTCGGTCGCCGTAAGCGTAGGCTCGTGGAGTCGTTTCGCGCCGGTACCTTTACGCGCCATAGCGATCTATTCTCCCATACTCTAGGGTATTGACAACCCGCATCTCCATACTCTAGAGTATGGAGCGTGGGACGCAAGCGTGCTTGAACTGCGAGAGTAGTGCCATGGATTCCCGCCTGGAAAAGTTGAAAGAAAATCTGGAGTCTGCGGTGGAAGGCATGTCCAGCGAGGAGTTGAGCTGGCATCCCCCTGGGAAGTGGTGTGCGGCGGAGGTGCTGGAACATCTGTACCTCACCTACACCGGAACAATTCAGGGATTCGAGAGAGTAATGACAAAAGGAAAGCCGCTGGCCTCGCGGGCCTCCGTGGCGCATCGCGCGCTGACCTTCGTGGTCGTGCGATTGGGTCACCTGCCTGCCGGACGAAACGCCCCCGCATTTCTCCAGCCGAGGGGCTTGCCGGTGGAAAAGGTGCGAAGCGAGATCGGGGGAAAGATTGCGGCAATGGATGCGATCATCGCGCAGTGTGAAGCCCGCTTCGGGGGCCAGGTAAAGCTGCTCGACCATCCGTTTCTGGGTCCGCTGAACGCGACGCAGTGGAGAAAGCTTCATCTGGTGCATGGGCGGCATCACCAGAAACAGCTTCTCCGGCTTCGCGAAAGCACGGCGAGGGCAAATGGGCTGAACGCGGGCAGGCGCGGGCTTTCATCTAAGTAGGACGCCAGTGAATGGTCCGATCTATCTGGAATGGGGGTTCCATGAAGCCGACCTCTCTTGTCGCAGTCCTGGTTTTTCTTATTGCCTGCTTCGTGGGATCAATCCGCGCCCAAACCCGCGATAAGAAGGATGAAGTCCCGATCGAACGCTGCGATCGCCTGCCGGTTGTCACCATGAAGGTTGCGGGAGAAAACCGGCGGTTCCTTCTTGATACCGCAGCCACCACGATCCTCAATCTGAAGTCTTTCACGTCGGGTGAGTCCAAGCAGATCCACGTCTATTCGTGGAGCGGAAGCGCGGCCACCAGCGCCCGCGAAGTTTTCTTGCCGCAAGTAGAGCTGGGCACGCGCAAGCTGCGCGATCTGAAGCTCCCGGCGATTGACCTGAGTGCCATCGGCAAGGCCTGTGGAGGGCAGATCGACGGGATACTGGGTGTGGATTTGCTCGATCAGATGGGGATGACCATCGATTTGAAGCGGCGAGTTGCCGTACCCGCGCCCGCTGGTGAGCCGAGAGATTCCGCTGACGCATTTGCCGAGGCGGAAGGGGACCTGGGGAACTGCGATATCGCCTTCAATCACGGAGACGTGAAAGCGATGGCGGAGTGCTTTGATCCGGAGATCGTTTTCTACACGCAGCACGGTGAGTACCGGGGACGCGAGGAGGTCATGCGCTATCTAAGCCAGCGTTACTTCCAGTTTGCTCCCAAATTGCACTATGACGTGAGTCCGCATGATGTACGCATTTTCGACGACGCCTTGTGGTACTCCTACGATTTCTGGATCGATACCCCCGAGGAGTACCGAACCGGACATGGGATGACCATGTGCCGAAAAGATGCCGGAGGCCGGTGGCGCATCCTCAACATGCATAATTCCGTAAGGGAAGCGGCCGCTGCCCCTGACCCGGTGCACTGATCCGGTACCGTGAACTCGTGAACTTCTATACGCATTTGAATGGCGCAATCTCTCATGGACGACATGTGAAGTTAGCCGGCGGTTGAGCAGATCTCTCTTACATAGTCTCTTTGGCGCTCTTGGCGGGCGGGATATTTTTCGAGAAACGGGAGCGCTACCGCGTTCTTGGCCGCACTCTGATCGGCGGAGGATGGGCGCTACTTTTCTTCACGTACGCATTGAGTCACGTGCAGGCAATGCGTGTGAGCACCTCGGAAACCACTGATCTCATCCTCATGCTTGCCGTGGCGATCGCCATGGCGGGACACACGTTGCGCTATCGCTCGCAGCTTGTCACCGGGCTTGCGTTCCTATCGGCGTATAGCACCGTTGCCCTCAGCCACGAAGTACCTTCCGCATGGCGGAGAGTACGGGAGTTGAACCCGTTAGCCTCTTGCGAGAGCCCCTGTTTAGCAGACAAGTGCCTTACCGTCCGGCCCACTCTCCGTTGAGTTTTCAAAGAACGACAGAATTCTGGTAGGCCCGGTGGGATTTGAACCCACAAAAGGCTGCTCTTGAGGCAGCTACGTATGCCGGTTCCGCCACGGGCCTGAGGCTATAAATTGTGCAGGAGTTAATAACTCAGTCGGGATGGACTGAGTCGTAATGACGATCGAAATTGAAGCAGGCGCTTCACAAACTCAATTTAGCATACACCGTGCAAAGGGTCACTCGGTTTTTCGGGCCTCTTGATGTTTTTGCGCGACCTTCTCGCCGGTCATAAACCACCTTGCAGCTGCTGACAGCCTGTCCCAATTCAAATAACGAGGGGGATTTTGTGGGCAAGAATGTGGGCTCCCTCAAATCAGAACAATAGCCAAGTGCCGTCGAATGCTAAGGTTTATGTGCCAGGTGTAAGGACGGACACCAGGCCACTCAGAGCTTGGCTATTAAGTGTTTCCAATGACTTGGAACGCACGGACGACAGTGTAAGTCACTGATAATCACCCCAGGTCAATCGTTTTGTGGGCTTTTTTGTGGGCTGTCGCCGTATGGAACCGTAAACGCTGGTCGCGGCACCGAGTTCTGCAAACACGGAGTTCTGCCAAGCGGAGATAAGATACGGGATTGCGACCGTCGATCGATACAGGAGGTATTCAAGCTCATGGCAGAGAGAAGAGGGCAAGGGAAATCCTGCAGGATGCGCTCGTACGAAATTGAAGGAGACGCAAAGATCATTCCCATCGATCGAGAGACGGGCGAAGCCATCGCGAAGCAAGAACAGTTATTTCGGGAGAAATTTGGCCGCGAGCCGGGACCAGAAGATCCGCTGTTTTTCGATCCCGACGCCTCGACTCCTCAATTCTGCGGCGCCGAGTCGCAGGACAAGGCGTGGACAGCTATCCTGCACGCTGCGGTCGAGTCCGGAATCGATCCAGCCATCGTTTACGCGATGAACAAAACCGGCCGTATCGTCACAAAGGACAACGCACAGTTTCTGACGGACGCCGAACTTCAAGAATGGAATGACGCCATAGATGCGTACCACCAGAAGATTGAATCGGGACGCACTCAATAGGGAGTTCTCCGCCCGAATCTCGCTCATACACGCACGGTTGCTGCACGGTATAACCATTGACGCGAACGGTGCCGCCTCGCTGGCATTTTTGGTCGGCTGACGCGAGGTGAGACAAAAAACCGCGCCAGCGAGGACGCCACGCGGGTTTCGCGTTGCTCAGTACTCGCTCGGCAAGTGGATTACCTTGTTAGCGAAATACAGTGTGATTTCATCCAGCGGAAAATCGGTGTACTCGATCTCCTTGGTGAACACGATGTTGCCGTTGCCATCGTCGCACGTAAGCGTAGCGGCTCGGTCGGGACGTACGGGGAGCTTCCAGACTTGAAATTCCTCCGCGGCAACAGCCTTGTTGTAAGGCTGAATGATTGCGATTTCGTCCAGAAGCCAATACGCGCCGCCGTGCTCGGCAATGTGCTGCGCGCCGTCGGTGTAGAGAACGTTGCGGTTGATCCCGTGCCGATACCAGTTTTCGCTGCCGGTGAACTGCGCGAGGTCGGTTTTCCTGAGAGTCTTCGTCGTCATGATGTGCCTCTTTCGTTTTGAGTGACCCCCGTGGCGGGGGCGAGACAGGCAACACGAACAGCCGAACGGAAGGCGCGGCGTCACGGGCAACCGTGAAATAAATGAGGGGCAGCCCGTAGGGAATCATCGTTTATGTCGCGCAAAGTGCCTTCACGTTAGCCTGCGGCTGTTAGGTTGACTCAGAACCCGTCCGTTGGTGGGTCAGAGAAAGAGGCACATCGTGACGAAGACGGCGCGGAGAGATGTGGCGAGAGGTTAGGGGCAGTCTGGGGAACGAAGGGCGCAGCCGCGGAACGTGCGGGAGTGGCCAGGGCTGGCCCAGCGACTGAAAAACCAGTGCTGGGATGTCGCCTTCACGCGTGACGCGGCGGGCGATGGAACATTTCGGCTTCGATCGTTACGCCTGCGATACTTGAGGATTCAAATCGGACGGTGAAGTCTCTGCCCTCGATAGGAAGCCACTCATAGCTTTGCAATTTGCGGATCGCCTCCGTTAAGTTTTCTGATGTTTGCAGCGCCCAAATGAGCGCATCAAACTCCGCGAGCCAACATTCCTTCTGTTGTTGAATTAAGCCAATATGGTCGCGTGCAATCACGGCGTATGACAGATTGGGCCGATGTTCGCCCTTCTTGACGACGCCGCGTTCCTCCATGAAGTCCGGAGAGCCTTCCAAGAATTCTCGTACATCCAGAAGTTGTTGGAAACCTTCGTCCAGTTCGGCATCCCGGTCGAGGTATTCCAAGGTGCGGACTGCCTTCCTCAGCGGTACACGGTGATGGGTCCGCTGAAGCTGCCCGACCCGTGAAGGAACATTCTCTTTGATGTCCTCGCGCATCTCGCCTTCTTTCGCATTGGCGATCCGGCTGTAATACTCAGGTCGCGCATAAGAGCAGACACGAAGTACATTCTCTTCAGCTCTACTGTTCAGGATGAAGTGCGGAATCAGAAACAAAGTCTGGCCGTCGACGGTCGGCACAAAGGGATGTATGTAGATGTCAAGCGGCCTAATGGTTCCGAAGCTGAGGTCCGTTATCATCAGGCGTACCTGGTTCTCCTCGACACCGCTCAGGTCTGTTATAACCCTGACCCATTCAGAAAGAGATTTGACCATGACGGCGGATTCAAAGGGATACCTTCCGCACATTTTGGACCATGCGTCGCAGAGATACTCGTGGACAGAACAAAGAGAAAGCAGCACCGCGAAGAACTGCCGGAAAGCGCCTAGGTTATAACCTCCGAGGTCCAGGTCAGGTCTACGCCTGAAGGCCAGCCGAAGCCTGTTATTGTAAACATTCCTCAGGTGGCTCAGAAGCTCGCTATCGTCCGGATAACGCATAGCGAGCGCACCCTCCAGTGCAACCTTGCTCAAAAGTCGAGACAACAACAACGCCGTGTCGGGATCATCCACGAGCGACTTATCGACCGGATTGTCCGGCGTGGAAGGCCAGTCTGGTATTCGGCAACCTTGCTGGTGCGCCATAATCCGCCGATCCATTAGCGAAGGAGGAACGCTGAAGCGAAGGCTGGTCGGTGAGAGGATCTCTACGGCCCGTCGGTACTTGTGCCACATGGTAAAAGACGAAATGAAGATCTCGCGGTTGTGGGCCGCAAGAACAGCCTGCTTGGTGGTTTCTTTGAGCTCGGGCGTCCACTTTAGCCAAACTGCCTTTGCGGGCAGGTGTGTTCCATGAAGCTCATGAAGCAGTAGAGCACCAGCCCTGCCAAGGTTTATCATCGCTTCACGGTGTTCCTGGGAGCCGTGGCCATAGTGTGCGATCCACTGCTCGATCAGGTCGATAACTTGGGTGAGAGTACCCCAAACCGCCACGTCGCGCGTAAACTCAGCAAGGGCGAAGCCGTCCGCCCACTTGTCGCTTTGGTCCTCAATGTTTTGAACCTGTGCAACTAGTTGGGGTGATGCATCAGATTTGAGTACGGGCGACGCCATATTGACCCAAAGATATTTCTTCCTTTTTTCCTCCAGTATGCACCTAATCACCCGGTATGAGCGATCGTCCAATCGCGTGGACCCCGGTCCCGCGCCCCTCGTTCGCCAGGCCCCAGAGGGGCGCAGCAAAATCCCCTCAGTGCGTAATACCCCTGAAGCAATTGACTAAAGCGGGCCGTTTACCGCGTGAAAAGACACCGTTCGTCGCTGTTGTCAAGGTGAAGAATCAGGCGGACAGCCACAATTCCATTTGCTTTGGTTGGAGGCGCTGCGGCGCATATTTGCGAAGGAATGATCGGACAAATTCGTTGACCAACCGAGACTCATCGCCGGCTCTCATGATCACAGATGTGTCGAACCACAATGACGTATCGGAGAGCGGCCTTACCACTACACCGTCGGCATGGAGGGTTCTGGCCGTAGGTTTCGTGAGGATCGCGACGCCTACATGCTCCGATACGAGTTCGACCGCCTGCTGTGGCGTAATGATGTCGTGAGCGTGCTTGGGGACGATCGATTCACGTCGTGCCGCATCCATGATCGCCTCATGCACAAGCGGATGAACCCGTTTCGCAAACAGAATCCACTCGTCCTTTGCCAGATCCTGAAGAACCAAGCGCTCTTTGTGAGCAGCCGGGTGGGTTTCGAGAAGAGCAGCGTAGAGCGGTGCCCGAGCGAATGGTACAGCCGTGATCTGAACGTCCTGGGGCGGCGCCGTCACGAGTGCGAGGCTGAGTTCGCCTACAAGGACGCCCCGGAGGGACTCCATGGCGAACTGCGTCATTAGTCGGATTCTGAGCGTCGGATATAAAGGAAGGCGGATGGCCAGCATCGCGGCAATCCAGGCGTGATCGGCATAGGGTGAGTGCCCAATCGCTAAGACGCTATCGGCCCCTTCGTGTGCAGCCTGAGCAAGATGCACAGCCCGTTCCGTATGCGAAAGCGCGAAGCGAGCCTCTTGGACGAAGACACGCCCGGCATCCGTGAGTTCGACGACCCGTCGCTTATCGCGAGTGAACAGGTGAAATCGATGCTCTTCTTCGAGGTCGGTAATCTGTTTGCTGAGCGCAGGCTGGGTGATGTGCAATCGGTCCGCGGCCCGCGTGAAGTTCCGCTCTTCGGCCAAGACGATGACTGCGTGCAAGTGACGGACTTCGAGGTTGGGGAACATAGCTCAAAACCCCAGGCGGTTGACACCTCGCGCTCTGTCCCACGAGGGAGTCCATATTCTGAGCGATTTCCGTACAGGAGTGATTGTGTTTCTGTTTGCTGGCCCGGATTCGGGACAGGAATAGGAACGGGGCTGGAGCTAAAAAGTTCTCGTGAGGCGGGTACCGCCAGCCCAACTGCGCAGCAGGAAACAGGCAACGCCGGTAGGAGCATCATCTGCCCTGAGAGCGGGGGACCCTTCGACGATGCTAGCTGTTCCAAGGCGGTAGAACACGGCTGCGCGCTGCCTTCTTGGTGTAAGTTCCGATTTCGGATTGCCGACGATTCGGGAACTGCCTCATTCTTGGACGGAAGGGCGTTTGTCAGTACTGATCCGCTGTCCTTAGCGGCCAACTTCCTGCTCGCCCGTTATTCGGGCGCAATCGGCCCGGTCATGCTTGCCAAGCGGCGCGAGGGCCAGTCGAGGTGGTGTGGCGGCTAGTGGAAATCGGGTCCCAGTGGATAGTCGACGATAATTGCGCGGCCGTCGGTGAGGGCTTTGACAGAATGTGGGGCACCAGCCGACACGATCGCGACCAATCCCGGCCGCGCGGTCTGAGCCACGCCATCGATGGTCATCCGGGATGGATCCTAGCACGGATGCCCGCCAGTTCCGGTCGAAACCAGACCGCGTCTTCGTACCAAACTCCATTCGCCTATGGCCACAACAGTCCTGTCACATTGAAAAGAGCGTGGACTATCACAGCTGGAAGCAGACTGCCGCTCCTCCTCCGTAGTTCACCGGCAACAAGGCCGAGCACAACTGCGCCAGCGAGGACGATGGCACCACTCCCGAGGTGGACAATGCCGAACAATCCAGCAGTGAACAAGACAGCAGGTGACGGGAAAGAATTCGTCACCCATCGCTGCTCCAGGAACGATTGGAGTAGTCCCCTAAAAATGACTTCCTCCTGGATCGAAGCCGCCACACCGAAATAAAGCCACAGCATCCACGGTGGAAACCCCGAAGTGTCAATCGGACCTTTCGATGGAAATAAGTGAGCAAGCCAGGCTGTGGCCAGTGCGAGAGGCAGACCAAGCAGGACCGCCAATTCTGCGTATCGAACTTTCGTAGCGGTAAGACCGAATCTTGCAACGCCTGCAGTCCCTCGCGCCAGCGTGAATATCAAAGCCAACGCTACTGCGAGACTGATCGCGATAATAAGAGGAACAATTCCCTGCACCGGTGGACGAATCAGCGAGACCGCCGCGAATGCGGGACCATAAACAGCGACAAACAGTCCAAGGGTGATGCCCAACGCTCGTAGCTTCGGATAGACCATCGACAGACTCCTGTACAGAAAAGAACGTCTCAAGGGAAACACAAAGAGAGATTTCTATCTAGTAACGGAGAGCGCTCCCGGATTGTCGGCCAACCGGAAGTAATTCAAAACTGAAGACTGCACCGGATTTGTCCTGACAAGTCGGCTTGGCGGTCGGAATCCGGAATCGGTGCCGGACGAGGGTCCCTCGATGCTGGCGCGTTTATCAGGATTAATCCTGAAAACAGGATAGCCGACCAGGGTGGGTGAAGGATTGCGATTGCCAGCTTCACGGAATGAAAGCGCGAATCGAGGCCAATAGCGAAAGTGTGGCACAATACGCTCGGGGGATTGGCAAATGTCCGACGAACCCGCAGACATGCGCAAGCAGCTCTCTACTTATGCAGATGCGATTACTGCTTTTGCCACTGCCCAGCTCGTGGGGTTCATATTGTTGATGACCCACGGCGACTGCTTCACCAAGAATGTCTTGAGCGGCATTGGCTACGCGGTTGGTATCGGGGCTGCGGTGAATCTTTTCTATCTCAGCCTCGTTATTCTTTGCCAATCGAAAGACGACTACCTTAGCAAAGAGGCAGGTGTCATCAGAAAAATACGATACGCGATCATCCTTGTGGACCTCTTCGCCACAGTCTTAATTCCGCTTGCCATATATTACGGTTGGCATCATGGACAGTTTTTCATTGATTGCAAGGCTTCGTGCTAAGGCTCCTGGATGACGAGCTAATTGGAAATAACTCCGGGCCAGGAGTCGGATTCGCGTCGGGGCTTTTGACAAATGTGTGATCGGCTGGTCTGCGGCTCCGAGAGAAGCGGCAAAGAGTGGAACGGAAAACCTTTTGAAACTTATCTTCGGATACTCGTCGTCCCTCCTCTGACTGTTCCAGTGCTTTCTCTGTTTGGCGAAGATCCGTCAGACGCCGCTGAAGTTCGGAACCAAAAATCTCGGCACGCTCGTAGAGACGAGAATTCTGGATCGCCGCTGCGGCGGGATCGCCAATAATTGCGTCCGGCGAAGGTGGTCTTGTGTGAAAGTATTTGGCTGTGTGTGGCCTACTGAAAGGAGTCCCAAGGTTTGTTGGGACGCAACTAGCGGCACGCACAGCCACGATCGAATATTGGTATGGCCTTTGAAGCTGGGCCATTCTTTCTCGTGCTTGGTGTCGGAAAGCAAGATACTGTTCTGGGCCGTTAATATGTGCAAGAGGAATGGCGAGTCTGCTGCGTCGAGAGTAAGCGGATAATCCGAAGTTTTCTTGGGAACCTCGTGACGCAGTTTTTCTCGTGCTACGAGAAGCTGGGTGTCGCCCTCCAAGAGCAGCACCCGTGCACACTCGCATGGGACCAGTTCCAACAAGGACTCAAGCAGCCTGTCCAAGACAAAGTCCATCCGAAGATCTGCGGTGAGCGCGAGAGTGGCCTTGTTTAGGGCATCGGATTCTGCCCTTGCGGACTCGGCTGCGGCAAGGTGCTCGGCAACCTTGTCCTCCGCTTCCTTCTGCGCAGTCACATCCCGAGCCGTTCCGACAAGACGCTGGATTTTGCCGGCAGCATCCCGTACCGGAAATCCGTGCACCGTGACCCAGCGCACTTCGCCGCGGGCGCGCACGATCCGAAATCTTTCATCGAAGTGCCCTGTCTGCGTGGCTTCTCCAAGTTTTGCCAGCACATGAACACGGTCTTCGGGATGGATGAGTTCTTCGTAGGAAGACGGATTTTCCAGCAGACTTTTGCAGGAACGTCCGGTGATCGTCTCATAAGCCTCGGTGACATAAAGGGCCTTTGTGGTCTCCGCGTCAATCATCCAGAAGATTTCCTGAATGTTGTCTGCCATCTGCTGGAGCCGTTCTTCGGTGTCGAGCTGTACTTGTTGAGCGCGCTGCAAAGATCTGGTGTAGAGGACAATCAGAACAGAGAGAACAGCAGCCCCGAAAAGCAAGAAAGCGGAGAATATGTCGAGCGCCCGAAGCCTGGTCCTGAATACCACTAGAAGCACAGCGAGCAAGACGGCGCAAACAACTATCGAAATGAAAGGCCAGCGAGGATACGCCATCCATCTGCGGGGGGATTCTCGCCGGGGTGGGTCAACTTGACGCATTGCATTTTCCGGGGAGCTGCGTTCGCCAGTGCGACTACGGCAGATCGGCATGAGACGAGCGCTTGTGCCGAAATCGTCAGAAGCGCCACAGTTTGGGCCGATACTACGCGCCTGCATCCAGTGGGTCAAGAAGCGGTGTAAGGGTTGGTGGGCCAGTTTCCGAGTAGCCGACAACTCAGAAGTATTTATTGGCGCTTCCAGACGTAACGGCAAAAATCAACTAGACCGTTGATGCACGTTTCCGCAACAAGCGATCAAAGCTCCACGGCCCTCCACCCGTGCTCGCGAAATAAAGGAACATGAAGCAGTAAAGCACCGCGCCTTCGCCGTCGTTCAGCAGCGGCCAGAATCCCTGCGGTGCGTGGAACTTGAAGTAAGCAACAGCCATCTCGCCTGAAAGAATGAAGGCGACGGGTCGAGTGAATAGTCCAAGCAACAAAAGCAAGCCACCAAAAGTCTCGATAATGCCGCCTGCCAGAAACAGCGGAGGAAGGTGTGGCATCGGGAACGGTGCAGGAAAACCAAACAACTTCTGCGTGCCGTGTACCATGTACACAAAAGCAGCAATGATTCTCAGGATGCTTAAAAGATATGGCGACCAGCGGTTCATAGGAGCCCCCTTCACTTCGATCAGCCACGGACAACGTACCGCAGAAAGACCACGCCGTTGCGGACCCGGTGCTCGTCGACCAATTCCAGCTTCAACCGCACACGATCCGGGAAGAACCGTTTTCCGGCGCCGACGACCGCGGGGCAGATGAACATTTGAATTTCGTCAACTAGACCAGCCCTTAACGCATGCGCGGCGAGCGCGGGCCCATTCACGGTGATGTCGTGGCGGGCGCCGCCCTTGAGCCGCCGCACTACGTCGGGATCGAACTCGCGCTCGATCCGCGTTCGCCTGCTGCGCGGCTCGGCGAGGGTCCTGGAGTAGACGATCTTCTCGGTCGCCTGCCACTGCCGCGCCCAGTCGAGTACGAACTGCGGCTGGTCGGGGACGCTGTGCGCGGTCTCCCAGTAGATCATCGTCTCGTACATCCTTCGCCCGTAGAGGTAGGTGCCAACCGACGACTCGAGCTGGTTGATGTAGGAATGCACCTCCTCATCGGGAGCGGCCCAGTCGAAGCGCCCGTGCTCGTCTTCCACGTAACCGTCCACGGACATGAGCATCGAGTAGATCAATGACATTTGTTCATCTCCGGCGGCGCGTCCATCATCATCGGGAGCCTGAACGCCGGGAAACTATCCGGCGGGAACACCACGATCTCCGTGATCAAGCCGTCCTCGATTCGAAGAACCGCCAGCGCCAGAGCCCGCCAGGTGGAATCGCCGGGCCGGCACCGATAACAAGCGACCGCTGGCTGCAGGTTGGCGTGGGTCACAACGCAACGGACGCGACCAAATCGTTCGGAGCCAAATCCCGCTTCAATCCATAGCCTGAACATCTCGTCACGGCCTTCGGCCGCGCCGAAATCGGGCGGCATGCGGAAGGTCGCGTCCGCACGGATGATCGATTCGAAAGCCCGAAAGTCCGCCGATTCGCTCGCCTCGACGTATTTCTTTAGCAGGTCACGCTCGGCCGCGCTGGCATCCACGTTGGCGGGCCACGGTGGCTTGCGAGACGGCAGACGCTCGCGGAGCCTGACCCGCGCGCGCTGCAATGCACTGTTTACGGCTGGGACGCTGAGGTCGAGCAGGTCGGCAGCGTCCTTGGCGGACCAGTCCAGCACGTCGCACAGTATCAAGGCAGCCCGCTGCTGCGGTGTGAGGAGCTGGATTACCGTCAGAAAGGCGATCTCGATGGTTTCGCGCATCAGCGTCATCGCCTCCGGTGTCCTCGCTGGCGGGGTGGTTGGTTCGAGTACTGAGTTCGGAATCGGCCCCAGCCAGACGACATCATCCGGCTCCCCGGTCCAGCCATCATCCGCCGCGGCCCGGGCCGCGAGCACCGCCCGCCGCTCATCGCGGGCAATCGCATCGAGGCAGGCGTTCGTGGCCACGCGGTAGAGCCACGGGCGCAGCGGCGCACCTTCCTTCAGGCTGTCGCGATACCGCCAGGCGCGAAGCAAAGTTTCCTGCACCGCGTCCTCGGCGTCCGGCAAAGAGCCGAGCATGCGGTAACAGTGGAGCAGCAGCTCGCGGCGATGACGCTCGACGTTGCTAGCGAACTCGTTCACTATGTGCCTCCGTTCCAGCGCTGCCGATGGATCAGCATCGATTCTTACTTGTAATACCGGAGCGGGGTCAAAAACTCATCGCGCAGTAGCATTCGGAGTTTTCCCGAACGTCTAAGCGGGCCGGTCATTGCTAAATGGCAGCTTATATCATCGGAATGCAAAAGATTGTGTCACTCGCTTCTCAAAGAAAACGAGTTGCTGCACCAAGGGCTGAGCCCGATGGAGCTTCCGTCGGCTACTGACCGATAAGTCGGCGATTCGTTGAAAAGACCCCTGGCAGCAAGGATTTCTTGAGTTCTTCCAGGATGACGGGTAAACCGGAAACTGGCTGAGTACTGGGACCTAGGGTTCGAGTGTTGCCTGTAGGACTCGATACGCCTTTCGGAGCTGCTTGAAAAGGGACTTTCGGCGGACGCTGTAGTTTCCGAAGCTGAGTTGTACGGCGATTCGGTGAATGAGAGCGCCGCCTAAGCAGGCGGGCGCGGCGGTCTTGCCGGGTTTGCCTGCCAGATAGCCGAGGTTCAATCATTCTTCGGCTAACTTTCCTCCTTCGTGCGCGCCCGGCGCTTGCCCGCAACGTAGATCCGTACTAATACCGCGTTTCCCACCACTTGCATCATCCAGACGGTTTGCCGTAGTTCCAATCCTGCGGCATGGGAGTGCAAAAGCTGGCTGCCAAGGCAATGGTGCACTAACTCATCAACTCGTTGGAAACCTGCTCGAGAGTGGGTCCGGCATTCATGAGCAGACGCCCAGCTGAGCCCTCGTCCTCGCGAATATTGGCTCGATCAGGGAGGACCAGCGCACTGGCGACCGTGAACCTCGTCATCCCCGTGTATTGCCCGCTCTGTTCGTCGCGAATCGTGGCGACCGTCCGTAGGTCGTGGTGATAAGTTTGAGCTGCCCTTTCAACTCGTCGGTCAAGGCGTCGGCAGGATAGCGCCAGGACCAGTTGCCCTGCGCGCGGCCCGGGGAGTTCATTCTCGCGTCAGAACCGAGGCCGAGCACGTCCTGCAGAGGGAAGACGACGCTGTCAGCGATGGAGCTCATGGCGAGACGGAGCATCGCCCAGTGAAGCGGTCCATCGTGTCCGACATATGCCAGCACTTGCTGTTTCTGAGGAAGGGCGAGACTGGTCCACCAGCCGATGGTGGTGTCATTGTCATGCGTCCCCGTGTAGCAGACGCAGTTCTGTGGGAAGTTGAACGGCAGGTAGGGATTCTCAGGCCCGCTATCGTCGAACCCGAACTGCAGGACCTTCATCCCCGGGAAATCAAAGTCGTCGCGTAGCTTCTCGACTTGTGGAGTCACTAAGCCCAGGTCTTCGGCCCAGACGGGCAGGTGACCCAGTTCGTGCTCGAGCGTGTGGAAGAAGGCGTCTCCGGGGCATTCGGCCCATTCTCCGTTGACCGCAGTCGTTTCGCCACGCTTGACCTGCCAGAAAGACTGAAAGCCACGAAAATGGTCGATGCGCACGATGTCGACGAGCTGGGTCAGTCGCTTGAATCGCCCGACCCACCAGTCGAAGCCCTCGTGCTCGAGATGCCTCCAGTCGTACACCGGGTTCCCCCACAGCTGTCCGGTCTCGCTGAAGTAGTCGGGCGGCACGCCGGCCATCAACCGCGGCTCACGGGTCTGCGGGTCCAGCGCGAAATTTTGCGGATTCGCCCACACATCGGCGCTATTGAACGCCATGTAGAACGGGATGTCTCCGACGACTCGGATTCCTCTGTCATGCGCGTAGTCTTTTAGCCGCGACCACTGCCGGTAGAAGACGAACTGGGAGAATTTGTGGAAGCTCACGAGGTCGCCGAGGTCGCGGCGAGCCCGTCCCAGGGCCGCGGGCTCGCGGTTGGCGAGATCGTCCGGCCACTGGTTCCAGGTCTTGTCCGGATAGGTGTCCTTGAGCGCCATGAACAGGGCGTAATCGTCCAACCAGTCGACCACTCCCGCGCAGAAGGTCTCGAAGTCAGCTCGCAGGTGAGACGTCTTCTCGAACTCCTGCCAGAGCTGCTTGAGTGCGGGTAACTTCGATGCTCGTACCTGGCGCTGATCGACGGGTCGCGATTCGGGCATTTTTTCTGGCGGCGCCGGCGCGCTGAAACCCTCGTCCACCAACTCCTCCACGCTGATCAACAAGGGATTTCCTGCGCTCGCAGAGAACGACGAATATGGGGAACCGTCGTCTCCGGTCGGTCCCAAGGGAAGGACCTGCCAGAGCTGCTGGCGCGTATCACCGAGGAAATCGACGAACGCGTACGCTTGGCGCCCGAGGTCGCCGATTCCCCAAGGTCCCGGAAACGACGAGGGATGGAGCAACACACCGCTTCGCCGTGCGATCTTGGACCTCATCTCATTCGCCTACACCAGCGTTCAGATTCGGCGATGAGACTAACACGAGCACGCCGTTGTTGCCAAGCACCTGGATCAGCCTACGTCGATCGTCTTTAAAGAGCGATGGCCTCATGTGCATAATTTCTCGGCAAGAAACGGAGACCTTCGGTGATGGTGCTCGAACAGCTTTTGCGTGATGCGCGCCCAGCCTCCATCAAAGCACGATTGCGCAGATCTGCTCTGGGAAGCAATTCCTCTAATGGCCATCGCGGATCGCTCAAGCCCGCAGCCCAGGCGCTGGTCAGATGATGGCGCTGATCGAAGGCGCTATAGACCGGCATTCTCATGGAAGGCGATAGCACTCAAAACCCCCTGCAAAGGTCAATGAGTGCTATCGCGATGTTGCAACAACGATCCTCTTGAGCGGTCGTCAACTCCATCCCTTTCATTGACTTGCCCCATTTTGCCCGCGTAAGATTCTGCGCGTGTGATCGGCCAGGCCATCTCGCACTACCGCATTGACCCGAAAGGGTCGGCCAATTCTCAATGAGTGCTAACGGGATTTATCGCCCACAATCCTCCTGAACCACCGCCTTCTCCATGGCTTTCATTGACTTGCCGATTTCGCCCGCGTAAGATTTGCCCCTAATGATCGGCCAGAACATCACGCACTACCGCATGGCTTGGATTCCGAAAGCCCGAGCGTCGAAGCTAGGGCAGAGATCGTAACCGTCGCGAACCAAAGTTGATCCTCCCGGACATAGGGTATTTTCATCGAGTCAATCCGGTTTCGGCAAGGACCGCCAGGCTCGCGTCTGTTTGATCGGTTCCGACGCGTCCATCCGTTCGCTAATCAGATTTTCGTACCAACTCCCCATGCTGTGCCAGTTCGCGATCTCGTTCTTCCGCGACGTCCCATCCGCTGGTAAGAATGACACGATCATCTGGCCTGCCACACCACTCAGCGGCGGCATGTCCGGCTCATGCCTGATCCCTTTCACGTCGCTGACCACCCATTGCGCCACAGTGCCGCCCCCTTCGGTTGGCTTGATCTCGGGATAGAAAAGCCACGACGCCTTGTACTCCCAGCCGGGAGGGAGCTGCAGAGAGTAATGGCTCTCCCGCACGGGATCATTTCCCTGGAAGTCCCAAGTGTCTTGCAACCAGAAAGGCTGCTCTTCCACTTCATACTCGTAGCCAATGATGTTGCCCGGATCAGGCGCCGGAATACGTAGGACTCTGTACTTGGTGTCCGCGATCAGATAACCGCCTTCGGCCGGCGCCGCAAAATCCGTAGCGTCCCCATCCTTAACCTCGTAGTCCTTGCCTTGCGCCGGGATGCACCAGCCACGCAGACTTATGATTTTCCTCTGCGGATTGAAAGAGACATCTACCGTGCCATGTTTCCGCCCTTCGGGCCTCACGATCTTGTATGCCCCGCGCACATGCTTTCTGACTTTATTGGCGGAGAGACGAGGACGAGGTAGCCGATATCACTGCAGCATCGCATCGAAAAGGCTTAAAATAAAGTAAAGAATTATAGGTAGTTATTGATAGACGGGTCTGCTGCCTGATCGTCGCAGGAGGTTGATCATGAAGACCCTGACACATAGCAGGTTCGGCGATAGCGATTTCCGCGAACATCCGTTCCACACCCTATTTTTGCTTGTCGTAGGCTTCGTCTTGGCAATCTTGGCTGTGTTGATTCTTACAGTGCCGGCGAAGTAGGGAGATGAGAACGAAGCGCGAAAGTATGGTTGTGCTGGTTTAACCGCGACGAGTATCTAACGGCTCGCGCTGCCGGTACCGAGTCACGATCAAAGGCCGAAGTAATGCTCTTTCACCGCAATATCCGAAGGAGGGTGTTATGAAGTCTCAAAGGGCATCGAAACCAAAATCCGATCCACCCGCCGTGCGGTTGAGCCTGTCAAATCCTGCAGATCTCCAAGCGAAGATGCAGAAGGTGCAGCTTGCTATTGCTCGCCGTGCACATGAGTTGTTTGAAGCTCGAGGCGGGGAGCATGGGCACGACTTGGAAGACTGGTTCCGGGCAGAATGTGAGCTGCTGTGTCCGGTTTCGGTTTCCATGTCGGAATCCAGAAACGAGATTAGCGTTCGCGCTAGCGTCGTTGGCTTTGATGAGACTGAACTTGAAGTCAGCATCGAGCCGCACCGCATCACCATCTTGGGCAACAAACAGACAAGTGGGATGAAAGCCGAGGGCAGAACAATCGAGCGGACCAGTTCGTATCCCCACCAGATCCTGCAAGTCGTACACCTTGCGACGGAGGTGATGCCGGAGCGCGCAGTCGTCGAATTGCAAGCGGGCGTGCTGAGATTTGAGCTGCCCGCAGCTGCTACGAACGAGTTTGAAACCGCTCCTGCGGCTTGAGTGGAAGGGACCCGGCGCTCCTCGAAGAATGTGGATCAGCGCAAGGCAGCCGCGGTGGTGAGATTTTTCAGGAACGCATTTCTCAACCGATCCGCAATGGTGCGGGGAGCGTGGGTCAAACTTGAAGCCGGGGCTCCTTGCATAGAGAACTCCGCAAGCACAGCAGGGACGGGCTCGAGGATCACTGCGGCGAGGGGGAACCCATGGGGCTATTGGAGAAGTCTCTATTCGGCAAGACGCCTACCGTGGTCAGTGCCGAGTTCCTGGATGCTCTTCTGGCAGATTACCCGCGGCGTGACTTCCAGGTCCGGTTGTGGGACGGCACCACGTGTGGGACAGAAAGGCAGCCGCGCTTCTCGCTCGTTCTCAAGCACCCGGGAGCGCTGCGTGCGATGTTTCTCTCGCCCAGCGAACTCGCGCTGGGAGAAGCCTACATCGACGACGATTACGACATTGAAGGTGATATCGAAGCTGCCTTCGACTTGGCCGACTATTTTCTTGGTCAGGAGCGCAGCCGGTGGCAGAGT
>Ga0208827_1000455_pt1 | contig 19976 bp, 29 predicted proteins | sample Sb_taG_5_FD_187709 | JGI IMG/M metagenome (GOLD analysis project Ga0208827, IMG submission 187709) | Peat soil microbial communities from Weissenstadt, Germany - Sb_50d_8_FC metaG (SPAdes) (version 2) | ecosystem: Environmental > Terrestrial > Soil > Wetlands > Peat | place: Germany... | reverse complement strand
AGCTGTTCGACCGCCGGCCGCATGCGCTTGTTCTGACCAAGGCCGGGCAGCATCTGCTGCCGACGGTGATCAAATCCTTCGACCGCCTCGAGTACTCGTTGGATGAAATCCGCAACGCCGGTGCGCCGACCCTGCGCACACTGCACGTGCAGATGCCACCGAGTTTTGCCGTTCGTCTGGCCGTGCCGATCCTGCGCGACTTCCGTCGTGCGAACTCAGAAATCGAGATCGATCTGGTGAGTCCCTACGGCGTGGGCCCCCCGCCCAGTGACGTGGACGTGGCGGTGGTCTACTCAAAGCCCGCGGTGAGCGAGTATGTCAGTGACCTGCTGTGGCCGGTGAAGTTGAGCATCGTGTGCCACCCGGATCTTGCCGTGCGACACGCCGGCAAGGATCTGACGACTTTCATCCGCGACAACGAGCTCATTCATGTGCGCATCGCCGACCTGCCGCGGCACCATGTCTGGACGCAGCTGGCCCGTCAGGCCAACCTCGGGCCGATCAATTTTGAGCGCGGGCTGATTTTCGATACGGCGCTGCTTGCGATCGAGTACGCGCTCAGCGGCGAAGGCCTGGCGCTGCTGGACGTCAATCTGTTCGCTGAGGAATTGCACTCCGGCCGGCTGGTGCGCCCCTTTGACGTCTCCCTCGACGACGGCTACGGCTATTACCTGATTACCCACCCCGAGGCGCTGAGCGATACGGCCGTGGCGCTGTTCCGCTCATGGCTTATCGAGCACTTTGGACCCCGCAAGCAGAGCGAAGATCCGCAGCTGCGGCTCGCCGTATCGAATGAGCTGCGCCTCGCCGCATCGAATGACTAGGACCGGGCGCGACGGCGCTGGGGCCGTTGCAGCTTGGTACCGTGCCGATCGCGCCATCGAAGGCATGGCTCATTGCAGGTCCGTTCGGAGCAGCCATTGGTATGAATGAATCCGGCGATCGTGTCGAGCGTCGGCCGCGTCGGCGGCCGGCCAGCGGCGGCGCAGCCGCTCCCGCTGCCGATCGCTCGCGTAGCTACCGCCATTTGGTCAATCCGTTCGAGCCATTAAAAGTGTTCTCGGACGATCAGGTGGCTGCGATCCATGAAGCGGCGCTGCACGTGCTGGAAAATCAGGGCATGCGCGTGCTGCTTCCCGAGGCCCGCCAGACCTATGCCAGGGGCGGCGCGAGCGTCGATGAATCGACGATGATGGTGCGCATCGACCGCGGCCTGGTCGCCTCCGCACTCATCACAGCGCCGCGCGAAATTACCCTGCACGCCAATGATCCGGAACGAAACATGCCGATTTCCGGCCGGCACGTCGTGTTCGCGCCGACCTCGGGTCCGCCGAACATCATGGACACCAAGCGCGGCCGGCGCGCGGGTACGTTCGAGGATTTCTGCAACCTGATGAAGCTCTGCCAGAGTTTTGAGGTCATCCATGTGCTTGGCGGTGGCGTCGAGCCGCAGGATGTGCCGGTGCAGTTCCGGCATCTGGAGACAACGCGGGCGATGCTGACGCTGACCGACAAGATTCCCAAGGTCTTTTCGCGCGGCTCGCCGCAGATTGCCGATAACTTCGAACTGATCAGGATTGCCTATGGACTGACGCCGGAGGAATTCCGCTCCAGGCCCTATGTGTCGACCATCATCAACACGAACTCGCCGCTACAGCTCGACATCCCGATGGGCAACGGCATCCTTGAGTTCGCCGCGGCGGGACAGGTGTTCATCATCACGCCATTCACTCTCGCCGGCGCCATGGCGCCGGTGACCGTGGCGGGCGCGCTGACGCTGGCGCATGCCGAGGCGCTTGCAGGGACGGTGCTCGCCCAGATTGTGCGTCCCGGCGCGCCGGTCGTGTACGGCAGTTTCACCTCCAACGTCGACATGAAATCCGGCTCGCCGGCATTCGGCACACCGGAGTACGTCAAGTCCTCCATCGGCGCCGGTCAGCTGGCGCGCCATCTCGGCCTGCCGTGGCGTTCCTCTAACGCGACCGCGTCCAATACGCCCGATGCGCAGGCCGCCTACGAGTCGCAGATGAGCCTCTGGGGTGCACTCATGGGCGGCTGCAACTTCCTGCTGCATGCCGCCGGTTGGCTCGAGAGCGGCCTGACTACGTCCTACGAGAAGTTCATGCTCGATATCGAGATGCTGCAGATGTTTGCGGAGATTTTTCAGCCTCTCGGCGGGACTACCGAGGACCTGGCCGTCGAGGCCATTGCGGAGGTCGGGCCCGGCGGACATTTCTTCGGCTGCGCCCATACGATGGCCCGGTACCGAACGGCGTTTTATACGCCGCTGGTCTCGGACTGGCGCAACTTCGGGCAGTGGACCGAGGCCGGCTCGCATACAGCGACCGAGCGGGCGAGCATGCTGTGGCAGGACGCGCTCACTCATTACGTGCCGCCTGCGCGAGATCCGGCGGTCATCGAAGCGCTGGATGACTATGTGGCACGGCGCATCGCCGCGGGTGGCGCGCCTCCGGTGAGCTGACGCGGCCAAGCCCGTGCTGGCTCGCGCCGACGCGCGGCCAGGAAAAGATTAGCCAAACAATGAATTGAGCTTCGATATGCGCACTCACACCAGGGTAGCGGTGATCGGCGGCGGCGTGGTGGGCGTTAGTGTGCTCTATCACCTGACGAAAGCCGGTTGGCATGACGTCGTGCTGCTCGAACGCGCGGAACTGACCTCGGGCTCGACCTGGCACGCCGCGGGCGGCATGCATACCCTCAACGGTGATCCGAATTTGGCCAAGCTGCAGCAGTACACAATCCAGCTGTATGAGGAAATTGAGCGCATCTCGGGCCAATCCTGCGGTGTTCATATCACCGGTGGCATCATGCTCGCCGGCACGCCCGAACGGCTCGACTGGCTGAAGATGGCACAGGCCCGCGGCCGCTACCTTGGCATGCAGCTTGAACTGCTGTCGGTTGCGGAAGCCAAGAAGATCTATCCGCTGCTCGACAGCGCGCACTTCCTCGGCGCGATGTATGACCCGATCGAAGGACATGTCGACCCCTACGGCGTGACGCATGCCTACGCCAGGTCGGCGCAGCTCGCCGGCGCTGAGATCAACCGTCAGACGCGGGTCGTGGACATGAAGGCGCGGCCGGATGGCAGCTGGGACCTCATCACCGAGCGCGGCACTGTGCACGCCGAGCACGTCGTGAACGCCGGCGGGCTCTGGGCGCGCGAAGTCGGCCGCATGGTGGGGCTGGAGCTGCCGGTGCTGGCGATGGAGCACCAGTACCTGATCACCGAGGATCTGCCCGAATTCGCGGGGCAGAAGGATCAGCTGCACTGCATCGATTTTGAAGGCGAGATTTACATGCGCCAAGAGCGCGGCGGCATGCTGTTGGGGACCTACGAGCGAGGGGGTGTCCCGTGGTCGCCGCGCACCACGCCGTGGGACTTCGGCCAGGACCTGCTGCCCAATGATCTGGAGCGCATTGCACCGAGCCTGGAAGTGGCCTTTGAGCACTTTCCCCGCCTGGCCAGTGCCGGCATCAGGAAAGTGGTCAATGGTCCCTTCACCTTTGCTCCGGACGGCAATCCGCTCGTGGGCCCGGTGCGTGGGCTTCGTAACTACTGGGTCGCCTGCGGCGTCATGGCCGGTTTCAGTCAGGGCGGCGGTGTCGGGCTCACGCTTTCACGGTGGATGGTCGATGGCGATCCTGGCGCCGATATCTGGGCCATGGACGTGGCCCGTTACGGCGACTGGACGACGCGTGCCTACACCAATGCCAAGGTGCGCGAGAATTACTCGAGGCGCTTCCGCATCCGGTTTCCGAACGAAGATCTGGACGCGGCACGGCCGCTGCGCACCACGCCCATCTATGAACGGCTGCAGTCGGAGAACGCCGTGTTCGGCGAATACTGCGGGCTGGAGCATCCGCTATGGTTCGCGCCCAAGGGCACGGCGCCGCGTGAGGTCGTCAGCTTTCGCCGCTCCAATGCGCACGCGGTGGTCGGCGAGGAATGCCGCGCGGTGCGCGAAGCGGTGGGGCTGCTGGAGATCTCCAATTACGGCAAGTTTGAGGTCAGCGGTCCCGCCGCCGCCGGGTGGTTATCGTCCATCATGGCCAATCACGTTCCGGCCATCGGTCGCATCACCGTGGCCCCGATGCTCAACGAGCGCGGGCGTCTGATCGGCGACTTCACGCTGTGCCGGCCGGCAGAAGAGCGGTTTTTCCTCGTCGGCACCTACGCGGCCGAGCGCTACTACCTGCGCTGGTTCGAGCGCCACATGCGCGCCGCCGGCGTCACCGTGCGCCCCTGCGCGATGGAGTACGTTGGCCTGTCGGTGGCCGGACCGCGCTCGCGCGAGCTGCTGCAATCGCTCGTCGATGCGGACTTGTCAACGACCGCGTTTCCGTTCATGAGCTTCCGGCAAGTCGATGTCGGTATGGTGCCCGCCTTTGTCGGACGCGTCTCCTTCACCGGCGACCTTGGCTACGAGATCTGGGTGACGACCGACTATCAACGCACCCTGTTCGACCTGCTGACACACGCAGGCCGGGAGCTGGGTCTGCGTCACTTTGGCGGCCGCGCCTTGAATGCCATGCGCCTTGAGAAGAGCTTTGGCACGTGGGCGCGCGAATACCGGCCCATCTACGGACCGTACGAAGCCGGTCTTGGCCGCTTTATCGATCTGCGCAAGGGCCCATTCATCGGGCGCGATGCCGCCGCCGCGGAGCAGGCGGGCGGCGGCGAGCGGCGCCTGATCACGCTCGACGTGTCCGCTCGCGATGCCGATGCCATCGGTGATGAGCCGATCTCGCACGATGGCCGCGTCGTCGGCTGGATCACTTCCGGCGGCTATGGGCACAGCGTGCAAAAATCACTGGCTCTGGGCTACGTGAATCGTGACGTCGCGCACCAAACGGATGGGTTCGAGGTCGAGCTGATCGGCGAGCGCCGTCCGGCCATGCGGCTGAGCGCCCCGGCCTTCGACCCGGACGGCACGCGCATGCGTGCCTGACGGTGCTGCGAGCCGAGCGGCGGCAGCGCTGCGCCGATGCGCGCTTCAGGCCTCAACCACGCCTAGCGTCACCGTCAGCATCATCGGCCATCGAGCGCTCGAGGGCTGTGGCCGCTGCCCGACGCTGCGCCGAGTTCGACGCCGCTGTGCGCGCCCGCCGGCCAATCCGGTCGCTGATCGAGGTCCGCCGCGATCTGACCCGTCATCCCCTCAGGGTGCACGTTGATGAACGGCCCCTTCCGGGCGCTGGGCACCGGCCGACGTCGGCTCTTGCGCCACAGATCGTAGACGGTGAGCGCGCCGGTGAGGGTCGCGAGTGTGGCGAAATAGGCCGGCGGACCGAAGGCGGCCATCAGGCTGCCCGCAAGCACCGGCCCGATGGCCGCAGCGGCGCCATTCAAGCGCAGCAGCGCACTGCTCGCCGCCACCGTCTGCGCCGGCTCGAGCTTATCGTTGACGTGCGATATCGCCAGTGAATAGAGCGTCAGCACGAAGCCACTGAACAAAGCCGAGAGTGTCAGGAAGAGCGCACGAGGCATCGCGCTGAACACAGCGATGCTGCCCGCTAGCACGGTAGCGAGCGTACAGACGCCGGCGATCACGGTGCGGCGATCGATACGATCGGAAAGCCTGCCGATGGGGTACTGCGTCAGCACGGCGGCAAGAATGCTCAGCCCCATGAACGTGGCAACACCCGTCGTGCCCATGCCGCTAAGGCGCGCATACACCGGGCCCATCGAGAAAATGATGGCGGAGATCAGGCCTGAGACGGCGACGGCCACCACGCCGAGAGGGGAATTGCGATACAGGTCGCGGTAGCGCACTTTGCGCGGCACGGCGGGTTCGGGTGCTTGCCGCGCAGAGACGACGATGGGAACCATTGCCAGGCAGATCAGGGCCGAGACCAGCATGAACGGCGCAGGTGTGCTCGGGTTGGAGACGATCAACAGGAACTGTGCTGCGCCGAGCCCGACGTACAACACCAGCATGTAGACGGCGAGCAGCCGGCCGCGGTTCGCACGGCTGGCGCGATCATTGAGCCAGCTCTCGGCAACCACGTAGATGCCCGCGAAACACAACCCGGTAGTCAGGCGCATGGCGCCCCAGGCAAACGGGTTGACGAACAAGGCCTGAACCAGCGCCGCGACAGACGCCACGGCCGCGAGGGCGGCAAATACGCGGATGTGCCCGATTTGCCGCAACAGCCGCGGCGCGGCGATGGTGCCCAGCAGATATCCCACGTAGTAGCAGGACATGACCATGCCGGTCACCGTCGTAGGGAATCCTTCGAGCGTGGCGCGCAGGGCGAGCAGTGTGCCCTGCAGTCCTGCGCCCAGCATCAGCACGCCCATGCCGAGAAGCAGCGGCCACGTAGCAGTGATGGTCCTCAGGGGCACGATTGGCAGAGTTGGCGCAAGCCGAGGGCAAGAATCTGCGCGAATAATATACCTTCACAGAGCGGCTCGACGCGAGTCATTGCAAGCAGTCCCACGACACACTCATGCAATTTCCACGGGCTCGATCAACTTTTCGTCATTGCTCTTCGGCGAATTCACGCGCTTGCTGACCGGCCACGCGACCAGCAATTCATCCGGATAGGGCTTGAGCAAGGCCCGCCCCTGTTCCGCCGTGCCGCCGAGCCAGACGCGACAGCCTTCCGGGGTCAGGATCGCCGGCTCACGCTTCTTCGTGTTATGGATCTCGGCCATCAGCGGCGATGCCGGCAGCGTAATGATCGTGAAGCTGTGAGTGACTGTGTCGTCTTCGGCTTTCGATGAATCCCACAGACCCGCGAACGCGAAACTGTCCTGATCCGCCGGCTTGACGAAATACGGCTGCTTGCTCTGGCCGTCAGGCAGCAGATGCCATTCGTAAAAGCCGCTGGCGAGGACCAGGCAGCGTTGGTGTCGCTTCCAGGGGCCGCGATACGCCGATGATGTCTCGACGGTCTCGACGCGCGCGTTGATCGTGCTGTACTGGCCAGGTACGCCTTTGGCGAAGAACGGTATCAAGCCGAAGCGCATCGGCTGGCACACGTTGCCGGCAGAGGTTGCGATGACCACCGGCGCCAGCTGCGTGGGTGCGATGTTGTAACTGGCTTCAAACTTCGGCCAGTCCTTGACGTCGAGAAAGGGCAACTCGCGCTCGAGCGCCCTTTGATCTTTGGTGATGTAGCGGCCGCACATGACAAGTGGCTCGAAGTTTATACAGCTTGCTGCACCGCGGACTACTGAATAGACGTCAGGTGCATCGCGCTCATACGTTGTCGGCATGATACGCCGCCGCGACGACCGTAAGCCCCTAGCCGATCGCCAGCATCCCCACTGGCTCACCGTCAGCGACATGCAGGGCTGCGTCCTGGACTCGACATCGCTTGAGCCCGGAACCGATCTGTACGCAGTCCTTGCGCGCGCGATGGATCGGCTCGCGGCCGAAGGATGGACCATCGAGGACGACGGACGCTACGGATCATTCTTCTGCAACCGCGACGGCGTGCGCCGCTTTGTGCATGTTCGGCCGACCGATCCGGCGATCACGGACCTGTATGGCCCGTCGACCTTTGAGCCGTGCCCGACGTGCGGGGAATAATAACAATCTCGCGGTTGTGAACGACCGGCGCGACGCGCACTGACAGCGCATAACTGGAAAAAAAAGCGGGCGCAACCCGATAGCCGCCGCGATATGATTGCGACATTGGAGGCGCCATGCTCGATGCCGGACCTGAGGCAACACCGAAGTCGGACTCTACTCCGCGTGGCTATCTATATCATCGCCATGCACTCATCGTGCGCATCACCCACTGGAGCAATGCGATTGCGCTCGCGATACTCCTCATGAGCGGGCTGCAGATCTTCAATGCCCATCCGAGTCTCTCCTGGGGCAAGTCATCCTATAGCAACCGCGCTCCGATATTCGAGACTAGCGCCGCGACAGCGGCGGACGGCGGGACAATTGGCGCCACGCGCATTTTTAATCACACGTTCAACACCACGGGTGTTCTCGGCCTGTCGCGGGACGGAGGCAGATGGGTCGCGAAAGGCTTCCCGTCCTGGATTACGATTCCGAGCTTTCAGTGGCTGGCCATGGCGCGGCACTGGCACTTCTTCTTCGCATGGCTATTAGTCATCAACGGCTGCGTGTATCTGACGTTTTCATTTTTCAGGCATCACGTAGCGCGTGACCTGATTCCGACCCGGTCGGATTGGCGCTCGATCGGCCGCTCCATTCTCGATCATGTGCGCTTTCGCCATCCTACCGGTGCGGCTGCGGCGCGCTACAACGTGCTACAAAAGCTCACATACCTGGCCGTCATCTTCGTATTGCTGCCGCTTATGATATTGACGGGCTGGGCGATGTCGCCGCGGCTGGATTCGGCGTTGCCCGGATGGGTTGACTTCGTCGGCGGCAGACAATCGGCGCGCACGCTGCACTTCGTGGTGGCATGGACACTGGTGCTGTTTGTGCTGATTCACGTCTTCGAGGTCCTCATCAGCGGCGTATGGAACAATCTGCGCTCGATGATTACCGGCCGCTACGAGATCGCACCTGGGCCCGGCTCCCGGGAGCCGATGTGATCGCTAATAACGACTCACCACGCCGCCTGCGTCGAAACCTGTTGACGGCCATGGGCGGTCTGCTGCTGGGCGGCTGTGACGCGCTATCGCGAAGTGAATGGTTCCCCAAGATACTCAGGGCCGGTGAAGTCTTGAGTCGCCGCGTGCAGCATGCGGTGACGCCCCGTAGATCGATGGCCCAGGAGTTCACCGAACGCGATTTGTCGCCGACATTCCGCAGCAACGGCACTGCCAATCCCGACGATGCGACGTATCAGGCCTTTGCGCAAGCCGCTTTTTCCGACTGGCAATTGCAGGTCGATGGGCTGGTTGAGCAGCCGCTGGGGTTCTCTTTGGAGCAACTGCGCGCCATGCGCAGCAGAGTGCAGATTACCCGCCATGATTGCGTCGAAGGCTGGAGCGCCATCGGAAAATGGAAAGGCGTGCCGCTCGCCGACGTCTTGACCTTGGTGCGGCCGACTTCAATGGCTCGCTATGTGGTATTCCATTGCGCCGATCCTATGGACCATGCCGGCACGAAATACTACGAAAGCATCGATATGGAGGATGCCTATCATCCCCAGACGATTCTTGCCTATGAGCTCAACGATGCAAGTCTTCCCATCGCCAATGGCGCGCCGCTACGGGTGCGCATCGAGCGCCAACTGGGATACAAAATGGCGAAATACATCATGCGTGTCCAGCTCGTTGACAGCTACGCTGGAATCGGTCGCGGCGGTGGCGGCTACTGGGAGGATCGCGGCTATGAATGGTATGCGGGCATTTAGCCCGAGGACAATCTGCCCGCCTGCAGGCCGCGACGTTGCCTGGACAAGCAGGTACCATCGGCCACGCTATTGAGGCTATTGCACAGCGCATCGGACCGCGCCTGAGCTGTCCAAATACAACTGTAACTTCTAAAGGGATATTCACATGTCGATTAAAAATCGGTTCGCCGCCATCGCGGCGTTCACCTGTCTCGCGTGCATGAGCGTTACCGCCTTTGCCGACGATCACGCCTATACGGAGGGCTCGGTCGTAAACGTGGCCAGAATTCGAACCGTGGACGGCCACTTCGACGACTACATGAAGTGGCTTGATACCACGTGGAAGCAGGAGCAGGAGGCCGCGAAGAAGGCCGGCTACATCCTCAGCTACGAAGTACTCACGGTCGAGCCGCGTGGCCCGGACGATCCGGATATTCTTCTGGTGGTCAGGTCCAAAAACTGGGCGGCCTTGGATGGGGCGACCGCGAAGGCAGATGCGATCTACAAGCAGATCGAAGGCTCCGTGGCTGCGGCCAATCAGTCGGAGGCTGACCGCGCCAAGATTCGGCGGGTGCTTGGCTCGTCGACGATGCAGGTACTTGAACTCAAGTAGGGAAGAGTCACCCGTTGCGATACACGAAGCCGGGCTCCGCGCCCGGCTTCTATTTTCGCTTCGCCCGCCAGAGCCGGGCGGGAGGTAACGACATCAGCCTCCGACGTGATATGCCAGCCCGCAACATGCGTTGACAATAAATACCGATCCTGCTGAACTGATCTGGGACGGAAGGCCGCATGGCCTGGGGCACTATGGCGCTGAGAATTTGCATCATTATCAGCATTGTTCTTGTAACGCTGGTAAGCGGCTGTGTTGCGGTATCTCCGCAGGGACCGAACAACGGTGCGGCGGGAGCTCAAGTTACGTCTTCAACAAATAGCGTCGAGCGCGGTGCAGTTTCTGGCATAGCTCAACGCGTCGGATTTTTCTACGCCGTAAATCCAGATTGCACATCGGCCGGGCTGACGCACTTGGAAGTCAAACACCCCCCCGCCCACGGTTTGGTCGCGTTCGTGACCATCGAGGACTACACTGATTTTCAATCGGGCAGTCAAACGTTCTATGCCTGCAATAAGAACAAGAACCCCGGCATTAGCGTCGTCTACACATCAAACAGCGACTTTACGGGAACCGACCACTTTTCAGTTCAAGGAATTGGCCCTAAAGGAAAGCTCCTGTCCGCTGACTACTCCATTACAGTCGTACCGCGCCTTAGCGACGATAAGCAGCCGGAATAATCTGTTACTTGCCTATGTGACCGGAATAGACACTTGCTGAGGTGGCGCGCCCGGAGAGATTCGAACTCCCGACCCTCAGGTTCGAAGTCGCAAAGATGATTTTATAGGTTCTTAGTTTTCAACTAGTTAGCAGGCCCGCCCTCTCTCGAAACAGGCACCGTAGCGCATGAAACGGCATCAAACGCTACGTTTTCGCTACGGTGCCGATCTTCCGGTTTGACCGCTGAGGCTCGTGTTCTATGCTGGAATGGCAATGGCCATCACCGCGCTAAAACTTCCAGCCGCTCTCGAAGAATTCGTGGCCTCGCAGGTGCGCGCCGGCGCGTATCGCAACCGCAATGCCGCAATTGTCGCAGCTGTCTTGCATCAGAAGCTTCGCAGCGAGCAGCTTGCGTGGCTGCAGTCGGAAATCCAGAAGGGTCTCGACTTCGGACTGGCTGGTGAACTCGATATCAACCAGGTTATTCGACGCGATCGTCGCCGGTTTGCCGCGCGCGCCCGCCGGGCGCGGAGCTAATGCCGCGTCGGATCGAGCCCGCTCGCGCAGCGCGAAGCGCCGTTGAGAGCTGCGAGCGCAGTTTGCGTCTTACTGTCTTTTCAGGAGTTGGTCCAAAGTTTCGGCACCCTCCTTTTTCAGCACCGTGCCCAGCTTTGTATCCGAGCGGTACCCTGCGGCAAACTCATCGCCATACGTTTTTCGGAGCGTTCCAACGAGCGTGTCGCTGCGCTTGTGCCGAATCTCTCCGTCGCGATCGCGCTGCCTGTGGTCGAGGCCTCTTGGGTAGTGTCGAGTTGCCATTCGGTATGTCTCCGAGTTTCGCTTACCTCAGCCAGGCCCAGATCGCTAAGCTGTTCGGTGTCACACAGCCGCGGGTCTGCGACCTCATGCGTGGGAAAATCGACCTGTTTGGCCTGGATACCCTCGTCAACATGGCGGCAGCGGCAGGCCTACGCGGTGAAATAAATGTGCGGAAAGGCGCCTAAGACTCGCCTTCTCGACGCGCCCATTTTTGGCCGCAATAGGGATAGTCCGTGGTGATAGTCAGATCTACCAAGCCCCTGCCTCGTCCATCGATCGCGCGAGCAGTGGCGATGGCTTTCGTTCGATTGAGTGGCGCTGCCGGACTTCACTGGTCTCTTGCTACCGGTCATTGTCATCTTCCACTTCTTCGTTCTCTCGGTAGGGCGCGATCGATTCGGCGAGCGGCATGCGTACCGGCTTGAGCGTGTTCCCCCACGGCTCGAGTTCGAGGAAGGTCAAGGTTGTCTCGCGCGCCCACAGGATCACTTCGACTTCGTTATTCCCCGCGGTGCGGCCGACGCCGCTGACAATGGGATGGCCCTTGTCTCCGGGTTCATCGAAGAACAGAGAATCGCACCCGCACTTGCAGCCTTCACGAACCGTCAGTCGATTGACGGAGGCGAGCAATTCGTCGAAGTGCGGGCCCGCCGCCCGCAGATGTAACACGCGCTTGATGACTTCTGCCTCGAGCGCGCTCACGAGGCGTGGCGTTGGCGGCGGCGGCGTGAGTCGCGCTTCGGGCTGGCGCAGGTATCTGGGCATATCGAGGCATCCATGGTACGAACATGAAGTCTCTGAAGATATAGGCGCCAGAGCGGATTGCGGCTGCACCCGTTTCTAATGTGATGGAAGAGATTCTCGCGGCTTGAATGACCGCCCCCTGCTCCGGTGTTTGACCACTCTCGTCGAGTCTGAAACGATGATCCATGCATTTCGAGATTCTGGGGGAGATTTCCGCGGTCGAGACGATCGCGACCGGGGCCGGCATCCGCGAAATCAGCCGGCTGAGGAAGCGCTATGGCCGTGGCCGGTGGCGGAAGCGTAAGGGCATAGCCGAAGTCCGGCTCGCCAGCGGCGAGATCGTCGGCGCCGAGTTACACTGGTATGAGGCTACCGGGATCGGCAAGCGGGAATTCAAGATCAAGCGCCTCCTGTGAGGGGGGGATACAAATGGCTCGAACAGCACGACAGCTCGTCATTTGCCTCGACAATGCGGGATACGAAGTTTCGCTCGAGCGGCGGAAGATCTACGTGTCGATTCCCGACGCGCGGGCGGCGAAGCTCGGGCAGCTGCGGGTGATCGATGAGTCCGGGGAAGACTATCTCTATCCCCAGAAATCCTTTATTCCGGCGGAGCTCCCGCGGGCCGTCCGCCGCGCGGTGCTCCAAGCCGCCTGAGCCGGGATCGTCCGAACCAGCAGCGGCTTCACGACCCTCCCATTTCTGCCGAAATCGTGAAAAATTTGACCTTTAGCATGTATATTACTATAATATACATGAATGGCCGACCTCTCGAAAGTAATTGGCTTCGAATGGGATGAAGGCAACGCCAGAAAGAACGAGCAGCACGGCGTTTCGACGGCGGAGGCCGAGCAGGTATTTTTCAATGCCCCGCTCTTGCTGGTCCTGGATGACAAGCACAGTGGGACGGAGCCGCGCTTTCACGCCCTTGGAAAAACCAATGACGGCCGGAAGCTACATATCTCCTTTACGCTGAGAGATGGCGACCAGCTCATTCGAGTCATTTCGGCCAGAGATATGCATCGGAAGGAGCGAGCCATTTATGAGCAAGCGTCTTAAAACGGTCCCAAAGTTCCCCAGCGAAGCGGCCGAGCGAGCATTCTGGGAAAAGAACGATTCGACGGAGTATCTGGATTGGAAGAAAGCACAGGTTGCCGTGCTTCCAAATCTAAAGCCGTCGACCCAGACAATATCGTTACGCCTGCCGCAACATCTTCTTGATTCCATCAAGACAGCCGCTAACGCTAGGGACGTTCCCTATCAGTCTCTGATAAAAGTCTGGCTGCAGGAGAAGCTGCAGGGGTCCTGAAGTTTCGGAAGGCAGAGCCGAAGAAGCGAAGAGCGTATGAAGAAGGAAATTGACTTTTCCCGCGGCAAGCGGGGTGCCGTGCTACCGACAGCCGGCAAGACTAGGATCACGATTTATCTGGACGACGTGATACTGGATAGGTTCAAGGCTGAGTCGGAGCGTACCGGCAAGGGGCACCAGACGCTCATCAGCGATGCGTTGGCGAAGCATGTCAACAATGCTGAGCAGCCCGTGACAGCCGCTCAGGTGCGAAAAATATTGCAGGAGGAGCTCGCACAGGCAACCCGGAGCCGCTGAGCGAACCGAAATGCATGCCGCTAAGGAGCGAAGGCCTCAACCACCGCCGCGAGTGGCCGACGCGCACCGTATCGGTCCTCGGCCATAAGACGCTCCAGCGTCACCTTCACATCACGCTGCGGCAATGACTCCCCCGCGCGCGCCATCAGGCCTGCCGCGCGCTCCATGCCATTCTGGACGGTATCGTAGTGATCCGCGCACTGCTCCATCGCATCCCCGTCCCGCTCCACCAGGAGCACGAGTAGTTCAAATGCCTGTTGGGGGTGCGCCGGCAGCACCAGCGTCTCGATCGCATCCAGAATGTAGCCGAGTCGCTCGCCAATCTGCGCGCCGTCTCGATGGCGATAGTACCGGTGTTCCGAATGACGCAATGAAGCGATGCGCTCCTTCAACGATGCCACGGTCTCGACCAGGTCGTCCCCGACGATGAACGTACGCACGTGCTCGCCGATGGGCCCGTCGTCACGAGCGAGCGAGCCGACAAAGGCCGCGAGAGATTCCGGGCTGCGGCGTATCAGCCGGGCGATCGCGATCTTGTGGTCCTGAATCGTCTCGATCCATTCGCTGAGCAACTCTTTCACGAGATCGTATCCTCCAGATCGCTGTTGTCCCAGAAGGTGTCCCGCCAACCTCGAATGACCCCTTCGTCGTTGCAGACGGGACAGAACCAGAGAACGTCATTCGTATCGACATCAAAAAAGATCGTGAGAAGCCCCGTGCAGGGTCGTCGTCCCGGTCGCCGGCGGCAACGCAGCGTCGTGGGCTCATCGTAGTTGGTCGCCTGCGAAACAATCTGCGTCCAATATTCGGCAAGGCGCAGGCCTCGACCCGATAGGGGCGCGAGCGCTCCATTCGGTCCGAGGAAATGCCCAAGATCGACGATCCAGGTGTTCGGCACGTCAGTCGCGCTGGACGTAGCGGCCACTCATCAGGTCTTGGACACAGGCCTCGGCGATGGGTACGGCGTTGGCGGGTACCTGCAGCACGTGGCGCCGCACACCCTGCCCGTCTTCGCTCACCTGGCAGCTGATCCCACCCGGGGCGATGGCGTGGTCTGTCTTGGCCATGATTTATGCTCGCCTCCGTTAGCGTAATGGCGCCTGCCGGCCGTCCTGGTCGGAGCAGAGCGAGTCGAAGGCAGCCTTCGCGCGTTCCAGCCCCTCATCCGTGAGGTACAGCGACTTGCGATTCGAGCGCGGCTCATCGATCAGTCCCCGCTCGTGCAACCGATCGGTAATCTCAAACGGAATGGTCTTCCAGACCCAGCGCTCATCATGTAGCGCCGAGTACATGACCGCCAGCGCCAGATCTTCCAGCTTGCTTTCCGTCCGTGACATCTTAGCTCCGTCAACGCCGTCCCGTCGCGGCAAAGCCTACGATGCCTGCGGGTTGGTTTCCAGTGACTCTCAGATTGGCCGCTCTGCTGGCCGCCTACGCCGAAAAGTAGCTTGGATGCCCCCGGCCACGGCTCAAGGTAGCACCGGCCGTGACTGCGGCCTTGCGCTGGCGCGGGCGGTGCAGGTCAAAGACGCTCGGCGTGGCAGAGTCGTTGCGGGCAACTCGCTGCTGCGTTGCGACGTTCGAAGGGCTAAAATCAACGATCCGAGCGGCCCTTCGCCGGATCGGAGAAGCGTTGCACAGCAGGCCATGCCTACTTTCCCATTCCTGGCCGTTTATGGGAATGCTGAAAATCAGAGTGACGGCGTACACCGCTACTGGTGCGCCCCCGAAACGACACGGGGGACATCGGTCTCAGCTCTGAGATCCGTCCAGCAGAATATAGATCAATTACGATGTCTCCCCGAATGCTTCTCCAGTTCCTAATACCTTTAGTGACAGTCCTAACGCTCTCGGCAATAGCTTGCGTCTGTGCACGCCGGCATCGTCAGAATTCGAAAGCCGCCGACACATTTGTCTTATCTCCTGTACTCGGGTACTTGTTGATCGCGTGCGGACTGGTCATTAGTGCTGTACCGCTTCTGCCTGGCGCTGAGGGCAAAATCCCGGTTGCCAAGTATCTGCTTGATCTTACGCCCTGGTCTTTGGCCGCTGTTGCGATCGCAGCGTGGTATTTCCGCTACCGAGTTGTGTTGACGGAGGAAACTATGGTTGCGGGCGCAATTCGTCCACGGACTATCCTATTCTCCGATGTGGTTGACTGGGGGGTCATCAAACGCGGAGGTACCGAGCTGATCATGTATTTACTCAACGGCCAAACACTGAGATGCTCTGGTCTGCTGCTTGATTTTGATGAACTGGTTGGCGAGGTCGCTTCTCACATGGCCGGTCTGCCGGCCGAGCAGCCGGGTAGATCGGAGAGGTTCCAGAATCGGGCAAAACGCGCGCAAAGTAATCGAGCCCTCGGATGGGTATTGTTCGTGGGATTTGCGCTCATCACGCTGCTATTGATCATTGTCTTGAAGTTACAATGAGTAGCATCGTGTTGGTTTCCTTTGACACGTGCGAGATCCCTCCCATAAAGAGCCTTAAATGGGTAAGTTATACTACCCACCATGGCGAAGGCCTCGAGAAAACCAACAGCGGCGGATTCAGCGCCAATGCTTTGCGAAAGAACGCCTGTGCGGCCGCGATCCCACGGTCGCGACGAAGCAGGAAGCCCACCGTCTTGCCGTGCTTGTCGACGGCCCGGTACAGATAGTGCTGTCCGCACCGAAGGCGCGCTTGCGGTAAATCGGGTCACGAGCGATCGGCTTCGTCATTCAGCACCCACGCATCTTACCCAATGACCGCAGATGCACTAGAGCCATCTATGACAGCACAATGTATTTGTTACGCTTGACGTATGCCAGCGCCCAGGCTCCCGCTGCCAAGATCCAGAGGCCCATCTTGGCAATCGGTGAGTCGATGACCAGAAAGTTCAACTGCGCTACGGCTGCAGACGCAGTGATGTTAAAAGCAACGATCCCATAGGGAACCATCAACGGCAACGTGAACATCATTCCTCCATTTCTATTTCGCTAATTGTTGGCTAAGCCGTTCGCGACCATACACGCCTACGAGCACCTCTCCCAGAATCGCACCGAAGTTGGCTGACTCAACGGCCAAGATGACACATGGGCCCCAATAGAAGAGATGCAGGTCTAGGAAAAAATCGCCCTTTGAATCCGAATAATATAGATACAGATAACTCAAACCACGCACCAATATCGGCGGCAGACAGGCCAACCACTTGCTTCCATTGCCAAACATCCTGGCTACCGCCAACCCAACAATAAATGGCACCAGAAATATATCCAGCATCCACCAGATCGTGAATGTTGCCAATCCAGAAAAATGCTCAATTCTTACGCCGAGTGCCAAGTCTCCGATGATGTTTAGTGCCATACCGACCAACACGGCAATGAGTCCACTTGCATATCGTGACCGCATTTTCAGAGCCCTCCCTTATTCACACTGGGTTCTCGTTTTTGACGCGTGGTTACCGAAACCATTTATCTAACAACCCAGATCTCTCACAAATGAAGAATAGAAAGACTCCGCCAATCGCCCCACATCCAAAGACCAACGCTAATGTCGACATCATCGCTCCTTTCATGTTTATGCGGCACCGCGCCGCCTACTGGCGCGACCCACTACCCTGATGAATGCAGGTTACAAGTTGTGAGCGGAATGGCACAGATGCAGATGCTCGAAAATCGCGCTATAACAGATTTGTTGTCGAGCGAGAGGTAGATGTGAATACGCCAATCCGAAGATTTGAAGCAGTTGCCAATTCGCTTGCTTCCGCGATCAAGCGGGGCGTCTACCGACCGGCTGATCGGTTCCCGTCGCTGCGCCAGTCGAGCCGAGCCCATCGAATCGCCCTTGGCACAACGCTTCGAGCCTACGCCGAACTCGAAGCGCGCGGACTTATTGAGGCCCGGGTGCGATCCGGCTACTTTGTGCGCGCACCTCGGTTAGCAGTCCTTAAGGAACCAGGCCGGACTAAGCCGCCGCGTCAGATCACCTCGGTTGACGTCAGTGGACTCGTATTCCGACTGCTCGATGAGATTAAAGGATCGGCGCTCGTGCCGCTCGGATCGGCTTTCCCAAGCCCAGAGTTGTTTCCTCTGGGTACGCTTGGCCGCGTGGCGGCGTCGGCCGCTCGCCGGCTCGACCCGCGGAGTAGCGTGCGAGACCTACCGCCGGGCAATATCGCGCTGCGCCGTGCCATTGCACAGCGGTACTGGCTAAGCGGCTGCGATGTGGACTCGGAGGGCATCCTAATCACAAACGGCGCATTGGAAGCAATCAACCTTTGTCTGCAAGCCGTCGTTTGCCCGGGCGATGCAATCGCGATTGAGTCACCTACGTTTTACGCAACGCTTCAGGCTATCGAGCGTCTACAGCTTCGTGCGGTTGAGATCCCGACCGATCCGCGCACAGGCATCGACATCGATGAGTTGGCGCGATCGCTTCGCAAGCACAACGTAAAGGCGTGCGTTCTGATGAGCGCCTTTCAGAATCCGCTTGGCAGCTCCATGGTTGATGGACAAAAGAGGGAATTGATTGGCCTTTTGCGGCGTCATGCCGTGCCTTTGATTGAGGATGATGTCTACGCCGAGCTATATCACTCGGGCGCCCGACCGCGTCCGATTAAAGCCTTTGATCAGACGGGCTTCGTAATGCACTGTAGTTCCTTTTCCAAATCGCTAGCTCCGGGCTTTCGAATCGGATGGGTGGCCGCAGGGCGATTCCACGAGCGGGTGACGCGACTTAAGATGATGACGTCGATCGCCACCGCGTCGCTAACGCAAGCTGCCCTTGCAGATTATCTGCGGCATTTTGCGTACGAGCGGCATTTGCGGGCATTGCGTGGCAAGCTTGTTGCGCACTTGCAGGCGATGTCTGCCGCAATCGGCGCGAGTTTTCCCGCCGGATGCCGCGTCACGCGTCCGCTTGGCGGATACTTTCTGTGGGTCCAACTCCCGCACACAGTGGACTCGCTGCGCTTGCATGAACTTGCCGAGCGCGAAGGAATCAGCGTCGCACCAGGGCCTCTATTTTCAGCGCAACGCGGCTATCGGCATTGCGTGCGATTAAACTTTGGACATCCGTGGACGCCAGAAATGGTGCGCGCTGTGCGCACACTTGGAGCGTTGATTCGTGCGCTGAGCTAGATGTGGATCACCTTAATTGTGTCATTTTGCCCCCAGTCGATGTCCAAGGGTCTTAGCGAGGTGCAGGCCTCAACACTCCCATAAATGTCCCTTAATGGGCGTGTTCAACGCGCGAGTCATCCGGCGGCAGCCGGCCATGAGCTGTCGTTCGCCGATGGTTCGCGTACGTCCGGTATGGAGTGCGAAGTTAGACGATGTCCTATAGTCGGCCGGGGCCAGTCAATCACTTGCCGGTCAACGCCGGCTGCGATGCGGGCGTGCCATCTTCCCACTTGTTGTCGGTGAGCGGCCGCTGCTCGGTGCCGTCGGCGTTCATGATGAACAGCTCAGCATAGGGTTGCGGCGATGCATCGTACAGCGGCGATTCATCCCTGAATCCCAAACGCGCACTGCTGAACAAAATGTGTTTTGCCGTCGGGGGACCACGCACCATGAGCGTCGTTCCCTTGTGCTGTCGTTAGACGCTTCAGATCTGTGCCGTCTGAACGAATGGTGAAAATGTCGTACGCGCCATCAATGGCCCGCGTAAATTCAATGACGTTGTCGGTCGGCGACCAGGCAGGGAAGTCATCGGGTTCTGTCGTCGGCGTCCTGATCGAACCATCCACAAGATTCAGGATGCGCAACCCCTGTTCCTCGCCCCACACACGATAGAGGGGTTTCGGGAGCAATGGAACAGAAAACCGGGTTAAGGAGCGGGATCGGAGGGGCTTCTGAGGGGGCTTAACTCACCGCGGGAGACCGATTCCGGGATCGAGAACGAGTAGCGACCGAGCATGTTGATGTGGTCATGGACGTGCGGATTCAGGCGCGCAGCTGATCGATCGCGGCCTGCATGTAGAGAGAGTGTTCCACAGCACGATCATGTTTACCACGAGGCCCAGCGGGCCGGACCGATGGATCAATCGCTCATTCGCACTCTGCCGTTCGGTGGTCAGCGAAGGCCGGATACCCCAGGCGGCGCTGCGATCTCAATGCTGTCCGAATATCCGACGAATAGCTGTTCGAACTCCAGCTGCGCAGCGCCTGGCGGGGCGTCGCTTTCAATCGCGCGGGCCTTTGCCAGTAATCCGGAAGTTGAGTCAATCCACAGTTCAAGCTGTAGCGATCTGCCGGGCTGCTG
>Ga0208827_1000432_pt1 | contig 20752 bp, 10 predicted proteins | sample Sb_taG_5_FD_187709 | JGI IMG/M metagenome (GOLD analysis project Ga0208827, IMG submission 187709) | Peat soil microbial communities from Weissenstadt, Germany - Sb_50d_8_FC metaG (SPAdes) (version 2) | ecosystem: Environmental > Terrestrial > Soil > Wetlands > Peat | place: Germany... | reverse complement strand
TCGGCATTCCTCTATCATAGGAGACCCTCCCAGAGCTGGTACCGGTTGAGAAAGAAGCACGCCCGATCGCTCGAAGCTCTTAGGGTCACACGGCCAGAGGCCGTGGATTCAGTGAGTATTGAACAGGGGGTGTCGATTTCGCCTGGTTGCTTCGTCCCGAGGCCGGCGCTCCGTGTTGCATGCGCGCCTGGCGTTGCATCTGCACAACGATCGGGGTCGGACCCCGTGAGGTTGACGACTCGTCTTCAAGGGAGCGCCGAGGAGCCAATCGGGTTGCACGCTTCACTCAGGTGAGGCTGGACCGGCGCGGTCAGGAAACTCGCCACCGTCGCCGCGGACGATTCCGCCGCCCGCTGACTCGATATCCGGGGAAACCCGAAAATCCGTGCGATCTTCTCCTCCGGGACGCGGAAAACATGCGGCACGGTGGCCAGGAGAATCCGAAAATCGAGCCAGAAACCGGCGTGATCGATATAGTAAAGATCCAGGGATAGCTTGCGGCCCACCATGCTCAGGTTGGTGTCGGGAGGTTGCAGCACCTGCGCCAGACCCGTGACGCCGGGACGCACGTTCAGCCGCCGCCGGTACTCAGGGTAAACCCGCTCGAGCTGCGCAACGATTTCCGGGCGCTCGGGACGGGGCCCGACCAGGCTCATCTTGCCCTGGAGGATGTTGATCAATTGCGGCAGCTCGTCGACGTGGCTCCAGCGGAGCAGCCGGCCGACCGGCGTGATTCTGGGGTCTCCCGGCACAGACCACCGCGCGCCGTTGGGCTCGCTGTCGCGGTACATCGTGCGGATCTTGTAGATCGTGAAGACCCGCCCCCCACGTCCCAGCCGGTTTTGCGCGTAGATGACCGGTCCACGCGAGGTCGCTCGAACCAGGACGAGAGCAATGAGTATGATCGGCATCGACACCACCAGGATCAGCAGGGCGAGCACGAATTCGATGAAGATTCGAATCTGCTCGGCCGGCTGGGCCATGGACCGGTCCAGTCCGTGATAGTGTGCATCACCGCTCAGAAGGCCTTGGGTTGCTACAGCCACGAGGAGAGTCTTCTCTTTATTCATTCATTACCTTGCGCGAGCCAGGCGATGAGATCTTGCCCAGCTAACCAAGTTGGGTCGCTCGGGCAAAACGTCGCGAGTTTCTGCAAAAGCCGGCCCGGTCAATCCTGTTGCGGAAATCAAAGATTGAAGTCTGTTAGGCTACGGTTCGATTCACCCTGCCTCGGCTCAGCCTGAGCGACCCCACAAGCTACTCGAGACACATGATTTGATGCAGGCCCTTGCTGATGCACACCGGAAGAGCTGATGGAGCGTGCCCTTGGATGCCATCTGGAGCCACTCAACCGAAGCGGATTGAAACAGCACGCTGCATTGACTTGATCAGGCAATCTGCAATCCCAATGGGAGTAGCATGCATCCCCTTGGCTCGCATTCATCAGAGTCCGTGGCGAGGTTCATTCCATGATCGCAGTCTATCGCACCATGGTACACTAATGCAGAGTACCAACTACCCATGGCTTTTCAAGAGTCTCTTTGCGGATGCAAACCCTCGTTGAAAAAAAAGTGCATGCTGGGAAACAAGAGTGTCCGCTTCTTGGCCGTTCGCACAACAGGTCCGCGTCTATGCAGTCAATGAGCATAGCGATCTCGAAATGTGAAAAACAGTCCGAAGTTCGATGAATTTCTTTTAATTTTGGCTTTTATTTGGCACGTTCTGATCCTTCGTCCAGGAGCCTAGCAGGTAACTAAAGGCGCAAAACAGAGTATTTCAAATCCTTTTCTTTCCGACACTCATTGAGCGGATCTTTCGCCCCAATGCGGGTTTGCAGAACGGGTTGCAGCCATGCGACTGCGCAGCCTGAGCTCCATGGCATACACAATCTCGCCTTGTTACACGAGCACAAGCTTCCTTGCTTAGCCTGATGCAGGGTCGGAAACACGGCTTATATGACGCGATGGGCGTATTGGGGCACCGGAATATGTTCTGATAAATTAACAGTCCGGAGGCAATGATCTGTCCCCATCGGGACGTTCCGGTAACTCTCTCGATCCACAAGGCGCGAAGTGAGCGGACATTTCCTCGCTGCGTGACCGCAACTGCAAGAAGTGAAGGTCTGCGACCTATTGATTGACTGACTGCATCGCCTGGGCGTTATACCGGTCGCCCGTAGCGGCGCCCGCGGGCAGGATCCTGTCAATTTGCTCAAGCTCTTCCGGCGTCAGTCTGACACGCAGGGCACCGAGGTTTTCGTCGAGGTACCTGGCACGCTTCGTACCGGGGATCGGCACGATGTCCTCCCCGTGAGCGAGGACCCACGCAAGCGCCAGTTGACTCGGAGTGCAGCCCTTGGTCATGGCAAGCTGCTCGATCCTCGTCACGAGATCGAGGTTTTTCTGGAAGTTCTCGCCCTGAAACCGTGGCGCGTGGCGGCGAAAGTCTTCGGGCGCCAGGTCATCGATCGACTTGAACCGTCCGGTCAGGAAACCGCGACCCAGCGGGCTGTAGGCGACGAACCCGATGCCCAGTTCGCGCACGGCCGGCAAGACCTCGGCCTCGGGCTCGCGGCTCCAGAGGGAGTATTCCGTCTGCAACGCAGCGATCGGGTGAACCGTTGCGGCCCGGCGAATCGTCGCGGGTGCAGCCTCCGACAGCCCGAGGTAACGCACCTTTCCAGCCTTCACCAGGTCCGCCATCGCCCCGACCGTCTCCTCGATTGGCGTGTTGGGATCGACCCTGTGCTGGTAGTAGAGGTCGATCACTTCGACGTCCAGCCGCTGGAGGCTGGCGTCACAGCACTCCCTGACATACTTCGAGTCGCCCCGGACCCCGAGGAATTCCCCATTCGTACCGCGGACGTTGCCGAACTTGGTTGCCAGCACCACCCGCGCGCGGCGGCCCTGGATCGCCTTGCCGACGAGGACCTCGTTTCGTCCCAGTCCATAGATGTCGGCCGTGTCGAGCAAGCTCCCGCCGGCGTCCAGGTAGCGATGGATGACGCGGATCGACTCCGCGTCGTCCATCTGCATCGGGTCGTAGAACTCGCTCATTCCCATGCAGCCGAGGCCGACCGCGGATACGCGAAGACCACTCTTGCCAAGTGCACGCTCGATCATGGTGTTTCTCCTCAAGGATGTTGCCGTGAGCGCCAAGCTGTTCTACGCGGCAGGTCCACAGGCTGAGTCCCAGTGGCGCGCCTTGGTTCCAGAAGGTTCCCGGGTTTCGCGAGCTTCGACGCGGGACGAGAGTGACCCGGTCGAGAAATCATACCCGGAAACACGCCCCGGCGACCGGGAAATCCGATGGATTTGTCCGCCCCGGGAGGCCAGAATACCTATTATGCAGTTATTGTGTGTCACGTGATGATTGAAGGCGCGTAGACTTCTGGCCAAATCCCCATGAGCCTATCAGCGGATCATGGGCGGTGAGCACATCGAAATCGATCTGAACATAATACCTAGCCCGCGGGTTTTCTACTTCGTGCACCCCGACTTGATCGTTGTTTTGCGGTTTTGCGATCTCTGCGTTCATGGTTCGGCCTCCAGGGAGACGTCCATGATTTCAAGGCGGATAGGATGGACCGGAGCCGGCGGTCTGTGGGGTTTCAAGTTCCTCGTCTTATCGATGGCTTTGCTCGTGGTCATGGGTGCCGGTCAGAAACTGGCCGCGGCGGACCGTCCCAGACCGACCTGGCACCGAGAAGAGCAAGAGCGAGGGGCGCGCTGGTTTCATCGACCGGCTGCTGGAAAGTTCCTGGAAGAAAGCGGGTGTGAATCCGGCGAAACCGGCGACCGACGAGGAATACTTGAGACGAGCCTACCTTGACCTGCTGGGCCGGATTCCCGACGTCCAGGAGGCCCGGGCGTTTCTCCAGACCAGGGAGACCGACAAGCGGGAGAAGCTGGTCGATTTTCTGCTCGAGCACGCGGACTATCCCAAGAACTCCTTCCGGCCGATCGACACCTCGGCGCCGGGAGTGAAGATCTGCGAGCACATGCCCAGGATGGCCAAGCAGATGCATCACATGAACATCATCCGTTCGCTCGACTCCAAGGAGGGCAATCACGATCGCGGCACCTACCTGATGCATTCGGGATACGCGCCCAACCCGACGGTCATCCATCCCGGCTGGGGGTCGATCGCCGCCTACGAGCTGGGCGAACAGCTCAAGAACTTCGATCTGCCCCACTGCGTCGCCATCAACGAGCCCGGGATGGGAGCCGGATTCCTGGGTGATTGGCGGCGGCGGCATCAAGGCCGGTCAAACCGTGGGGGCGACCGACAAGGACGGCGTGGACATCACCGACCGGCCGGTCGGCGTCATGGATCTGATCGCGACCATGACCAAGTCCATGGGGATCAACATCGACACCCAATACACGACCCCGCGGGGCCGTCCGATGAAGGTCGTCGATGGCGGCCAGCCGATTGGCGAGCTGATCGGCTGAGAGCGGGTGCGACGACTGGCCGGGCCGGCAAGCCAGGCTCCAGCCTGTAGGGTCGTCTGCGAGAGCCCAACTAGGATTGAAAACAGAATGGCAGATGGCAAATGGCAGATGGCAGACGTCAGATGCCGGATGTCAGATGCCGGATGCCGGATGTCAGATGTCAGATGCCGGATGCCAGATGGCAGATGCCAGATGCTATGTGTTATGTGCCATTTGCCATCTGCCATTTGCCATGCGTTATCTGCCATATGCCAGATGGCAAGAATCGCCGCGAAACGCTCGACCCTGGCGTGTGTCATCTGTCATTTGCCACTTGTCATCTGTCATCCCGGACTGTACAAGCTAGAGGGCGGAGAAGCACCTGGCAGGGGGAGCTGGTGACGGGGCTGATAAGCCCATCCGCCGGCGGCCAGAGCCAGCCCAGCCGCCGCGGCAGCCGGGCCGCCCACGAACCCAAGCATCCCGAGAAAACCAATCAGGATCAGGAAGCTTGACGCGGCGGGGCGACGACGCGCGAGGGCTGTCAGGCCCAACGCCGCCAATAGACCCAGCATGAGCGTCGAGCGGGCGCGGTCGGGCGTCTCGTTCTCGGTGGAGCTCGCGTTCTCGAACGAGCCGTTGATTTTCGTCGGCTGCTCGTTCAAGCCGGAGGACAGGCCGATCAAGAACGATGGCCGGCCCAGGTTGCGGAGTCGATCCGGGCCAGCGGGTTCCGGCACGGCAACGAGGGTCCCGGCGGCCGATTTCCTGGAAAGTCCAAAGTAGTTCTGGGCCGCATCGATCTCATCGTCCATGGCGGCGGCGCGAAGCGTCTCGAGCAGAGCCTTCCGGGTTGACTGGATCACCTCCAGGTCGCGCTCGGCACGCGCTTTTCGCGTGCGGTCACCAACCCGGGCGCTCCATCGTAACGATCGTTCCGCGCTGCGGAGCGACATCTCGTGCGCGATCAACAGCGAGGTGGCGCGTTCTCGATCGCGACCGGAGCTGCGGTCGATCTGTGCGATGAACTCGTTGATTTGCCGAGCGATGCGATCCGCGCGCTCCAGTTCCATCCGGTCGGGCACAGTGAGTTCCAACCCGGCGAGCGACGGCTTGATCGTCAGGTGATCGGGCAGGTGAAGCGTCACAAGCGTGGAGACTCGTCCCACTCCGGCGCTGGGCAGGACCAGTGACCACGCCGAACCGGTTGATCCCACGACCGGATCCGTTGCGCTCCAGAAGAGGCTAACGCGGCAAGGCCCCTGCTCGCCCAGGGGAATGAGCCAGCGGCCCTCACTGGAGCGGAGTGGCGCTATGGGGCTCTGGTCCACGGTTGTCCAGAGCAAGGTGCTGTCGGGAGGAAGCTCGGCGACGAGGAACCGGCCGGTACGTGCCTGGGTCTCGTAGACTGCGTGGCCTTGTAGCGAGCGGTCCGGCAACATGGTCACGTTCACGTCCGCGGACACCACCCGGGCTGATTCTTTCGCGGCCCCCCCGGCGTCGTCCGTGGCCGGGGGAATCTGGACTTTCAACGACCAGTTGTCCCGCTCGACATGAAACGCCCGGGAGTTGGTTCCGGGAACGTCGCCAAACTCCTCGTCCTTGAACCGGTTGGCGTGGCGGATCTCGTGCAGTCCACTCGAGCCCGCAGTCGTGAGCGTCGAGCCCGTCGCGTAGACGAGGCCGAGGTAAGTATCGGCGACCCCGCGCCCCAAGGGCGCGATCTCGGGAAGCTGGAGTTCCTGGCCGGGTAAGAGCGGGAGTGCCGAGCGCAGCACCACGCGCTGAGACCCCCAGACCGCACGCTCCAGACTGATCGTCCAGATCATGAACGGACCGAGCGGGTCGGACTTTTGATTGTAGACGCCTCCGGCCAGGTCAACCTCGGCTTTCGTGGCCCAGGTGGTGGGGAGCTTGAGATGGATCGAATCGAGCGCACCGCCCGCGACGTCGTAGCGGAGGACCGCCACCCATTCCGCCGAATCGGGATGGATCGTGATCTGGCTCTCGATCAGGACGTTGACCCGCGGGGGAGCCGAGCTCCACTGAAGGAAGCCGAGTTTCGCGGGGTCGTCAACGCGAAAGATCTGGCGAGCTCGCGTAACGCTGCCGCCTGCCGCGAGGGTCGGCCCCGCGGGCAGGGGTGTGAGCCCCGCAGGCGGGAGTGTCAGCCCTGGTGCGCTCTTCGCCTGAAGCCTGGAGGCCGACGAGATGATCAAAAAGGCGGAAACGGTCTCCATTCCGGTGACTTCCAGCCACGGGGTGGGCACTTGCAACTGCTGGATGCCGATCTTCAGCGGGTCTTCGAGAACCGGAATCCAGCCCGTGATTCTGAGCCGCCTGCGCGACCGGGGAAAGGCGCGATCGTAGCGCAGCAGAAGCTGGCGCGGATCGGGTCGGCTCCAGTCCGTCAGGGCGTCGGATTCGACGCTCAGCAGGACGAGGTCATGGGGCAGAGCGAGTGCGAGATGGTTCAGTGATCCGGCGACATCGTCGAGGTCGGCGTCGAGCTGGACATCGATGCGTCCCGCATCGATCCCGAGCTGGAGGACCGGCTTGACCTTGATCCGCGCAACCGCCGGCCCGGTCTGGAGGCTGGGAGAGCCGTCGCGAATGAGCCGGGTGGTGCCCGCGAGCGTGAGCCGATCATCGGGCAACGGCCCCCAGGATTTGACGAAGCTCTCGTCGCTCAGGGGATCAGTGCCCGAGAGCGGCTCGAGACGGCCCGTCCAGTGTCCCGGCCGTCGTAGACCGAGCAGTCCCGAATAGCGCTCGACGCCCAGGGGTTCAAGGCGGGGAAACCGCCGCGTCGATTCGCCGGCGGGGCGGTCATCCGAGGAGCTGGTCGTCTTGCCGCCCTTCGAGGGCTGAACGGGTCGCCACAGGTCCAGCAGGAGGACGGCGCCTTCCTGCAAGGGAGGGTCCATCCTCGCGGTCCAGATCGGTCGTTCGGCGGTACCTCCCCAGGAGGAATCGATCAATCCCGGAATTTCGACCGACCGGGTCATGAGCCCGGGATCCATCTGAAAACTCAGAGTCGAGAGCCGCCGCGGTCCCCGGTAAGTGAACCTGCCGCGAAGGCGGTCCCCGGCAGGCTCGATATCCCAGAGCAGCATGCTCTCGATGATCGAGCCGGCGACCTGCGAGCCGGCGGCATCGGCATCTTCCCAGCGGATCTCGACGTGGTCAACCGGCCCAAGCTCTGCCGCCAACGACTGATCACCGGCGGCTGTCAGCTTGCCTCGAGCATTCAATAACCGCACTGGCCGGGGGCGGGATGGCCGGTCCAGAATCAACCGGGCCGAGGGCATGGGATTGACCGGGAAGTCAAGCAACTCCGCCAGACGGTCCGTTGCCACGGTTGCGGCCCGCCGAACCTGGAGCTTGAAGCTGCCTGCTCCCGGGATGGTGATCGCCGCCTGCTGACCGCCGGCCTCGATGAACACCGGGACCTCGCGGCCGTCAAGAGTGGCGGTAATGTCGTGGGCTCCGGCGATGGGGACTTTCCACGTCGCTGCCGCGCCGGCTGTCGATCGGAGCTCGAGATCGCTCACGAGGGAGACTTCCTGATCGCCGGACCAGGCGACATGATGGACTGCCCCGGTCAGGAGCAGGGGCCCCTTGTCCGCGGGCGGCTGGGGTTGTGCAAGCTCCTGCAGGCACTGGTAGTCACTCTGGCGCAGGATGACACGCTCCGGAACCTGCCCCGGCTGGAACGTCCCCTCGTAGGGCATCAGCACGGGGATCGGCTGCTCTCCGTCGCGCCTGGCCTCCGCGCGATCTTGCGGTATCACAAGTACTGCCAGAAGAAGCGGAGCGGCTCGAAGTGGACTTCGGAAGGGTGTGGCGGTCGTCATACCTGACCGGATAGGGACCGGGCGCTCCCCTGGACGCTGCGCGGTGAGTTGACTTCCGAGCCGGTACAGCAGGCTGGCCATCGCCCCGACAAAGAGGCCCGCACTGAAGCTGGCGCGGTCGTCGCCCTGCCAGAGATGGAGCAGGACCGCCAGGAAGACGATGGCGATCGGCACGAGGATCGCCCACCGCGGCGACGGGCTGCGCAACCAGCTCAGACCGAGGGCGACCAGAAGCGCGACCGTCCAGCCCGCGACGAGGCCCGATCGCTCATCGCGCAGCTCGACGCGACTTGCCTCGCCCGGCCAGGTCGCGCCGGTGAAGCGCCAGGTTGACCAGCCGGGAAGCGCTCGCAGGGGCTCGGCCGAGCCGCCCAGGGGAGCGTCCCTGGGAGTGATCTCGCCGCGCCATCGGGCCGCGGTCTGGAACCGGTCGGATCGATCGGAGCCCCAGAGGAGTGCCTCGCCGATCGCTCTCTTCCAGTTGTCCGCCTGGTCAGACCGCGCTGCTTCGCCCTGGGATGTGATCACCAATCCGGGATCGAGGCGCAAGAGGGTAAGCCCGTATTGCTGAAGGGTCTTCAGGGAGAGGGGCCCTCCCCTGGGGTCCACGCGAATCGGGATGCACCGGGACCTGGGCCCGTGACCGGCAGCACCGAGGGCCAGGCGGTCGATGAGCAGCGGCGTCGTCCCCGAATCCCACCGGGTAAACCACTCGGCGAAGGTCAGCTCCTCGGACGACGTGCTGGCCAAGGTTTCGTCGAGCCGGCGAAGGGTTTCGTCGGAGACCGTGCGCGGGCCTGGTTCCCGGCCGGGCCAGCGCAGTTCCGGAACCCCCAGGGAACCAAAGGGCCAACTCGGTGCAGCTCCAGGATCGCCCGGTAGCAGGCCGGGCCCGTACGACCTGGCCTGCCAGCACGGTGGCGTGACCAGCTCCCAGCAGAACGAGAGGCAAGGCATGCCGATCCGCGGCAGCACAGGCCTCAATTCGGCACCCGGCTTGACGGTCCGGCCGCTCGTCTCGTAGTCGAGATCCACGGTCTTGTACCGCAGGCCCGGACTGCTCCGCTGGAGCGAGACGACCATCCGTCCGTGATCGAGCGTTGGCACCACGTCCGCCCCGTCAAGCTGAACCCGGACCAGCTTGCTGTCCGCGGGCATGGTGAATTCCAGGTCGGCAAGCTGCTCGGCATGCAAGAGCAGCCGCAGTCGGTTCAGCCAGGGACCGCTCGGGTGCAAGATCGTGGTCAAGCAGACGTCGCGGATGATGCCGGCCTCGAGGCTCTGGAGTAGCTCCTCCGTGCTCAGCACCAGCTTGCCTCCCGGCTCCGAATAAGTGAAAGCATGAGCAACCAGGTAGGCCCGCTCCGGGGCGCCCTGTCCAGCCGGGTCCGGCCTGGGCTCCGGCTGCCAGGAGGCCGCGAGCCGCTCGGCCATCGTGGTCTCGAGCCGGCGTAACCCAGTTGTCTGGACATCGGAACGCATCCGGGACGGCACCTCGAGCAGGACCGTGCTCCGCGGTAAGAACTGCCGGGGAGGCGATATCAAGGGAATGGGACCGCGCTGGTTCCAGGGAAGCCGAGCCTTGAAGTGAACCCGATTCTCTCCCGGCTCGGGCGAGCTGAGAGCAAGGTTCCAGGCCAGGCCGGTCGCGGGAAACTTGAGACCAGACCGCGCTGCATCGTCCAGGGGGTGCTTGATGAGCTCTTGCTTTTCGGGGCCGGCGCGAAAAGACCAGTCCTGGGAGCCGCCGGCCGGCTGGCTGATCCAGACCGGCAGAACATCCAGAGGATTGCTGCCCGGCTTGATCAGGATCTGGCCTGCGACGGCAAGGTGCTTCCCGTCCTGTTCGATTCTCGAGCGGTACTGGATCTCGGCCCTGGGCTTTTGCTCGGCCCGTTCTCGGTCCACGCGGGCTGTCGCGTTCTCGCCATTCCAGCGCCAGGCCAGGGCGGCATGAACGTCCGGACTCACGGCAGACCTGGAGCCGATCGCTCCGTCCACGCGAGCAGGATCGATCCAGACGAGGCCTTGTGCCGAGATGGGAGTGAGGATCATCGTCCTGTCCACCATGGCCACCCAGGTCTCGTCGACGATGGCCAGACCGGAGGGACGAACTCGCGGCAGGACAAGCGGTCCCCGGCCTCCCGCGGCCGTGGAGGTCGCTGCGACCTCGAGGGCCCGGCCCTCCGGGGCACCCTCGCCGCCCTTAAGGAGCACGTGCAGCCGGGTGCTGCCATCCGCCTGAATGGTCGGATGCCAGGCTATCGATTCGTCCGCGCCGCTCCAGCGCACGCGATCGGGAACCCAGGTCGGTGGCAACTCGATGCTCAGCTCCCTTGCGGGGCCGTGGCCGCCGACCCCGATCAGTTGACATTCCAGTTCCGGCGCCGCCTGGCCGACCAGCAACCGGCCACGTACCTGGCACGCCGGCTGAGCCTGGGTCTGACGGAACACGAGGTCCGCGACCGGATCGGCCGATCTGGCCTCGAAGACAAGCACGTTCGCATCTGCCGGCTCGTCTCCCTGTGCCGGCACGCGCCGGCCGGCGCGTTCCTGGCAGTCCTGGATCACGCGCAAGGGGTCGGCAACCACTGTCGTGGTGCCACCTGTCCAGATCGCATCGAGGGGACGCATGGCGGGTACGGTCCATCGCCCCTCGAGGGGCACCCGGGCGTGAGCCTCGAAATGGAGGGGAGCCGGCAGCCGGCTGATGCCCGTAAGGGTGACACGGACCCGGGTGACCTCGCCCTCATGATCCGCCTGGTATTCCTTGACCTCGGGCCCGGACACCGCGATGAACTCCAGTCCTGGGCCCAGCTCCACCGTGAATCGCATCAATCCTCGTCGATCGGGTTGGACGGTCCAGTCCGTTTTCCAGTTCGCGGACCGGGCGTCGCGGCTCTCGGTCGAGCCCAGCGTGATGCGGGTCGGTCCGCTCACCCAGATCAGGGCCTCCTCACCGGGGGGTAACGGCCTGCGGCCGTCGAGCAACCGGAGATTGATCAACTCCGGACGGCCGTGGAAACACCACGATTGAAAGCCGGTCTGGGATGAGGGCAGGGGCCCCTCTCGAAGACCTTCCGGACCCAGCGGTAACCAGCCCGCCGGCAGTTCGAGGGTCAACTCCGTGGTCTCGTCTCCGGGAAGACCCAGCGCGAAGCTGCGTCCCTCGGAATCGGGGCGGGCACGCAGTTCCCAGTCCAGGGTGACGGCTGGGTTGCCGCCGGCCGAGGCCGACGGCTCGATCAAGAGGACCGTTTTTCCGGATTCGAGTGCCCCCACCGACGGCAGATTCCGGGGACGTGCAAGAATCATCGGCGTCCATGGATCGAGCACCAGGGCCGTGGGTCCCGAATCGGGGATTACCGCGGCCAGCCGGGATTCACCGGTCAGTACTCCCGCATTCCAGCGGGCGTGGTGGCGCGCCCGGATCAAACGTGGCGGGCTCGCGTTCTTGGTCGGGGACGTTCCCCGGATCGCCGAATCAAGCAGCGATTCAAACCGATCGGGAGCCATCATCCGCAACGGGGTTCCGGCGGGAAACCAGCCCGCGGCCTGAGCGTCGGGAATGTGGACACGGATGATCTCAGGCGGAGCAGCCCCGACCGCTGGAAAGAGGGCGGACAGGGCAAAGAGCATCGCCCCGCAAAGCCTACCGGCCGCCCCACGCTGGCCCCGAACAACTGCAACACCCTTGGTCATTACGACTCTTTTCTGGCTACGAACTCGAATGCCGGATGGACCTGACCCCTGATCGCCGCGGAGCGGCCCGCCGAGTGATTCACCCCGACTGCCCCACACGCGAACTCCGGGCAGAATCCTGCTCGGGCGCCAGCGACAAGGGCTGTGGAGCGTAATCCATCGTCGCAGAGGCGCGGGCGCGGATCGCCGTGGAGTCATCGGAGCCCACCCCGTCAGGCCCGATCTGCGAAGCTCCCGAGCCCGTCTGTCCCGGGCCGGCTGATGGTATCGGGATGGCCGGGGCACCGGACGACCTGGCTCGCTCGATCAGCCTTTGAATCAAGAAGCCGAGCAAGGTGAGGATGACTCCGCTGAGAGCCGATTGAGTGACCAGCAGCAGCACGCTCGGGTGCGCCAGGGCCGAAGGCAGCAAGCAGAGCCCCGCCGCCACAATCCAGATCGCTCGGCAGCGGGCTCGGGAAAACATCAGGAGGAAACCCAGCAGGAGCACGCTGCCCGAGCAAACGGCGATGATTCCCGCGCGGTTCGCCACCCAGAGATTCATGGCAACCGGCTTGCCCGAGCGGCCGAAGAGATAGCTGTGCGAGCTGTCCTGTTCCTCTCCAAGCAGATCGTCCAGGCTGGCGGTCTGTGCCGGCGCCCCGGCAACCCATCCCACCAGCTTCGAGAACGGCTTCCAGGGCCGCCGTTTCCAGACATAAAAGTCCCAGTGCCAATCATTCTCGTCAGCCCATCCCTGCGGCACCCCGATGAGAGCCTGGCTCCAGGGTATCTGGACCTCCCAGAGTGTCTGCAAGACCACGGCTTCCGCTGGCAGCTCCGGGGCCGCGCAGACCTGGTCAGCCCAGTTGCCCGAAAGCTGGTATTCCAGCTCGATCAGTACGGGCTTGGACTGCGATTCGGGAGGCAGGCTCAGACGATAGAACCCGCCGGACGGTTCGTGTTCCACCTGATCGGCGGCCCGGCCGTCAATCCGGGCACGGATCCACTGGGCGCGATCCGGCAGGCTGAACGAAACGCTGGCCGGATGAGATTCGATCCAGTACCAGGCATGAGTTCTCGACTCATTGTCAACGCCAAGCACGGTGCGCAGAAGTGAGCGAGGCACAACCACGGGAGGCAGCGAAACCTGGTCCATCAACCTGGCCGAGAACGTGAAGCCTGCGTTCTCCGGCACCGGCTTGCTCAAGCGATAGTGCCGTGGCCGGTTGCCCCCGCTCTGGTCTTCGTCGTCAAGGGCAGATCCGGTCCATGCCGTGTCATCGACCGCCGTCTTGATTCCCGGGGCCGCCGCCAGCTCGACCGTGGTGGACGCCGACATGCCTTCCTCGACGCCAATCCAGGGGATGGTCGTCTTCACCGGGTCGCCGTTTGCCATGGCCCCTTCCACCGGGACCTGGAATCGGAAGGTCAACAGCGAGCTCTCCAGGATCGGCGGATCGAAGACGAGCCGATAGCGCCGTGAATCGCCGGCCTTCTGGTCCAGCTCTTCGCGCTTGATCGTCTCCTTGCCCTGGACCTGCCACGCTTGTGACCGCGACAGCGGTACCCGGACCGTCAGAGAGCTGATCGACCCATGACGAACCAGCAGCTCGGTGTCCTGCCGCACATCGATCGAGCGCCGGGACAGATGAGCGGAGATTCTGGTGTCGTGAGCGATCGACAGGGGGTGGCGGGTCAAGCGGCCGCGCAGCCAGGTCGGGTTCTGGTTACTCTTGAGCACGGCGATCGGGGATCGTTCTCCCAGAGCGGCAGCCAGGCTGGCCGCCGCAGACTCCCCGGGAGGCTGAAGCCGGAACGCGCCAGTGCTTGCCTCGTCCCGCCGTGCGGGCTCGTCGCCGGGCTCGAAGGTCACCTCGCGGTCGGCGAACAGGGAAACGGTGCTGGCGGTGGAAACTCCGTCGCGGGCGGCGAATAGACCGAGCTTCACCGCTCCCTCGGGGCCGATTCGCTGCTGGCCCCGGAGTTGCAGAGAAAATGATTTCCGGTCGCGACCCAGGGGCGTGAGCTGAATCTTCAGCACCTGTGCTGTTTCCTGAGGCCGGTCGCTCCCGGTCGCCAGGGTCTGGGCCACGATCGGAATCGCCGACTCCACCAGGTCGGCAGGTCCGACCGAAATCATTTGCAAACCGGGGGGAACCACGATCTCGATCTCGAAGAGCCGGCCGCGCACGCGCTGGACCTGAACGGTGGTATCCACCTGCGCCGTCTGAGCATCGAGAACCATGCGGGTGATCGACTCCGAGCGGTACAACGGAGGAGAACTTTCGATGCCCAGCGCCAGCTTGTACGGCTGATCGAGAAACTGGTAAGCAGTGCCGATCCCCGGACGCGAGCGGAGCTCGGTCGGTAACTCCCGCGGGTCGATACGGTGCAAGCCCTGGGCCGTTGTCACGTTGATCCAAAGATTGACAGGCTGCGTGATCCCGATCGCACCGGATTGCTCGACGGCATTGGACAGGCGAAAGCCGGAGAACGCGCAAGTCTTGGGGGCGTTGGGCGGAAATGTTCGTCGCGTCTCCATGACGACGTGGCGCGTCTCTCCCGGCCGCATCGCCTCACCGAGTGGAATCGTCAGCAAGTTACGCTCGATCCCCGCCACGAGAAACTGGTCGTCAAGTTTCAAGATCTGCACGACGTCCTGCTCGTCAAGCCGGATCTCAAGCTTGCGGGCGATCCCGCGAACGCAACGGATCACCCAGGACGAGCGCGTGGTGACAGCCTCGAGGTCGGCGTCGATCGCGATCTCCACCTGGGCCGCCAGTAGCGGGGGCGGAGGGGACCCGGAGTTCGCCTCGTCGGTCCAGTCCAGGATCAGTCGCGATCGCGGCGAAAGGTGAGCGCTGAGACGGGTGCCCTTGCCGTCGGCGATGATCGTCTTGCCCACCGACCCGCCCGAGGCAACATCGACCTCCTGCACCGGACGGGGAACCTCCAGCTCGAAGTAGGTTGAAGGTGCTTCCGGTATGGCCATTGTCAAGTGCTTCCGATCAAGGCTCACATTGACCGGAGCCTTGAGCTCGAACCGAAGACGGTGCTGACCGGCCCCCTCAAGCCGGACTTCCCATTGACCTCGCTCCGTGCTGCGCAATTCAAGCTCTTTTTCGCCCTCGCGCGCGGACCCTATGATCGGGCTGTCGATTCCGAGCGGAACCCACGCCTCTCCCGGCGCCAGCAGGCTCAGGTCGATTTCGAGCTGAAGATTGGCCATGTCGTCAACGACCCGGCCGCGGATCTTGACCGCACTGACCACCTGATCGCGGGGCCGCGAGCTGGCTGCCGCCGGGGTCGCGGGTGCCGGTGGACCGCTGGGAGTGCTGGGTTTGATGAGAATCAGATCAGGCTGCTTGAGCTTCTTCCAGAACTCGCCGATGTCGCTGCCGTTGTTGAGGATGATCACCTCGCGGGGCAAACCGCCAGGACGGGGAGTTGTCTGGGATTGCGCACGGTCTTCCGCTGGCGCAGGCGCTGGCGACTGCGCGCGTGCCCCCATCCCCGGGGAGAGAAGGATCGCTCCCATTCCAGCGATGAGCAATGCGCTGCGGTTCAAGGTGCGAAACCCTATGCAAGAATCCGACGGGCCAGACCCGAAGCCGCACATCCCCGTGACCAGAGATCGGCGCCGAGCTACGTATGGAAGCCTGGGAAAGATAGGTGAAAGATCTTCGGGGCCGCACTGAATCATACCATGAACGCGGGGCCGTATCCAACGACCGCAACGACGACGCGTGCGCGCTCCAGCCGAATCGTGGAGCACGCACGCGGGAAACTTCAGTCCACAGTTGCTCTGATTGGTCCGGGGCGAACGCTCCAGCCCGTCCTGGTGCGGTTTGCTCTCAGGCCCATCAACCGGCGTCCTAGCGCTTCGGAGCCGGCTTGATTTCATCCTTGTTCAGCAGCGACTTCCATGCGTTGTAACCCCTTTCATCCGGGTTTTCGGGATCATAGCCCTGATCTTCTCGACCGGTGATGTTCTTCAGATTGTCCAGCGCGAGCTCGCGCAAGGCCAGCGATTGATTACGCGGCGAAAGCAGCTCGATCAATCGCTGGTGCGTTTCCTTCCGCGCGGCCTCGTCGGGAGAATAGCCGATCAACAGTTTCTCGACGACCTGGCTGGCCTGGTCGCCGAACTCTTCCCCGAGGCTCGCTCGTAATTGCTTGGCGGCCAAGGGTCCCCTGGAGAGGAATGCGCGGAGCGCCGCGGTTGTGCTCTGGCGGGCGCTGCGGTCGCCCGCGCGGGACAAGATGGGAGTCACAAAGGAGAGATCTCCCAGCGCCTTGACCGCCAGGATCGCCAGCTTCTTGGTGACGGGCGATTCGCTCTCGGTGGCCAGAACGGTGTCCTCCATCACCGAGCGATCCTTGGAGAATTGCTCGAGGAACTGCTCGCCCAGCTTCTGGTCCTTGAGTGATTGCTCGGCTTCGGTCATCCAGGCCGGCAGGTCCTTCTTGGTCCTGGGCTGAAACCGGCCGCCGGGATCCGCGACGATCGTGCCGGGGCCAGCCAGGGTTTCTTTGCTCCCATCCAGGGCAAGACTGAGCTCGCCATCCAGAACATGAATGGCCAGCGGGGGGAGCTGGGTCGGCGGCTGCCCGTAATGCCACAGGTTGATTCGTTCGAGTCCCACGGCGCCGTGCGTGGGCCGGTCTATGGACGCCGTAAGGCCGGCGAAACCGATCTTCAGGCTTCCCGACGGAGCGGAGCCATCGATCAGGGCTCGGCCATCGGTCAGCTCGAAGGCGGGCGGTTCCTCCGCGGTCTTGCTCGTCAATTGCACCTGAGTTTCACCGATCAGCGTGATGGGTGTCTTGGCAACGACGATCCGAGCCCGGAAGGGCTCCAGGCAGAGCAAGCGGTCCGATGTGGCCAGCGTCGTTCCCTCGGCGATCCGTTCCCATTCGCGTTTGTCGGTGTTGAAGCGAAGCAGGACGCCGTTCACTTTATCAACGACGCCCAGCGAGCCAGCCGGAACGGCACGCGCCGGCGGGGTTGCCGCTGGCTCATTCTTGGGCTTGGCGGAGTCGTCCGCCGTCTTCGATGCTGCTGCTGCCGTGTCCGTGGCCGCCTCGGACTCAGTCGCTTTCGCTGCGACCGGCGCATCCTTGGACTCTCCGGTGTTGGCTGCCCCGGCGATCGCTCCAGCGGCCGCGGGCTGCTGGTTCCCCGCGGGGAGATTCGTCGCACCGGGCTCGGCCGAACCCTCGGCGACCGGGGCGGCACCTGCCGGGGGCCGCTGGGGAACCGCGGGCGACTGTGTTCCGGGTGGCGGTGGTGTCAGGCTCTGGTAGGCCGACCAGCACAGCACGGCAACCAGGGCCAGGCAGCCGGCGACGGGGCCAAACCGCTCCAGCCAGTGCCGGGCCGGAGGCGCGGGCGCGACCCAGGGCTGAATTGGCTCTGTGACAGGCACACGAACCACCGGCTTGACTCCGTCACCCCGGGGCACGGGAGTCGATTCCCGCCCCTTGACGAGCTGGTACATCCGGGTTTTGGCCTCGGCGGGAACGTGGACCTTCTGACCGAGCAGGCTGAGAATCTGATGCACGCAGGAAACTTCCGCCAGGTTGACGTCCGAGCTCAGACACTTTTTTTCATACTCCCCGACCTGTTCGGCATCGAGATCATTGTCGACGTAGCCGGCAACGATATTGGGATCGCTGCCCTCGGGGCCGGACTTGCCCGGAACCGTCAATCGCCGCTGGCGTGTCACGCGATGAATTCGCTCCACCAGCTCCTGCGCATAAGCGCTTTCGGAGACTTGTATTCCGATCTCGCGGACTTGTGTGGGGGGAAGTGTGTCATCAAGCCAGGCGAGCAGTGTTCTGAGGGTTAATCGCATCCCGTGGTTCTCCCAGGTGTGAGATCATCGATGTAGCGTGCGCCAGTTTCTGGCCGGCTTCGCCGGAACGCTCTTCTCTAATATCTGTGCCTTCTCGCGTGGCAATCCGTGGGAATTTCTTGAAAAAAAATGGATCGTGCCGCGCGGCAAGAGGAGGCACTGCTGGCACGTTCAGGACGACCCGCGCAACCGGTAAAGCCGAAAGAAGGGATCTTTCTGCTTGGGTCCATAGAGCGGCTCGAAGAGTTCAGGGTGCGAATCGGCCCAGATCCGTTCGATGGGGAATCCTGCGGAGTCGGCGACATTGTGTGGCCCCTCGCCGGAATCTGCGCGGGTCACGACCAGAAGCTGGATTTGCTGGGCCTTGAGGTTGGATAGCCAGGCCTGGAAGCTCGGGTGAGCCCGGTCCCAGCCCGGTCGCGAATTGGGCCAGGCCGGCTTCTTTCGGTCAAGCGCGGCCCTGTGGTAGTCGTGCATGAGCCAATCGGGGTGGGCATCGACGTTCACGTAGCGGACCTCGTTCCGCAGGCCGGTCCCGAACAGGTAATAGGGGATATTCGTTCCGGCGTAGGCCAGGCGAGCGCCTGAGGGCCCCGAGCGGCCCTCCAGGTCCAGCCAGCCGAGGTAGAACATGCGAAAGGGCGGATAAAAAAGTTGCCTTGCATCGAGTGCCGGCGCCCCCGTCTGGAGAGCGGCCAGGCCGACAAGTCCCAGACCGCCGGCTGCAAGCAGGGCACGATTCTTCAGTCCGCGGCCAGTGGAGACGTTTGATCGGCTGCCCGCCCAGACCGTAAGTCCCGCGCAGCAGCCCATGCCGAGCAAGAACATGATGCCGGCAATGGCCGCGGGATCCGGGCCCGCGCGCAGTGCGCGCCCCATGCGTGCGAACAAGGGCAGCGAGGCGCCAACCGCGTTGGGAATGAACGGGCTCAAGTCCCAGGGGATCTTTGTCTCCTCGAGCGTCACCGGCCACGTCTGGGTGGTCAGCAGGTGGAGTATGAGCAGGGCGGCGGCTGCCACGCGGAGCCCGCGCCAGCGATCGAGCAGTCGGGCCAGCGGCACCGCGGCCAGGCCCAGCGCCTGGAGCATGAACCTCTGCTGGGTCCGGTAGGGAATGCAGATCCAAAAGAGGGCGACGTTGAGCACGGCCAGAGCCGCGAGTGCCCATGTCAACCGGTCCCGCTCGGGCGAACGCCGGCCGCCAATGGCCCAGGCTCCGCCCAGGGCCGCGATCCAGAACGGGGCAAGCCGCGGATCCGCCAGAGCCAGAAGAATGTCGATGAGAGCCCGCCACTCGGTAATCGGCAGGAAGTAGACGCTGAACCGCATGGCATCCCGCCCATACCAGCCCGGCAGTATGGACCTGCCGAAGAGCTCGAGGTGAAGCGGGTAGAGAGGATTTCCCGTCAGCAGGAAATTTCGGCCGAACCAGAACCCGGAAGTCAGCAGCAGGCAGAAGAGTATCAAGAAAAAGGCGGCGAGGGTCTTCCTGGTCGATCGCGACCGGGCCCCCCTGGCACCGAGGACGAGGGCGAGCAGGGGAGGGACAAAGACGACGCCCACGGGCTTGGTCCCCAGGGCGATGCCCGCTGCCAGCCCGCCCAGAACCAGTGCGGCCGTGCCCGCGGCTTCCTGGAAATCAAGGAGGAAGAAGTAGACGGCGATCATGTAAAAGGCGCCGAATATGGTGTCGACGTTGGCCTCGTACGAGAAAATCAGGAGGGGAGTCGACGTGAGGAACCAGCACGTGGCCAGGAGAGCCGAGTTCCGGCTCGCGCCGAGCATCCGCCCGATGCGAAACACCGCGATCGCCGCAAGCAACAGGAAGGGTACCTGCCCGATCCTGGCGAGACGGTCACCTCCCCACGCCACCATCAGCCACGTGAACCAGACGTCGCCATTGGCCGGAAAATAGGTCGCGGCATTCTCGCCGAACGGAGTCGCGACCAGGAATAACCGGCCGGCCTTCCACCACCTCACCGCGAAATAAAGATGGTAGATCGGCCCGTCGCTGACGACCTTGACCGGCAGCAACAGTGACTGCATTCCCAGCTCGACCGAGACCCAGAGCAGAAACGTCAGCGCGAGCAAGGTTTCCCATCGCCCCGGTTCCGAAGTCGTCTCTCCGGTAGCCGGACCGATCGGCGGAACGGGCCGCAGCCAGCGCGCGACCAGGCCGGCTGCGCAGAGCAAGCCCATCCAGACCATCAGTGGGCCGATCGTCAGCAGACCGGCCGTTCCTAGCCCCTCGAGCCCCAGCAAGCACCAGGTGACGCTCAAAACCGAACAGGCAAGGACGCGGTCCGGTGTTCTTGCCTGCCGAAACCCGACGCCGGCCAGCCACCAGGCACCGGAGATCAGTAGCCCATTCGCAATCAGCCCAAGCCAGACGATCATGCGCCAAAGCGGTCTCCCGGGATCGGAAGCGTCAGAGCAGTCGATTCTACTCGCGAATCCAGGAAGAAGGCGCTACTCCGTTGCCAGAGCAGGGCCCATTCGTGGTCGGCGCGGGATTGGCGGCGGGGTGAAAAGGTGACAGGGTGAAGAGGTGACAGCCACCAAATTCACAAAGCTGGGATATCTTGATAAAAAGCCGTGAATGTCACGACCGAGGCGACATTCTCCGGGGGGATGGTTTTCCACGTGCTCAACCGAGGCGTGGGCCGGAGAGTGCTTTTCACCAAGGACGAGGACTTTTTGGCGTTCGAGCGGGTCGTTGAGGAAACGCTGCGAACTCGCCGGATGCGGTTGTGCGCTTACTGTTTGATGCCCAACCATTGACACTTTGTCGTTTGGCCCGAGCGGGCCCGTGCGGGATGTCGATCTACCCGCGTTCATGCAGCAAGTGACCAACACGCATGTGAAACGGTGGAAGGAGCATCGTCACGAGATCGGGTACGGCCATCTCTATCAAGGCGTT
>Ga0208827_1000418_pt1 | contig 21329 bp, 19 predicted proteins | sample Sb_taG_5_FD_187709 | JGI IMG/M metagenome (GOLD analysis project Ga0208827, IMG submission 187709) | Peat soil microbial communities from Weissenstadt, Germany - Sb_50d_8_FC metaG (SPAdes) (version 2) | ecosystem: Environmental > Terrestrial > Soil > Wetlands > Peat | place: Germany... | reverse complement strand
CGTGACAAGTTCAGCGAAACCCGCGCCATGGTCACGCGTGCGCGCGCGATCAAAACGGCGCTCGCGCCATTCAAAGTGCCGCTGGTCATCAACGACCGCATCGACGTGGCGCTCGCCGCCGGCGCCGACGGCGTGCATGTCGGGCAGGACGATATGGCGGTCGAGGACGCGCGCAATCTCCTCGGCCGCGACGCCATTATCGGGCTGTCGATCAAGACCGTGGCGCAGGCGCAAGCCGCGCCGGTCGGGCTGATCGACTATGTCGGCTCGGGCGGTGTCTATGTCACGGGATCGAAACAGCAGAAGAACGCGCCGATCGGTCCCGAAGGTTTGGCCCGCGTCATCGCCGCGCTGCATGCCCGTGCGCCAAAACTGCCGGTCTGCGGCATCGCCGGCATCGACGCCGGCAACGCGGCAGCGGTGATCGCCGCCGGCGCCGACGGCGTCGCTGTGATCTCGGCGCTGTCGCTTGCGCCCGATCCCGCCGCCGCGGCACGCGCTTTGCGCGCGATCGTCGACGCCACGCTGGCAAAGCGGGGCGCGTGATGGCCGTTCCGGTCGCGCTCACCATTGCCGGCTCGGATTCGAGCGGCGGCGCCGGCATCCAGGCGGATCTCAAGACCTTCGCCGCGCTCGGCGTGTATGGCGCCTCGGTGATCACCGCGCTGACGGCGCAAAACACCAGCGGCGTTACCGCCATTCACGACGTGCCTGCCGATTTCATCGCCGCGCAGATTGATGCGGTGTTTTCCGATCTCGACGTCGCCGCGGTGAAGATCGGCATGCTGGGCAATGCCGCGGCCGTTGGCGCCGTCGCCGCGGGCCTCGACCGCCATCGTCCGCGCAATGTGGTGCTCGATCCGGTGCTGGTCGCCTCGACCGGCGCCGATCTGTTGCGCGCCGATGCGCTGGACGCGCTGCGGTCGTTGCTGTCGCGCGCCGACGTGATCACGCCGAACCTGTTCGAAGCGGCGACCTTGCTCGAGGCGCCGCTGGCGCGCGACGAAGACGCGATGCGGGCCCAGGCGCAAAAGCTGCTCGCATTCGGCGCCGGCGCCGTACTGATCAAAGGCGGGCACGACGGCGGCCCGGACAGCGTCGACCTTCTGGTCGAGGCCGACGGCTGCGCCCGGTTTACCGCGCCGCGCATTGCAACCAAGAATACGCATGGCACCGGCTGCACCTTGGCGGCGGCGGTCGCCGCCGGCCTCGCCAAGGGCCTTGCGCTCAACGCAGCGGTGCGCGAGGCCAAGGTCTATGTCAGCGCCGCCATCGCGGCTGCGGACCGGGTCAAAATCGGCACCGGCAACGGCCCGGTGCATCATTTTCACAAGTGGTGGTAAGTTCCGCCGCGGGGCTACCGAGCGCGGCGCCGAGTTGCTGCCATTTTCCCAGCGTCCGGGGACAGGAGAAGAACTGCAATGCGGAAATCAGTCGTGCTGACGCGGGCCGCGGTCACGCTCACCGCCGCGGCGCTGTTGCTGCCGTTGCGCGGCCAGGAGGCCGTGGCGCAAGCGGCACAGGCCTTCGTCAACGTGGTCGATCTCGAAATCAGTCCGGCCTCGATGCCTAGGTTCCTCGCGGCGCTCAAGGATGACGGCACGGCGGCGATCAAGGAGCCCGACACGCAGGAATTCGTCAGCTCGGTCGCGCAAAAGGACAAGAACCACGTCTTCATCTTCGAGGTGTTCAAAGATTCCGCCGCGTGGGACGCGCATCAGAAGACCGCGAGCTACGCGAAGTTCATCGGCATCACCATGATGATGATCAAGACCTACAATATCAGGCCGTTCGCCTCGGTGGCCCTGTACAAGAGCGACACGCCGGCGCCGCAGGCCAACCCGCCGCTGCTCCTCAACGTCGACGAGATCGACGTCAACGGCGGGCAGATCGGCAAATTCAACGACGCGGCGAAGAGCCATGCGGCGGATTCGGTGAAGGATCCCGGCTGCCGCGAGTTCAATATCGCGCAGTCGCAGACCAAGGACAACCACGTGCTGCTGTTGTCGGCCTTCGACGACGCGGCGGCGCTCGCCGCGCATCAGGCGAGCGACCATTACAAGGCGTTTCAGGCGGCCACCAAAAGCATCGTCAGCCAGAGCACGGCGCTGCCGTTGTCGTCGGTCGCCATGCTGACAAAGGGACAGTGAGCGCGCATCTCCGCTCGCAGAAGTCAACTTGCCGGCGCGCCGGGCTGCTTGAGCGGATGGGCGCGGGCGAAAGCGTCGATCTGAGACAGCGCGTTGGCGATCCGGGAAAAATTCGCAAATGGGGCGGTATCGACCGCGAAGAATTTCGCGCCGGCGGCCTGGCTGGCGAGGCAGATGTCGGCGAGCGTGATCGTATCGCCGTGGCAATAGCGGCCGGTGGCCTTGTCGGCGAGATTGGTTTCGAGCGCGCTCAGCGCCATCAGGTGCCAATGCTGGCACCATTTGATGCGGGTCGGCTCGTCGAGCTTGAATTCGTGCTCGAGATATTCGCGCACCCGCGGCACGATCAGCGGATGGGAATCGCAGGCGACGATCTGCGCCAGCCCGCGCACCCGGGCGCGGCCTTTGGGGTCGCGCGGCAGTAGCGGCGGGTTCGGGTGAGTCTCGTCGAGATATTCGATGATCGCCAGCGATTCGAAAAGTGCCGGCCCGTCGCCGTCGACCAAAGCCGGCAGCGCCATCATCGGATTGACCGCGCGATAGGCGGCCTCGCGCTGCGCGCCCTTCATCAGATTCACGTCCACCACCTCGTCCGGCGTGATGCCTTTGAGGTTGAGCGCGATGCGCACGCGATAGGTCGCGAGCGACCGCCAGAAGGAAAAGAGCTTCATCGGAAAATCTCCTAATCGGTTCCCGGATCGGCCTTCAATCCCGCCGCCTCGATGCCGGCAACCGCGCACATTTCGTCCTTGTCCGAGGTGTCGCCGGAAATGCCGCAGGCGCCGACGATGGTGCCGGAAGCATCCTTGATCAGCACGCCGCCCGGATTGCTGACCATGCGGCCGCCACTAGCTGCCGCCAGCATGGTGAAGAACTGCGGCGTCTTCGCCGCGCGGCTCGCCAAGGTGCGCGAGCCGAAACCCATGCCGAGCGCGCCCCAGGCTTTGCCGAAGGCGATGTCGAAGCGCAGGATGCCGGATTTGTCCTCGCGCTTGAAGGCGACCAGATGGCCGCCCGAGTCGAGCACGGCGACGGTGAGCGGCGCGAGATTATTGTCGCGGGCTTTTTTCAAGGCGACGTCGACGATGGTGGAGGCTTGGGCGAGAGTGACTGACATGTTCGCTCCAGTGTTGGGGTGAGAATCTTTTATTGTTTGCCGCGGCGCGGCCAATAGACCGTTTGCCGCGAGGCGTCGCGTGGGCCAAGACCTTTGTTGTTGGATTCCTCGAGCGCGGCGAGGGCTGCCTTCGCCGCCGGCATGTCGGCGCCCTTGGCGGCGCCGGTGGCGATCATGGTCTTTAAGTCCTTCACCGCATTGGCGATGCTGAACGTGGTCGGGCCGGGATCGCGATCTTCCATCATGGCGACGATCATGTCGGCGCGCATTTTCAGGCCGTTATTGGCGCCGTTGCTCTCGACGAAGAGATCGAGGAGCCGTTTGGGCTCCCAACCGACGTCGCGCGCCAGCGCAAAGGCCTCGGCGTAAGCCTGCCAGCCGACCATCAGCGGCAGATTGATGGCGAGCTTCATCGACGCACCGGCGCCGACCGCGCCGCAATGCTCGACCTTGCGGCAAAGTTGGTCGAGGATCGGCTTGGCGCGCGCCGCGTCGGCGGGCTCGGCGCCCATCAGCCCGAGCAGCTTGCCTTGCCGCGCCGGCGCGGTCGAGCCGCCGACCGGGCACTCCACGAAGATGGCGCCCTTGGTGCGCACCTGCGGCGCCAGCGCGGTTTCCACGCCCGGCGGCACCGTGCTCATCTCGATGAACAACTTGCCTGTCACGTCGCCCGACAGCAGGCCCGACGGGCCGTGATAAACCGCATCGATCGCCGCGCCATCGGTCAGGATGGTGATGATGGCTTCGCTCGCGGCGGCAACCGCCGCAGGGCTGTCGACGACCTTGGCGCCGGCTGCCGCGAGCGGAGCGGTTTTCGCCGCGGTGCGATTCCAAACGGTCACCTGGTGCCCGACTTCCATGAGTCGGGCGGCAATGGCGCCGCCCATGGCACCCAGTCCCGCGACGCCGATTTGCATACGGCACTCTCCTGACGCTTCCGTCCCGGCGCGGACATTAAGCGATCGGTGGCCGGCGAGAAAGCCGCTTGCGCGGGGAGGGCGGATGCCATATCGCCTCGCCACGCAAAGCGACAATGAGGAATGGAATGGCTTTGGGAAAGAAAGGTGCCGTCGGTATCGTCGGCCTCGGCATCATGGGTGGCGCGTTCGCGCAGAATCTCGTGGCCGCCGGTTGGCGCGTCATTGGCTACGACATCGCGCCGCAGCGGCGCCGCGCCATGGCGCGCGCCGGCGTCGAGATCGCCGCCGATGCCGGCGAGGTGGCGCGCAAGGCGAAAACCATCATCACCAGCCTGCCGAGCCCGAAAGCGCTGGCCGCGACGGTCGAGACCATCGTCAAGGCCGAGGTGCCGCGCCGCGTCATCGTCGAAGCCTCCACCTTCACGCTGGAAGACAAGACGTCAGCCGAAGCCAAGCTGCGCAAGGCCGGCCATGTCATGCTCGACTGCCCGATGAGCGGCACCGGCGCCCAGGCCAAGGTCAGGGACCTCGTGGTCTATGCGTCGGGCGACACCGGCGAGATCAAGAAACTTAAAGCCATGTTCGCGGCCTTCACCCGCGCCGTGCACGACGTCGGCGCCTTCGGCAATGGCAGCCGGATGAAATATGTCGCCAACCTTTTGGTCGCCATCCACAACGTGGCGAGCGCCGAGGCGATGGTTCTGGGCATCAAAGCCGGGCTGCCGCCGCAGCTGATCTTCGACCTGATCAAGACTGGCGCCGGCAATTCGCGCATCTTTGAACTGCGCGCGCCGATGATGGTGAAAAACGATTACGGCGACGCCACGATGAAGATCTCGGTCTGGCAGAAGGACATGGACGTCATCGGCGACTATGCGCGGAAAATCAAGGTGCCGACGCCGATGTTTGACGCCTCAAGCGCGATCTATACCAAAGCGCGCAAGAGCGGCTACGACGATCAGGACACCGCCGCCGTCTGCGCAGTGCTGGAGAAAATGGCCGGCGTGAAGCGCGGCAAGGCGAAGAGGAAAAAACGCTGAGCGTGAACTCCCTCTCCCCGCGTGCGGGGAGAGGGTAGGGTGAGGGGGCATTTCCGCTGGGCGCGGAGTCGAGGCGCTCAGAATCGCGGAGAGGCCCCCTCACCCTCACTCGCTTCGCTCATTCGACCTCTCCCCGCAAGGCGGGGAGAGGTGAAGTAAAATGGAGGACATACATGTCATCGCTCGAAGGCGAAGCGCAGATGGGCGCGGCGGCGCGGGGTAAAACGCATCAGCAGCGCAGCGAGACGCGCGACGGCATGCGCATCGATTGGGACGTTCCGGTCGCGATGGACGACGGTCTGGTGCTGCGCGCCGATGTGTTTCGCCCGATCAAGGATGGCCGCTATCCGGTGATTCTGAGCTATGGCCCCTACGCCAAGGGGCTTGCCTTCCAGGACGGCTATCCGAGCGCGTGGCAGCGCATGGCGGAAAAGCATCCCGACGTCACGGCGGGATCGAGCAATCTCTACCAGAGCTGGGAAGTGGTCGATCCGGAGAAATGGGTGCCGCACGATTACGCCTGCGTGCGCGTCGATTCCCGCGGCGCCGGCTGCTCGCCCGGCGTGATCGATCATTTTTCGCCGCGCGAGACCAAGGATTTCTATGAGTGCATCGAATGGGCCGGCGTGCAGCCATGGTCGAACGGCAAGGTTGGGCTCAACGGCATTTCCTATTACGGCATCAACCAGTGGCACGTGGCGTCGCTTGAGCCGCCGCATCTCGCCGCCATGTGCATCTGGGAGGGCGCCGCCGACTGGTATCGCGACATGACGCACCACGGCGGCATTCTCTGCACGTTCTGGGATAACTGGTACGACATGCAGGTCAAGACCGTACAATACGGTGCCGGCGAGCGCGGTAAGCGCAGCCGCGTGCATGGTGAACTGGTGTGCGGGCCGGACACGCTGTCGGAAGCGGAGCTGGCAAAAAGCCGCAGCGACTTTGGCAGCGAGATTTGCGCCCATCCGCTCGACGACGCCTATCACCGCGCCCGCTCGCCGGTGTGGTCGAAGGTCAAGGTGCCGTTCTTGTCGGCTGCCAATTGGGGCGGCCAGCCGCTGCACCCGCGCGGCAATTTCGAGGGTTTTGTCCGCGCCGCCTCGAAGAACAAATGGCTCGAAGCGCACGGCATAGAGCACTGGACGCATTTCTACACTGACTACGGCCGGCACCTGCAATTGCGTTTCTTCGATCATTTCCTGCACGGCAAGAACAACGGTTGGGACAAGCAGCCGCCGGTGCAGTTGCAGGTGCGCCACGTCGACCGCTTCGTCGAGCGCGCCGAGAACGAATGGCCGCTCAAGCGCACCAAATGGACGCGATTTTATCTGGACCCGTCCGAGGGCGCGCTCGGCGAAAAGCCTGCCAAGAAGAAGTCCGTCGTTCATTTCGACGCCATGGGCGACGGCGTCACCTTCCTGACGCCGCCGCTCGCGCAGGAAACCGAGATCACCGGGCCTTCGGCGCTAAAACTGTTCGTGTCGTCATCGACGGCGGATGCCGACATCTTCGCCGTGCTGCGAGTCTTCACCGGCGACCTCAAGGAAGTGGTGTTCCAGGGCGCCATCGATCCGCATACCGCGGTCGGTCAAGGTTGGCTGCGTGCTTCGCACCGCCAGCTCGACAAGAAATTGTCGAAGCTCTACCGGCCCTATCACACTCACACCAAGAAGCAGCCGCTCAAGTCGGGCGAGGTGGTGGCGCTCGATATCGAAATCTGGCCGACTTCGATCGTGGTGCCGGCGGGCCATCGCGTCGCGCTCACTATTCGCGGCAAGGATTACGTTTATCCCGGCCCGAGCGGGGGTAAGCTGTCCAACTTCAAGAACGAGCTGACCGGCTGCGGGCCGTTCCTGCACGACGATCCGCGCGACCGGCCGCCGGAGATTTTCGGCGGCGAGACGTCGCTCCATTTCGGCGGCGCGGCGCGGCCCTATTTGCTGCTGCCTGTTATTCCGCCAACGAAAAAGAAAAAATAATCCCAAACCGCGACGATTGCAGCACTTTACAGAGCGGAACGGCTTGGCCAATGATGGCTTGAAAATGCCGTTGCGCGGAGGCGCGACGGCCAGCTATGCACCCGGACAAACGGGGCCAGAGGGAGGATAGGAATGTCTCGCAAATCCACGTCACGCAAGGTCAGCCGCCGCGCGGTCTTGGCCGGCACCGCGGCAGGCGCGGCCGCCGCGCTGACCCGGTTTCCGGCACCCGCGGTCGCCCAAACCGAGCCGTTCAAGCTCGGCCTGCTTACGGTGAAGACCGGGCCGCTGGCGCAAGGCGGTATCCAGATGGAACAGGGCGTGCTGACGTTCCTGAAGGAAAAAAATTACACCATGGCCGGCCGCAAGGTCGATTTCATCTCCGCCGACACTGGCGGCAATCCGGCCGGCACCAAGACCAAGGCCCAGGAGCTGGTCGAACGCGACAAGGTCGACGTCATCCTTGGGCCGCTTGCCGCCTTCGAGCTCTACGCGATCAGCGATTACATCAAAGAGCAGAAAATGCCGACGCTCAGCCTCGCGGCGGCCGACAACCTCACTCAGCGCACGCCCAATCCGTTCCTGCTGCGCGCCTCGGCGACGTCGTCGCAAGCCTGTCATCCGATGGGGCACTACGCCGCGACCGAGCTGAAGTACAAGCGCGCCTTCTGCATCACCGAGGATTTTGCCTTCGGCTACGAACAGATGGGCGGTTTCCAGGCGGCGTTTACCAAAGACGGCGGCTGTGTCGTCAACAAATTGTGGCCGCCGCTGGTCACGCCGGACTACACGCCCTACATCGCCCAGATCGCCGATTGCGACGTGGTCTGCCAGGGCTTTGCCGGCTCGAACCCGCTGCGCTTCATGAAGCAATATGCGGCCGCCGGCCTCAAATATCCGGTGGTGACCGGAGAAACCGGCGGCGACGATGCCTTGCTCAAGAGCTACGGCGAGGAGGCGATCGGGCTTGTCAGTTGCTGTCCCTATACGCTCGACCTGCCGATCGAGGCCAACCAGCGCTTCATCGACGGCATGTTGAAGAATTACGACACCATACCGGGCCAATATGCCGGGCTGCTCTACGTCAATTGTCAGGTGGTCGAAGCAGCGCTCAAAGCGGCCGGCGACGCCACCGACAAGGAAAAGTTCATGACGGCGCTGCGAGCGGTCAGTCTCACCGACACGCCGCGCGGGCCGCTTAAGTTCGACCATTTCGGCAACGTCATCGGCAACTTCTACATCCGCAAAATCGGCACCGAGGGCGCCAAATACGGGCTCAAGGTCTGGAACAAGACGATCAAGACCTACGAGAACGTCAGCCAATTCTGGGATTGGCCGGAGCAGGAATATCTCGCGCACCCGGTCTATTCGCGCGATTATCCGCCACTGACGAAGTGCTGAGGCTGTCCTGTCATCATCCGCCAACGGGTCCGGCCCGAAGTGGCCGGCCCGGTGGCAGGCTCCAGCGGATGATCCAGTAGTCAGAGAGCGTGCAGTGTCGCGCAGTGCAGAGGCTGCACCTGTCGGGATTACTGGATGCTCCGCCTTCGCGGAGCATGACGAGTCACGGGGTCGGCGGAAATGACGTTCTGGCTGCTGCTCACCGTCAACAGCGTGACGTTCGGCGGCCTGTTGTTCCTGCTCTCGGCCGGCTTCTCGCTGATCTTCGGGCTGATGCGGATTCCCAATCTGACGCACGGCTCGATGTTCATGGTCGGCGCCTATTTGGGCACCACGTTCTTTTCCGGCGCGCTCGGCTTCACCTTGAATTTCTGGCTCGGCGCGATCCTCACGGCGATCGAAGTGGCGGTGTTGGGCGCGCTGATGGAGCGGTTGTTGCTGCGCCGGCTCGCCGGCCAGCAATTGGCGCAAGTGCTGGTGACGCTCGGCGTCTCCTTCATGGTGGCCGATCTTTGCCTGATGGCCTGGGGCGGCGATCCGATCTCGGTTGAGACGCCGCCGGGGCTGGGTGGTTTCATCCGCATCGGCACCGCGGCGGCGCCACTCTATCGCCTCGCCATCATCGCCATCGCCGTGGTGTTCGCCATCGCGCTGTGGCTGATGCTCGAGCGCACCCGGCTCGGCGCCATGATCCGCGCCGGCGTCGACGATCCGCAGATGGCGCGCGTGGTCGGCATCCGGGTGTCACAGCTCTTCACCATCGTGTTCGGGCTGGGTGCGGGGCTCGCCGGTTTTGCCGGCGTGATCGGCGCGCCGATCCTGTCGGTCTATCCGGGCCTCGATCAGGACATGCTGCCGCTGGCGCTGGTGGTGGTGATTCTCGGCGGCACCGGCAGCCTGCTCGGCTCGTTCGTCGGCAGCATCATCGTCGGCTTCATCTATAATTTCGGCCAGGCGCTGGTGCCGGAGCTGGCTTATTTCATTCTGTTCCTGCCGATGGTGCTGGTGCTGGTGTTGCGGCCGCAGGGCCTGTTCGGAGGACAGGTCCTGTGATCGCCCGCCGCATCGCCATCGCGGTTGCGATCCTGGCGTTGATCGCCGTGCCTTACGCGATCACCGAGGCCTATTACGTCAATATCGCCAGCCAGATTTTGCTCTATGCAATCTTCGCGCTCGGGCTGAACATCCTGGTCGGTTACGCGGGTCTCGTGTCGCTCGGCCATGCCGGGCTGTTCGGCGTGGCGAGCTATGCGGTCGCTTCGCTCCTGGTCGCGGGCTACGGCCATACCGTCGCCATCCTCGGCGCGCTCGCGGTCGGATTGGTTTTCACCGCGGGGTTTGCCGCCCTCTCGCTGCGCGCGACCGGCATCAGCTTCATCATGATCACGCTGGCGCTCGGCGAGATCTCGTGGGGGCTGGCGTATCGCTGGATCAGCCTGACCAACGGCGACAATGGCGTGAACGTTTCGACGCGGCCGATGCCGTTCGGCGTCGCGCTGACCTCGGCACCCGCTTTCTACGACATGACGCTGATCGTCTTCGTTCTGGCAGTCGCCGCGACCGCGATCTTCGTGCGCTCGCCGTTCGGTGCCGCGCTCGCCGGCACCCGCGACCAGCCGCGGCGCATGAATGCGCTCGGCTTTCACGTCTGGATGATCCGCTTCGGCGCCTTCATGTTCTCCGGCCTGCTCACGGCGGTCGCCGGCATCCTGTTCGTCTACTACAACAAGTTCATCAGCCCGCAGACCCTGGCGCTGCCGGCCTCGGCGGAGGCGCTGCTGATGGTGATCTCGGGCGGCGCGGGGACGCTGCTCGGGCCGATCGTCGGCGCAGCCCTCGTCGTCGTCATCAAGAACGTGGTCAGTGCCTATGTTGTGCGCTGGAATTTCATGCTCGGCGCCATCTTCGTCGCCATCGTCGTCTTCATGCCGGAAGGTATTGTGCCGGGCGTGGTGCGATTGTCGCGTTCGGCGTGGCGGGCGGTGAGTGGCGCGAAGAAGGCTGCCGCGGAGTCAAAACCATGACCGCGCTTGCCGTCAAAAGCTTGAGCAAATCGTTCGGCGGCTTGCGCGTCACCGCCAACGTTGATCTGAAGGTCGAACCGGGCGAGCGCCGGCTGATCATCGGCCCGAACGGCGCCGGCAAGACCACGCTGTTCAATCTGATCACCGGCGAACTGCCTCCCGATTCCGGCTCGATTCAATTGTTCGACCGCAACATCACCAGGGTGGCGAGCCGCAAGCGCGCCCATCTCGGCATGGCGCGCACCTATCAGATCATCACGCTGTTCACCCGCGACACGATTTTGCGTAACGTGACCTTGGCGCTGCTCGGGCTGTCGCCGTTGCGCTGGAATCCCTGGACGGCGCTGCATCGCCAGCAGCATCTGGTGGACGAGGCCCATGCCGCGCTCAAGCGCGTCGGCCTCGACCACATCGCCGATAGGCCGCTGGCCGAAACCTCCTACGGCGAAAAGCGCCGTGTCGAGATCGCCATGGCGCTGGCGCAGAATCCAAAGGTGCTGCTGCTCGACGAGCCGTTCGCAGGCCTCTCGATCGACGAGCGCCGCGACGTGCGGCAACTGCTGACCTCGATACCGCGCGACGTCACCATCGTCATGATCGAGCACGACATGGACACCGCGCTCGAGCTTGCCGACCGCATCACGCTGTTGCATTTCGGCGAGGTGATTGTCGAAGGCACCCGCGCCGAAGTGGTGGCCGACCCGCGCACCCGGGAGGTCTATCTTGGCGAATAGCGCGCTCAGGCTGCACGACATCGACGCCTATTACGGCGACAGCCACGTGCTGCAGCGGGTGTCGTTCGAGCTCGGCGAAGGCCGCCTGCTCGGGCTGCTCGGGCGCAACGGCGCCGGCAAATCGACCTGCATGAATGTCAGCGTCGGGCTGTTGCCGCCGCGCGGCGGCGCCGTCGAAGTTTTCGGCGTGGCGGTGACGCGGCTGCCGCCGGAACAGATCGCGGCGCGCGGCGTGGCGCTGGTGCCGCAGGGCCGCCGCGTGTTCAAGAGCCTCACCGTGCGCGAGAACCTGATGGTCGCCGCGCGCACCGAGCATGCCGGCCGCCGTCACGCGCCGTGGACCGAGCAGACGGTTTTCGCCATGTTTCCGCGCCTCGCCGAGCGCCGCACCCAGCTCGCCGGCTTCCTGTCGGGCGGCGAGCAGCAAATGCTCGCCATCGGCCGCGCGCTAATGGGTAATCCACGCGTGCTGTTGATGGACGAGCCGTCGGAAGGGCTGGCGCCGCAAATCGTTGCCGAGGTGATGTCGACCATCCGCAAACTCAAGGAAAGTGGCCTCTCCATCGTGCTGGTGGAGCAGAGCCCGAAATTGGCGTTCGACATCGCCGACGATATCGTCATTCTCAATTCCGGCCGCGTCGCCGTGGTCTCGACCGCCGCGGCGCTGAAAGCCGACGGCGTCGATCTGCGCCAGCATTTGGGCGTGTTTTGAACAGAAGGTGAGTGTGATGGCCAAGGACAACATCGTCGTCGGTTTCGTCGGGCTCGGCACCATGGGCGGCCGCATGGCGACGAATTTGCAGAAGGCCGGCTTCAAACTGGTTGTGCATGATCTGCATCGCCAAGCCGCGAGCCATCATCTCAATGCTGGCGCGACCTGGGCCGAGACGCCGCGGGCGCTGGCGAGCCAGGCGGATGTGATATTTTCCTCGCTGCCGGAGCCGGCCGATGTCGAGACGGTGGCGCTCGGGCCGGACGGGCTCATCGCCGGCATCAAGCCGGGCGCCGCCTATTTCGATCTGTCGACCAATGCGCCAAGCGTTGTGAAGAAGCTCCATGCCGCCTTCGCCGAGAAGGGCGCGCATATGCTCGACGCGCCAGTGAGCGGCGGCCCGACCGGCGCCGCGTCACGCAAGCTTGCGATCTGGGTCGGCGGCGACGAAGGCGCGTTCAAGGCGCACAAAGCCGTGCTCGACGCCATGGGCGACAAGGCCGCCTATATCGGGGCGATCGGCAGCGCCACGGTGGCCAAGCTCGTGCATAACATGTCGGGCTATGCGGTGGTCTGCGCGCTGGCCGAGACTTTTGCCATGGGCGTCAAAGCCGGTGTCGAGCCGCTGGCGTTGTGGCAGGCGGTGCGCCAGGGCGCGGCCGGGCGGCGCTTCACCTTCGACGCGTTGATCGACCAGTTCCTGCCCGGCACCTACGATCCGCCGGCGTTCTCGCTCAAGCTCGCGCACAAGGACGTCTCGCTCGCCAACGCGCTCGGCCGCGAGCTCGGGGTGCCGATGCGGCTGTGCAATCTGACGCTCGCCGAGATGACCGAAGCCATGGGGCGCGGCTGGGGCGGCCGCGATTCGCGCGTGGTGATGAAGCTATCCCAGGAACGCGCCGGCGTCGACATCGCCGTCGATGCGGAGCGGATGCGCGAGGCGCTCGCCGCCAAAGACAAGTAAATTGACCGATGGCGGATAACCCGGCGCCGATCACGCGACGCGACTTTCTCAATGGCGTCCTAATTGCCGTGGGCGGCGCCGTCGCCGCCGGGTTGTCGCCGGAATACATCGCCGCCGCCTTTGCCGCCGAGCCGGCGCCACAGGACGCGCCCGGCTATTATCCGCCGGCGCTGACCGGGCTGCGCGGCGGTCATCCTGGCGCGTTCGAAGCTGCACACCGCCTGCGCGACGGCGATTTCTGGTCGCAAGCCGGCAATCTCAAACAGACAAACGAAGACTACGATCTCGTCGTCGTGGGCGGTGGCATCAGCGGGCTTGCGGCGGCGCATTTCTATCGGGCGCAGCACTCGGACGCCCGCATCCTCATCCTCGACAACCACGACGATTTCGGCGGCCACGCCAAGCGCAACGAGTTCTTGCTCGATGGGCGAATCGAGCTGATCAACGGCGGCACACTTTTGATCGACAGCCCGCGGCCGTATAGCGCCGTGGCCGACGGCTTGCTGAAGACGCTCGGCATCGATCCCGTCGCGCTGACTCAAAAGTGCTCGCACGCAGATTTCTATTCCTCGCTCGGGCTCAACCGCAGCATCTTTCTCGACCGGGAAACTTTTGGCACCGACAAGCTGATCGCCGTGCCGCCGGGCGCGTCGTGGGCGCAACTGCTCGCCGACGCGCCGCTTTCGCCAAAGGTGCGAAGCGACATCGTGCGCATCCAGGAAGCGGCCATCGATTATATGCCGGGGCTGACGTCGGCGGAGAAGAAGACGCGCCTCGCCGCCATGAGCTATCACGACTACCTGCTGAACGTGGTCAAGGCTGATCCCGGCGTCATCCCGTTCTATCAATCAAGAACCCACGGCGAGTGGGGCGTCGGTATCGATGCTGTCTCGGCGCTCGATGTCTGGGCGTTCGATTTTCCCGGATTCACCGGCCTCGGTCTTGAGCGCGGCTCGGCACCGCACACCGGCTACACCGCCAACGGCTATGCCGACAATGGCGGCTCCTACACGTTTCATTTTCCCGACGGCAACGCCTCGATCGCGCGGCTTCTGGTGCGCGATCTGATCCCCGAGAGCGTGCCGGGCAACAGCGCCGAGGATGTCGTCACGGCGCGGCTCGACTACGCGCGGCTCGACCGGGCCAAGTCGCCGGTGCGCATCCGGCTCGGCAGCACGGTGGTGCGCGCGCGCAATATCGGCGATCCGGCGTCGTCGAGCGGCGTCGAGATCGCCTATTTTCGCGGCGGCGACGTGCAAACGGTGAGCGCGCGGGCCTGCGTGCTCGCCTGCTGGAACATGATGATCCCTTATCTCTGTCCGGAATTGCCCGCGAAGCAAAAAGAGGCGCTGCGCTACTTGGTCAAGACGCCGCTGATCTATGCCAACGTGGCGTTGCGCAACTGGACGGCGTTCAAGGCGCTCGGCATCGCCTCGGTCTATGCGCCGGGCTCCTACTTCTCATCGCTCTCGCTCAATGCGGTGGTCGATATCGGCGATTACAAAAGCCCGCGGGCGCCCGGCGAGCCGATGCTGGTCCGCATGGTGCGCACGCCCTGCCAGCCCGGGCTGCCGGAGCGCGACCAGAATCGGGCCGGGCAGCACGATATTCTCAACACCACGTTCGCGACCTTCGAGCGCAATATTCGCGACCAGCTGGCGCGCATCGTGGGGCCGGGCGGATTCGATGCGGCGAGGGATGTGACGGCCATCACCATCAATCGCTGGCCGCACGGCTATGCTTACGAATATAACCAGCTGTTCGATCCGGAATGGCCGGAAGCGGAACAGCCGCATGTGATTGGTCGGGCGCGCTTCGGGCGCATCGCCATCGCCAACTCCGATTCCGGCGCCGCCGCCTATACCGACTCGGCGATCGACCAAGCCTACCGCGCCGTGCAGGAGCTTTCGCAGGTCTGACATCATGCCCGCAACATGACGGCAACGCCGGGTCCGTTGTTCGCGCTCGCGCTGGCCTCGATCTCGCTGATCGGGCCGCTGGCGGTGCATTTGTTCCTGCCGGTGATCCCGGCGGTGAAGGCGGCGCTCGGGCTCAGCGAGGCAACGGCGCAGCTGACGTTTAGCATCGCGCTGTTCGGCATGGCCTTCGCCACGCTGTTCTACGGCTCGCTGTCGGACCGTTATGGACGGCGGCCGGTGCTGCTCTCGGGGCTCGCTTTGTTTCTCATCGGCAGCGCGGTCTCGGCGGCGGCCGGTTCGATCGTGCCGCTAGTGCTCGGCCGGTTCCTCCAGGCGGTCGGCGCCGGCTGCGGTATCACGCTCGGCCGCGCCATCGCGCAGGACGTCTATGGCCGCGACCGGCTGGTCAAGGCGCTGGCCTATCTAACAATGTTCTACACCATCGGCCCGATGATCTCGCCGATCGTCGGCGGCGTGCTGATCGACGCTTTTGGCTGGCGCAGCGTGTTTGGCTTCGCGCTCGTTCTCGGCGCCGTTATTGCGCTCGGCGCCTATGTCGCGGTGTTCGAAACCCGGCCGCCGTCGCCGCAAAACCGCGTCCGTGGCAATGTCTTGCACAATTATGCCGAGCTGTTCCGTCACCTGCGCTTCACCGCCTTCGTGCTGCAGTCGGGCTTCTTGACCGCGACCTTCCTGACCACCGCCACTGCGGCGTCGAGCCTGCTCAAGGATATGCTGCACCGGCCGTCGACCGAGTTCGGCATTTATTTTCTGCTGTTTCCGTTCGGCTTCCTCACCGGCAATTTCATCACCAGCCGCATCGGCAATCGCGTCGCCAACGAGACCATGGTGCTCGCCGGCTCGCTCTTGTCGCTCGCCGCGGTGACGACGCAATCGAGCCTCTTGCTCGGAGGCCTGGTGACGCCGCTGACGCTGTTCGCGCCGGGTTTCTTCATCACCATGGCGCAGGGCCTGTCGCTGTCCTATGCCCAGGCCGGCGCCATGGCGACCAATACGAAGCTCGCCGGCACCGCCGCCGGCGTCGGCGTATTCGTGCAGAATTTCTGCGGCGCCGCCTTCGCGCAGTTCTACGGCTTCATCGCCGACGGCACGGTGGTGCCGCTGACCGAGACCACTGCGATCACCGTGCTGTGCGGACTATTCGTCGGCGTGTTGCCGTTTGTGATGGCGCGCCGGGCGGGGATGACTTAGGCGACATCCAAGCGATCAAGGCCGCCATCCCCATCGGTCGCAAAAATTCTGATCCCCGACACCGGCTTGCTCCGCCAAGCGTGTCTGTTATTCCTGGCCCCCAGATCGCCAACGTTCAAGGATGCCCAATGACCGAGCAATGGAACAAGTACGACAAGACAGCCGCGCGCCGCCACGGCAAGCCGGGGCGCGAGGTGCGGCCGCCGAGCGTGACCGTCGATGTTCACGCCCATGTCGGCGTACCGGAAGCGGCGAAATTCGTCGAGCCGTATCTCGACTGGGCGACCATTCCGCTGGCGCATTTCGCCAATGCTGAGACCAAGGCGCTGAACCAGAAGCAGGAAGCCGACATCCGCGCGACGGCGGGCGCCGAGCGCCGGCTCACCGACCTCGACGCCATGGGCGTCGACGTGCAGATGATCGCGCCGCCGCCGCCGCAATGCTACTACACGGTGCCGCTCGATATCGCTGTCAAGGCGGCGCAGCTGGTCAACGACGGCATCGCCGCGTTCTGCGCCAAGAGAGCCGATCGCTTCAAGGGATTTGGCACGGTGCCGATGCCGGACGGCCATGAGGCAGCGAAGGAGCTCGAGCGCTGCACCAAGGAGCTCGGCTTCAAGGGGGTGCAAGTCATCACCAACGTCGCCGGCAAGGAACTGTCCGATCCGGCGTTTGCGCCGTTCTGGAAAAAAGCCGAAGAGCTCGGCGCCCTGGTGATGATCCACCCCAACGGTTTTACCGACGCGGCGCGATTGACGCGGTTTTACTTCAACAACGTCATCGGCAATCCGCTGGAGACCACGATCGCGCTGCATTACCTGATTTTCGACGGCGTGCTGGAGCGGCATCCAAAGCTGAAAATCCTCGCCGTGCACGGCGGCGGCTATCTCGGCGGCTATTCCGGCCGCATCGACCACGCCTGGGGCGCGCGCTCGGACGCCCACGGCACGCTGCCCAATCCGCCGGTCACTTATCTCAAGCGCGTCTATGTCGACACCGTGGTGTTCACGCCGCATCAGCTCGCCGAGCTGGTGCGCGTGTTTGGCGCCGACCATGTCGTCATGGGCACCGATTATCCCTACGACATGGCGGATTTCGATCCGGTCGGCCTTATCGCTTCGGTGCCCGGCTTCGATGCTTCGACCATCGCCGCGCTCGCCGGCGGCAATGCCAAGAAGCTGTTGGCGTTATAGGACGGAGAGCAAGGGCATGCGGAAAGCTGTTGTAACCTGCGCCTTGCTGGCTACTGTGACGATCTTCGCTTGTCCGTGTCGGGCGCAGAGCGCCAATGATCCGGACGAGGCCCGCATCGAAGACGTCATCACGGCAAGCCACATCCTGACCAACGAAGGAATATTGGACAGCTTTGGCCACGTCAGCGCGCGCTCGGCGAAAAATCCCGATCATTTCTTCATGCCGCGCGCCATGCCGCCGGCACTGGTGTCGCGCGCCGACATCGTCGAAGTCGGAGTGGATTGCAAGCCGGTCGATGCCAACGCGCCGCGGCTCAACGGCGAGCGCTACATCCATTGCGAGGTGTACAAGACGCGCAGCGACGTTCAATCCGTCATCCATACTCACGATCTCGCTGTCATCCCTTTTGGCCTGACCGGAATTTCGCTCAAGCCCGTGCTCGCCCAGGCCGGCTTCCTGCCGCCGGAGGTACCGTTGTTCGAAGTGCGCGAGGCCAATGCGTCGGAGCCGGAGAACAAGCGCGGCATGCTAGTGCTTAACGCCACCCTAGGGGATGCGCTGGCCAAAAAGCTTGGCGCAGGCCCCGTTGTCCTGATGCGCGGCCACGGCGAGACTGTCGTCGGACGTTCGGTGCGGGAAGCGACGGTGCGGACCATCTACACCCACATTGACGCACAAGCGCAGAGCGCGGCGCTGGCGCTCAGCCCCGACATCACGACTTTAAACGCTTCCGAATTGGCGACTAACGCGGCTGAGAATTTCGACGCCGACCGGCCGTGGCAGAACTATAAGCAGCGGCTGCCGGCAGGACGCTGAGCCGCCACCGACAAGTACGCTTACTACGCCACGAGAACATCGGCGAGGCCAGCAATGAGGTCTTCGATATCCTGCAACCCGTTGAACCGCGGCGATCCCGCCATGTGAGGCGTCAGGACGACGTTGTCGAACGACAGCAACTCGTCGTCGGGGCGGCCGGGCTCCTCATAGAGCGGGTCGAGCGCGAAGCCGCCGAGATGACCGGATCGCAGCGCGTCCAGCAGCGCGGCGCGATCGACGAGCTCGGCGCGCGACACATTCACGATGCAAGCGCCGGGTTTTACCAAGTTCAACCGCTCACGATTGATGATGCCCGACGTGGATGCATCGAGCGGAAGCTGAGGGATGATCCAATCGCTGTCGGCGAGCAGCCGGTCCAGCGGCCGATAGAAAACGTTCAGGGCGCGCTCTTCGTCTTGAGACAGCTTCGTCCGTTGAAAATAGTGCGTTGTCATTCCGAACGCGGCGGCGCGCATGGCTATTTCACGGCCGATCTCACCCAGTCCAATGATGCCGAGCGTGCTGCCATTGAGCGTCCGCATCCCCGAGAACCGCCCCCAATTGGCTCCGGGCGTGTGGCGCGTGTCGAAGGGCCTGTAGGAGCGTCCGCCCGCGGTCAATTGCTCAATACTGATCAAGCCATTCAGATCGGCCATCCGCCTGGCGAGCATCAGCATCAAGGCAAAGGCGTGCTCGGCGCACGCGATGTTGGCGCGACGGCGCACCGCCAGGACCCTGATCCCACGCGCCGCGCAGGCGGTGACATCGATGTTGCGGAGAATGGCGCCGTATTTGTGCACCACTTTCAGCCGCGGCGCCAACGTGAGTTCTTCCGGGCCTATCTTCAATGATTCGGTGACGATCGCCTCGGCCGCTTCGAGATTGCTTCGCAGCTCGTCCTGGGACTTCACCAGGCGGACCTCGCCGGGGTACAGCGACCCTGCCGCCGTTTTGACCTTGTCGCACCAGGCACCGAAGTCCGGCAAATCGGGCGACATGAAATCGGCGAATGCGGCCCAGCGCTCGCGGCTGGTCGTTGGATCGAGAACGACGCCGATCAGGCGCGTCCAAACGTCGTCTTCCACGATCAGTATGGGTTTCCGGCGTCCCATTGACGGACTCTCAATTCTTGCGTTGCACGAGACCGGTAACGAGGGCGTATGAGCGATTGCTGCGCTTATGGCACGTGGGACGCGGCATTTCTAACGCCAGTTCGCATCTTGACGCGCGCGCCAGCCGCTCTTCGCCGCGGGTTTCGCGTCCTGGAATGAGACGCCCGCCCGCGCGGCGCGCCAGCCGCCGCAGCGCGCGCTTCGGCCCGCAGCAATGCGATGAATTCGAGATGGATACGCGTGGGTTGCCAACCGATGCGGGTGGCGATGCCGTCGAAGCGGCGTAAGTGCGGCGACCGGAATGGCAATTGCGCCAAGGCATCGGTGTCGTTCAGCCTGGCTTCAAATCTCGACATCAGGGTCAACTGGTCCGTTGCCGTCAGGATGGTGCGGTAGATTTGCAATGACGTTGTTTCGAGGCTGATGTTCGGCTCCGCGCAAACGCCCTGCAGCATGCGATGCAAAGCCTGCTGGCGCGGCGTCAACGGGCCCGGCATGATCCAGCCGAAATCGGCCAAGTCCCGGTTGCGCACCCGTTTCAACCGATGCAGCGGATGGCCATGACGCGCGACCACGACGTAATGATTGGCGAACAGCAGCTCTTCTTTGACGTCGGTGGCCCAATCCGGCCGCCGCAGCACGCCGTACAAGAGGTCAAGCTTTCCGGCGCGCAGTTCGTTCAGCAGATCTTCGTAATGGCCATCGACGATGCGCACGCGGGCCGTCGGATATTTCGACAGAAATTCCTTGATCGCATTTGACAGGATCTGGGTGGCCGAGTGCGGGATATTGCCGATTGCGATCCGCGAGACGACGTTGCCTCTTGCAGCTTCGAGCTCATCCAAGCCGTATTCTATCTCCCCGAGCGCCACCTGGACTCTTCTGGCCAGTTCAGAGCCGTATGGCGTCGTCGTGACGCCGGTCGCGGTCCGCCGATAGAGGCTCCGCCGCAGTTCGCGCTCCAATTCGCGGGCAGAACGGTGGAGCGTGGGTTGCGAAATTTTCAAAGCCCGCGCCGCGGCATCGAATGACGGGTTCTCGGAAGCGGCAATGAGGCTCTGCAGTTGCGGCCGCGTCATCCTGTTGACCGTGGCGTCGATGCTTTGCCGTCCGGCGGGCGAACTGCCGCCAGGTTCCGTCAATGCCGAACGCAGGTGCTCCAAAAAGCGCCGTGTCCGTGGCAGCAGGATCGCACCGAACTCGGTGACATAGCATCCGGAGCGCCGGCGGTCGAACAATTGCACGCCGAGGCCGTTTTCCAGGGCGCGGATCGCTTGGCTCACCCCAGGCTGCGAAAGATGGATGTCTCGCGCCGCCGCGCTGACGCTCTCCAGGCGGGCGACAGCCTCGAAGGCGCGCAACTGCCGCAATGAGGGAATTTCGCGGGCAATCATGGAAAATCCCCTGTCGGGGCGCCTGCGGCGCTCGGAATATTCGCATGGCCTTTATAGCAAAAACTTATGGCTCCACGCGCGATTTCGATAGGGTCCTCCGGTGCGGCCATGCCAGTCTTTCCGGCGCGGACATTGCCACAGGACCGATCCGCGGCCGCTACGGCCCATGTCGATCCACACCAGGCCATGCCGTCTAGGGAGAGCGCATGACGTATCAGCAAATCGCCCGGACGCGCGCGCGCCCCGTTTTGCACCGCTGCTTGGCGGCGGCCGCTGTGTTCGCGATCCTGGCCGGGGGAGCGCTGGCGGCCGACTATCCGACCAAGCCGGTGCGTGTATTCGTGCCCTATGGGCCGGGCGGGGTCGGCGACCTGACGATGCGGTTATTGGCCGATAAGCTCGGCGATCAGTTGAAGCAGCAGTTCGTCATCGAAAACCGCCCGGGAGCGGGCGGCATCGTGTCGGCGACGCAGGTTCTGCGCGCTGCCGCCGACGGCTATACGCTTGGCGAGATCGGCAATGGCCAGGCGATCAGCGCATCGCTGTTCAACAAGCTGCCGTTTGACGTGCTGAAGGATTTCACGCCCATTTCAGTGGCGGCGAGTTTCGAGATGCTGCTCGCCGTACCGGGCAATTCGCCC
>Ga0208827_1000397_pt1 | contig 21927 bp, 17 predicted proteins | sample Sb_taG_5_FD_187709 | JGI IMG/M metagenome (GOLD analysis project Ga0208827, IMG submission 187709) | Peat soil microbial communities from Weissenstadt, Germany - Sb_50d_8_FC metaG (SPAdes) (version 2) | ecosystem: Environmental > Terrestrial > Soil > Wetlands > Peat | place: Germany... | reverse complement strand
CTCGCCAAAGCGCGAGGGGCTCCGGAAGGTGTCCAGGGGTTCCAGGACTATCGTACTATAACCTAAAGTTGATGCATTCTGACAGAGGGAGTGAGGCGCAGGCACAAAATCAATACTGTATAATTTTCTTATACAGTTTATTTTTCGTATACAGTAAGTCTATAATCTTCTGTTACCGTACAAGCTTTTTCAACGGTGCGGATCGAAAAAATAGGCCTTTAAGACAAAATTTCCCTTTTCTCTTCAGTTCAACTCGTGGTACAGTTCTACGTCTACTGCCCGGATCGGATCTGCGCATCCTTTTCTCGGCTTAAGTACCGTTGCATAAAAGCATGGGAGTTACATTTGTTGTTGACTACGGCTGGATAGCAGGGTATAAAGGTATGCGATGTCGAACACGTCCGACCGCTTTCTGCCCATGTGCCACGAGCAGAATGACTTCGGATTGGGTGACCGATTCGTCAGGAGACAACTTCAGGAGGAAATTGGTAAATGAGTAGAATTCGAAATGTAGCGTTGCTACTTCCCGCTTTAGTCCTGGCAACAGGGCTAGCCTCTGCGCAACCAGGCATTAAAATATCCCAGGTTGACTCGTCAGGCCAGGTTACGCATTCCACTTTTGACCCGTCCAGCGGGCCGCAGGCGAAGGCTCCAACGCCCGGTCCAAGCGGTACTTTCAAGTACTGGGACGGCCTTCCCGCCACGAACTATTACTTGACGCCGAACTACACCACGTCGCCACCCGCCCCGCAGATCGCGGTTGGTCCGGACGACGTTCTAACGGTCGTCAATCGAACCATTGCCCGCTATCCGAACCCCAATGCGTCCGGACAAACGGGTGCAGGGAATCCTTACACCTATCCCCCCTCGCATGCGGCACTGATCGATGCGTGGCTCGGCATCCAGGGTGGATCGTCTGGCGCGAACGGCGGAACGTCATTGGGGTTTGGCAATCTGTGCCCCACGCACGCCGATAACGTCACCTGTTTTATCGACAACATCTCGATCCGTTACGACCAGTTGCAGGGACGGTTCGTATTTTTGGCCACCGTTACGGACCTGGAAATGCACATGTCGAACTGGGTGCTGTTAGTTTCGAAGTGGGCGGATTTTGCCTGCTCGACCACCCCGCCGCCCAATAACCCGGCGGTATGCGTGGGCACCAGCGACCTCTTCACGCAGCCCATCGTTCCGATTTTCGGCGGGCCTGCCGTCGGTGGCTTCGACGGCAACTGGATCGGTTATTCGATCCCCATCAACGTGGTCATTCCGACCAGCGGACTGCCGACCGGCCAGATCACGGCGGGAGCGCCATTCTGCAACCCCGCAGCCGTGACGGTAACCCCCACGGGCAGCAACCCCGTGTCCGTGATCGGCGGAACGCCCTTTACGGCGCCACCTGCCGGCGGCACCGGGAATTGGAACTTCGGGCCGGGCAATCCGGCCGGCACCGCAACCACGGGTTGCACCAACTATTACCCCACGTCGGCACGCATGGGCTTGGACAACGACAACATCATCCTGATTGCGCCGGTCCTGGACCAGACGCAAACGACCTTCGCCAGCAACGCGAATTGCGCGGGAGTCCCCACCTGTGCCGGGTTGCCCGGAGGCGCATTCGCCGGTACCCGCGTGGTTACCGTTCCGAAGCTGATCGCGTATAACGGAACCGGGATGCTCTACACTCCCGGCCCCTATACGTACCCAGGCACTGTCAACAGCCCCGGCATCGGCGCCGTCAACCTGGCGGATGACATCTGGACCGGAACGCTCACCGGGTGTCCGGCCAGCATAAATATGGGCTTATGCGGGGCCAACCCGATCCCCGGACTCTCTCCGCAGACCGGCCCAACTACTGCCGCGCCGGGCTTCTTCGGCTATAACGAACCCAACTCTACTACCCCCGGCAATTGCTCCGGACAATGCGCGCCGAACGGTGCCCCCTACGCCGGCGTGGTGTCGAACGTTCCGCCGGTGATCTGGGAGCCGGATAACCTCCGCGGCCGCGCCTTGGCGAGCTTCGATTCCCAGGTGAACACAAACGCCCCGACTGCGGGGTCTAACGTCGAGACAGAAGGCGTAATAACCCCGCTGGACTACCTGGTAGGCCTGCTCATCCCCGGCACACCCGGTGGAACGCAAGCCGGCAATTTCCGGGAGGCTTTCTGGGTGCAACCGATCGTCTTCTCTTGCCCGGCGTCCTACATCTTCGGTCCTCCGGCCCTGGTCACCTTCTGCGGAACCTCGGGTGGCAACGGCACGCAGGTTCCCGATCTGCCGGCTTTGGGCGTGTTGAACCAGCTCAACCCGAATGGCGGCTTCCAGCAAGTGCCCCGTACCAATGCCAACCCGCTCACCTACTGGGGCGATCCGCAACTGGTTGGCCAAGGACCTGCCACCTCGGCGGTAGTCGGCGACCCATCACCTGTGGGGGGACCCTCAGGCAATGGCTTCCCGGGACCGGATGTGGTCGGCGGCGGCAGCAGCGCGCAGCTCCGCATGTTTGTGGGCGATGGCCGTCCGCAGCAGGTGATCTTCCGTGAAGGCCTGCTGTACATAGCTCGCGCCGCCATGGAAATGGACACCAACACCAATGTGCTCGGTACCAGCACGGTAGTGTACGACATCCTCAAACAGGCTGGACCGAACTGCCAGACCGGCAACGGCGTCCTTGCAGGGCTGGGCGGCAATGGCCCGTTCTGCACCGTGCCTACCTCGCAGTGCCCGACCACGACCACGCCGGGAAACTGCGTCTCATCCGCGTTTTCGCCCAATGGCGTAACTATCCCGAACCCGGTAACCATTTTGGAAACCCAGTGGTACAACGGGACGACACCCAGCGTCTGCCCGCCGGTTTCCGGCATCACCGGACCTCCGCCGGGCGCCGGCAACACCGGGAACAACTCCTTCGAGCCCCTGTGCGACAGCAGCGGGTTCGGCTTCTACGCGCCGATGTATGACGTTCCGGCCAACGTGATCGGTGGTCTGGCGACCAGCGCCAACAACCCGATCTCGCCCATCAGCCTGTTCCCCTGGCTGGAGAAGCTGTTCGTCGGCATGACCACGGGCGGCACCTCGAACATTGCGGCCACGTTCTCGACCAACAATCCCAGCTTGTGGGATTTCCGGCCGGGCGACGATGCCTACGACTCCAGCGACTTCGGGTACATCGACCCCTTCGACGGCAGGCACAAGACCACCACCAACGATCCATTCTTGTGCAACATCATCCACAATCCGGTGCAAGACCCGCTTAACCTGCAAGCCCAGACAGCTACCTGCCCGGTGATCGCATTCGGTAACCGTGGCGGGGCCTCGACGGATCCCAACGACGGAAGCCTCTGGCTGTATGGCGAGTTTGCCAAGAAGCGGTTCTCGCAGTCCAATTCGGGTCCGGGCGCGTGGGGGACCTCGGTCGCCAACTACGCCCTGGACTTCCCATCCACCGATCCGTATAACAACGACAACTCGTACTTTGTCGATGTTCAGCCAGGCGCGGTATCGGCCACGAATCCCTTCGGCAATCAGTTCTTCACCTGGATCCAGATCGCCAAGAACGTGGGCATCGGCTTCCCGCTGCCCGGCACGTGCTTGAGCGCAGCTGCCTGGTCGGCCACCAACACTTACAACCTGGGCGACCGGGTCACCTTCGGCACCGTCACATACGTAAGTCTTCAGGGCTCGAACCTGAACAACCAGCCGAATATCAGCGCTACCTTCTGGCAAGTGGTGAACGGCAACCCGCCGGTCATCCCGCCCTCCACGGGCAACAGCTCGGGCGGCACCACGCAAGCCACCGGCCAGAGCTGCAACCTGTTTGGCCCGACCAATCTGGTCAGCCGTTCGGAAATGGCCAAGTGGATCATCCTGGCACAGATGGATAACGCCCAGGTTCAGGACTACTTGCTGGCCACCGGCGGCCTCCCCGGATGCACCACCGTGGGTGGTGGCACCACCAAGGGCAACAGCACCCTCTTCCCGGGCTTCACCCTGACCTGCAGCAACAACACGGCCGGCGTCACCACGGCCAGTTCGTTCGGAGATGGCCCTTGCGGCGGCAGCGGAGTCGGCGCCTGCCCCGCGGGCAGCGTGGCGATTCCGGGCTACGCCGCCGCCGGCAGTTATGGCGGCATCTTCGACGATCCCAACCTGGACTACATCGAAGTCATGCATCGGCGTGGCTATACCAGGGGCTGCCAGAATACGGGCGATGTCTCCCTGACCTACTGCCCGACCCTGCCGGTCTCACGCGGCCAGATGGCCGTGTTTGTGATCCGCGCGAAAATGAACAACGTGTTCCCGACGAGTTTGTCCGGAATTCCGTTGCAAGCACCATACGGCGACAATTTCGGCTCGTTCCTCGGACAGAACCCACAAGCGGTTCCGGGCGCGGCCGCCAACGGCGTGTACTTCGCGGATGAACCCAATACCGATCAGTTCTTCATCTACATCCAGAAGATGCGCGAGTTGCGAATCTCCAACGGCACGCTGCCGAACGCAGATCCGAATCACCCCTGCGCTGGCCCGTGCTACAGTCCTTTCCTTTCCATAACGCGGCAAGAAGTAGCCACGTTTATCGTAAGAGCGTTCTTCCTGTAAGTCGAACCTGAAGAGGGAAACGGGGTCCGGTCATCTTGGCCGGACCCCTTTTTTTGTCTTGCGGCGCCTGCTTTGATCTCTCGGCTCCGCTGGAAAGTATCCCGGAACTGATAGGATGAAGTCGGGGTCATCGTATGACGCTGACAATTGAACTTCCGGAGAAGGAGACCCAGGCCCTGGCCGCAAAGGCGCAGGCCCAGGGCATTTCCGCCGAGCAGTACGCTCGGCAGGTGCTGGAGCAAGACCTTGAAGCGGCGAAGCCGCGCCGGCGCCACATCTCCGAGGTGATTCGCGAGAATATGCGTAGGGTGCCGCCGGAAATCCTTGCCGCCATGCCTAAAGACGGCGCCAGCCAGCATGACCACTATATCTACGGGCTACCCAAGAGGAACCCGTGAAGCCGGTTTTTGCCGATACGTTCTACTGGATTGCGTTGACCCTTCCCGGAGATGCCGCGTATGCCCGTGCCGAGCAGATCGCGGACGACATCGTGACGACCGAGGAAGTCCTCACCGAATACCTCACCTTCTTTTGCGCCTCACCCGAGTATTTGCGCCGGGAAGTGGCAAACCCGGGAAGTGGCAAACAACGTGGAGGCCATATTGCATGATCCGACCGTGCGCGTCATCCGGCAGAGCCATGATTCCTTTGTCGCGGGGTTTGAACTTTTTCGGTCCCGCCCTGACAAAGGGTACAGCCTGACGGATTGCATTTCGATGCAGGCGATGCGCCGGGAAGGGATCGGGGAGGTCCTGACGAACGATCGGCATTTTGAACAGGAAGGTCTCCGGGCGGTCTTCCGGGACTCATAAAACCTGACCTTGGTAGTGGAGGATAAAGGCGCGAGATGCGCGGCGGGCCGGAGGCCCATATTTTCATAAGCTACTGGGTGATATTCTGAGAGAGCTGCAACTCGTTGCTCGCCTGAAAGAGGCTGTCCGGTCATCTTGGCCGGCCCCCCTTTTTTGTCTCCGGCGCGTTAAGAAAGACAGGATCTTGACCAGGATCGACCCCAGCGCTACCCTGAAAGAGCCACCCTAAAACCAAAGAGGACCCCGTGCACATCGACATCCAAGACCCGGCCCTGGAGGCCAGACTCCAAAAACAGATCCAGGCGACCGGCGCCGGCAGCGCGGAGGAGGCGTTGAACCGGCTTCTCCAGACGCAGGAGGAACAGGACCGCTGGCTTTTGGAAAACCGCGCTGCCATCAACGCGAAAATCCGGCGCGGGATCGAACAACTCGACCGCGGCGAAGGAATCCCCGGCGATGAAGCCTGGGCGCGGCTCGTAAAGCGCAAAGCGGCCTGGCTGGAGCAGAACCCCGACGCGGAGCCATGAGAGATTTCGACCTTTCGCCGGACGCCGAAGAAGACATCTGGAGCATCTGGCAATATCTGGCGCAGGAAGCCGGTCTGTCCGCCGCCAGCCGGGTTCAATCGACCATCTTCGACAAGATCGGATTTCTCGCCAAGATGCCCGGCATGGGACATTGGCGGAGGGACATCACGGACGAGCCGGTGAAGTTCTTTCTGGTTTACTCCTATCTGATCGTCTACAGGCCTGAGAAGAAGCCCTTGCAGGTCGTCGCCATCCTCCACAGCAGCCGGGACGTCGCGGAGATTTTGCGGGATCGCCTATGAACGCAACCGAACTTATCCCCCATGGCCCTGCAGCGCTTTCCCCCAGCAGGCGTCGCCGGCCGATACGTTCTACTGGATTGCGTTGACCCTCCCGGAGCCGCGTATGCCCGTGCCGAGCAGATCGCGGACGACATCGTGACGACCGAGGAAGTCCTCACCGAATATCTCACCTTCTTTTGCGCCTCACCCGAGTATTTTGCGCCGGGAAGTGGCAAACAACGTGGAGGCCATATTGCATGATCCGGCCGTGCGCGTCATTCAGCAGAGCGACAATTCCTTTGTCGCGGGGTTTGAACTTTTTCGGTCCCGCCCTGACAAAGGGTACAGCATGACCGGATTGCATTTCGATGCAGACGATGGTGGTGGAACAATAAAGGCGCGAGATGCGCGGCGGGCCGGAGGCCCATATTTTCATAAGCTACTGAGTGATATTCTGAGAGAGTTGCAACCCGTTGCTCGCCTGAAAGAGGCTGTCCGCCCGTATTACCTGCGCTGGCTTTATTTCCCGCTGCGGCCCCGGCAGCGTCCCCATTCCTTCCAGGACTGCTGGCAATACCCGTTTCAGAAGATCGGCGATGCGGTGCGCCTCCCGGAATCCACCTCCCCACGCCCCGACCTTCTGTTCTACCCCATGACCGACTGGCACACGCGGATCCAAAGGACGCAGCACCTGGTGCGCGCTTTTGCCGGCCTGGGATTCCGCTGTGTCTACATCAATCCGCACCTGGGCAGGGAGTTCGAAACGGCCCCGCTTTTCGATAAGGCGCACCGCCTGGCGCAACTGGAAAACAACATTTTCGAGCTGCATATCCGGCTTCCCCGGGAGCCGGTCTTTCATGATCGCCTGCTGGGGGCGGACGAAGAAGACATCATCGCCGCGGCCGTGCGGCGCATCCTTCCCATCGGTCCGGCCCCGCCCATCGGTCCGGCCCCGCCCATCGGTCCGGCCCCGCCCATCGGTCCGGCCCCGCCCATCGGTCCGGCCCCGCCCCTCGGTCCGGCCCCGCCCATCGGCCGCCAGCCGGCTCCGGCGCCCCGCGCCAGCGTCATCCAGATTCTGAGTTTCCCGCTATGGCTGGGGGTGGCGCGGCGCTTCCGCAGCGAGTCGGGCTTTCCCATCGTCTACGATTGCCACGACCTGTTATCCGGATTCCGCAACATCTGCGGCGACATGATCACCGCCGAGGAGCAACTGCTGCGGGAGGCCGACCTGGTGCTCTTCTCTTCCCAAGGGCTGGTCGACCGGTACCGCAACGTGAAGAAATGGCTGCTGGTGCGCAACGCCGTGACGGCATCGCAGTTTGAAGCGGCGGGCGCCCGGTTGGGAACCACCGCGGTGGCGGGCTACGTGGGAGCCCTGGATTCCTGGTTCGATATCGAAGCCCTGGAGCAAGCCGCCGCGCTCCACCCGCAGTGCCGGTTTGTGCTGGCCGGCCGCGTGGAATTCGAGCCCATCCGGCGCCTCCAGGCGCTGCCCAACGTGGAGCTCATCGGAGAGATCCCTTACAGCCGGGTCCCGGAGTTGCTGGGCCAGTTCCGGGTGGCGCTCATCCCGTTTCGGATCAATCCGCTGACCTTGATGACCAATCCCATTAAACTGTATGAGTATTTCAGTTGCGGGCTGCCCGTGGTGAGCACCCCGCTGCCCGAGGCGCAGGCCATGGGCGACCTGGTTTACGTGGGGGCAAGCCCCTCCGATTTCGCGCGGCAGGTGACCCGGGCTTTCGCCGAGGACGATGCAGCGCGGCGTGCCCGGCGGAAGGAAGTCGCGGCGCGGGAGAACTGGACCGGGCGGGCGCGGGACATCAGCGAGGCCTTCGGAGAACTTCTGAGCTTGTCTCAATCAGGTGCGGGGTAGGGATATTCCCCGGCCAAAATCGACCGTTCACGTAGAATTTCCCCACTTTCCCCAGATGGGAGCTTGACTCGGTCTCAGCACGGGAATACCATCAGTGGCTCAGGGAAGCGCCACTTCCATGTCTCAGATCGCAGGTCTCCGCGAAGTACCCTACTTGAGTACCGGCCAGGTTGCGGAAATCCTGGGGATCACCAAGAAGACCCTGAAAAACTGGTTGAAGGCCAGCCTGATTCCCGAACCGCAGCGCAATCCCATGAACCGTTACCGGCGCTGGACGCTGCAGGATATCGAGAGCATCCGGAGGATTGTCACGGAGAGGGATCGCGGATGAGCGCGGATACCCAGAGTCCACAGGCCAGGAGGCCTGTGCCACCCCAGACACACAGGCCAGGAGGCCTGTGCCACCCCAGACACACAGGCCAGGAGGCCTGTGCCACATGAGACACACAGGCCAGGAGGCCTGTGCCACATGACCCGCCTGGTGATCCTGAACCAGAGGGGCGGCGTGGCCAAAACGACCACCGTACACACGCTCGCCCGCTTCATGGCCGACCAGGGCCGGCGGGTGCTGATCATCGATACCGACCCGCAGGGATCCATGGGAACGGTGCTGGGCCTGAAGCCAACCAAGTACCTGCACGACTTCGTGGTCTACAATCACCTGTTTAAAGACTGTGCCGTGCACGCCTGCCCGGGGGTGGACGTGCTGTGCAGCAATCGGGAGACGGTGAAGACCGAAGGCCACCTGATGGGACAGGTAGCCCGGGAGTTCGTGTTCACCAACCTGTTCGCGCAGGTGGAGACCGATTACGACGCGGTTTTGATCGACGTAGCCCCCTCTATCAATCTCTTGCAGACCTGCGCCATGACGTATGCGAAGGCCCTGCTGATTCCCGTGAGCATGGATCCGCTCAGCCTGCAGGGGGCGGCGGCCAGCATCGAAACGGCCCGCACCCTGAGCTCGTTGATCCGGACGAGCATTCTGCCGATCGCCATTCTGCCGGTGATGGTGGACCGCCGGCTGCAGATTACGGAAGTGGTATCGGCTTCGCTGCAGGAGTTGTCCGCGCGCACGCGGATTCCGCTGCTGCCCTCCATTCGCACCGACACCACCGTGACCAAGTGCAGCCGGGCCAAAAAATTCCTGGTCGACTTCGATCCGCGAGCCAAGGCCCTGGAAGACTATCACCACGCTCTGGGCGCACTGCTGAACCTGTTAGGAGATGGAACGTGCCACCAACGGTAACCTCCAAACGGCATCCGAAGATGGATCCCATCGGCTATGACGAGCTGATGAGCAACGCCGGCATGTCCGGGTTTGTGTCGTTTCTGATCCCTGGGCCGGAATCGCCCCCTGTAGACGGAGCGGCTGTAGCCGCGCCAAAGCCCGCCCGGAAAGGGCCCATCCGGAGGGCCGTGATGGTGGAGGACGGGCACTCGCTGGCCGAGCAGGCGGTCTATGAGTCTCTGTGGGCTGCCGGCGTGCCGCTGGATGGGCCGGGGAAAATGGATGGACCGGGGAAAATGGATGGGTCGGCTAACATGGATGGGCCGGCCAACGAGGACCGGACCATCCGCATTGGCTACCACCGGCTGGCACAGATGACCCGGTTGAGCTGGGTAAGCGTCAAGAACAATCTGCGGTCGCTCGAGAGGAAATTGGCGATTGAGGTCACCGGCAGCGAGAATTCGGCCACACGCGAGGGCAAATGCTACCGGGTATATGCCCGCGCCGCCATCCTGGAGCGCCGTAGAATGGCTGGTCTGGAGTGGGTCCGCAGATCGCGGGGAGTGGAACTGTTAAAAAAGGCCCCCTAGGGCAGTTGGGATCTTGTGCGGGCGAGCAATTCTGCACTGGACGCGGAGGACCAGGATCAGGAGGAAACGCCTATCCCCGGCGCGCACAATTACCCACCCGCCAGATTATTCTACCGGTTTTCTTCACATACGTATACCTTTCTTTTTTCACCCCCTGCGGATTGGGTCACATTTGAGCGGTTTTCCCGGCCGTCCGGGCCGGTGAGATCCGCGAGTTGCGCACGATAGCCCGTCCCGCGGCCTGGCGGACGCGTGGCTGGCCCGGAAAGGTTGCCTGAGGGGTTTGGAGCGCCCGGAATCGGGAACCGGTCTGTTCGTGCGCATCTGCGTAAAACGTAAGGGTTTTGGAAGATCGATAAGGAATGTTATCGTTCTTCATTGAACTAGGGCCTCCGCCGCTCAGATCTACAGTCAAACCCCGATCCCGCCGAATTATTCGGTGTGATGCATATCAAGCGCAACCTGCTGATCGTCTGGATTGCAACCTGCGCCCTGCTGGCTGCAAGCCCCGCCGGAGATACCGTTCCCCTGGTGTTCATCGCCAATCGGGGGCAGGCGCCGGCAACCGTCCGGTTCATGGCCAAGGGTTCCGGGCTCACCGCGTTCTTTTCGCCCGAGGAAGCATTGTTTCGGATGGGGGACGCGTTCGTCCGCGTGCAGTTTGCGGGGGCCCGGCCCGGGGTCGAGGTCGAAGGACTGGAGCGGCAGCCGGGGGAGGCCAATTTCCTGATTGGCCCGCAAGAAGAGTGGCGCCTGGGGGTGCCGTTGTACGGGGGCGTCGTCTACCGGGAATTGTACCCGGGGATCGACATGGTCTATGGCGGCCGCCGGCAGGACCTGAAGTCCGAGTTCCTGGTGGCGCCCGGCGCGGACCCCGCGCGGATCCAGTTGCGGTATGTGGGCACAGACGAGCTGCGCATTGATGAAAGCGGCGCGCTGGTGATTGTGCTGGGTGGAAGAAACGCCGGGCGCGAGCTGCGCGAACAGGCGCCCGTCCTCTATCAGCAGCGGGACGGACAGCGTGTGCCGGTGGACGGCCGGTTCACCCTGTCCGGCGGGGTCGTGGGTTTCATCGTAAACGACTATGACGCCGACCTTCCGCTGATCATCGACCCGGTGCTTTCCTACAGCACCCTGCTGGGCGGCTCGAGCTCGGATGCGGCCACGGCGCTGGCGGTGGATGCGAGCGGCTCGGCATACGTGGCCGGGTTCACCGCCTCTTACGATTTTCCGACGGCCAGCCCGGAGCAGAATTTCAATGCCGGGGGCAACGACGCCTTTGTGGCCAAGCTGAACCCCTCGGGAAACGGCCTGATCTACAGCACCTACCTGGGCGGACAAGGGGACGACCGGGCGTACGGGATTGCGGTGGATGCGAGCGGCGCGGCTTATCTCACGGGCTCCACGGCCTCATCGAATTTCCCCGTGGTCCATGCCCTGCAGAGCAAGCTCGCGGGCGCCAAAAATGCGTTCGTCGCCAAGCTGAGCCCCGCCGGAAACAGCCTGGTCTATAGCACCTTCCTGGGCGGCAGCGCTTCGGACACCGGCAACGGGATCGCGGTGGATGGCAGCGGAAACGCGTACGTGGTGGGAGACACGACTTCCCTCAATTTTCCAGCCGGCGGGCTGCAGAAAGCCAGCGGCGGGGGGCAGGATGCCTTTGTGGCGAAGGTCGGCGCGAACGGCGGCACGCTGGTGTACAGCAGCTACCTGGGCGGCGCCAACGACGATCACGGGGCGGCCATCGCGGTGGATTCGGGCGGCACGGCTTACATCACCGGCTCGACCTGGTCCACCAATTTCCCCGTGGCCAACGCCTGGCAGGGCGCGATCGGCGGCGGGCAGGATGCCTTCGTCGCCAGATTCAGCGCGAATGGCAATTCGCTCCTGTTCAGCACGTACCTGGGCGGCAGCGGCGGCTCGCTGGGGTATCCCGAAAGCGGGAATGGGATTGCGCTCGACGGACAGGGCAACGCCTATATCGCCGGCGCCACGCCCTCCGGCAATTTCCCGGTGCTCAACGCATTCGATTCCTTCCTGAGTGGCTCGTCGGATGCGTTCGTGGCCGAGATGAATGCCTCGGGCGTCCTGGTGTACAGCACGTACCTGGGCGGCACGGGTATGGATACGGCGAATGCCATTGCCGTGGATGCCGTTGGCAATGCGTACGTGGTGGGTCAGACCGTCTCCAGCGACCTGCCGGTGACCGGCGCGTTCCAGGCCGCTTATGGCGGGGATTACGATGCATTCGCGGGCCGGCTGAGCCCCGCGGGTGCGCTGGTGTGGCTGAGCTACCTGGGCGGCAGCGCTGCGGATACGGCCACCGCGGTGGCCCTGGACCCGGCCGCCAATGTGTATATCGCCGGGTGGACGCTCTCGTCCAACTTCCCCGTGTTGAACGCATACCAATCGGCCAATGGCGGAAATTACGGCGCGTTCGTCGCCAAGGTGGCGTCCGGGGCGGCCGGCGCCCCACCGGTAGCAGTAAGTGTCGCGCCCAATTCGGGGAGCGGTTACTCGCAGACGTTCAGCTTTCAGGTTTCCGACAGCCTGGGCGCAGCCGACCTGACCACCGTATCGGTGCTCATCAATTCCAGTACGTCGACCACCAACGCCTGCTCGGTGACCTACACCCGGGCGGCCAATACCCTCATGCTGCTGACGGATGGGGGAGCGGCTCCGGGGGGAACCATCGCCCCGGGCAGCGGCAGCCAGCAGAATTCCCAGTGCGTGCTGAATGGCGCGGGCTCGAGCGTATCGGCGGCGGGAAATGTATTGACTTTGAACCTGGCGATTACCTTTCAGGCGGCCTTCGCCGGAGCCAGGAATGTCTATTTGCAGGCGGTCAATCCGTTCGGCTCGATCGGCTGGCAGTCGGAAGGATCGTGGACGGTGACCGTGGGTCCGCCGGCGCCGGTTTCGGTGACGCCGAATTCGGGGAACGGCACCAGCCAGACGTTCACCTTTGTGTTTTCCGACCAACAGGGTTACTCCGGAATCATAGCCTCCTTGATCTTCAACAGCTCGCTGTCGGGGGGGGGAGCATGTTATCTCGTATACTACCCTGGTAATGTTCTCTACCTGGTGAACGACTCGGGCTCAGGGTGGACGGGACCTGGAACCCTGGGGCAGAGCGGGACTTTGCTCAACAGCCAGTGCACGGTGAATACAGCGGTTTCATCGGCCTCCGGCAGCGGCAACAACCTGACCCTGAACCTGGCCTTGAGCTTCCAGCCGGCTTTCGCCGGAAGCAAGAGTATTTACCTGGATGCGTATGATGGTGATCTGGACTCCGGTTGGCAGCAGAAAGGCTCCTGGACGGTGACCGTGGGGCCGCCGGCGCCGGTTTCGGTGGCGCCGAACTCGGGGAGCGGCACCAGCCAGACGTTCACCTTTGTGTTCTCCGCCCAACAGGGTTACTCCGGAATCATAGCCTCCTTGATCTTCAACAGCTCGCTGTCGGGGGGTGGAGCATGTTATCTCGTATACTACCCTGGTAATGTTCTCTACCTGGTGACCGACTCGGGCTCAGGGTGGACGGGACCTGGAACCCTGGGGCAGAGCGGGACTTTGCAGAACAGCCAGTGCACGGTGAATACAGCGCCTTCATCGGCCTCCGGCAGCGGCAACAACCTGACCCTGAACCTGGCCTTGAGCTTCCAGCCGGCCTTCGCCGGAAGCAAGAACATTTACCTGGATGCGTATGCCGGTGGTCTGGACTCCGGTTGGCAGCAAAAAGGCTCCTGGACCGTCCCCTGAAGCCCGCCCACCGCTGTTCGTTCCTGGCTGGGAATGCCCACTGATTGCGGAAAGCTTCAGGGCCTTGGTGAACCCAAAGTAGCGCAAAAATTGAGACAACCGTCTACGGCGCTGTCATCAGAAGTAACAGCTAATCTCGGGTCACCCGTACAGTCCGGCCGGAAACATTTCGATATATGGGTATACAGCGACTGGGGTAATCCCAGCGGATCCTCTTGGTAACGAAAATGAGACCTTTTATTTCGATTCTGACGCCTGCTTACAACGCCGCGCAATTCCTGCCTGCATTGATTGCCGCCGTGGCGGCTCAGGATTATGACCGCTTCGAGCACGTAGTGATAGACGATGGCTCAACAGACGGAACCGCCGATCTCTTGGCGTCCTGCTCCGCCTATCCCCACCTTCGCTGGTATTCACGCCCCAACAAGGGGCAGTACGAAACCCAGAATGAGTTGATCCGCGAAGCCAGAGGAGACGTCCTCACGTTCATCTGCGCCGATGATCTCTACGCCAGCACCCGGGTACTGTCCCTGGTGGCGGAGGGATTCCAGGAGTCCCCCGGCCTGGACGTGGTATTCGGACGGACTCCCAGACTCGTCATGGCTCCCGAAGGCGCTTACACATTCGACCCCGACCTTCCGGGCCGGCTGGCTCGTCTGTTAATGCGCCACGCGCCTTGCATTCAGCACTGCTCTCTATTCGTGCGGACCGATCTGGTGCGCCGGAGGGGCCTGTACTTCGACCCTTCGTACCAGCATCGAGGCGATTGGGACTGGCTGATCCGCATGTTTCAAGCGACGGATCGGAGCCGGCACATACCGGAAATGTTGAGCTACTGGAGACTTCATCCGGGCCAGACCACGCGGACCGCCATTGCGCGCGGGCAGCAGGAAACCGCCAGACTTTGCACCATCCACAAAATCAACCCGAAAGTTGCGGGTTGTGCCCGTCTGGCGTCCAACGCCTATGCACAGATCGTCCATTCCTGCGCCATTGCCCGCCACAGCGGCCTCCTGGCACTGTGGCGCAAGGCCGCGGGTTCCGTGAGACGGCGAGTGGGGGCAAGGATGCAGCCCATCCCTCCCACCGCCTAGGTCCGCAAAGGGAGCCGCTTCCCATCCACTAAGGCCTAAAGTCCGGCGCACTAAGTTCCGATCTAAGGCATATGAAATCGCTCCCGGCTTCGAGCAGCAGGCGGTGGAAGGAACTGTGAGTACTCCAGCGGAAGACTCGCGCAGCAAAGCGGTGGCGTTTTCCATGGCGGCCAATGTTGCCGGCATGGGGATGGCCGGAGTCGCAAGCGTCCTGGCAGCCAGGCTCCTGGGTCCCCAGGGGCGGGGCCAATTCGCGGCGATCATAGTGTGGGCATCGCTGGCAGCCGCCCTGGGCGATCTGGGCATCTCCCAGTCGTGCAGCTATTACAGTGCGCGGCGCCCGCAAGAGGCCGGCAGGATCGCCGCCACGTCGATAACCCTCAGCATCACCGCAGCGGCGGTCCTGGTGGCGCTCCTCCAGTTTTTCGGCGGCCGGATTTTCGGCGGCGAAGCGGCGGCTGCGGCAAAGCTTTATCTCTTTTCGGTGCCGATCTCCATGGCTGTGACCTGCCTGACGGCCATGATGCTAGGGCTGGGATATTTCGGGAGATTCAACCTGATCAAAACGGTACAGGCGGCGGGATACGTGGCCGGGATTGGAAGCGCGTGGGCCGCGGGATCGATGCGGGTCGGCGGGATGCTGACCGGCATTCTGGTTTTCCAGGCCTTGGGCGGGTTGGTTGCGCTCGGCTGTGCGGCCACCGTAATTCCGCTGGCAACATGGCGCGTCAGCGTTGCCATGAGCAGGGAACTCCTGTCCTATGGCATTCGCACTTACGCCGGCAATCTCTGCTGGCTGGCCAATGGGAGGCTGGACCAAGCCCTGCTTGCATGGCTCGTGCCCATGCAGGAACTCGGGATCTATGCCGTCGCGGTCTCTTATTCGGGGCTCCAGTTCGGCGTCTCGGGAGCGATCGCCACGGTGGCATTCTCACGCGCCGCGCGGGCCAGCTCCAGCGAGGCCAGACGCCAGGAACTATGGCGGGGCTTGAACCTGTTTACCGTCCTCACCCTTCCTCTGGCGGCGGTGATGGCTTTATTGGCGCGCTCCGCAATCACTGCGGTATACGGCGTGGCCTTTGCCGGCGCCTGCACGCCGGCCTGCATCTTGCTGCTGGGTGGATTGTTTCTAGGCGCCAACTATGTTTCGAGCAACTGTATGAGGGCCGATGGGAGGCCGGGGTCTCCCGTTCTGGCCGAGGCTGGCGGCTTGGTAGTCACGGTCCTGGCGCTTCCCTTCGTACTCCCCCGCTGGGGCATCACTGGTGCGGCATGGGTCTCAGCGGCTAGTTATGCGGCAACGGCGGCCATCCTGGCTGTCCTTTGGATGCTGCACGGCAAAGCCCTGCGCGCACAATGCCCCATCGCCCGGGAAAGCGGCATACCGTCGGAGGCTTTATGACTCAGCCAGTCCATATCCCGGCATGGCAGCCCCTCACTACCGGTGTCCTGACGCCCGCCGAGGCTCTTCCACAAGAATGCGCTCCCTGGCGCATTCGATTGTACTCGGTGATTTTCTTCATCCTTGCGGGCGTAAATACCCTTCTACCCATTGAACGGGGATTCCCGGTGATCCGGCTGGCAGAGGACTATCCGGTTACCCTGGCGATGATCGCGTCATTCGTCTGCTTTTTATGCCTGGTGATCGAGTCGGGTGGAACGATCTTCCAGTCACATACCTCAAGAGGGTATCTGCAATGGCAATGCCTGTTCGTCGCGGCGCTCGTCTTGTCGGCCATCACCTCACCAGTACCGAAATCGGCCTTTTTCGTGGTTCTGAATTATTTTACGTGCTTCATCCTCAACTTCTTTACCTTGCGGTACCTGTTCACCCACGGGAACCGTAGGAAGTTGCTGGCGATCATCTGTCTGGTTGCGGCGGCGGCGGCCATAGTGGGGCTCCTGGAGCGGTTGTTCGGTTACTATCTGCCCTTCTACAGAGACTTCTTTCTGAACTCTGATTACGCGCAGATGACGTTCGCCATGAGCCAGACCGGCGGGGCCTTCCGGATCCTGGGCCCGCTCGGAAATCCGATTCTGCACGCAGTCGTCCTGTCGCTGGCTTTGCCGTTCGCGCTGGGCCTCAAGGGCTGCTTCAAGTGGGTCACCGCGATTCTGCTGTGCATCTCCATAGCGCTCTCCACATCGATGACCGGCGCGCTGATGGCGGGCTGCTACGTCCTGGGTACACTCGCTGGTTACACGCGGAGGATTCGAGTACTCTCCCTGATCGCATGTGGCCTGTTCGCAACCATCGGCGCGGTGGCGATCGCCAACGGCAGCTTCGCTGACAATACTTCGCTCTTTCAGCGCGCTATCTACGGGGACGAGAGGAGTATTCAGACACGTCTGCAGATGATTGACCTGGGCTTGTCCAATATCCTGAACTTCGACAATATCCCGGTACTCCTGACCGGAAGAGGCTTGAAGAGTTCCAGCGATCTGACCACTGCCGGCGGGACGTCCTACAACGACACGTTAGACAACGTATGGCTGACCATTGCTTATGAAGCCGGCATTCCAGCGGCAGTCCTCTACCTATTGCTGCAGATCAGCGTGCTTCACCAGCTACGGCGATTTACCTGGACCATTCACTGGTGGGGAATCCTCGCATGGTGCGCGGCGGGGGCTTCTTTTGTAACGATTTACTACGCTACAGCCAATTTCCTCTGGGTCGCCCTGGTCGCGTGGTTGTGGACTACGGAGCTCCGATCCGCTGGCGGGCGTGTTGCTCCTTCTCAGACCGTGGCTCGAGGCATACCGGCGCTTCGATACCAGGCTGCCTGTCGCACGCCCTCGCAGGTGATCTCATGATCGTCACTCACTTCCAACGCCGGCCCTTCATCCACAACTTCAGCATCGAGCGGGTATTCTCGACCGTCCGTCGCGCGTTGCCTTCCTGGGTGGACTGCCGCGTGGCGGTGTGCCGGTATCGCGGTACGAATCCGTTTAAATTCGCCTGCAACCTGGTGGAGGCCATGCTGCGCCAGGCCGGCATCGCTCCCTGCAACGGAGTCAACCACATCACCGGCGATATCAGCTATCTGGCCCTGTTCTTGCGCAAGCGGAACACCATCCTGACGGTCCACGATTGCGTCGGCATGGTCCGTCTCATGGGTTGGCGCCGCCGGCTCTACCGCTGGTGGTGGCTGTGGCTCCCCATCCGGCGCTCGGCGGTGGTGACCGTCGTCTCGGAGCGCATCAAACAGGAAGTCATCGAGTACACCGGGTGCCCCGAAGAGAAAATCCGGATCGTGCCGGACCCGGTAGGAGAAGAGTTCCGCCCCGCGCCTAAAGCGTTCCCACCTGCGAAGCCGATCATTCTCCAGGTGGGTACCAGAGCCAACAAGAACCTGGGCCGTGTGGCCGCTGCTCTCAAAAACGTGCCTTGCGAACTCCACATCGTGGGCCGCTTGGATCAAGCCGACCGCTCGCAACTGGATCGCGAGGGTGTGCCCTATCGGGTGTCGCAAGACCTCACCGATGAGCAGATGGTACAGGCCTATGAAGAAAGCGATCTGGTAGTCCTCGCCTCGACCTATGAGGGATTTGGCATGCCGATCATCGAGGCGCAGGCGGTCGGCCGCCCGGTCGTGGCGAGCAATATCGAGCCGATGGTTTCGGTAGCGGGCGGCTCTGCCTGCCTCGTGGACCCTTGGGATCCCGAGTCCATCCGTCGCGGACTGCTGCGTATCATTCACGATGCCGAGTACCGTCAGGAACTGGTGCGGCGCGGTTTTGAAAATGCCGGACGGTTCAGCGCCGGGTCCGTGGCAGAAGCCTACCTGGCGGTTTACCGGGAACTGGCGGCCGTGAGAGCAACGAAGGAAGGCCTTGCACATGCCTGAAAGCACGCGCCCCAAGATTTTGATTCTCCTGAACACGTATTTGCCGGGGTACAAAGCCGGAGGGCCGATCCGCAGCATTGCAAACCTGGTGGAGTCGTTTGGGGACGAATTCGAGTTTCGCATCCTCACGTCGGACCGGGACCATCGCTCGAAATCGCCCTATCGCGACGTGCCGGCGCACGAATGGGTGCGCGTGGGGAAAGCGCAAGTAATGTATGTTCCTCCCCGCTGCGCATCGATTCCCTCCATGATCCGGATCATCCGCCAGACCGATCCGGAGGTGCTCTACATCAACAGCCTTTTCTCCACGCTGTACTCGATCGTCCCCATGCTGCTCCGCTGGTTGAGACTGATCCGTCCCAGAATGGTCATGCTCGCGCCGCGCGGAGAATTGAGCAAAGGGGCGCTCCAGTTCAAGAGGTGGAAGAAGTATCCGTTCCGCAAGACAGCGCGGATGGTCCGGCTTCACGAGTCAGTCCTCTGGCATGCTTCGACCCAGCACGAAGCGCGGGATATTTTGGGCGAGTTTTTCGGATCCGACGTGGCAGTTGCGGCGCCGCTGCCCGTGCTTACGGCGTGCGACCTGCCCGATCGGCCGCCCACCGCATCCGCCCAAGCGCCCCGCAGGGAAAAGCCGGCGGGATCCCTGCGGATTGTATTCCTTTCGCGGATTTCCCGGATGAAAAACCTGGATGGGGCCCTGTCGATGCTCGACGGGCTCCGGGGAGACGTGCTCTTTTCGATCTACGGGCCGGCGGAAGATTCTGTGTATTGGAGGCAGTGCTGCGAAATCATGCGCCGCCTTCCGGCCAACGTCCGTGTCGAGTACCGGGGGGAAGTGTCTCATGATCGGGTGGCCGAGTGTCTCGCGGAAAGCGACCTGTTTTTTCTCCCGACCCACGGCGAGAACTACGGCCATGTCATCGCCGAGGCGCTGGCTGCCGGCTGCCCGGTCCTGATCAGCGATCAGACGGCATGGCGGGGCCTGGAAGAAAAGGGCGTGGGCTGGGATTTGCCGCTGGATGCTCCCGAGCGCTTCCGCACAGCTTTGCAGAGGTGTGTCGACATGCAGCCGGACGAATTCCAGGCGCTCTCGGAACGCGCGTGGCGGTTTGCCGTTCAACACGGCTCGGACAGTGAGATCTTTCGCAGCAACCTGGAACTTCTGAATTTTGCAGTCCGCTACCCGTTCATAGCCGGCCCCGATGGGCAGCCGGAGCCGTACGCCACCACGAGCGGCGAAGCGATGCCGGAAACTGGGAAAGGCGCACCGCGATGACCACGCCTGACATCCTCATCCTCAGCGGCGACGGCATGCTGGGCCACAAAATCTTCCAGCGCCTGCGCGCCTCGGCCGCCACGATTCGCAGCAGGCATCCCCCGCCCCGCGTGGACCTGCTCGCCGGCGCCGGCGTAATCCCCGGCATCGACCTGATGCACCTCGACCGCACCGCGGAACTTCTGGCCGATCTGCGGCCCAAGTTCGTAATCAACTGCGCGGGCATCGTTAAGCAGCGCGCCGAATCGAGCGACGCGATTCCCAACTTCACCATCAATTCCCCGCAGCCGCAGCGCCGCATCGATCAGGCGGGCGGCCCCTACGCCGCCGGAGCTTCAAGCGATCCGGGAAGATGCCAAACGCAAAGGCACGGACAAGCTGACCATGGCCCAGATCAACCGGGAAGTCGCCGCCGTCCGTCAGCGCCCCAGGGCCGTCTCCGCGTCGTGACCGGCACTAACGTGCTCATCTGAGATACTCGCAAAGTCCAGTCAATGCTGGGCCGCTATCGGCGCCTTATCTTTCGACCCGAGCGCGGTCTTCACCACATCGATGATCTTGTCCACTATCTGGTCGGAGATAAGTCCGATGGAAAAGGAGACCAACACGAGAATGGGTTTCTTCGTGAGGTCCAACCACCAGAGGAGGTAATAAGTAACGATGGCCAGGAACGGCGCCGAAATCAGGTACATGTACAGACTGAGGAGGTCCATGCGCCATTTCTGCGTCCGCTGATGATCGCCCTTTTGGCCGGTTTCCTTCGCCCCCGGCGGCGTGGCAGGCGTCTTGTCTGTGGTATGGGGTTCGGGCTGCGAACCCGCCGCGGGGGCAATACTCGCTTTCGTGGGCGGCGCGGCTTCTCCGGTTGCCTGGGGCGGCGGCGCCTGCTCACGAAGTTCCGTCGTCTGCTCACGAAGTTCGTTTGAGGTCTCAGTGACCTTCCCTACCCGGCCCTTTTGTGTCGTTAAGACCCTGACCACGCGCCTGATGAAGGACGGATATTCTTCAGGCGCCGCTCCCTGAATTCGCGGCACCTGCCTTGTCATGTTGATCGCTCCGCCGATCACCGAAAGAATGATGACGTACAGAGGAATGACCAACCCTCCACCCACCTTGACCGCTTTCGACAGCGGGGTGAGCGTCGCCTGATTACCCGCGCCTTCCGGGGCTGCGTTGTTCCCTCCCGGCGATGGAGGATTCGGAGAAGGAGTGTTGGTGGCCGCCGGATTGGCCTGCGGGGACGGCGTGTTTGCCGTGGTCGTAGCCGCCGGATTGGCCTGCGGGGACGGCGTATTTGCCGCGGGCGTGCTCTTAGCCGCCTTTGCGGCGGCTCCGGCCGCAGGCCCTGTAGGGGCTGGAACGGCATTCGGCGCCGGGGGCTTCGTGGCAGGTGTTTCGGGCTGACCCGGTGTGGTTACGTAGCCTCCAATGTTGAGCGCCCACTCCGTATCCGTCGCTTCGGTCGGATCTTTTTGCGGAACGCTCGTAATCACGAAGCCCACCGCCGTGTCCATGACGTCCGAGCCCCAGATGCGTGGCAGTATGATGGGCGCGCTGAGAGGAAGTATCAGGAACAGAAGGATGACACAATACGATAGGATGATCGCGACACGGTCTTTAGTCAACGACGGCGGGCCGGTAAACGCGAAGAAGAAAACGAAAATGCAGAGGAAGGACACGGCCGCGAATATGATCATCGCGGTCTGCAGTTGCACCGGCGGTTTGGCATAGAGGTAGATCCTCTCGAGGGCGGCCACGTCGGTTCTGCTGGCCGGCCTCACTTCGGCCGTAACCTCGAGCGGATCGCCGCGCCGCAGTTCGTGCAGCGCCGGCATTTCGGTTGCGCTCGTGCGAAACGAGCCATCGTTATTATTCAGATCGACGAATATGCTCTGCTGGAAATCTCCTTTCAAGCTCTTGACGGTGATCCTGGCTCTCCCTTTGACAGTCGGCTGTACCTGCCCGCTGATGACCAGGTTGGCGCCGTCGAAATAAGCGCTAAGGGACACCGCAATTGGACCTGTGTCCGGA
>Ga0208827_1000393_pt1 | contig 22003 bp, 17 predicted proteins | sample Sb_taG_5_FD_187709 | JGI IMG/M metagenome (GOLD analysis project Ga0208827, IMG submission 187709) | Peat soil microbial communities from Weissenstadt, Germany - Sb_50d_8_FC metaG (SPAdes) (version 2) | ecosystem: Environmental > Terrestrial > Soil > Wetlands > Peat | place: Germany... | reverse complement strand
CACGAACTCCTGTTCCCGGTGCTCGTACTGGCCACGCGCTGCCATAAGCTTTTCGCCGACCAACTTCTGGATGTCTCCATGCAGCGCCTCTGCCTTTGCCTTCGCTAATCTCTTCAAGTCGGTCGGAACCCCGTGGAAAGCCTTGGCTAGACAATCGAAGGCAAACCAGGTCGCGCCTTGCAGTGGAACTGACGTCTTCGTTCCCGCCGCAGCTTGAATGAGTCGAATCTGGGCGAGCAAGAGGTAATAGCGCGACTGCAGGAAATCCTGAATCCGAATCCGCCCAGCTTGGTAGCGGAGTTCGTCGGCCCGGTCAGTGATCCATGAGGATTCCCACTCACGCTCCAGCGCAATGATCCGTTTGTCATTGTCGGTGCTCAAAGCCAATTCATCTTCCAGCCAGGTCCGAGATGTCTCCAACATGACCGCGAGCGTTGCCCGACCCGCAAGAAACTCATAGTAGCGCCCGATATACGACACACGCGCTGCTTCCAATCTAGCCCTACCCAGGACATTGGAGTTAGCCGAAGACGTTTCGAACTTTTCCCGGGCCAATTCCTTGGACTCGAGAAAGTCCAATGGCACAGCTACGTCCACCGCTTCCACAGACGAGAATTCCTTCTTGCCAAGTGCTTGTAGCCACTGAATCTCGGCATCGATACGATCGCGTTTGCTCTGCATCCAATCCTTGAGGGGAATGCGGCCGCTCCAGTAGCGACGTTGGTTCGCACTCTCTATGGCACTATTACGATCCAACCGTCTCTCGAATGCACCTGGGTCCCGGTCGTACGCTTCCAACTCGGCATCAAGGAGATCGCGGGATGCTTCGAGAATGATATCGAGGGTGCCGCGTCCAGCGAAGAACTCGGCTTGGCGGGCGTCATATTCGGCACGTGCTGCCGCTAACTTCACTTCCATGAGCTTGGGAATACTGGCCTCCGCTGCGGCAAACTTCGCTTTGGCCAACTCTTTGGGTGCGGAAAAAATCGGCTCGACCTGGGCAAGCGCGCGACCTCCCAAGAGCTGGAGGAGAATCCCGGAAGCGATGATTGCACGGATTCGAAACATGGGCTTTCCTCGGTGTTGCTCTGCCCCGATCTTACCCTCGCGATGGACGTGGAAGAATCTTGCCCCCTGAGTTGTGACCAATAACGACACGATATAGCATGAGTAAATCAGCAGCAAGTCAAGCAGCGATCCCTTCGATTGAGGATAGACACATGAACCGCACTCTCCTCGTTTCACGCATCGTATTCGCTTGTGGCTTTATTGCTGGTGGATTCTCTGCTCTCCATCCACTTTGGTTGTTCGCCGATGAACCTGTCTCGAACGATCCAATAGAGCGGTTGCAAAGGGCCCTGCATGACGAGCCACAGCAGGTTCTTCAGAACGATCCAGGGCTGGCCAAGCGTGTTGCCGCTTTCCTGCGGCAGAAAGGAATAACGACCGCAGGCAACGAGCGCAGGTATATTGTTGCTCTGGAGCTGCAACAGCTCCGCAGCCTGCCGCAAATCCGACAAGCGCTGCTTCTAAGAAACGGTTGGCCGTTCGATGTGTCAAATGACCAGTCGCCGGACGCGGCCGCGATCAACGGAATGCACGATGAACTCGGAAAGCGTTTTGTCGAAGAGTCGCGCAGGATTCTCAAGAGTGGGAGTCAGGGGCAACGGCTGGCCATTTTGACGATGATCTCCACGAGTGCAACCCAGATTCGAACCGCTGACCAACAGAAGGGACTTGGCAGGGTACTCGGCCGCGAGTTGGCCGAAGTGGTCGAGCATGATCCAGATATTCACGTTCGCGAGGCCGGCACACGCGCGTTGGGCGAAATATTTCCCGACCCTGGGTTAGCCGTCAAGGTGCTAAGCACTTTGTTGGATTCCAAGGAAACATCCATGCGCCGAGCCGGAGCTAAAGCGCTTGCCAGTTTGGTGCGCGTGGCCTCCGAGCTTGCCAACGACAACACATGGCCCACCCGTGTGCAAGCAAAGCGCACGGACGTAGCGCAGGCTGGACTTGCAGTGCTTCCGCTCATAAGTCGCGCCGTTGCCGACGCGGATGCAGGCGTGCGACGCGAGGGCGTGGAGGCGGTGCGGCAGGTGGCGCTCGCGCTCGTTCACTCCGAAGAGCGCCGACGGAGTTATAACCCAGAAGATACAGAAGCGGCAAGCAGCCAGAAAGCCCGCGAAGCATACACGCTTTTCCTGCCCATGGCTCGAGTATTGAGCGATCAGGTTCCCACAGTAGGCCAGCGTCTCCACGATCGCGAGCCGGAAGTAACTCAGGCGGCCAACCAAGCGCTCGAAGCCCTGGCGGACGCGCGCACGCTTTGGCTTCGGCTCAGCACTCTTGCAGCAGTCGGAAAAGAAGCGGAGGATCCTCTGGGCGGAGTTCTGCGCTCCGCGGCTCCGTTGCTGGGCAATGAACTCGCCAACAAGAACCTACAAATCCGTCTTGGTGCCCTGTATGCACTGGAAAGTCTGGAAGCGCTTGCCGTGCCGGCAATCGATCCCGTAGTAAAGGCTTTGAAAGACGAGAATCCGTTTGTCCGTTGGGCCGCCGCCCGAACGCTCGGCAAGATTGCTCCACTCGAGCCCGAGAAGGCCGTTCCCGGCCTGGCAGTTACTGTGAACGATGCAAATGGCGATGTTCGCCTGAGCACATTGGTAGCACTGAATCGCTATGGTTCTGCCGCCAAGGCTGCCGTGCCGGCACTGGATCGGGCGGTCAGCCAGGGCAGCCGCGATCTTCGTGCCCTGACCATTCAAACGCTGGCCGCCATCGGTCCGAGCGCTAAACCGACCCTGCCAACTTTGATCAAGGCTCTTTCAGCCAAGGAGGCTCCGGTTCGAGAGGCGGCCGCCAAAGCGCTCGGAGCCATCGCGCCCACGGCGCCGGAGGCCGCGCAGGCACTGCTCAAAGCTCTCGATGACTCGAACTCGGATGTCCGTCAAGCGGCGAGCGATGCGCTGCTGGTGATCCAATAGATCTGTGGACCCGAGTTGAACAGTTTAGAGCCTTGTTATGGCGTGCAGTGGGTACATTCAGGGGACTCCTTACCGAGCGAACTTCAGCACCAGAATGTGTTTCCCAGAGTATGACGGTCAGCCTACCCGAGGAGTTTTGTGATCCCGCGAGCTTGGTAAAGTCGCAGGGCGTTTTCACTCGGCGCTCCTTGCGATCTCGGTGGTGAATATGCTTCCTACCGCAGAGGGCGCAGGGAGAGCTCGTCCGCGTGGGTCTACGGCGAGACGGCCATCAGGATGATCGCCCGACTCACATCCCCGTGCGATTCCCTTGCATTCCGGCACGGGTGGGGTATTCACACCGTCATAGATTCAAGAGCACTCTGTGCCAATCGATGTGAAGCTCGCGGCAAAGCCATTGCAGACCGTCAATGGTCATGTCCTCAAGGAGTCGCTCTGGCGGGTCTAGGGAACCAGCCAGCCGCCAACCAACAGCATCCTCAAGCTGTTCCAACGGTATGCCACGCGAGCGGCACTCCTCAAGGGTCGCAGTCACGAGTTCAGCGGCTGAGATCGGTGGTTCCGTAGCCCGGCCGAACAGCTCGGCCGGGTGGATTCCAAGCACTTTGCAAAGCTGCTGCACTTGCGCTGGTGAGTAACATGAAGAAAGCTCGTCCTCACAACTCTCGATGTCCTGAAGCTCGACTAGCGAAAGACCCATTCGTCGCGCTGCTTCATCGGGCAAAAGACCAACCTGCTCCCGTGCATCTCGAAAGCGAACATTTGGTGCAGTTGATGTCATGATGTCCGAGTGGCCTCAACTAGGTCAACGAATCGCCAGGTCGGCCTGGCTGTCTCCGCGTTGAGCGTAGTTGACATGTTGCGGCTCGTCCAGTGCCATCGAGATTGGCCGGCAACTGGTTGGCCATTTGGCGATTCCCAGCGATTTGCGTCCATCATTCCGCTTGCATTCCGGCACGGGTGAGGTACTCATGTGACCGCGTTGCATGAACCGATAGCTCACCACCGGAGAGCACCATGCCTGCATTATCCACCTGGAACCTCGACCCCACCCGCATTCTGACCCGACGTGAACTGACCACTGTGTTAGCCGACCTAACCGCCCGGGCCTCGCGTGCCAATACCCAACGCAATCTGATCATCGTCCGTCTTGCGTGCTGCTGCGGCTTGCGAGTGTCCGAAATCGCCGGACTGCAGCTAGACGATGTGGTAGCCGACGTGCAGCGCCCGCATCTACGTTTGCGGAGGCAGATCACGAAAGGGAAACGCGCGCGGTGCGTGCCGGTGTGGTGGGATGGAGGGACGCTGGCCGACCTCGTCGCGTGGAAGCAAGAACGCATGAAAGCTGGCGCCCGTGGCACGGACCCGTTTGTCTGTTCGGTCCAGGCCAATCGGCGCGGTATGCCACTTCAACGTGCCGCCCTGCGGCGCCGATTCCTATCCGCCTGCAAGGTGCTCGGGTTAGCCCGCCTTCGGACGCTAACCATCCACCATGGGCGGCATACTTTTATCTCCCACGCCTTAGCGGGGGGACGAACGATTGCTGAGGTGAGGAGCGCCGCCGGCCATGCCAGCTTGTTGACGACGAGCGTCTATCTGCATGTGGCAGTGGATGATGATGGGGAAGTCGGCAAGCTATTCGCGTTCGGGGGATAGAAGCCGACGAAGCTGCACCTCCCATAGGGTTGGCGTGTTTTTCGGCAACGGCCGATCGATTTCAGTTTGACGTCCTCGTGAGGCAGGGGCGCCGGTCGAGCGATTTCCCCGGCCGATCCGTCACGAGAATAGCAAGTCTCTCAAGGAAGGTGGTCGCCTGGACTACTTTGCCTGCTGACTCGAAAAGGAAAATCGTAGCTATTGCGGCACCTGGGTGCTAACCTCGGACCTTGAAGGTTGAGCAAGTTCCGTGGCGCCGGGCCGTCTGAGAAGGATCGGCTGATCCCTTTTCATCATCTGTTGGCCTGCAGTGGAGGCTTCTCATGAAATGGCTCCTTCTGTGCACATTAGCGGGCGGCCTAGTGATCAGTAGGAGCAACGCTTTGGAGCCTCCCAAGCAGCCAGGAAGCTCAGCTCCAATCCCGCCCGCGGTAACTGTCGGTCAAACGCCAGCGGAACAGCTCGAAGCCCTAAAGAAAGGACACGACAAGCTTGAGAAATGGTTCAGTGAGGCGTTGCGCGCCGCCAAAGATCAGCAGGCAAATTCTAAGGCCAACCAAGAGTATCAGCAGTCCAACAAAGAATTTCAAGAGAGGCTATTGGCGCTGGCCCAGGCTTTCCCCAGCAATCCGGTGGCTTTCGAGAGCATTCTCACCGTCATCAAGGACGTGCGCTGGTCCCTCACCAAAGAGATGCTGGACATCGTAACGCGTCTCCACTTAGAAAATCCGAAGCTGGGTGTGCTTTGCCTGGCCTTGATGTACGAACAGCCGAACTCCCTGGCAGAGGGATTCCTGAAGCAGGTGGCGGCTAAGAATGCCAATCGGGCCGCCCGAGGCCTGGCCCTGTACGCTTTGGGGAAGCAGGCGCAACTGCAGCTCGGAGAATGGAACCGTCAACTGCGCGAAGCGGATCGTCCCAAATTCATCGTCGAGGCGCAACGCATCTTCACGAGTGTGGAGAAAGACTATAGCAACGTCGCGCTGCCGGACAGCCACATCACGCTGGGAGAGAAGGCAGCTAGCGAGCTGGCTCGCTTGAAGAACCTTGCCGTGCTCAAAGTAGGCAGAGTAGCTCCAGAGATTGTTGGGAAGGATGTGGAAGGTCGGTCGTTACGGCTTTCGGACTACCGAGGCAAAATCGTGCTTCTGGACTTTTGGGGGAACTGGTGAGGCCCCTGCCGGGCCATGTATCCACACGAGCGGTCGCTCGTACAACGGCTTGAAGGCAAACCATTCGCCCTCCTGGGCATTAACTCCGATGACGACCTGAAAAAAGTCGAGAAGGTGATTGTCAAGGAAAAGATGGTCTGGAGGAACTGGTGGGATGGCGGCAGCACGGATGGCCCGATTCAAACTGCCTACAACGTCCAGCATTGGCCGACTCTCCTCGTCCTCGACCACAAGGGAGTGATCCGATTCATCGATGTGAACGGCAAGGAACTGGACGGAGCAATCGACAAGCTTCTGACGGAACAAGAGACAGCGAACAAGCACTAGCCGGCAATCGACAACAGGCGAAGAAACGCATACGGCCAGCGTCTCCTCGAACCAACTGCCATGCTGATCCGGCGTCACCAGCCGTTCCCGCGCAGTCGCAAAGGCAAGCCATGTGCAGGTGGCTAAGGATGCGGAAGTTGGGAAGCTCTTCGCGTTCTGGGGATAGGTTGGTCGCGATCTGCTGGTCGATTTCATAGGACAAATGCTCTCTTTTTATTTGCAGCGCCGCCTCTCTCCTGGCTATACTAAACGCATCCTGCCGTGCAACCCAACAGGTGACTGGGCGACGCCTGATGAGTGGCATAGGCAGGATTTTTTGTTGCGCGGTCCGGTTCGGACAACTCCCTCAGGGAACGGCGAAGGGAGAACCGCATGAACTGGTTCCATCGGCACGTCTGCCGGTCCGGGCGGTGGCGACGCCGGCTCAAGGACGAGCTGCTTCCCTGGGCGTTGGAGGGCGTGGAGCTGGGTGACGACGTGCTGGAAGTCGGCCCTGGGCCGGGCGTCACAACCGACCTGCTCCGCGGCAGGACGCAGCAACTGACGGCCCTGGAGGTGGACGCAGATGCGGCCGCCTCGCTCGAAAAGCGGCTGGACGGCTCGGGCGTGCGCGTCGTCCACGGCGACGGGGCCGCCATGCCGTTCGCGGACAGCGCCTTCTCCGGCGTCGTGGCGTTCACGATGCTGCACCACGTCCCGTCGTCGGCGCTTCAGGACCGACTTCTGACGGAGGCGCGGCGGGTGCTGCGGTCTGGCGGCGTCTTTGCCGGCTTCGATGGCGTCGACTCCTTCCTCTTCCGGCTCATCCATCTGGGCGACATGTACACGCCCGTTGATCCGGGCACGTTCGGGAAGCGACTGGCGGCGACGGGTTTCGCGGAAGTAGCCATCGAGCTGGGGCGGGCGCGGTTCCGCTTCCAAGCGGTGCGTTAAACCTATCTGCGGCATGATCCGCGTGCGCTAGCCCAGGAATCGCCGACGTTCGCCCACGTTGCGTCCTGCTGGCCCTGGTTGGCCAGAACGCCATCAAGAAACGGCCTCCGCGTTGGAGGCCTCATGGGCGATCCAGATTTGCGTAGGCCAGCCTACGTAAGGCTAAACTTCCCCCGATCCGCCTTCTTGAACCGTGCCTCTTTTCCCTTGGTCTTGATCTCTCTGATGATCGCGGAATAAAGCGTCGCATGCGGGGTCAGCCCGCCCGGGGATTTCCAGTAGCCCTTGTCCGACATCGCCTTGATCATCTCCTGGCAGTTCATCGGCTCGCCGTTTTCGCCAAGTACCTTGACGGCGGCGTCCAGGGCGCTGGTCTTCTTCTCCTTGGGCGGCCTCGGCTCCTTCTTCGGCTTCTTGGCGCGCTCGGGCCTGGCAGTGCTGGTCTTCGTGCCTTTGCCCTTGGTGGTCTCCCGCGCCGCAGAGTCGGCGGGAATCGCCCGATCCTTGGCTCCCCTCGGCGCTTTGCCAACAATCTGCACCTCCTCGTCCGGGCCAAACCGGGCGTGCTCGACCTCGCCGGTTTCATCTCGCAGGGCGATTTCGAACTTGCCCGCGTCCGCGCCATCCCCGACCTTGGTTGCGTTGCAGATGGTTCTCGGGCCGTCGAATCCAGGAATCAGGACGATGTCGCCAAGGCTCAGGTCCGTAATCTTCCTCGGGGTGCCCGTCGGCTGCTCGGCCTCGGTGCTCTTGGCCTTTTCGGTGTGGGCCGAATCCTTCGCTGTCTTTTTGCTTGCCATGATGTGCTGTCCTTTCTCGGTAGCTGTTGTCTGCGGCACCGCGCCAATCGCGATGCAACAGGGACAGTGAGTTACCTCGCGTGCGGAAGGACAGCAAGGCAATTCGATGCAGATTTGCTGGTTTTTGGAAGGTTTTCGCGAAGAGGTGTGGGTCCCGAAGCTTGGCGTTCGATTTGGCCAAGCCGCTCGGACGCCCGACCGCCCCAGGGCCGGGCGAAGCGGAGCCTATCGAACGCGGCGAACGGAATAGCCGCCTTGCTGGTCAGTGATGCGTCAACCTTCAGATGGTCAATTGCCGCCCTTCCGACAGGGATTGCATGCAGATTAATCGAGCTTGGCCTGCCAAAAGGCCTCCGTTTCGATTTGCACTGGATTGCGGAAGCTGCCGGTGCCAGACTACAATGCCGGTCAGTGCTTGAGCTGCTTGGTATTGGCCGCACTCGTAGTCGATCAGGGCGCCGGACGCGAAGTCGTAATTCGGTGTGGGCCATATTCCTGGGATACGCCGGCGATGTGGTGTGCCATGAACCGCTGCGGGCTTGTAGGCGTACTGTGGTCAGTAATCGTCGTTGGGTTGGCGGGCGGGGCGGAGCCGTTCCGCTATCCCGAGAAACGGCACGGCCGGGGCGAATTGAAGTACATCAACGGCCTGCCCGTTCTCAGGGTCGCCGGCAAGCCAGAAGAAATCGGTGATCAGGTAGGCGCGCTGGCCGTCAAGCCTGGGGCTGGCGCGGTGGGCGCGTTCAAGAACTACGTCAAACAACAGGGCCTGGAGCTGGTCTGGCCGCTGCTGGTGAGGCTTGGACGTCAACAGTTTGATAAGTTTCCGGCAGAGTACCGAGCGGAGCTCGAAGCCATGGCGCGCTCAAGCGGAATCGACCGCGATGTGCTCATCGCCGTCAATACCATTGGCGATCTGCGGAACCTGGCCGGCTGTTCGGGCCTTATCGTAGAGCCTGCCCGCAGCGCCACCGGCGGCCCGCTCTTGGGCCGCAACTGGGACTTCCTCCCACTCGAGGGCCTTTGTGCCTACAGCCTGGTAACCGTCTACCAACCCACCGGCAAGCGCGCCTTTGTTACGGTAGGCTTTCCCGGAATGATGGTCGCTGGTAGCGCCATGAATGCGAAGGGGTTGGCGCTGGGCGGCAACGAGGTGACTGCCACAGCCGACGGTTCTCCCCGTCTCGACCTGAAGGGCGTCCCTGGGACGGTTATGGGCCGGCGTATCCTGGAAGACTGTACGACGTTGGCCGACATGGAAAAATGGCTTCGTGCCAACCGGCCGGCGGGCATGCTCTCGGTGGTTGCTTGCGATCAGACGGGCGGCGCAGTCTTTGAAGTCACGACCAAGAATATTTGCGTCCGCCGAGCGACTAATGGCATCTGCGTCGGCACGAACCACTTCCTCTGCCCGCAACTCGCCGTCGCCACGAAGTGTGGCCGATTCGAAGCCCTGACCGCCGCCCAGAGAATTCCCCGGCTCACAGTGGCTGACGTGGCCCTCAAAATGCACGAGGCCAATCAGGGGGCCGCCACCGTGCACAGCATGGTGTTTGAGCCGTGCACGCGGCGTCTTCATCTGGCCTTCGGAACCGGCGCAGTCTCCGCCACGACACGACCACTGCAAACACTCGATCTGGAGCCGTTGTTTCGACAGTAGTGAAACGGTTGCCGGGCCTGGCGATGGCACCTCGACAGAGGGGGCCATCAGACGAGACGGTTAAGAAATGGACGCACTTGTGTCAATCCGGGTCCATCATTTGGCTAGTTTCCCGATGCGGGTACTTTGAGTGGTCCGGCCACGCAAGACGCCCATGACGGACAGTGGGTGAGGATGCGCCGGGCCCGACTCATAGCTGAAGACGTGACTTTCATGGGCCAGGGGTGGAAAGGCTTGCTCAAGATACCGGGCTTCTAGTCAGCGCTTTGTAGGCTTCGCCACATCCAGACTGACGCGCACGTTAGCCTCGCCGGCCGTGACTTGCAACTCGGTCTGTGCCTCGTTTTCATTAACAAAACGGCCATTCTTGTCAATCTCGCCTGTCTCCCTCCAAAGCGTTGCGATGAGTCGGTAAGTCCCTCGCGCGACTCTGTGAAATTCGAATTGCCCATCCTTCTTGGTTCTAAGGGACAGATGAAAATCCGAGGGTTCAAATCTCGGCAATATTTTAACCTCTACTCCCTCGACCGGATTTCCCGCTCCGTCGACAATTATGCCTGTTACTGCGAGGCGGGTAGATAAGAGTGTAAGGTCTGGGATCTCCGGCGCCTTCCCAGTCTCCACCACGAACCGACTTAACACCCCAGTATAGCCGCTGGCCAGCAGCATCACGGTGTAGCTGCTGTCGACTAGCAAGGAAGAAAACGTGAATTTCCCCGAGCCATCCGTGTGCACCGGACCATGGAGCGGAAGCGAAACAGGTTCACGGCCCTCATGGGAGAGGCCTATGCGAAGAAAAATGTCCTTGTTAGCGACGGGATCCCCGCGCTCATCGACCACACACGCGCGCACAGACTGCGTTGGTTTCAATTTCACATCCACGATCACCGGATTCGTGCTTTTGCTCCCTTTGACAATCAGGACACCACCAAGCCGGCGCCCCGGATGTACAATCAGAAAACGACTGCCCTCCAGTTGGCTCAAGCCGCGCAGCACGAATCTTCCGTCCGCATCACTGGGAGATTGTTCCGGATCTCCTTCAAATTTCGCGGCAGCAAGCGGTTGTCCATCGGGATCTAAAATACGGCCTTGGACCACTGTGCCTTTCGAGAAAAAGATGTCTTTATCGGTCAGAGTTTCCCCAGGCTTAATCTCGATGGGTAAGCCGGCTGGTTTGGGGCCAAAATCAGTCATCACCTCGGGCGAGGCATAGCCTGGCAGCGAGCTGGGCGTAAGCAGCTTGCCTTTACCTGGCGGCACCACGATCCGAAAAGTACCGTCGTCTCTAGTTAATGTTTGACAATTGCCATATCCCGGTTCCTTCTTCAGATAGGTATACCAAACAGGCACGTTGGCAACACGGATCGGCTGGCCGGTCTCTTCTTCTCGGAGCTGGCCAGTGAGGACGGAGCCGCGCTCCAAAACGAAGTCGTGTCGCCAGGTCGCAGGGTCTTCTTGCTTGATCCAGTCGCTGAGAATTGGGAAATAATTGGCTTCCGGTGGAGGCTCAATGTGCAGGAAGTACCGAGGCTGGTCAAGCCTTTCAAGAGAGTAGCGACCTTCCCGGTCGGTCACGGAGCGGTACGAACCCATCGATACGCGGACACCGACCGCGGGTGCTCTGGTATCGCCGCAGACAACCCGGCCCCGTATCTGTTCGCTTGGTCGCAGATTCGCAGTGAAACCATCCGCCAACAACTTCCATTCCGGCGAGACGGATGCACGCGCGTTCAATCGCTCGATCTCCTTCTCGTCGATGGTGGCGCAACTTAGCACTTTGGCGGTGAACCGAGGGTCCATTGCCAAGAGTTCGATTCCGTAGTCCCTTGGCAGGCCCGCGATGACGAATCGGCCGGCAGAGTCCGTGACGGTCGCCACCGGCAATTGCGAGTGGTCCAGGTTCAAGAAAAGGAGGCCGCTCGAGTTTGACTCGGGGTCGATCTGATCATAGATTCCTACGACTCGAACGCGCACCCCTGCAGCCGGCCTGCCTTTGTCGTCGATTAAGTGGCCATGCAGCGGGGCTTCTGGGCGGAGCATAAGCGTCACATCGCCTTCGGCGCTCGATTTGAACCAATGCCAGGAAAGGCCGTAGCCTTTTGCAGAAACAACGAGGTTCCAGGGGCGCCGATACTTATTGGTTGCGGGTATGTTCATCGACTCAGCGGCAACGTCCGTGAAGTCAAACTGCCCTTGTGAACCTGTAGTAACCTGGGCCAATATGTCTGTGTAACCCTTCTTCAACCCTCGGTACTGCTCCCGCATGAACGCCATTTCGCGTAGATAAACCGCGGCGTTCTCGACAGGCCTGCCTTTCTCATCAACCACCCTGCCAGAGGCCGAGAGGCGAACAATTTCGCCTTTCCGTTGTTCGTCCGAAACTGGCTGTCGGCCGACTGCGCTCTCTTTGTTGCCTACCTGCCCCGCCTGTTGCGTCCTCTCGACTTCACCAACGTCGAGACCTTTGCCTCCTGTTTCGTTGGCAAGCCATCGACACGCCGCCGCGCTCACGGCGAGCACGCTTACCGCAAAAACTACGGACAAACACACTCTGGCGTTGGCAAAGATCATTTTCTTCATTATTGCTTCCGCCAGGCGCGCTGCCGATGCCGAAACCGCCCCCTGAACCGCAGCCCCTTGCCCGAACGTAAGTGCAGCATGCACCGTCGCGTTCACGAGCCCAGGGGGCGCTGCAGCCGTGCTGATGCTCTCTATCAGCGTCGCCGCGACTCCAGAAGACGACAAAACGAATCCCCGACGGATTAGCCGATGGCGCAGCAGGTCGCGGGCACGCGCCAGCCGGCCTGAGACGGTGCCTTCGCGCCAGCCAAGTTGCTCAGCGGTTTCGTTCTTGGTCCGTCCCTCAAGATAATGAAGAACGATCGGCAGACGGTATTTCTCCGGCAGCCGACTCAACTCCCGCTGAAGCGCGTCGCGCAACTCAATTTCCTCCACCTCGATGATGCTCGCGACTTTCTGAATTGTCTGCATCTGCCTCTCCTGAACTCGGCGCTGTGCTTTCTCCGCTCTGGCCCTGATAGCAAGGTGATAGGCAACCTGATAGAGCCAGGCACCGAGGGCCTTTTTGCGTCTGATCGAGCGGGCTCTTCTGGCAAGCACGAGAAAGGCGGCTTGAAAGACATCCTCCGCTTCGTGTTCGTCGTTCAATACCCGTACAGCCACGGCCAGGACCATCGCCCCATGACGGTGTACCAGTGACGTGAATGCTCCGGCATCACGGGCGTGCAGGAAGCGCTCGAGCAGTTGCGCATCGGTGAAGTTTGCCACCTCCTCGTCATGAAAGGGGCGAAGAAGGTGATGCAGAATGACGTCAAGTTGTCCCTTGGCCATTGTCGACTCCGGAGAAGACAGCAGCGATATATGGATATAAGAGCCCAAAGCAGGCCCAAGCGGTACGTAATCTTAAAGAATTGGCCGAGCGGGACATCCGCCGGAAAATGTCTACCGTGATCCGGGGCTTCGCCTGGTCGAACGGGTCGGGCAGGAGAGGGCTACTTGCAGAGATCCAGGAATGATCTAAGTCTTGCCGTGTGTGCGCATTGCGCACGAATAACTTAGCGGGAACGTGATCAATTCGTCAGCCCGGGTGTGTTGGAGCCTCGCCGTGATCTGAGAACGAGAGCCGCTTGCATGCCGGCTTGCACTGAACCGTCAGGCCGACTCGGCGGGAGCCAATCCGGGGACGGTAGGAATCTCAAACGGACCCATTTATTCGAAACTGGAGCCATCATTCCGCTTGCATTGTGGCGCAGGCGTCCGAGAAATCACTCTGGACCGAGATTCGGAACACTCGAAAAGCTGGCCGCAGTCAAAAACTCGCTGCAGGAGCACGGCTATGCAACTTGTTCCGGCTCAACGTTAAACTGCAGTTCGAGCCTTTACTTGGGTTTTTCCGCGGTGCCAAGGCCGCTGACATCCCACAACGTCACGTCGGCGAGACTTCCGATGGCAAGTCTCTTGCCGTCCGGAGAAAACCGAATTTTGTCTGCAGACGTCCCGCTATCTCGCGGGAAGTCGCCAACCTCTTCGCCCGTGCCGGAAACCCAAATTCTCGAAAGAGAACCCGCGGCCGCGAAGTGTTTGCCGCTTGGTGAGAATGCGACGCCGCTGACCAAGTCCTTCAACTGGATTGCTTGCTCTTCCCGGCCGCTGGCGACGTCCCAGACATGGATGCGCCCGCCTTGACCTGCCCCAGGCTTCACCTCTCTCTCCGGTCCTCCAGCCACAACACGCTTTCCGTCGGAACTCAAGTCGGCGGAGAAGAGGATGACTCCCTTGGCGTCAAAAACGGCCCGTTTCGCCAAGGTCTGAACGTCCCAGAGCACCACACTTCCCGTCTCATAGCCCGCGGACAACGTTTTGCCGTCCGTGCTGAAGCGAAGAGATCTCGGAAGCATCTTGGAAAAGTTGAGAACCGCCACTTGCTTGCCGCTGGGGGCGTCCCACACTCTTGTGCTGCGGTCGAAGCTGCCGCTGGCAATGAGCTTCCCGTCGGGCGAGTAAGCGACCGAGACAACCCAATGCGTATGACCCGCAAGGGTCCGGATTGGCTTTTGCGTTTTCGCATCCCACATTCTAACCTCCCCCTTGTTGGGGGAACCCAGAATACGCCCCGCCGTAACGATCGTTTTGTCGTCGGGAGAAATCGCCACGTCGAACAAGCCACCGGCGTCGTCGCCGAAATGTGCGATCTCGGTTCCGCTAGCAACATTCCAAATCCGGATGTCACCGCGGCTCTTGCCTGCCGTCCAGGCCTGCATCTGGTCCTTATCGGGATCGGATTCACGCCAGCCCACGGTCACGAGTTTTTCCCCTTTCGAATCGAAGGCAAGCGAAGCGAGGCGACCGGGGACGCGGAAAGTCTTGAGGAGGACAGGCTCAGGGCGTTTATCCGCCAGGCCTGCGCGCACCCCCGCCGCGGTGAGCCAGACTTCGGGGAAAAGCGAAAGGAGAGCGATTCCAACGAGCAGAAAGGTTCGGACTGACCTGCCGCGTTTCATTTCCGTTTCTCCTGTCAGAATGCGGTCGTCGCACTTGTGTTGGCCGTGGACGCAGGACGGACATGCCCTGTGAAAGACGCCCCCGGCTTCCGGGTCCGACGTCAATGATCGTGGGACCACGAACCTGAGAACAATGCTGCGACTCGTCGGAGGCACAAATAGCGTCTATATCTACAGACAGGAACTTGAGGGTTGCGCTATCTGCAAGATACCGCCGACTCGACGTTGCAGCCGATGCGCTTGTGTGGGGCGTGATAATGTCGCATCACGTGGAGCTAATACTCTTGGGGATTCCCGCCCTCGTGCTCGTCGCCTATGTCTCGGCGTTTTGCCACGAGCTGGGGCACGCGCTCGTTGGCCAGCTGAACGGGTTTGTCATTACCTCATTCGGCGTCGGTTTGCGCAAGCCGCTCTGGAACCGCCAGTTCCACGGCACTCGAGTGTTTCTGGGCTGGAGTTGGTTCGGCACGTCCGCAATCACCCTTTGGTACTATCCGGATTGGTACCCGAGCAAACGGCGCCAAGTTTGGGCTTATGCCGGTGGTGTCATCGCCCAAATGCTGCTCGCAGGGATTGCAATCGGACTTTACTTCTTGCTCCCACATGGAAAGCTCAGCTATCTCTGCCTGGGATTCTTTGTTGTCAACGGTCCATTGGCATTGATCAACTTGATTCCTCTGCGGGTTCCTCTCGGAGCCTCAACACTCCACTCCGACGGCGCGCATATGCTCCTTGCCTTGTTGGGCCGCTCGCATTCGATGTCGATGCCCATGCGAATTCGCTTTACTCGCTCTCTGCGCGTTTCTTTGCTGCGCATTGGGGACATGACGGCACTTTACATTTGGCTGTGCCAGGCTGCGGCAGCATGGCTCGAATTGGGTTGTACCGACCGAGCCCGAGTGCTTTGTGAGGAGGCTGAATCATTACCAGCAGTCAACCATAACGGCTTTACGCGCGGCTTTGGGGCGATTGTCCGCGCTTTGGTTTTCTGTCAAGCAGGCGATCTGCAGCAAGCGAGTACTAGCATAGCGGAAGCCGAGCGAGAATGCCAGCAAGCGGGCTGCGAACTCGGGTTATTCCACGTTGAATTGGCGCGCGCCTGGCTTCTCAGCAGGCAAGGAGAATCAAGCCGTGCGATGGCGCAGATGGAAGAACTCGCTGCTCGACCCTTGGCCACAAGGGAGCGGACGGTCAAGGGAGAGCTTCTGTGCTTGCGTGTCCAAACGCTAGCCAAGAATTCCGAGGATTTCCGCATGGTGCTGCAAGCCTACGAATACGAAACCCCGCCTGTGACATCGGACGCGCGCGATCTGCGTATCTATACGGCGCTTGGAGGCGCCTATGCTCGCCGCAAGAGTTGGAAGCGGGCTGAGTCGGCTTATCAGCGAGCGCTGGCGGCTGCGTCGAAAATCTATCTGGAATTCTCGGAACAGGACGATAGTGCCGTCTTCCTTCAAGCTCAGGCTTCCCTCCTGGCTGATGCAGGGACCTGCTTCCGCCAACTTGGTAATGAGAAAGAGGCTTCGCGAGCGGGATCGCTCTTTCAACAGGCTTTGGAGGAATCCAAAGCCAAGGCCGCGGCACTGGCAAGGTTGTGGGACAAGCGCCTTCAGTGGTGCGGCCTGGGCCTTACTTTTTTTAACCTCCTGGTCGTGCTGACCACAATCGCGATTTTCCTGACGTTTCCACGACAGCCTAGTTCGCACGTAGGCAATCCGCATGCTATCGAGATCATCCTCTTCATGTTCTTCGTAGTGATGATGGTTCCGCTCACAGCGATTTCTATTCTTCAAATCCTTGTGTCCTTCCTGGTGCACCTATTTCGGAGCTCCACCTGGCGTTATCGCGGCAAGGTCACTTTGTTCCTAAGTATCCTTCCTTGGATTGTGCTCCTGATCATCGCTCCCATGGCTTATTTTGCGGACTAGTGAGCGGAGCGCTTGGTATTTAGCGCAACCTTGCCCCGACGTGGGATGGTTACGTGGAACGGCTTCGTAGGACGGCTCTCCTGAGCCGCCCTAGGATGTGTAGGACGGTTCTGGAGAACCGTGCTACGACCATTCGTAATGCCATAGACCTCTGTTAGGACCGGAGCAAAACATGGCCCCGCCTAGGCAAGCTCCCTCACCGCTCCTGTGAGCGGGCAAAGCTTGCTCTAAGAAAGCATGATCCATTGGATCAACTTCCGATTGCTCCGCCAGCACGGACCCATTTCTTCTAAACCGGGTCCATTACTCTAGCAGGTCGCACCGCGCCCGTTATCGCTGTTCGTGGCCGGTGAGAGAGGCATCGGCCCCGTGTTGTTTCTGAATCATCTCGCAGCTCAGGATGGCTCCATTAGGGGGCGCATCGGCTGCAAGCGCCAGTAGGTCAGCGCGCGCCACAGCCACTCAGCAGGCCCAAAGCGGAAGAAGCGCAGCCAAAGCGGACTCATCAGCAGCTGGAACGCCCAAATGGCCAGGACGATGCCCGCCAGCGCAGTGCGGTTTAGGGTGGCAAACAGCCCAAATCCCCAGCCGTAAAAGATGGTGGTGCAGATCACCGACTGCATCAAATAGTTGGTAAGGGCCATCCGGCCGACAGCGGCCAGGCGTTGGGTCAGCCACGGAATGGCTCCCGACTTGCAGATCAGCATCACGACGCCAATGTGCCCGAGCGCCACAACCAAGCTGCCCACGTAGTTGATCAGGTACTGGCTGGGCAGGAACACCTTGTAACCAAAATTATTCTGAATCAGGGAATAGGTGTCATAGGCGAGCAGGGGCAGGCCCAGACCGTAACCGAGCGCAACCATCCAGATATAGAAGCGCCTCGAGCGGCGGGCCGCGAAGACCCCCATCTTCATCAACCCCATGCCGAAAAGCATCCGTCCGCCGATCATCCAAACCGTGAAGAAAACGAAGCCAAAGGTTTGCCCCCGGATCAGTTCTTTGAAGTTATGTCGGACGATCCCGGCATACGATCCGCGGAAGGTCTCGATCTCCTTGGCCGAGGCTTCGGCTTTCTTTTCGAGAGACATGTCGACCTTGGGCACAATCGTCTGGGTCCAGACCTCGTCGATCCATGCCTGGAACTTCGTCGGCCGTTCGCCGGCTTGCCGGGCGGTCTGCGCCCTGGTTGAAGTCGTTTCCAAGAAGTTGAGCCCTCCGTGCACCGTCGCGCCAATCGTGACCATCACCGACATGGCGAGAATGCCGACGATAATGAGGGTCGGGGCCGACCGCCGGCGGAAGGGATAGAGGACCAGGCCGCACTGGGCATAGAGGAACAGGATGTCGCCAAACCACAGGAAATAGCCGTGCAGGGCCCCAAAGAGCAAAAGCCAGAGCACGCGCCGGTAGTAGGTCCATGCCAGGGAGGCGCCGCGGGCGTCGGCCCGATCTCCCATCAGCACTAGGCCCGCGCCAAAGAGCATCGAGAAGATGGTCATCATCTTCCCATCGAAGATCAGGTGATTGAAGACCCACACGACGCGGTCCGTGCCCGTAAAGCCGGCCCCGCGGAGCGGGTCGCCGTACGCAGCCATCGGCCAGGCGAAAGCGATGATGTTCATCGCCAAAATGCCCAGCAGCGCCACGCCGCGCAACACATCCACCGAAGCCACGCGCTCCCCCGCCGATACCGGTAGGGGTTTTGGCTTGGGCGGCGCTATGTCAACAGCGGGCTCGATCAGGGACTCGTGGAGCGGGGTTGCTTCGACGTCGCTCGACATGAGCTGGATCTCCTGGTGCACGTATTAGGGCCCGCGCCTGGTATAAGCGGCCAGATCCGTGCGACGATGGTGTCTTCATGCGGCAATGTAGTTCAGAGCGGACTCAACGAGGAATACTCCCAGGAAGCCGAAGCAGTTTCACTCGGCCAAGTGTTTTGTGGAATGCACTTGTGCCATCGTTCCGTCCGACACACCGAAGTGTTTTGCGGGCGCAAGCCAGCGCGAGTCGACGACTCCTCGGCCTATGCCTCTTGATCTCGTTTCTACGACGGCGTTGAGAACGAAGCCATTTAGTGCGAATTGAGTCCATTACCCCGGTCCGCTAGCCCGGTCCGGTCGAACGCCGGGGCTTCGGCGGCAGCAGGATCGATATGCGACTTACCTCCGCGGCACGGCGCCCTCGTTCCAAAGCTCAATCGATAAGCGCAGGGCCATCTCGAGCGCGTCAGGCCCATCATCATGATCGCCGACCGGGAAATCCTTCATTTGTTCGACCAACAGGGCCGTTCCGGGCGACCGACTCTTGAACCGCATCTTCCTCTGAGCAAGGTAAGGCCCCAGCCGACGAATGCGAACTTGCTTGTTGACCTGGTTGTTTAAGCCGTAAATCGGCAGGAACACGCCCTGCTCCTGCCCAACACGCTCAAAATCGACGCAAAACAATTCCTGGAACTGGTTGGTCTCAATGGCAAAGCCGTCTGGCCGGAACTCGCGGATCATCTCGACGCCGTCGTCGACGATCTGCGGGGCCGGCCGCCGTTGCAAATCAGCCTCGACGTAAAGCACGCCAGCTCGATCTCGACCAAGCTTTACGAAGGCTGAGTAATCGCCGGTTTGCGCGTCCTTTCCCTTGCTGGGATCTAACGCCACCGTCTTGATCTGAATGTGCTCCGGCCAGCGCTCGAACCAGAATCCCGGACCACCGAAGTATTCGACCGGCCATTCGCAAGCCTCGGGATTCACGGGGTTGCCTTGCTTCTCGGAAGAAAAAGCTGCCCAGCCGATCGTGGCGCGGAGTTTCATCAGGTCCAAGAGCGGTTCGGCCTCGGGCCAGAGCAGTTCGGCCCCGGCATCCATCTGTTGCTTGTTAAGTCGATAGAACTCCTCGGCTTTCTCCTCGCGCTGATCGTCTTCGTAGTCCTGATAGATCAATTCCCATTCTTTCCACAGGTCCAGGCGTGTCGGCCATGAGCCAACCGCCCTGAATGTCATGCAATCCCAACCGGCCGTGCGGGACAGGCGAAGCACGAGGCAGTCCCGGTGGAGGGCGGTCCCGAGTACCAGCACGTTCGTCTGAGAGGTCCCGGCGTTGGCCACGGCCCGGTTGAACCAGTTCCAGGAACGGTCACGCTGAAAAACCGATGTGATATGCTCATCATTCTCTGGATCATCAACGACGATCAGCGTCGGCCTATTCACACGGTTGCGCCGGCCCCGGATCTTGCTGCCCGTGCCGAGGGCTTCAACCACCACACCATTGGCCAGCCTCATCCGGTCCTGTCCCCACGGCGAACCGACAAGCTCAGGAAACTGGTCCTCGATCTCTTCCCTGATGTTCGCGAGGTTGATGCGTGCCTGCGCTTGCGTGTCGGAAATCAGGAAAATATAAGGCTCCAAACCATGCACCCCGCAATACAACGGATAAGCGTAGCTGGCCCAGGTCGTCTTCGCGCTGGCACGAGGAGCAACTAGCGCCATGCGTTTCCCGCGTCGCTCGTGCAGCGTCTCTAGTTCAGACACAAACCAGCAGTGCAAACCAGATTCTGGAGTCAGGGGGCGCAGGTCAGTCTTGGTTCGGCAGCAAAGATGTTGGGAAGACCATGCGGCAAAGGATGGCCGGGCCAGTAGCTCCTGCGGCCGTTTCTTCAGCCTACGCAGCCTATTCACTCTCAGCTTGAGCTCTGCGAGTTCCACGGGCGTTCTTCTCCAACTGGTTGACTACCTGCGCCAGCTTCAAAATCTGTCCATGCTCCTTTGGTGCCCAACGCTCCGGGTAGCGCCGGGCCAAGAAGTCCCTGGCTGCCTGCCAGCTCCCAGGGATCTGCTTTCGCCATTGAGCGACGACGGTCACCTCCGCGTCGGTCAAGGCCTTCCTAACTGCCTTAAAGAACTTAAAGTACTTTCCCTTTCTTGCCTTTCTCCCAAGCCTCATCCAAAGGGCAAAAGTACCATAAGACACATCCGCGTAACCACAGGCGGCAACAATATAATTCCCCGCTGAGAGCGCATCACAAAGCTTCTTTTGCGTTTCAGGCGTCAGCTTGGTGGGTTGGCCTCCTGGCACACACCTACCCTACCTTCCTTGGATCAAGGCCCATGTCGCCGAGGCGTTCGAGACAGACGGCGACAAAGGCCGGGCTAATCTCTAGGCCGTAGCAAAGTCGGCGCGTTATCTCGGCAGCACAAAACTGGCTCCCGGAGCCCGCAAAGGGTTCGTAGCAGATGTCGCCTGGCCGCGTGTGCTTGCGCATCGGCCGGGCAAACAGCTCGACAGGCTTTTGCGTTGGGTGATTGTTGCCAATGATCCGTCCCTTTCCTTCCCAATCGCATTCCCAGACGCTCGTGAACGTGTGGCTGTTGTCTCCGTCGTGGGCTGGTTTGTGTCCTTGCTTCCAGCCCATCAGGCAAGGCTCATGCCGGTAAGGCCAGAAGCTGAACCCATGCAGCGCGACCGGCTTCACCCAGATAATCTGCTGGTGGTTCAGGACGCCGAGTTCGTCCCAAATGCGTTCGATCAGCGCAGCACGCTTGTGGGCATGCCAGCAGTACCAGGCGGCCTCTTCGCTGAGATGCGCCGACGCCACCGTAAACACTGAACGGAAGAACTCCTCTGCGTCCTTGATGTCGATCTCGCGATACGAATTCGACCAGTCTTTGCCTGAGTTATTGGGCCGGTCAGCGCCTGTGTAATCGACCAAAAAAGGAGGATCCGTCGAAAAAAGCGCCGCGTTCTTCCCGTCCATCACCTTGGACACATCCTGAGGGCTCGTCGAGTCGCCGCACAAAATCCTATGTTCGCGCGGCTTCGCTTCGACGGCTTGGTACGCAAACTCCTTTTGACAGTGCTTACAGGTCGTGTTAGGCATTGGAAAGTCTTGGCTGTAAGTTCATGGCCGCTAATCGTTCCAGAGCCACCGCGACGAACGCCGGGGCCTTCTCAATGGCGTAGCACAGCCGCTCTTTGATCTCGGCGGCCACCAGGGACGTCCCGGAGCCACTGAAGGGTTCGTAGCACAAGCCGCCCGGCGGAGTGTGGTATTCAATCGGCCGGGCGAAGATCGCGGACGGCTTCTCGGTGGGGTGGTTGCCATCAAGGCCGGTCTGGTCGATGTCCCAGACCGTGCTGACGTTGGGCGGGGGCCTCAAGGTGGGCTGCTTGCCTTGAATCCATCCATAGAAACAAGGTTCGTGGCGCCACATGTAATGTGAATGGCCAAGCACAGGCCTCGACTTGGCCCAGATGATTTGCTGATGAACCAACAGCCCTACTTCTTGCCATGCCTGTTCGACTAAGGATTGACGCTTGAAGGCGTGCCATTGATACACGGCGGGATTGTCTACAAGAGCCACCTCCAGGGCCACCTTCAGAAAGGCGACAAAGAAAGCCGGTCCGTCTGCTTCCAGATAATCGTCCCAGTGTTTATCCCGCACCTCGGGCCTGTTGCTCCAGGATTGGGGATGATTGCCGCCTTGATAATCGACGAGATACGGCGGGTCGGTCGCCATCAAGGTCGC
>Ga0208827_1000391_pt1 | contig 22024 bp, 23 predicted proteins | sample Sb_taG_5_FD_187709 | JGI IMG/M metagenome (GOLD analysis project Ga0208827, IMG submission 187709) | Peat soil microbial communities from Weissenstadt, Germany - Sb_50d_8_FC metaG (SPAdes) (version 2) | ecosystem: Environmental > Terrestrial > Soil > Wetlands > Peat | place: Germany... | reverse complement strand
TCGGCACTAATGACTTCTCCGAAGGTGGAGGCGTAAGTGGAGGCGTAATTGCTGATATTGCCGTCCACGGATTGCGGTCCGAAAGACTGAGCGTGGTTGAAAGCGTTGAAACCTTCTAGCCGAAACTGGATCGACTTCGATTTAAATAGCCGGAAGCGCCCTTTTTCTTTATGACTTCTTTACGAACTGCTTACCTCACTTTTATGAGGAAACCTGTCTAATTTCGACGATGGCACAAATGAGATGCTTGTTCCGGGGTGGACGCCGGATCTTTGCAAGGATGAGAATCGGCTGAACCTGGCCGTGGAGGTCAAGTTTTGATCCTGACGAAAAGTTAGTTTGCACTTGTTCAGTCGGGCAACGCTGATCCGCACTTGGAGGAGGATGTATGCAAGACCTGATCTTTGTCGTGGTCACGATAGCGTTCTTCCTGCTATCGCTTGGTTATGTGCAATTCTGCGATCGAATTCGCTGAGGACAAATCACTTATGAACGCTGAATCGATCATCATGCTGATTGTAAGTGCAGGTTTGATGGCTTACCTGCTGTATGCGTTGCTGAGACCGGAGAAATTCTGAAATGACAACCAATGGCTGGATGCAAATCGTCATATATCTGGCTCTGATTCTGGCGATCACCAAGCCGCTCGGCGTGTTCATGGCAAGAGTGTTCAGCCGTGAGCGCACTTTTCTCGATCCCGTGCTCCGGCCGATCGAGCGGTTGCTTTATCGCGTGACCGGCGTCGATCAAGAGCACGAGATGCGCTGGACCGAATACGCTTTCAGCATGCTGCTGTTCAGCGGCGCATCCATGCTGCTGCTCTACCTGATCGAGCGGGTTCAGCAGTTCCTGCCGTGGAATCCGCAGAAGTTCGGGGCAGTCGCTCAGGCGCTGGCTTTCAACACTGCCGCGTCTTTCACCACCAACACCAATTGGCAGAACTATTCGGGCGAGTCCACCATGAGCTATCTTACGCAAATGGCCGGCCTGGCCTACCACAATTTCGCGTCGGCGTCGGTGGGGATCGCGCTTGCGATCGCATTCGTTCGCGGCATCGCGCGCAAGGAGAAGGAGACCATCGGCAATTTCTGGGTCGACATGACCCGCTCCGCCCTGTGGGTGCTGCTGCCCGCCTGCATCGTCTATGCCCTGCTCCTGGTTTCGCAGGGAGCCGTGCAAAACCTCAGGCCCTATGACACCGCGAAGCTGATCGAACCACAGCAGGTCCAGAAAACTGGAACGGACGGCAAGCCGATGGTCGGCCAAGACGGCAAGCCGGTGATGGACACCGTGACTGATCAGACCATCGCGCAAGGCCCGGTGGCTTCACAAGAGGCGATCAAGATGCTGGGCACGAACGGCGGCGGATTCTTCAATGCCAACAGCTCCCATCCCTTTGAGAATCCCACCCCGCTTAGCAACCTTCTGCAGATGCTTTCCATCTTCGCGATCCCGGCAGGTCTTACTTACACGCTGGGCCGAATGACGGGGTCACAGCGTCATGGCTGGGCGGTCTGGGCGGCGATGGCGATTCTGTTCCTGTGCGGGGCTACGACAGCCTACTGGGCCGAGGCCAGAGGCAATCCTCTGCTGCATGGGGTTGACCAACACGCCACCGCGCAGCAGCCTGGCGGCAACATGGAAGGCAAAGAAGTGCGCTTTGGCATCGCCCATTCTGCGTTGTTCGCCACCGTCACCACCGACGCGAGTTGTGGCGCCATCAACGGCGCACATGATTCCTTTACTCCGCTGGGCGGGATGGTGCCGCTGGTCAACATTATGCTCAGCGAGACCGTTTTTGGCGGAGTGGGCGCGGGCCTGTACGGCATCCTGGTCTACGTGGTGCTGGCGGTGTTCATTGCCGGGCTCATGGTCGGGCGAACGCCAGAGTATCTGGGCAAGAAGATTGAAGCCTACGACGTGAAGATGGCGATGCTGGTCACCCTGGTTTTCCCGCTGATCATTCTGGTGCTCACGGGCATTTCATCGGTCGAGGGATTTGGCACCTCGAGCATCAGCAATGCGGGTCCACACGGCCTGACCCAAATCCTTTACGCGTTCACGTCCATGGCGGGGAACAACGGTTCCGCGTTTGCCGGATTGAACGGCAACACGCTGTGGTACAACACCGCGGGCGGGTTCACGATGCTGGTGGGACGATTCTTCATGATCATTCCCATGCTGGCGATTGCCGGCAACCTGGCGAAGAAAAAAACGGTGCCCGCTTCGGCGGGCACGTTCCCGGTGACGACGCCCCTGTTTACCGTTCTGCTGGTGTCGGTGATTGTGATCGTGGGAGCGCTAACATTTTTCCCGGCCCTTAGTTTGGGACCCGTACTTGAACACCTGCTGATGATGGCAGGGAAAACTTTCTGAGGCGGAACTTTCCGAGGTAAGACTTCTGAGGTAAGACATGGCAGAAAAGAAAAGCAAGAGCCTGTGGGACGCAAAAATCATCCGGCGGGCGCTGGTCGATTCCGTGGTCAAACTCGATCCCCGTACCATGATGAAGAATCCGGTCATGTTCGTGGTCGAGGTGGGCAGCGTGGTGACGACCCTGCTGTTATTCCGCGAGCAAAAGAGCTTCGCATTTAACCTGCAAATCACGCTCTGGCTTTGGTTCACCGTGCTGTTTGCGAATTTTGCGGAGGCCATGGCCGAGGGGCGCGGCAAAGCGCAAGCAGACACGCTGCGCAAAGCTCGGTCTGAAACCGAAGCCCGGCGCTTGCTGGCGAACGGGACGATAGAAACCGTGCCGAGTGCGAAGCTGCGCTCCGGGGATATCGTAATGGTGGCCGCAAACGAACTCGTCCCGGGCGATGGCGAAGTCATCGAAGGCGTTGCCTCGGTGGATGAGTCTGCAATTACGGGCGAATCCGCGCCTGTGATCCGTGAAGCCGGAGGCGACCGGTCGGCGGTCACCGGCGGTACGCGCGTGCTTTCCGATGTGATCAAAGTCCGCATCACTTCGAATCCGGGAGAGACCTTTCTCGACAGGATGATCGCTTTGGTCGAGGGCGCCGAGCGGCAGAAGACTCCAAACGAGATCGCGCTCAACATTCTGCTGGCGGGCCTGACCATCATTTTCCTGCTGGCTGTGGTCACGTTGCAGCCTTTCGCGATTTACTCGGGATCGCCGCAGACGGTATTTGTGCTCGTCTCTCTGTTGGTCTGCCTGATTCCGACCACCATTGGCGGTCTGTTATCCGCGATCGGCATTGCTGGTATGGACCGCATGGTGCAGCACAACGTGCTTGCGATGTCCGGGCGCGCCGTGGAAGCGGCCGGCGACGTCAACACGCTGTTGCTCGATAAGACGGGAACGATCACTCTCGGCAACCGCCAGGCAGCGGAGTTCATTCCCGCGCCGGGGATCACGGCGGCTGAGATGGCCGATGCCGCGCAGCTCTCTTCGCTCGCTGATGAAACGCCGGAAGGCCGGTCGATTGTTGTGCTGGCGAAAGAGAAGTACAGCCTGCGCGGCCGTGAACTGGCTTCGCACGAAGCCGTGTTCGTCCCCTTTACCGCGCAAACCCGCATGTCGGGCGTGAACCTGGACGGCCGCGAGATTCGCAAAGGAGCGGTCGATGCCATCACCAAATACCTGCACCAATTCGGCACATCGTTGCCGCGCGAGATTCAGGCGAGCGTGGAACAGATCTCGCGCTCCGGAGGAACACCGCTGGTGGTCGCCGAGAATCAGCGGGCGCTGGGCGTGATCTACCTGAAGGACATCGTCAAAGGCGGGATGCGCGAGCGCTTCAATCAACTGCGCGCCATGGGGATCAAGACCGTCATGATCACCGGCGACAATCCCCTGACGGCGGCGGCGATCGCGCGCGAGGCGGGCGTGGACGATTTCCTGGCGGAGGCGACTCCGAAAGACAAGATGGATCTGATTCGCCGCGAGCAGGCCGACGGCAAACTGGTTGCCATGACCGGCGACGGCACCAACGATGCGCCCGCGCTGGCTCAAGCCGATGTGGGCGTGGCCATGAATACCGGCACGCAAGCGGCGAAAGAAGCGGGAAACATGGTGGACCTGGATTCGAATCCCACCAAGCTCATCGAGGTAGTGGCGATAGGCAAACAGCTGCTGATGACGCGCGGAGCGCTCACCACCTTCTCGATTGCGAACGACGTGGCCAAGTATTTCGCGATTATTCCGGCAATGTTTGCCGGAACATTTCCGGTGCTGAATGCGCTGAACATCATGCGGCTGCAGACGCCGCAGTCGGCAATACTTTCTGCCGTTATTTTTAACGCGCTCATCATTGTTGCCCTGATTCCGCTGGCGCTGCGAGGGGTCGCGTATAAGGCGATGAGCGCCGAATCCCTGCTGCGGCAGAACCTGCTGGTTTACGGATTTGGTGGATTGGTGGTCCCGTTCATCGGCATCAAGCTGATTGACATGTTCATCACCGGCATCAAGCTGATATAGAGCTGGTATAGAGAAGACAATGAAGAAAAATCTAATCACAGCAGTACTTATGACAATCGCGACGACGGTCCTGTTGGGAGTTCTGTATCCTCTGGTGGTGACCGGACTCGCGCAGTTGATCTTCCCAAAACAGGCCAATGGCCAGTTAATCTACGGGAAAGACGGAGTGGTAATAGGCTCTCAACTGATAGGGCAGCCATTTTCGGGGCCGGGCTACTTCCATTCGCGGCCATCGGCCGCGGGCGCTGCAGGCTACGATGCCACTGCCTCCGGCGGCTCGAACCTGGGCCCGACCAACTCGCAGTTGATTACTCGCGTCAATGGAGAAGTTGCCAAGCTGCAAGCCGAGAATCCCGGCACTCCTATCCCAGTCGATCTGGTGACGACATCCGGTTCAGGGCTCGATCCGGATATCTCGCCAGCGGCGGCGCAGTTTCAGATTCGGCGTGTGGCTTCGGAACGCAAGATCCCGGAAGCTGAAGTCGCGCGTCTGGTGCTTGAGAACTCCGAGAACCGACAATGGGGATTCCTGGGCGAGCCGCGCGTTCACGTACTCGAACTGAATATTGCGCTCGATGCGCGCTACGGGCGAGTGCACTAGGAGCTCAAGACTCCTCCGAACGATATAGCGAACCCATAGTTGCTGTGACCACTGGCGGCTGCCGAACTACGCCCGTCCCCACACGAGCGCGATACAGCAACGCTGAACCCGCTCTAGCGCGGCGAATGGATCACTCGCATCGCACCCGCGGCAACGGAAATCTCGGCGGGCGTTTCACACACAAATTCTCCATCGGCATAGATCTCGAGCGGAGTCTCGGTCTGCACGTGGACTCGTTCCGCCCGCGAATACTCAACTTCGCGCAGAAGGAGATGGCGTCCGAAGTACACTGTCGGAAACATGCAAAGCAGCTTGAAGGGATTCAGCGTGTTGATGCGGCAGATGTCGAGTTTGCCATCGGCAAAATCCGCTTCCGGCGCGATGCGCATGCCGTCGCCATAGAACTGCGTGTTGGCGAATGCGGCGAGCAATGTGAGCCTTTCGGCTTCGGCGCCATCCTTGCCCCTGAGCTGCGTGCTATTGCACTGCGTCAGCCGCAGGGAAAAAGCCGGAAGTTTGAGCAGCCCCGGCAATAGCGCCAGGGCATAGCCGCCGTGTCCACGCAGCCAGCGCGGCATCTGATTGGCGCGCCGAGTGGCGGCAGAGTCCAGACCGCATCCGGCGACGCCGCAAAAATAGTGCTCGCGCTCCGGCGAAGCGGACGGAACGATGACCCCGAGATCAATTGCCCGCGCCCGAATTTTCCCCGATTCGAAATCACGCCAGACGCGCCAGGAGTCTCGCACCGAGCGCAGGTTCAGCGCGCGAGCAAAATCATTTCCACTGCCTGACGGGACGATCAGCACGGGAAGCTGAAGCCGCACCAGCGCTGGGAGATGACGGTGAATAGTGCCGTCCCCGCCAAAGATGAGGATGGCATCGGCGTCGCTAGAAGAGGCGGGCAGTCCCTGGAGCCACTCCGTTGGAGAGCTGGCTTGAAACGGCTTCAAGTCTGCCGGTGAGGTTCCCAACCCGAAGATGACGGCAGCGCGCATTGGCTAAAACGTTGACCGTCCAGCATCAAACGTCAAGCATTAGAACACACCCGGCGCCGCGAAACGATTGCCAACGCGAAAGCTTATCTTGTTTCCGGGACGAAAGGTTGGACTCGCACTAGACCGTCTGCGCCGATTCGCTCTTGGAAATAGCAAGACGAGGTGAAAAAGGACGAAGCGAAATAAGCTCGCATCCTCTCTCGTTTTTCGGCGCCGGCCCTGGTCGGAGCTTTTCTTTTTGCCGCCCCCGTCCCGCCGGAGGCAACTCCAGACGTGCTAGAATTTGTTGCGCCTGAAATGCTTCCTCCGGTTCGGTGGCACCAGATCTTTCCGCCCCGGCAATGACGGACTGAAAACGTGGCCCAGAATCCCAACGCTCAAAGCAACTCCATCACCTACGCTGATGCCGGTGTCAGCATTGATCGTGGCAACCGCACCAAGCAACGCATCAAGTATCTGGCCCACAAAACTTTCACCAAGGGAGTGCTGAGCGAGATTGGCGGATTCGGCGGATTGTTCTCAGTCGATAAGAAGTATGTGGATCCGGTGTTGGTTTCGAGCGTGGATGGCGTGGGCACCAAATTAAAAGTGGCCTTCGAAATGAAAGTGCACCACACCATTGGCGGCGACTTGGTGAATCACTGCGTAAACGACATCGCGGTGCAGGGTGCGGCGCCGTTGTTTTTTATGGACTACCTGGCCACTGGCATGCTGGACCCGGAGGTCGCGGAAAAAATTGTGGGCGGCCTCGCCGAAGCCTGCAAGCATAACGGCTGCGCCCTGATCGGCGGCGAGACCGCGGAAATGCCGGGGTTTTATCCCGAAGGCGAGTACGATCTTGCCGGATTCATTGTCGGGGTGGTCGAACGCGACCGCATCATCAGCGGCAAGGACGTGCAGGTGGGGGATTGTGTACTCGGTTTGCCCTCCAACGGCCTGCATACCAACGGATACTCCCTGGCTCGCAAACTGCTCTTTGAAATCGCGGGCTATTCTCCCGAGACCTTTGTCAGCGAGATCAAGAACAAAGTAGGCAACGAACTCATGCGAACCCATCGCAGCTACTGGTCGATTATTCGAAAGATGATCGCGGGCGAGTGCGTCGCGGCGCTGGCGCATATTACCGGCGGCGGCATCACCGAGAATCTGCCCCGAGTGCTCCCTAAAGGCACGTCGGCCGTGATCGAACTCGGCACTTGGCCGGTTCTGCCCATCTTTGAACATCTCCAGAAACTCGGCAACGTCGCCGAGGAAGAAATGCTTCGTACCTTCAATATGGGCCTCGGTATGCTAATCGTGGTTCCCGCCAAGAAATTTAAGAAAGCGCAGACGCTGCTGGAGCGCGCCGGGGAAAAATTTTACAGTGTCGGCCGCATCGTCAAGGGCGATCGCAAGGTGATGTTCAGCTAGACGCTTAGCTCTTAGCTCTAGATTGTCCCGCTCTCCGATTTTCTCCGTGTCTCCGTGCTTATGTGGTGAATAATGTTGTCCTATGAAAAATCTTGGCATTCTCCTCTCCGGACGCGGCTCCAATTTTGTGGCCATCGCCGACAGCATCGCGGCTGGCAGGATTCCCGATGCGCACATTGCAGTCGTGATTTCGAACCGTGCCGATGCTCTCGGTCTTGAAATCGCGCGCCAGCGAGGCCTCAACGCACTTGTCATCTCATCGAAAGGCAAACCGCGCGAGGAACACGACCGCGAAGTTGTCGTTGCGCTCCTCGACAGCAAAGTCGATCTCGTCTGCCTCGCCGGTTACATGCGCCTGCTCTCGCCCTGGTTCGTGCTGCAGTTCCCGGCGCGGATTCTCAACATCCATCCATCCTTGCTGCCTGCGTTTCCCGGCCTGGAAGCGCAGCAGCAGGCATTCGCCTATGGTGTGAGGGTGTCAGGTTGCACGGTGCACCTGGTGGATGAGGAACTAGACCACGGCGCCATCGTCGTGCAGAAAACTGTACCCGTGCTGGACTCCGACGACGAGCACACTCTTGCGGCACGCATTCTTGAGCAGGAACACATCGCATACACCGAAGCGATCAAGATTGTGCTGGAAGGGAAATTTGAGATCGTCGGCAGACGATTCGTGAGAGGTGAGAGGTCAGATTGCAGATTGCAGAAGTAAAAAATGCAAGACTCACGACGCACCGGTTTGCACCTCTGCAATCTGACCTCTCACCTCTGCAATCTGACCTCTCACCTCTGCAATCTGACCTCTCACCTCTGCAATCTGACCTCTCACATCACCTCTGCAATCTGACCTCTCACCTCTGCAATCTGACCTCTCACCTCTGCAATCTGACCTCTCACCTCCGCAATCTGACCTCTCACCTCTGCAATCTGACCTCTCACCTCTGCAATCCTACATAATGAGTTCGTTCGTTCTTCGTGCAATCGGGTGCTGCATTACCTCAAGCTCGTTCTTCACCAGGTTCAGTCCGTACACGCACTGCTCAAATCTTTGGGAGAGTTGCGCGAACAGCGGCGCCACCTTGGCGTATTCGAAGTGTTCGAACTTCGAGACGATGTAGTAGCTTTCTTTCCCAGCTTTCACCCAATCCACGAAACTCTCGACCCGCTGGCGGCGCAGGCGATAGTGATTGATGCTCTCCGGAAACATGCCGGCGTAGAACAAAGTAAAGTCGCCAATGTGCTTACGGACCTGGCGTTCGCGGTCGAACGAGGGAGCCGGTCCGTAGATCGGGTCCGACTCGATCAGCATCTCGCCCACATCGTTCAAGGGCTTCCCCGCGGAATTGCGGATTTTCAACAGCTGCTCCGCATCGCAAAACTCCGACAGCAGATGTGCGACGTAGCCCACCACCTGCGGATCGCGAATTCCGATCTCCTCGGCATAATGGCGGCCGACCAGTTCAAGAAACAACTGTTGCAGCGGATGCGTCTCCGGAATCTCCATTGGCCCCACTTCCTTCCTTCCTTCCTTCCTTCCTATCCTATCTGCCCCCTATTGATTCCATCGGAATAGAACCTAGTGCGCATTAGATACCGTGAAACGGGATCTAACGCAAGTACCCAATCGAGCCACTCCTTTGGTTAGAAGCCCGCGCGAGGCAAGGGGTTGAATGTATTTATTGGCAGCCAGGGGATACGACTGCTAAATTCTCCCTCGGAGATCGAAAAATCTGATCCAATGAATCTAATTACATGATTTACCGAACCTATCTACATGGTTCACTGAATCTATTTACACGATGCGGCACAAAAATGGAGGCGAAGTGGAGCGAATCAACATTTCAAGCGGAACGCCATGGGAGCCGGTTGTCGGTTACTCTCGTGCAGTTCGCGTAGGTGCGTTCGTCCACGTTGCGGGTACAACCGCAACCGGAGCCGACGGCAAAATCGTTGGCGCGGGCGATGCCTATGCGCAGGCGGTCCAGACCCTCAAGAACATTGAACGCGCGCTGGAGCGCGCGGGAGCTTCACTGAAAGATGTCGTCCGCACCCGCGTGTTCCTTACCAACATTGCGGATTGGGAAAGAGTGGGAAAAGCGCACGGAGAGTTTTTCCGCGATATTCGTCCCGCGAGCAGCATGATGGCGATCACAGCCCTGGTTGCTCCAGAGATGCTGCTGGAAATCGAAGCGGAAGCGATCGTGCCCGACGGAAAATAAACGTAAGTAAGTGGGACGGCGGAAGCCAAAGCGAGAGTCGGGCTTCCGCCATCATTTACCGTGGACTGCCAGTTTGAACCGCTAACGGCGGCCTTTCTTGCGGGCAGCTTTTTTCTTTGCCGCTTTCTTCGCCGGCTTCTTCGCCGCTTTCTTCTTGACCGGTTTAGCCTTTTTCCTGGGGGCCGGCTTTTTTGCCGCTTTCTTCGCCGGCTTCTTGGCTGCTTTCTTGGCCGCCTTTTTCTTGGCCGGCGCCTTCTTCTTCGCGGGTCCGCTCTCGCCGCCGCCGCCACCCGATGGGGTTACAGGCGCAGGTTCTCGCACAGGTGGCAACGTCTGGATCTCGTCGTCTTCCTCTACGAGAACGGGTTCTTCTTCCTCTTCTTCCTCTTCTTCCAGATCCTCTTCCAGCGATTCGCCGTAGGCGCCGCTGTCAGCGTACTCATCCGTCTCATCGTCCCGACCGTAGAGAGTCGGATCATCGAAGTGCATATCTCCTCCTGAATATTGAATTAGGACAACCGGCCGCGAAACTGCACTGCTTTTGCGTAACGGCGCGTGATTATAGCACGGACAGTTTCACGGGGCAGTATCGTGCATTCTCCTGCGATTTGCGAGGAAAATTATAAGGAAAATTTGGAGCAGAAAGAAATCCTCAAGGCCCGGCGAATCAAAAGCGAAATGGGAGGATGGACACCCCTATTCATACGCCAGCGCGTCGATGGGATCTTTCTGCGCCGCCTTGAACGCCGGATACAGTGCGCCGGCAATGGCGCTGGCCACGGCGATCAAGGCAGCCCGCGCGATCCATCCCCCGGACACAATCACCTGGAGCAGGGGCAGTTTCTGGGCGAGCACTGCGCGTGCCGCGAGGCTGAAGGCGACACCCAACATGATGCCCCCCAAGGCAAGCACCACCGTCTCCCGGAGCACCACATTCACGATGTATAGCTTCGACGCGCCCATCGACTTTAGAATGCCGATCTCCCGCGTGCGTTCCATCACCGCCGTATACATTGCCTGAAAAATCACGAGGACCCCGATAATCACCGAAATCCCGATCACCACCTGGAGAAACGTGGAGAGGTAGGGATAGTTCGTCGGCGACATCATGGAAAGGTAGGCGGCCATCGAACTCGCGGTGTAGCGTTCCATGCCCGGCACGTGTTTAATCTCATCCACCACAATGTCAGCGTTGGCCGGATCGTCCAGCTTGAGATACATCACCGAGGCCTTATCCTTGGACCCGGTCAGATCCTGCATGGTGCTGAGAGGGAGAAACTTACGCCCTCCTTTGCCGTGTTCGACAATGCCGCAAATTCGAAAACTGTTGTTGAGAATATCAATCTTGTCCCCGATCTTGGCGTGCTTGGCTTGGGCGAAAAGATCGTCGACCAGCGCATCATTCGGACCCTGGAACGGACCGCCCTTCACATAGCGGAAACCACCGGAAAGGCTCTCGTAACTCGGCAGATCGATTCCAGTGATGATCTCGAGTGTCCCTGCGGTTGAGACCTGGGTGATGACCGGGGCGACTTTTTCCACGTGCGGCAGTTTGGCCAGAATGCCGGCCACCTTGATCGGCATCGGGCTGCCCGTCAGTCCCGCAATAAAAGACGATCCCGGAGGCATCACGATCACATCTGCTCCGATGCCCTCGGCCCGCGTGCGCTGATCCTGCAGCATCCCGAGCGAGAGTCCCACAATCAGCAGGATCAGCGTTACTTCGAGCGCCACCGCCACAATGCTGATCAGCGAGCGCACCGGCCGATGCACCAAATTCCCGACGATCATGCGATTCATCATGTCTTTTCGAGAGGACTAATTAAGAGCTACTTGCTTTGGCCATCCGCCGTTTTCGCCGGGCTAGAGTTGGGCTGATCAAGGTGCACCACGTCAGCCCCAGGCGGCTGCTCCAGCGCAAACTGGTCGTCGATCAGCGTCTTATTGATTTCCAGCTTGACCATGTTTAGGGTGAAGTCGTAACTCTCCCGCGGCCGTTCGATCTTAATCGTACTCGGGAATCTTGTCCCGGCGTAGTCTTTGTAATTCTGGTACGTGGCGTCGGTCGCGACGTTTCCCTGTTGGTCATAGATCCTTTGCCGGTACGGCAGCAGGTCGGTTCGGCTGAACTCGATCCGGCGGGATAGATAAGGGCCCTGAGGCCCCTGTCGGATAACCAGCAGTCTGTAATCGGGCTGTTCGACCCGATGCTTCTTTGCGTCCAGGACGATTTCATAGCCGTTTTCCAGCACCGCAATCTCTTCCCGGCCAACTTCTGGCAGCAGCAGCGCGTCGTAAATGTACTGCGGCCGCATGTTCTCCAGCCGCTTGTCGGGCTGGTAGTTGTCGGCATTGTTCGAGCCCACGACGAACTTATTCCTCGGAGGGATCCATAGCTTGAATTCCTTCCCGTCGCTCACCATGTCGAAGGCTGTGTTCCGTACCACAGGCATCAGGCCCTTCATGCGCAGCATGGCCGGTTTGCGCGCCAGCACGTAGCCGCGAATTTCCTTGTAATCGGTGATCCGGCCGTTCTTCGGGTCTCCCACCGAGGAGTCTATGTCCACGGTCGCCTGCATGGACTGAATGCTGGAGGCCTGCGTGTTGACGTAGTCGATCAGCTCCTGCTGAGTCGCAGCCTTCAACGGCCGGTCGGAGACCTGACGGTCAAGAGAACGGGTCCGGAACAGACATCCGCTTAGCGGAAAGGCGGCCGCCGACAGAAATAGAAGCAAAAACAGGCGCAGATGGGAGCGAGACATTCCTATGCCAGTACCTGGGAAAAATCTTTCCGCGTGGGTATTGGATTAGTATAAAGCAGCCCAGCGTTCCGCGCTTAGGAGCGTGTGTGCATGCACGGTTCGTGTCAGGGCACGCCTTCACACGGCCAGCTTCCAGGGTAGGCCGGAGAACGGAGTCTCATCTTGGACTTCGGCTGTTACCGGATGCCGAGCGAGCGACGATAGGCGGCCACGTTCCGATTGTGCTCTTCAAGGCTGCGAGCGAAGCGGTGGTGCCCGTTGCCATCACTGACGAAGTAAAGGAACTTTGAGTTGTCGGGATGGAGCGCAGCTTCCAGAGAGCTTCTCCCGGGATTGCCGATTGGCCCGGGCGGCAATCCGGGGAACCGATAGGTGTTATAGGGCGAGTTCACCGCCAAGTCGTCATGATGGAGGCTCCCTTGGTATGTGCCCGCCAGCAACTCGGCGTAAATCACGGTCGGATCGGCATCGAGCGCCATGTTTTGCGCCAGGCGGTTGTAGTACACGCTGGCCACGAGCGGCCGTTCCTCCGGAGCCGCCGTCTCCTTTTCCACGATCGAGGCCATGATCACGACTTTGGGTACATCCGAGTTCAGACCGGCATTCAGCCCGATCTCTTGCGCCACCTGCCGGAACTGATGCACCATCGCCGCCGCCATTTCCTCCAGGCTCTCGGTCCGCGTGAACTGATAGGTATTGGGGAAGAGATAGCCTTCGAGCGAGGTGGCTTCGGGGGCCAGATCCGAGATCAAAGGAGTCCGGGTTTTGGCAACCTGCAGAAAATCGGCCGCCGACCCGAGCCCCGCGTCTTCCATCGCCTTGGCGATCTCGAACATCGTGTAGCCTTCGGGAATGGTGACCACGTGGAAATAGATATCGCCGCGCGCGATCCGCCCATAAACCTGAGGAAGCGTGGCTTCCCGCTCGAAACGATACTCGCCCGCCTTCAAGGATCGCTTGTGTTGCAACTCGTGCCACAGCAGAAAAGCGAATTGGCTGCGAATGACCCCCGCCTTTTTCAACTCCGCTGCAATGCGCCGCGTCGAATAGCCGGAATGCAGCAGCAAAGAAGTATTGGCTGGAGGCGTAATCGGGGTATAGACCTGCCACGCCGCCCAGCCGCCAACGGCGAGAACGATAATCAAGAACAGCTTGATCAGCGCGCGCAAGGTTCCAGTGTAGAGGCCTTTTCAGAATGAAACAAAGTGGCTGGAGTACAAGGCCGTGTGGAAGCGGGGCTACGACCCGCTTGGACGGGGCAAAGCCCCGTCCCCACACAACAAATGCTCAAAAAGGATATCTCGGCGCTCGCTGCGTCTCGGCGGTGAAATGCTTTCTACTCGCCCAGCCAGTCGGCATACGGCTTCATCGACTCGACGTGATCAAACACAATCTTCATTGCGCCGGTGATCGGAATGGCGAGCACCAATCCGATTGCGCCCCAGACCGCTCCCCAGAAAAGGAGCGCGATCGTCACCGCCAGCGGATTGATTTTCAGGCGGCCTCCCAACAGCTTCGGATAGAGAACATTCAGCGCGAAAAGATGCAGGCCGACCACGCAAAAGACCACCACCACCAGGTCTCCGGCCTCCAGTTGTCCCAGTCCGACCAGGATCGGCGGACCCATCGCCAGCACCACTCCCAGGTAGGGAACCAGGCTCAGAAAACCGCTGAGAAATCCGACGAAGTAGAAGAACGGAACGTGCAGCACCCCGAAAATCGCCACGCTTGCGCCCGAAATCAGCAGTCCGATCAGCAGGTTCCCCACAATGAAGCTCTGCAACATTTTCCCGATCAGCCCCAGCGTCACGAATGCCGTGTGCCGGTGGTGCAAAGGAAACAGCATCACCGTGGCCGACCGCGCGTGGCTCTGCCAGGTCAGCAGAAAGTAGGCCAGGAACGGGATGAACGACGCCGCCAGCACGATGTCGGTCACAGTACCGGCTCCGTGGGTGAGCACTTCGGTCCAGCTCTTCACCTGCCGCACCGGCACAATGTTCGAGGGCTCGGGCTCGCCGACGGCCTCGCCCGTCTTCTCGAGCTTTTCCGCCTGCTGCTGGTAGGGCTGCAGGATGGAGCGAATCTTCTGCGAATACTTGGGAACGTTGTCCGCAAAAATGAGGGCTTGGTTGTATGACGCAGCGGTGATGCCGTAGAGAGCCGCCAGCAGCACGACCACGCTGATCAGCGCCGCCAGGGCTCTCGGAATGTGCAAATACTCCAGCGCCTGCACCACCGGAGAGAGCATAAAGCTCAGCAGAATGGCAAAGAACAACACCGCCAGCACCGATTCTCCGTAGTATGCGAACACAATGATCAGGCCCATGCCCAGCAGGGTAAGAGACCAGTGATGCCCGCTTCGTGTTTCCGTGGTTTCCATACGGTGTGGTTGCTTCCCCCGCCCCCGACTGGTCAACAATTCTGCCTTACCTTCGCTGGAATTGCACCACCCCAATTGTGCTAGGGCTGCGGGGCGTCCTCGCCCGGCTGGACCCTTCGACTCCGCTCAGGGCAGGCTCGCGAGACGCCCGTCCCTCCACTGCAATTGTAGAAGCAGAAGTTTTTCTGCTTCTGCCATCTACAATTGACTAATGCATGCACCTGGGACGCCCGGTCACCGCCGCATTATGGCCCTCGATGTCGGCTCGAGAAGAATCGGAGTGGCTGTCTCGGACCCGCTGGGCATCACCGCGCAAGGATTGGATACGATCCAGCGTCAGAACAAACGTCGCGATCTAGAGGCCCTGGGACAAGTGCTGGCGAAATACGAAGTCCGGGAGATTGTGGTGGGCCTGCCACTGCGTTTAAGCGGCGCGGAAGGAATTCAATCGGAAAAGATGCGCCGTTTCGCCGAGGATCTGCATGCTCATTTCGGCTTGACCGTCCATCTGTGGGACGAGCGTTGGACCTCAACCGAGGCCAACCGCCTGCTGCGCGAAACCGATCTTTCGATTAAGAAGCGGGGGCAAGCGGTCGACCGGATGGCCGCCGTTTTGATTCTTCAATCCTGGATGGAAGCCCACGCCGCCCGATGACAGGCTTTCCCTGTGGCCCTCTGTGATCAGAGGGCCACAGGGGAAGTCACAGGGGACTCTTGCTCAAGGAGCGCACCGAGCGGGGTCAGGAGGCGAGTTCGGAAATTTCGGGGAAACGCAGATTGCACTTGGTCAGAGCCTTGGTGAGCGCCTGTTCAATCAGACTCTCCTCGCACTGCCGCGAGATGGCGATCTCGCTGACCAGCAGATACCGGGCGCGCTCCAGCATCTTTTTTTCGCGGAAAGAAAGCGACTTCTCCTGTCCGAGGATCAGCAGGCTCTTCAGCACCGCGGCCACGTCCGAGAGCGACCCGGTGCGCATGCGATCGGAATTCTCCTTAAAACGGTCTTTCCAGTCGGCCGCGTTAATGCATTCGCCCGAGGAAAGGTAATCAACGATCTTCTGTACCTCGAGGTTGCGCACCACCGGACGCATTCCCACGCTGTCGACGTTGGCAAAAGGCACCATCACCTTCAAACTGCTGGCAGGGATTTTCAGCAGGTAGAATTTTTCGACCGAGGCTCCCGTGGTCCGGCTGCTGATTTGTTCGATAATTCCGACGCCATGGTTAGGGTAGACAACCCTGTCGCCGATGTGGAAAACGTGGTCGCCGTTCATGGAGGGGCCCTCGCCCGAGGAAGGAGAACATCTTCTAGTCTAGCTGAGCGCCGCTCCTAAGGCAATCAAGAAGCGGTGATCGGGAACGGACACAGTTCCTCCAGTTGACGCCCGATCTCTCCCGCGCATAGGATATCTGTTTGACTTCGGGAGCAATGGAGTCTTGTGGAGCGCGATTTCTGCTTCACGGCGGGCAGCAATCATGGATAAGAAGAAACTAGAGACCTTCAGAAAAAGACTGGAAACCCGGCGCCAGGAACTGCGCCACATGGTTGTCCGCAATCAGCAGGACGGCCGTACCGTCGACGATGAGGCCACGCAGGACGTCGCCGATCGCGCCGCCAGCTCCTACAACAAGGAATTCCTCTTCAGCCAAAGCAACAACGACCGCCAGTTGCTCAATATGGTCGATGGCGCTCTCGCTCGCATCCGCGAAGGCAGCTTCGGAGAATGCGTCTCCTGTGGCAAAGAGATCAACGCCAAGCGCCTAGAAGCCGTGCCCTGGACCCGCCATTGCATCGAGTGCCAGGAAAAAGCCGAAAAGGGTTTGCTTGAAACCGCGCAATGAGAAGTGGCGCGGACGCTCCTGTCCGCGCTGAACTCCGCCCACCCGAGGCCAATCAATTAACAATCCGTTGCCATCACGTCGGACGGCGGCAGCGGTCGAGTTTGTAGCCACCGACAAGCTTCTGCGCGACGTTCGCTTTGACGCTCTAGAAATCCGCCTGTTAAACTGAAGAATTATCAGCCTACCCTTAAGCGAAGAAGGAAGCCCGTGCGCGCAGAAACCCGGCATCAACTGAAACAAGACCGCTTCAGCAAAGTCACGATCGAGGCAGCGGAGAACGCCGCACACTGGACGGTGGAGCACCAGGCGAAACTCATTGCCGCTGTGATTGCGGTTGTCGTCATTGCGGCGATCGCGTTTGGCGGCTGGTATTACGTCAACTCGCAGGATGAAAAGGCGAGCGCCGAACTTTCGACGGCGGTCCGCACCTTTGAGACGCCGGTGCGTCCGGCAGGCGTGCCCGCGCAACCGGGGTACGATAGTTTCGCGTCGTCGCAGGAGCGTGCCACGGCGGCGCGCAAACAGTTCCAGGAGATCGTCGACAAATACCCGCACACCCACACTGCCGACATGGCGCGCTATTTTGTGGGACTGGCGTCGGCGCAGCTTGGCGATAATACGGCAGCGGAACGCAGTCTGCAGGGGGCGGCCAGCTCTTCGAACGCCGACCTTGCGGCGTTGGGCAAGTTCGCGCTGGCTTCCGTTTATCGCGCGGAGAACAAGGGCACGCAGGCGGTCGATCTTTATAAGCAGTTGATCGACAAGCCTACGCTCGTCGTCAGCAAGGCGACGGCGCAACTCGAACTCGCAGGATTCTACCAGTCGCAGCAAAAGCCGGACGAGGCCAAGAAGATTTACGACGAGGTGGAGAAGGAAAATCCGGCCACCGAAGCGGCATCTCTGGCGCAGCGGCGAGCGGCGGCTCTCAAGCGGTAGTGCTGCGAAACGCTGATGGAGAGCCGGACGTCCCCGCCCGGCCGCCAAACTGCTGGACGGGCGAGGCGCCCGTCGCTCCATTGCAAGACTCATCATTCCGTCCACACAACAGTCCTCAAGCGGTAGTTTTTGCAGCAGCGATGCGACGCAGGCATGCGATGAGCCGCTCGCAGTCCTCGGGCGTGTTGTAGACGTGCGGCGTCACTCGAATCGAACTTCCACGGACGCTGACGAATACCTTCTCTCTGGCGAGCATTTCGGGGAGTTCCTTCGGAATCGCCGCTTTCCTCCGCAGGGCCAGGTAGTGAGGCGCACGCCACGGTTCGGCGGGCGCGAAGAATCCCAAGTTCGCCGCGGCGCTCGCCAGTTGACGATTGAGCGCGCCGGCCGTCTCGGAGATCTGCGCGACTTCCCACTGCAACAACTGCTTCATGGCGCGCACGGCGGCAGGCAGCAGTGCGAAGTTGGAGCGCTCACCCATGTCGAAACGCCGCGCGCCCTCGTCGTAGTCGTTTGTATACAGGACGTTCGCGAAATCGCGAGCGTTGGCGCGCTGAATCCAATTCTCTTCCAGCGGCATTCCGCCCTGCCATTTCGGAGCGACATAGAGAAGCCCGACCGAATAGGGACCGAGCAGCCACTTGTAGCTGGCGGCGACGGCGAAATCCGGCTGCACACCATTCTGCAAATCGTTCTTCAGATTGCCCACGCTGAAGGGCAGCGCGCCCAGCGACTGCGTGAGATCGAGAACGAGCGCAGCGCCCAGCTGACGGCAAGCTTTGCCGATGCGGACCAGGTCGAGCCTTCCGCCGCTCGTCCACTGCACGTGCGGCAGCGCGGCGATGGCCACGTCGGCGGTCAGGGCGTTCAGAACGGCGGCGGTCCAGTCATTGTCTTCATCCTTGGGCCAGGCGACAACTTTCAGCGACGCGCCGGTTTCCTCGGCTCGCCGTTGCCACGGATAGTAGTTGGACGGGAACTGCTCGGCGAGTATGAGAATGCTCTGGCCTTTTTTGACCGGCAGATTGCGCGCGGCGGTGGCGATGCCGTAGCTGGCGGAGGGGACGATGGCTATGTCGTCGGCTGAGCAATCGACGAGCTGCGCGGCGGTCGCGCGGAACTCGTCGGAGCCGGTAAAAAATTTGTCGGGAGTGATTTCCCACGGGTGCGCTTTGCGGGCTAACCCCGCGGTTCCGGCCTCCAGCGCCGACTTCATCAGGGGCGACAAGTAGGCGCAGTTCAGGTAGGCGACGTCGTCGGGAATATCGAAGAGATGGCGCTGGCAGGGAAGCATGGGCTAGCCGGTGGCATTCAGTGTATCAATGCAGAAGGGGTTGCTGGCGACGAGGCGAATAAAAATGAGTCGAATGAAGATGGTCGAGTGAAATTGCGGGTTCGCATTCTATTTCTGTTAGCTCGTGGCAGGTTGCGCGGCGGCGCAGACTGGTGGGGCCGCGAGCGCCAACGGCTTCGCTCTTCATCTTTTTGCGCTCAACTGAACCAAAAACCAGCGCCGAGGACTCTCCCGACTTTACCAACCTCCTGGTCACTTCAAAGAGTAACCATAGTAATTGAGGAGCGCCTCGCCGTGCGCCGATGGGACTAATGGACTGCGATGTTAGCGCATTGGCACACTCGAACGGTGCTCCTGGCTCTATTGGTCTTGCCCTACGCCTCGGCTGCCGAAGCGTCTGCCGAAGACACGAACGTCTCCTCCGGCCTGCCAACTTATCGCAGCATTGTCTCCGAAGTCCGGGTTACATTTTTCGCCACCGACGCAAGCAATCATCCGCTCGAAACCCTGACGAAATCGGACTTTGCGGTCGTCGACAACGAACGGGTGGTGCGCAATTTCCGTAGCTTCACGCATTCCGATGAAATCTCGCTCGACGTGGTTGTGCTGGTCGACCTGAGCGAGTCGGTCGCGCCGCGCGTTCGAGTTGCCATAAGCGATGTGCTGCAACTGGTTGCGCGGGAGCAGTCGATCCCGGATGACAACATCGCCGTGCTTTCGTTTGGAGGGGCGTTTGGAGGAACTTCTGGGGAAACGTGTGGCGGCCTGCGGCCCGCCATTCTCTGCTCGAGCGGTTGCCGCGCTTCGGACTCTGCGAGCAAACTCCTGGCGCTGAAGAGCGGCGGCACAACGCCGCTGTTCGACGCGCTGGTATTCGCAGCCGATTTCATCTCGTACCATCGCCGCGCCGGGGTCCGGCCTGTCATGATTCTGTTCTCCGACGGGGACGACACCGTCAGCATGCATTCTCCACGTGAGGCGCTGCAGGCGGTGCTGGACGCTGGCGCACTGATCTACTCCGTTGATATGGGGAAGGGCCAAACGTCGGGCAGCATGTTCCTGCGGCGAGTTTCAGAGGCTACGGGCGGGCGTTATTTCGCTGTCTCTCTGCGCCCCTCCCAACAAGACGGCGCCGCCACGGTATTGAACGCTGTACTCGAGGATCTGCGCGCCTCCTACGTGGTGACCTACGATTTGCCCAGCTACCAGGCTGGATTTCATTCTCTTCGCCTTTTGCCAACTCACAACCTCAACCTCACATTCCATAGCCGAAACGGCTACTACTACGAACCCAGCGGTCACTGATGGGAGACCGATGATTGGAAATTTATGAAATCCACGTTGCTATTGGCGCTTGTGTTGAGCGGCATTTCGGTGGCTTGGGCCGCGCCGATTGGTATTTATCAACATGGAACCGTGGTTCGTATGCGCATGGGCGACTGCATGCTCATGCACCGGGGCTTCATGAACCAGTTCGGCCCACCGCAAGCCGCAATGGCCGAGGAAGGCTGCCCGGAATACACCCTGGTGACCGATAAGGTGGTGTTTCTCATTGTGGGCAAGTCCTCCAATCAACTGGTGCCGCTCGCGGAAGTCATCGATTTCCGTTTCCAGAACAAAGAACTGGCGGTGCGCGTGGATGATGCTCGCAAGGAATCCAAGTTCGTCATCAAGGAAATGACGCTGCGCTCGGAATGGGAACTCATCCAGAAGCACATCGAAAATCAGCTGAATGACTCGCAGCATCGCCCGGTGGATACATCGATGGCGATGAAAAGCCGGGAGTAAGTGCGGGACGTGGAGGGCGAGCAGCGCAGTGGAAGTACCAGCGAGCATTGGCCTTGGGACCTGCAGCGAGTTCCGTTGAAATTCAGGTAGTGGGCTGTTTTGTGAAAGTCGCCCACTACCGAAATTCATATCCATTTGACCCAACGCGATTAGCTCCCGTAGAATAGAGCTTCGGTACCACCGGAACATCTTCCTAGCGCAATCTAGGACAAAAAAGGTAATCAAGCCGCATGGCCAATCATTTTTCGGCGCTAAAGCGCGCCCGTCAGACAACGAAGCGTACCGCCCGCAATCGGGCCAATTCCTCGCATCTGCGCACCGCTCTGCGGAGCTTGCGCGAGAGCCTGGAAAAAGGCGACAAAGGCGCCGCTGGCGAGACCTACCGGCTGACCGTGTCGGCGCTCGACAAGGCAATCCAAAAGGGTGTCGTGCACGAAAACACGGCTTCGCGCTACAAGTCCCGCCTGTCAGCGCGGCTGAACGCTCTTAAGTAGATGCTGATCTAGGCTTTGCAGCAGGTGCTGGAAGGGTTACCGCCGGGTCGCAAATTGTTCTTGACCTTCGCCAGCGCTTTGTTATACTTAGCCGTTCTCTGGGCATGAAGGCAGTTTTCTGACGGTCCCGACGAACCTCCGCCCGCGATGTGGAACTCCTTGAGGATTTGAGCAACTTTCGGGTCGGACGGGGCATCTATTTGAGTAAACCTGGCAAATCCCTTTGAACCTGGCCCGAATTGCGGCTGGGCAACCGACATCGACCATCACGCAGGGGCCAGACGATGGGATCTTAACCTAAGTGATTCCTTTTCAAGGAGAAAGAACGAACATGCGTTCTGATCGCGTATTTGACGCTCTACATACTTTGCGGAACCGGTATATGCTTTGCCAGCTTGCCTCGAAGGCAACGCGCAAGTTTCATAAGCCGAACACCCGCATTCAGGAAACCATGAATCAGGTATTTGACAAGATTGCCGATGCGGAACGTCATGACATCCTGAGCGAACCCGAGAACTTTGCCGAAGCACAACGGCGAGCTGCTTAAGCAGCTCCGCCGTGTGCCCGCACGGCGGCAAAGCAATCCATCCCCGCGAGAGAAAAAGATAATCCCTCCCGAAGAAAATAATCCACGTAGGTAAATATGACCATCGCCGAACTCAAAGAAAAAAACATTACCGAGCTGACCAAGATCGCCCGATCTCTGGAGCTGCCGGGCGCCAGCGGACTCCGCAAACAGGACCTCATCTTCAAGATCCTGCAGGCGCAAAGTGAAAAAGAAGGACACATCTTCGCTGAAGGTGTGCTGGAGATCCTCCCTGACGGCTACGGCTTCCTGCGCTCGCCCGACTACAACTACCTA
>Ga0208827_1000386_pt1 | contig 22090 bp, 17 predicted proteins | sample Sb_taG_5_FD_187709 | JGI IMG/M metagenome (GOLD analysis project Ga0208827, IMG submission 187709) | Peat soil microbial communities from Weissenstadt, Germany - Sb_50d_8_FC metaG (SPAdes) (version 2) | ecosystem: Environmental > Terrestrial > Soil > Wetlands > Peat | place: Germany... | reverse complement strand
CTGCTCGCGGACTGCTGCGCCGCCAAGACCCGCCGCCTGCACGAGCTGTCCATCGAGGTGCTGACCAGCTACGAGCTCGCCAAGATCGCCCGCGTCAGCGAAGGCTATGACCTCGGCCTTGACTACAGGACCCCTATCCGCGCCTGAGCCAGGCCCGCCCGCCGCCAAGCTGGACGCCCAGCCGGGCCAGCAGCCGCCAGCCGAGCAGGAACAGGCCCAGGAACGCCAGTGCCACCCCGATGAACGCGGCTGCGGTGCCCTGCCCGGACACCACCCGGAACACCATGCCCAACCCCGCCGTGCCGAGCCATGCGCCCACCCCGGCGGGCCACAGCCCCGAGGGCCGCCGCCAGGCCCGCGCCGCCAGCCACCCGCCCGCCAGCCCGGCCAGGAACGGCCACGCCGTCGACGCGATGCCAGCCAGGCTCTCGCCCTTGGCGTGGCTGGCCCGGCCGATGATCACGAATAGCAGCACGCAACAGCAGTCGAGGATCACCGCGAGCCGCACCGAACGCATGCGACCCAGGTTAACGCCGCGCCTATCGCTGGGGCTCGATGATCGCCTTGAGTCCGGTGCGCCGGGCCGCGTCGCCGAACGCCGCCGGTATCTCGCCCAGGCCCGTCCGGCTCGTCACCACCGCACCGAGGTCGACCACTCCCCGCTCGGCCAGGCTGATGGCCCGCGGGTACACCTCGTTCATCCGCCGCACCATCGCGATCGTCAGCCCCTTGCGCCGCGCGAGCGAGGCCCCGAACGTGATGACGTCGTCGCCCGGGATGCCGGCCAGCACCACCCGGCCGCCTGGTCGCACCGACGCCATGGCCAGCTCCACGCCCTCGTTGTTCCCCGCCGCCTCGAACGCCACGTCCACCCCCGCCCCGGTCAGCTCGCCCATCACATCGCCTCCGCCAGCGCCCCCGCCGGAGAACGCGACCGGATCGGCCACCTCGTCCGCGCCCATCCGTTCGGCCGCCTCCCGCCGGTGCGCCAGCGGCTCGATCGCCAGCACCGAACGCGCGCCCGCCGCCCTCAGCACCCCGATGAGCAGCAGCCCGATCGGCCCGCAGCCGATCACCGAAGCGGTGCCGGCGAACGGCAGGTGCCCCAGGTCTACGGAATGGATCGCCACCCCGAGCGGCTCGAGCATGGCGCCGTCTACGTCGGACAGCCGGTCGGGCAGCGGGTGCAGCGCCGTCGTCGGCCAGGCCATGAACTCGCGCATCATGCCGTCGGTCGCGCCGTGGCCGGAGAACGTGAGCCGGTAGCACAGGTTCCGGTAGCCGTCCCGGCAGGCCCGGCACGTCTGGCAGGGAATCGCCGGGTCGATCGCCACCCGCTGGCCGGCCCGCGGTCCCTCGGCGATCACCCCCGCGCCCTCGTGGCCGAGCACCAGCGGGTGCGTGAGCTTGGCGTCGCCGATCGCGCCCTCGTCCCACCAGTGCAGGTCAGAGCCGCAGATGCCGACCGCGGTGACCTGGACCAGGCTCATCCCGGGCCCCGCGTCCGGCACCGGCTCGTCGGCCACCCGCAGGTCGCCCACCGCGTGGAGTCTCGCTGTGCGCACCGGTTCTTCCTCTCGTCGGGCTTCATGTCATTTTTATCCCGAACGGGTGGCTGTATCGGTTCTGCGCCGGCTCCGCGCTTCCGGTGGTGTGGCGCCCGGGCCGGTTGATCAGGCAGAGTTGATCAGACAGAGTTGATCAGACAGAGAAGCCAGTGATCCCCGGGGGTGGCCGGGGATCACTGGCTTGATGCTGGCTAGCGACCTGCAGGGTCGCTGTTAGGCGGCGGGGCCGCTAGCCAGGGTCACGGTGGTGGTCTGCGACTGGCCGGACTGGTCCACCCAGCCGATCGAGATCGAGTCGCCGGGGTGGTACTTGACCAGCACCTGGGCGATGTCCTGGGCCGTGGAGACCGACTGGCCGCCGACCGAGGTGATCGTGTCGCCTGCGGTCAGGCCGGCGTTGGCGACCGGGGATCCGGACAAGGTGCCGGAGATCGTCACACCGGTCGCGCTGCTGCCCTGACTGCCCTGGCTGCCGCCGAAGCCGCCGAAGCCGCCGAAGCCGCCGGAACCGCTGTTCGAGCCCTGGCTCGCGGGCTGGGTTTCCACGCCGAGGAAGGCGGTGGCGCCGATGTGGACCTTAGCCGAGGTGGTGCCGGCCTCGATCTGCTGAGCGATGGAGGTCGCCTCGTTGATCGGGATCGCGTAGGCCTGCTCCGCGGTCTGGCCGGACTGGGACTGGACCTGGGTCCCCGAGGAGGCCGCGGTGTCCATGCCGATCACCTGGCCGTAGGCGTTAACCAGCGAGCCGCCCGAGTCGCCCGGCTGGATGTCCGCGTTGGTCTCGATCAGCCCGGTCAGCTGCTCGCTGTTCCCGGACCCCTCGTCCGATGCGGTGATCGCCTGGTTCAGGGCGGTGACCGTGCCCGCGGCGACCGACGGAGTGCCGCCCTTGCCGCCGGCGTTGCCGAGCGCGACCACGTTGTCACCGGTCTGTACCGTGGAGGAGTCGCCTAGGCTGGCGACGGTGAGGCCGGACGCATTCTGCAGCTGAATCACCGAGACGTCCTGGGTGGCGTCGTACCCGACGACCTTGGCCGTGTAGGTGCGGCCGTTGCCGACATCGGTGACCTTGATCGACGTGGCGCCATCGATCACGTGGTTGTTCGTCAGCACCTCGCCGTTCGAGGTCAGCACGATGCCGGTGCCGGCCGCGGTGGCCTGCTCATCGCCAAGCGTGGACACCACGTCAACCAGTCCGGGGTCCACCCGGGACGCGATCTGGCTGGCCGAGAGCATGGTCTTGGAGGTGGCGGTGGCCGTGCCCACCGAGGTCGGGTTCAGGCTGCCGATCAGTCCGCCTGCGGCGGCGCCCGCGGCGAGTGCCGCTGCGCCGGTGATCATCAGCCGGCGCTTGTGGTTCGGCCGCCGTGGCGGAGGCGGTGCGGCGGCGAAGCCGTATCCAGCGCCATAACCCGGTCCACCCGGGTAGCCGGCTCCGCCGGCATAGCCCTGTCCGGCTGGATAGCCCGGGCTGCCTGGGTGCTGTTCTGAATTGTTCGGGTCGTAGGTCTGGCTCATGGGTTGTGCCCCCAAATCCGTGCCGCTTGGGTGGCGGCTTCGTCCTTTCGTTACGTTTTGATGATCGGTTCCGGACCTTGAGGGGAGCCAAGGGTAACCACCTGTTAAGCCGTAAGTTTCCTGAACGTCTGCTTAAGGCGTTCAGGTTCACTGGTTCGCGCCCGGCGCTGTCATCTTCCGGCGCGCTCTCACCAGCCAGCCACTCGCGCACCGCCAGCCCCACCAGGGCCGGCACCAGGTCCCTGGACCGCCGGACCAGCCAGGCGGTGCCCTTGGTGGCCATCCAGGCGGCTTCCGCCAGCCTGGTCGGCGGCGGGCTGGACGGCTCCGGGTCGGGGCCGGGGCCGACCGGGTAGCCGGACGCGGCCAGCAGGGCGTGGAAGCGGCAGGCGATGAGGCGGTGGCCGCGCTCGTTCGGGTGCAGCCGGTCCACGCTCCAGTAGCGGCGTTCGTAGGTGGCGGGGTCGCGGGCCGCGTCCAGGTGCACGGTCCCGTGCCGCCCGGCCACCTCGTCCACGGCCGCGTTCACCGCGCGCATCCGGCGGGCCAGCGGCCGGGCCAGCGCTCCCGGCAGCCCGAACATCTGTCCGGGGTCGGGCAGCCGCATGGTGAGCACCTGCGCGCCCGCCGCCCGAAGCGCCGCCACCGTCCGGGCGACCGACGCACCCGTCCGTTCGGGATCAAAATCACCGCGCAGCGTGTCGTTGATGCCGACCACCACGCTGGCCACATCAGGCCGCAGCGTCATCGCGGCCGGCAGCTGAACGCGCTCCACGTCGGCGGCCAGCGCGCCGAGCCTGGCCAGGTTGTGCACCTCTGGCTCGGGCAGCGCGCCGGCCAGCAGCGCAGCCCAGCCGCGGCCGGGTACCGGGTCGCCCATGCCCACCGTGATCGAGTCGCCGAGTGCCACGAACGTCGTCATGCCCTGACTCCCGCCTCGTGCCCGTCCCCGGCCGTGTGCACGGCGAGGAAGCCCCGGACGGCCGTGGCCCAGTCGAATTGCTCGGCGCGGGCCCGGGCCGCGGCCCGGCGCGCCCGCTCCGGACGGGCCAGCACGGCGCGCACGCCGGCCGCGAGGTCCTCGCCCGGCACGCTGGCCCCGGCCTCGCCCGCGACCTCGGGCAGCGCGGACTCCGCGCTCACCACCACCGGGGTCCCGCAGGCCAGCGCCTCGAGCGCGGCGAGCCCGAAGGTTTCCGCGGGCCCGGGCGCGAGGACCACGTCGGCGCTGGCGAGCAGCGCAGCCAGGTCGGCCCGTCCGGGCAGGAAGCCGGTGAAGGTGACCGGCAGTCCGGCCCGCGCGGCCCGGCGCTCCAGGCGCGGCCGCAGCGGGCCGTCGCCGGCCACCACCAGCCGGACAGGCAGGCCGCTCGCACGCAAGGTGGCCAGCGTGGTCAGCGAGCGTCGCGGCCTCTTTTCCGCCGACAGCCGGCCACAGTGCACCAGCAAGATCTGGTCCTCCGCCCGCACCTGGCCGGTCCGCGGGGCAAAGGTGGCCAGGTCCACGCCGAGCGGCACGCGGACCACGTTGCCCGCGCCGATCCGCTCGAACTCGCCCGCCGCCCAGCCGGTGGTGCAGATGACCCGCTGGTACTCCCGGGCGGTGCGCCGGTTGAGCCAGTCGGCCACGGCGCGCCCCACCCCACCCAGCCCTGCCAGCCCCAGCCCCTTTAGCAGGGCCGTGACGCTCTCGTGCGACACCATGACGGCCGGCACGCCGTGCTCGCGCGCCCACGCCCCGGTCCAGCGCAGCGTGGTCCGGTCCGACACCTCCAGCGCGTCCGGCCGCAGCCGGGCCAGCAGCCGGGCCAGCCGCCGCCTGCGCCACAGCACGCGGTAGCCGCCGGCGAACGGCACCCGGGGCGCGCGCAGCGTGATCACCCGGCCCTGTTCTGTCCGCTGGTCGCTGTCCCGCTCACCCGGGATGACCAGCACCGGCTCGTGTCCCGCGGCCTGGTAGCCCGCGCCAAGTTCGGCTAGCGAAGTGCGCAGGCCGCCCGAGCGCGGCGCCACGAAGTTGGCCAGCCGGACGATCCTCATATCCGGACCTTGGCCGGCCTGGCCCCCAGCACCGCGGCGTAGTGCCCGATCAGCTCCTCGGTCAGCGCGGGCCAGCTCCGGCTCAGCACCTTGCGCCGCCCGGCCGCGCCGAACGCCGCGCGCGCCGCCGGGTCGGCGGCTAGCCGGGCCACCGCGGCGGTGAACGCGCCCGGGTCCGACGGCGGCACCAGGTATCCGGTCACCCCGTCCGCCACCAGGTCGAGCGGCCCTCCGGCAGCCGGCGCGACGACCGGCAGCCCGCTCGCGGCGGCCTCCTGCAGTGTCTGCCCGAACGTCTCATACGGCCCGCTGTGCACGAACACGTCCAGGCTGGCGTAGATGGCCGCCAGCTCCTCGCCCCGGCGCTCGCCGAGGAAGATGGCGTCCGGAATGTGCTGGCGCAGCATGGCCTCGGCCGGTCCGGCGCCCACGATGACCAGCCGGACCCCGGCCAGTGCGGTGATCCCGGCCAGCAGCTCGACGCGCTTCTCGGTGGCCAGGCGGCCGACGTACCCCACGAGCAGTTGGCCCTGCGCCGCTTCCCCCAGCAGCGCCGCGCGCAGCTGCTGGCTGCGCTTGGCCGGGTCGAAGCGCCGCGTGTCCACGCCACGCCCCCACAGCCAGACGTTGCCGATGCCCTGGCCGAGCAGGCCGGTCGCGGTGACCGTGGACGGGGCCAGCGTGCGCGCGGCCCCGTTGTGGATGCCGCGCAGCCACCGCCAGGCGAACGTCTCGCCGGCCCGGCCGAGCCGGTAGGCCCGGGCGTAGGACGGCAGGTCGGTCTGGTACACCGCAACCGTGGGCAGGCCGAGCCGCCGGGCCACCGCGGCGCCGTGCGCGCCCAGGAATACCGGGCTGGCCAGGTGCACCACCTCGGCCCGGTGCCGGATGAGCGCGGCCTGGATCCGGCGGCTGGGCAGCCCGAGCCGGAAGCTCGGGTAGCCGGGCAGCGGCACTGCGGGAACGCGCACGACCGGGAACGGAAACGAAGTTGCCTCCTTTTCGCCCGCCCCCCGCTCTCCGGGCGCCTCTCCTGCGCGCACCCTCCTGTCGCCGGGCGCCTCTCCTGCGCGCACCCTCCTGTCGCCGGGTGGCCGGGGTGCGATGACGAGGGGATGGTGGCCGTAGCGGGTGAGGAGTTCGGTGACCCGCAGGACGCAGTGCGCGACGCCGTTGACGTCGGGTGGGAAGGACTCGGTGATAATCGCGACCCTCATGGTCACAAGGTGCGATATCAACCGATCGCGGCATCACAGCCGCCGTGACATCCAGGCGAAACTTCCATGACTTCTTGGCTGAGCTAGCCCGGGGGGACGTCCCTGGAGTAGGCGACAATTACCGCATGGACCCCACCTGGATAGTGCGGCTGGACGCGCCGGGCGACGGGCCGCGGCTCGCGGTCAAGGACTGCATCGATGTCGAGGGCCTGCCGACCACGGTCGGCTGCCAGCTGATCGCGGAACAGGCGAGCCCGGCGGCGAGGGACGCGGCCGTGGTGGCGGCGGCCCGGCGGGCCGGAGCGCGGATCGTCGGCAAGACCAATCTGGCCGAACTGTGCTGGTCAGCCAGCGGGCTGAACCCGTGGTCGGGCACGCCGGTGAACCCGGCGGATCCGCAGCGGATTCCCGGCGGGTCATCAAGCGGCTCGGCGGTCGCCGTCGCAGCGGGGGAGGCGGACGTGGCCCTCGGCACGGACACGGGAGGTTCGGTCCGGATCCCCGCCGCCTGCTGCGCGGTCGTCGGCCTGAAGACCACCTGGGGCCGGGTGCCGGTCGACGGCGTGTACCCGCTGGGCCCGTCCTTGGACACGGTCGGCCCGCTCGGCGCGGACGTGGCCGCGGTGGAACTCGGGATGCGCCTGATCGAGGCTGGCTTCGCGGCCGGGTCCTGTGAGCTCGCGGTGGGCCGGATCCGGCCGGACATCGACATCGACCCGGTGACCGACGCCGCGGTCGACGCCGCCCTGGCCTCGGCCGGCCTGCGCGTCACCGAGGTCGCCGGGTTCGACTTCCGGGCCGCCAACGGCGCGGGGAACGTGCTCATCGACGTGGAGGCCTACCAGGCGAACGCGCACCTGATCCCGCACTTCGACCGGCTCAGCCCGCAGATCCGGCGGAACATGACCGAGGCGGCCGAGGTCACCGCCGATCAGCGGGACGCCGCCAGCCGGACCAGGCTCGAGGTGCGTGACTGGTTCACCGCGATGCTGGACCGCCATCCGTTCCTGGCCATGCCGACGCTGGCGGGCCCGCCGCCGCTGTTCGGCGAGCGGGGCATGTCGCTCACCGTGCTGACCATGCCGGCCAACCTGGCCGGCCTGCCGGCGCTCGCCCTGCCCATTCCCGGGCCCGTCCCCGGCGGGCCGGCCGGAGTGCCCGCGTCCCTTCAGCTCATCGGGCCGCCAGGCGGTGAGGAGCAGCTCATCGCCCTCGGCCGCGTCATCGAGGCCGCGCTATCCTGTCCGCACCCCCCGTCACCAGGGCGGTAGTTCCCTTAAGGTTCATGGCGGCATTGTCCGCCGCGGCACTGACAATCCCCGGAGCAGGTAAGAATGATCCTGAGGGAGAGGAGCCGCCGATGAGCGCGCCAGCGCAGACGCAGGCCTCGCTGCGAGGGTTCCTGCACGGGCTGCCCGGGGTGGACCGGGTGGGGGCGGAGGCCCGCGCGGCCATGCTGGCCAGCAGGTCCATCAAGACCACGGCCAAGCAGTGGGCGCTCGACGCGGCGATCTCGATGATCGACCTGACCACGCTGGAGGGCCAGGACACGCCGGGCAAGGTCCGCGCGCTGTGCGCCAAGGCCAAGCGCCCCGACCCCGCCGACCCGACCGCGCCGATGGTCGCCGCCGTCTGCGTGTACCCGGACCTGGCCCACACCGCGGCGGCCGAGCTGAAGGGCAGCGGCGTGCACGTGGCCAGCGTCGCCACCGCGTTCCCCAGCGGCCGGACGAGCCTGGACGTCAAGCTGGCCGACGTGAAGTACGCGGTCGCGGCCGGCGCCGACGAGGTGGACATGGTGATCGACCGCGGCGCCTTCCTCGCCGGGCGCTACCAGCAGGTCTTCGACGAGATCGTCGCGGTCCGGGAAGCCTGCGGTGGGGCGCACCTCAAGGTGATCCTGGAGACCGGCGAGCTGGTCACGCTGGACAACGTGCGGCGCGCGTCGTGGCTGGCCATGCTAGCGGGCGCCGACTTCATCAAGACCTCGACCGGCAAGGTCGCCCCGGCTGCCACGCTTCCGGTGACCCTGGTCATGCTGGAGGCCGTGCGCGACTTCCGCGAGGCGCACGGGCGGCAGGTCGGCGTCAAGCCGGCCGGCGGCATCCGCACCGCCAAGGACGCCCTGCGCTACCTGGTCCTGGTCAACGAGACGGCAGGGGAGGACTGGCTGGATCCCCGCTGGTTCCGCCTTGGCGCCTCCAGCCTGCTCAACGACCTGCTCATGCAGCGGACCAAGATGGCCACCGGCCGCTACTCCGGTCCCGACTACTTCACCTTGGACTGACAGTGGGAAAGTTCGAGTACGCCCCGGCACCGGAATCGCGGGACATCGTCTCGCTGCGCGAGTCGTACGGGCTCTTCATCGGCGGCGAGTTCACGCCCGGGGTGGACGGCCGCGCGTTCAAGACCATCTCGCCGGCCACCGAAGAGGTCCTGGCCGAGGTGACCGAGGCCGGCCCCGCCGACGTGGACCGCGCGGTGAGCGCCGCTCGGCAGGCGTACGAGCACACCTGGTCGCGACTGCCGGGTGCCGAACGAGCCAAGTACCTGTTCCGAATCGCCCGGATCGTTCAGGAAAGAGCTCGTGAACTCGCCGTGCTCGAGTCGCTCGACAACGGCAAGCCCATCCGGGAATCGCGCGATGTCGACATTCCGCTGGTCGCGGCGCACTTTTTCTACCACGCGGGCTGGGCCGACAAGCTGGAGTACGCCGGATACGGCCCGGTGCCGCGGCCGCTCGGGGTGGCCGGCCAGGTCATCCCGTGGAACTTCCCGCTGCTCATGCTGGCCTGGAAGATCGCCCCGGCGCTGGCCTGCGGCAACACGGTGGTGCTCAAGCCGGCCGAGACAACGCCGCTGACCGCGCTGGCCTTCGCGGAGATCTGCCAGCAGGCCGACCTGCCGCCGGGCGTGGTCAACATCGTCACCGGGGCGGGTGAGACCGGCCGCGCGCTGGTCACCCATCCCGGCATCGACAAGGTGGCGTTTACCGGCTCCACCGAAGTCGGCAAGGAAATCGCCCGGGCGTGTGCCCCTTCGCGCAAGAAGCTGACCCTCGAGCTGGGCGGGAAGGCCGCCAACATCGTGTTCGAGGACGCGCCCGTGGACCAGGCGGTCGAGGGGATCGTGAACGGCATCTTCTTCAACCAGGGGCACGTGTGCTGCGCCGGCTCGCGGCTGCTGGTGCAGGAATCGGTGTACGCCGAGGTGCTGGCGGCGCTGCGCCGGCGGCTCGAGACGCTGCGGCTCGGCGACCCGCTGGACAAGAACACCGATGTGGGCGCCATCAACTCCGCCGCCCAGCTGGCCAAGATCCGCGAGCTGTCCGATGTCGGCGAGGCGGAGGGCGCGCAGCGCTGGTCGCCGCCGTGCGAGCTGCCGGTGAAGGGCTTCTGGTTCCCGCCGACGGTGTTCACCGGGGTGTCGCAGGCGCACCGCATCGCGCGGGAGGAGATCTTCGGGCCGGTGCTTTCCGTGCTGACGTTCCGGACGCCGGCCGAGGCGGTGGAAAAGGCCAACAACACGCCGTACGGGCTGTCGGCCGGGGTCTGGACCGAGAAGGGATCGCTGATCTTGTGGATGGCCTCCCGGCTGCGGGCCGGCGTGGTGTGGGCGAACACGTTCAACAAGTTCGATCCGGCGTCCCCGTTCGGGGGCTACAAGGAGTCCGGCTACGGCCGCGAAGGCGGCCGGCATGGCCTGGAGGCGTACCTCGATGTCTGACCCTGCTACCCGGTCCGACGGGGCTGCCCTGGCCCGCATTGCCGTGCGGAAGACCTACAAGCTGTACATCGGCGGGGTATTTCCCCGCTCGGAGAGCGGAAGGTCCTACGTGGTGACCGACCACAAGGGCGGCTTCCTGGCCAATGCGGCCCTGGCGTCACGCAAGGACGCCCGGGATGCGGTGGCGGCCGCGCGGAAGGCGTTCGCCGCCTGGTCCGCGGCCACCGCCTACAACCGCGGGCAGGTGCTCTACCGGGTCGCCGAACTGCTCGAGGGCCGCCGGGCCCAGTTCGCCGCCGAGGTGCGCGCCGCCGAGGGGCTCGGCGCGCGGCAGGCGGAAGCCGTCGTCGACGAGACCATCGACCGCTGGGTCTGGTACGCCGGGTGGGCGGACAAGCTCGCCCAGGTGCGCGGCGCGGCCAACCCGGTAGCCGGGCCCTACTTCAACTTCTCGCTGCCCGAGCCGACCGGCGTGGTGGCGGTGATCGCGCCGCAGGCCTCGAGCCTGCTGGGTTTCGTCTCGGTGGTCGCGCCCGCCGTGGTCAGCGGCAACACGGTAGTGGCGCTGGCCAGCGAGCGCTTCCCGCTGCCCGCCGTGTCGCTGTCCGAGGTGCTCGCGACCTCCGACGTGCCCGGCGGCGTGATCAACGTGCTGACCGGGCGCACGGCCGAGATCGCGCCATGGCTGGCCTCGCACATGGACGTCAACGCCATCGACCTGTGCGGTGCGTCCGGCTCGTCCGCCGACGACCTGGCCGTTGCCGCAGCGGAGAACCTCAAGCGGGTGGTCCGGGCCGGCGACGAGGACTGGACGCTGACGCCCGGCCTGGAGCGCATGCGCGCCTACCTGGAGACCAAGACCGTCTGGCACCCAGCCGGCACCTAGGCCGCACGTCCGGGACCCACGGAGGAAGAATGCCCGCCACCGTTCACGGCCACCCTGGATGTATCACGATGATCGAGCGCTACGTGCTGGGTCTCGAAGAGATCGACAAGACGCAGGTCGCGCTCGTTGGCGGCAAGGGCGCGCACCTGGGGGAGCTTTCGCGGATCGAAGGCATTCGCGTGCCGGCTGGCTTTTGCGTGACGACGGACGCCTTCCGGCGGATCATGACAACAGTGCCTTGGATCGACGATCAGCTCGATCGGCTGTCGCGCCTGGACCCGGACGACCGGGAGGCGATTCGCACGCTCAGCGCGGAGATCCGCCGGACCCTCGAAGGGACCGCCATCCCTGACGATCTGGCGGCGGCGATCACCCGCTCGGTAGCCCGGCTCGGCGGGCAAGCTGCCTACGCCGTCCGATCCAGCGCGACGGCGGAGGACTTGCCGACGGCCTCCTTCGCGGGCCAGCAGGACACGTACCTGAACGTCGTGGGGCCGGCTGCGATCCTCCAGCACGTCAGCCGGTGCTGGGCCTCGCTGTTCACCGAGCGGGCCGTGACCTACCGCCTGCGGAACGGCTTTGACCACCGTAAGGTCCACATGGCCGTGGTCCTACAGCAGATGGTCTTCCCGCAGGCGGCCGGCATCCTCTTCACGGCCGACCCCGTCACGTCAAACCGGAAGGTCGCTTACGTGGAGGCCAGCTTCGGCCTCGGCGAGGCCCTGGTCGCCGGCCTGGTGAACGCGGACGTCTACAAGGTGCGGGACGGTGAAGTTGTCGCCACTGCACTCGCCACCAAGCAGCTTGCCATCCACGCCTGGCCGGCAGGCGGGACGCAGGAACTGGCGATCGAGCCAGAGCGTCAGGAGCAGCCAGCGCTGACCGATGCGCAGGTCGTGCGGCTCGCGCAGCTGGGCCGGCGGATCGAAGCGCACTTCGGCCACCCCCAGGACATCGAATGGTGCCTGGTCGACGATGGGTTCCAGATCGTCCAGAGCCGGCCGATCACCACGCTGTTCCCCATCCCCGCGGCCAGCGATCAAGACAACCGCGTCTACGTCTCCGTCGGTCATCAGCAGATGATGACCGACCCCATGAAGCCCCTAGGGCTCTCCCTGTGGCAGCTGACGACGCCGCGGCCCATGTACGAGGCCGGCGGGAGACTGTTCGTCGACGTCACCCAGGCGCTGGGTTCGCCAACGAGTCGCGCAGGCCTCCTGAAGGCCCTGGGGAGATCCGATCCGCTGATCGGGGACGCGCTGCAGACCATCCTCGAACGCGGCGACTTCATCCCGACCCTCCCGGACGAGGGCCCGGGCGGGACGCCGGCTGGCGGCGCGCCCGCCCCGATCGAGACCGATCCGGCCATCGCCGCCGAGCTGATCGAGCGCAGCCAGGCCTCCATCGCCACGTTGAAGGGCGACATCCGGACGAAGTCCGGATCGGCGCTGCTCGACTTCATCCTTGCGGACGTCCAGGAGCTGAAGCGGATCCTGTTCGATCCGCAAAGCCTCCAGGTGATCATGGCGGCGATGGAGGCCACCTGGTGGCTCAACGAGCAGGTGCAGGCGTGGCTGGGCGAGAAGAACGTGGTCGACACGCTCACGCAGTCCGTCCCCCGCAACGTCACGTCGGAGATGGGGCTGGCGCTCATGGACGTCGCGGACGTGATCCGCCCGCATCCGGACGTGGTGGCATTCCTGCAGCACGTCGAGGACGAGAGCTTCCTGGACGAGCTGCCCACGCTCGCAGGCGGGCGGGAGGCGCGAGACGCCATCCAGGCCTACCTCGACAAGTACGGCATGCGCTGCGTCGGCGAGATCGACATCACGAAGCCACGTTGGAGCGAACGCCCCACCATGCTCGTGCCCATGATCCTCGGCAACATCAAGAACTTCGAGCCGGGCGCCGGCCAGCGGCGCTTCGAGCAAGGCCGGCAGAAGGCCTGGAAGAAGGAACAGGAACTGCTGACGCGCTTGCGGGCCTTGCCGGACGGGGAGCGGGAGGCCGAAGAGGCCAAGCGGATGATCGACCGGATCCGGACCTTCACCGGGTACCGGGAGTATCCGAAGTACCACATGATCAGCCGCTACTTCGTCTACAAGCAGGCCTTGCTGAATGACGCCGAGCGCCTCGTGCAAGCCCACGTACTTCGTGAGAAGGAAGACATCTTCTACCTCACGTTCCGGGAGCTCCACGACGTCGTGCGCACGAACCAAGTGGATGACCAGCTCATCCGCCAGCGCAAGGACGCGTTCAGGTCGTATCAAGCGCTCACGCCGCCCCGGGTGCTCACCTCGGATGGCGAGGTCGTCGCCGGGACGTACCGACGCGTCGATGTCCCGGCCGGCGCGCTGACTGGCCTACCCGTTTCCGCCGGGACCATCGAGGGGCGGGCTCGCGTCATCCTGGACATGGCCGAGGCCGATCTCGAAGCGGGCGACATCCTGGTCACCGCCTACACGGACCCCAGCTGGACGCCTGCGTTCGTCGTGATCAAGGGCCTGGTGACGGAGGTGGGAGGCCTAATGACCCATGGCGCGGTGATCGCACGGGAGTACGGCCTGCCGGCCGTCGTGGGGGTGGAGCATGCCACCCGGCTGATCCGGGATGGGCAGCGGATCCGCGTGCATGGAACGGACGGGTACATCGAGATCCTGCATTAGGCGACCACTGATCAAACGGTGCAGCGGCAGCTGGTCCTTGGCGGGCCGCCGATTTCACGGTCGCGGATCTGGGCTTGGTGATTGAGCCGTCGGCGCTGGCGGCGGCTCGCCTGTCGCTGGAGGAGTCGGGCTTCTTGCTGCTCGGCGAGGTTCACGGCGTGCGGGAGAGGGCATCTGGTCGCTGCTCAAGCGGTCCATGGCCAACTTCGCCGCCGCCGACCAGGGCGGCCTGGTCCGCATCATCAAGCGCAAGCTAAAGAAGATCCAGTACCGCCCCTACCTGATCAACGGCTGCCTGGCCGCCACCGGCCTGAGAATCGAACCCTGGGTAATCCCATGCACTACCAGTGCCTTCTGCGGTTCTCCCGGTGTTCTCTTATCGCGGTGGCCGCTGCGGGCCTGCTGTTACCGCAGGGGTTCAGCCGCCGCCGCCCACAGCCGGGCTACCGATCCGGCTACGACCAGGGCTGAGCCGGCGGCGATCCTCGGCCTGCGCCGCTGCACGGCCCGGGCCACCCGGAAGACACAGAACACGGCGGTCGGGGCTTCATTGGCGATCGCGAGCACCGTCAGCCGCCGCGGGTTGCGCAGGCCCGACCGCACGCCGAGGACCATCCCCGCGACCTGGAAAGCAAGGCCGTACAGGGGAGCGTGCCGCGATAGCTGGCGGGCCGTGGGTGTTTGCGTCCCGGCGGCAGCCGGGGCCTGAGGCCAAGCTTGCGCACCAGGTCCCTTTGCTGCCGCCGGATACTTTCCACCTCGGCCGGGGCCGGCGCTTCCGTGCCCAGGCCCCACGCCACCAGCCCGAAGCCAGCAGCGCTCGCCCACGCTGCCAGGGCCCGCTGCCAGCGTCCGGCGGCCCAGTGCCCGGCCCCGACAGCAGCCTGCGTAACAACAGGGGCGACAGGGGACACCCATCCGAGCGTCCCCGAGGGCCTGGCCCCGTCCAGAAGGAGCATCAAGGCCACCCGCCGCAACTGGGCCCTGCTGTCATCACGAGCCATCCCGGCATTGTCGCCCAGACGGCGCGGGTGTGCCAAGCTCCCGGGCTGCCGCTACCCAGACGTTGCCGCCCAGCGGGGGGCAGGGCGGCGCCGATCCTCAGGTCCGGCCGCATCCGCGCTAGCGCCCCGCCGCTCATCTGCTCAAGCGAGATCTCCTGGCCGGGCTGCGGGGCCTGTGTCACCTCCTGCTCCCCCGTGCGGAAGGGCCCCACCGGGGACTCAAGCTCGAACCCTCGTGATCCCATCCACTACGAGTTCAACCTGGGTAAGGCCGCGATGGGTTACCTGGCCGCTGTGGACGCGACGGCGATGGCGGCCGAGACCCAGGCTCAGTGCCTGCGGGCCCTGGAGCAGGCCCACTCGATAGGCACCGCAGCGCGAACCGCGATCCTTGGAGCGTTCACCTCCGGGCAGGGATATTCGGCCGATGCGGATTACAGTGCGCGGGCGTGGCTGATCAACCGGACCAGGGTCACCAAAGGCGCCGCGGTCGGCTACACCGCGTGGGTCCGCCGTGCTGCCGCGCATCCCGAGGTCGCGGCGGCGCTGGCGGCCGGGGAGATGTCGGAGTCGTTCGCGCGGACGATCTGTACCTGGACCGACAAGCTCCCGGAGGACTGCCGCCCGGACGCAGACGAGATCCTGCTGACGGCCGCGGGGACGGGGATGGACCTGCGGGACTTGGCCGGGCTGGCCGGGGAAATCTACGCCCGGTCGCTGCTCGGTAAGCCGGATGAGGATCAGGACGAGGCGTTCGAGGACCGGTCGGTGAAGCTGGAGACGACGTTCGGCGGCGCCGGGGTGCTGACCGGGGACCTGACCCCGGAGTGCGCCGCGGTCGTGACCACGGTGCTGGATGCGCTGTCGGCTCCGGCGGGGGCGGAGGACACCCGCAGCCAGGCGCAGCGGTTCCATGATGGGCTGCAGGAGGCGATGCGGCGGCTGGGATTTTGCATCGTGATCTAGGTCACATCGATACGGCTGCAAGGGCGCACCTTCGGGACGCCAGGCCGATCGGCCCTAGCCGTGCTCGCAGAGTGCGCGAGACATGCACGAAGGAGATACGCGGGCCCTACACCATAGCCACGGGCCTGGCCGCCTATGAGAAGCACCTCGGAATTTCCGAAGCACCCGACAGTTCCCCCCTGAGCGGCACCCCATAGCCGCCGTCGCCAGATGCGGGGGCCTGGCGACGGCCCAGACTGGCCCGATTCGCAACCGGCCTACGGAGAAGCATGGTCGCCCTATGCCCGAAGGCGCGCCAAGCGGCCACACCCAGGACAAGGCCAGTCATTTCCTGGCCCAGCACTCTCAGAACTACCTGACTGCTACATCCCTCGGTGGCACGAGGTACGCGACGATGAGCGCGACCAGGGAGAAGAAGAAGCCGAAGATGAAGAACCCGATGAAGCTGTAACCCTTTCGGCCAGCAACACGCGCGGCCCAGAACGGCGAACGTGCAACGGTGGACCACCGAGCGCGACCGCGTCTACAACCAGATCATGGATCGGGGCTGGAACCCCAAGACGCGCGCGTTCACGCAGGATTACAGCAGCGAGGTGCTTGACTCCTCGCTGCTGATGATGCCGCTGCAGGGCTTCGTGGCGCCCCGCGATCCGATGTGGATCTCGACCCTGGAGGCCATGGACCGCGAGCTTGTGTCTGACAGCCTCGTCTACCGCTACAACCCCGCTGCCTCACCTGATGGGCTGGCCGGTGACGAGGGCACCTTCTCCCTGTGTACCTTCTGGTACGTCGAAGCCCTGGCGCGCGCCGGGCGGCTCGACGAGGCGAGGCTGACGTTCGAGAAGATGCACACCTATGCCAACCATCTCGGCCTGTACTCTGAGGAGATCGGCAGCACCGGCGAGCAGCTCGGCAACTTCCCGCAGGCGTTCAGCCACCTGGCGCTCATCAGCGCTGCGATCAACCTGGACTACCAGCTCGACCACGGCGCCGGGATGGCCGGGCCTGTCCTATCACGGGCGCGCTGAAGGGCGGATGCCGCCGTGACCATACAGGGCCAGGGCACCTGCGGCCGCAGCGCCATCACGAGCGCGGCAGCGGGCCAGCGGACGGGGGCGGCGCGATGACCGGGTGGCCGGACCAGCCGGTGATCTACGAGATCAACACCGCAGTGTGGCTGGACGGGCTGTCCCGGGCGGCCGGGCGGCCGGTCACCTTGGCCGGCGTGGCCGCCGAGGACTGGGATGCGGCCGTCCCGGCTGGGGTGGACGCGGTCTGGCTGATGGGGGTGTGGGGCCGAAGCCCGGCCGGGCTGGCGCTGGCGAGCGCGAATGCCATGCTGCAGGCCTCGTTCGCCGAGGCGCTGCCGGACCTGCAGCGCACCGATGTCATCGGGTCGCCGTATTGCGTGCGCCGCTATGCCGCCGATGCGGGCTTCGGCGGCCCGGATGCGCTGGCCGTGGCGCGAGCCGCCCTGGCTGCGCGCGGTGCGCGGCTGATCCTGGACTACGTGCCTAACCACGTCGCGCCGGATCACCCGTGGGTGGCCAGCCGCCCGGAGCTGTTCGTCCGCGGCGATGCCGACGACATCAAGTCCGACCCCGAGGGCTGGATGGCCGCGGGCGGGCAGGTGCTGGCCCATGGCCGCGATCCGTACTTTCCGCCCTGGCCCGATGTGGTTCAGCTGGACGCGTTCTCCCCGGCCATGCGCGCCGCGACGGCGGACACGCTCGCGGATATCGCCGGGCAGTGCGACGGGATCCGCTGTGACATGGCGATGCTGATGATCAACCGCATCTTCGATAGGACCTGGGGCGGCCGGGCCGGGCCCGAGCCGGCCCAGGAGTTCTGGCCGGCTGTGCTCGGCGAGCTGCGTGCCCGGCACCCGGAGACGGTGATGATCGCTGAAGCCTACTGGGACAAGGAGTGGGAGCTGCAGCAGCAGGGCTTCAACTTCTGCTACGACAAGCGGCTCTATGACCGGATCTTGGGCCAGGACGCCTCCGCCGTCCGCGAGCACTTGCGCGCGGACCTGAGCTACCAGTCCCGGCTGGTCCGCTTCCTGGAGAACCATGACGAGCCCCGCATCGCCAGCTGCCTTCCGGCCGACGCCGAACGGGCCGCGGCCGTGGTCATCGCCACGCTGCCCGGCGCGACCTTGTGGCACGAAGGACAGTTCGAGGGCCGGCGCGTGCGTCCGCCGGTGTTCCTGTCCCGCCGCCCGGATGAGACGCCGGACGCCGAACTCGCCGACTGGTACCGCCGCCTGCTGGCCGCGGTCGACGGTCACCAGGTCCGGGCAGGTGCCTGGCGGCTGCTCGAGGCCAGCGGCTGGCCCGACAACCAGTCCTGCCGCAACCTGGCCGCGTGGTCCTGGGCCGGGGACCGCGGCGGTGGCCGGCATCTGGTCGTGGTCAACCTGTCCGGGCAGCCGGCCCAGGCGCGCATCCCGCTGGACTGGCCGGATCTGCCCGGCCGTAGCTGGCGGCTCACCGACATCCTCAGGCAAAGTATGTTCGAGCGGGACGGCGCCGAACTGGCCGACCCTGGTTTGTTCGTTGACCTGGGGCCGTGGCAGTTCCACCTACTCGCCGTACAATGATCGATCACGGTCGGCGGGGTGTCTGTGTTCAGATGGTTGCCCGGGCTGCAGGCGGTTAGGTCCTACCGGCGCGAGTGGCTGGCCAAGGACGTCGTGGCCGGCGTAGTGCTCAGCACGCTGCTGGTCCCGCAGGGCATGGCCTATGCCGAACTGGCGGGCCTGCCGCCGATCACGGGCCTGTATACCTCGATCTTGTGCCTGCTCGGCTATGCGGTGTTCGGCCCGTCGCGGATTCTGGTGCTTGGCCCGGATTCCTCGCTCGGGCCGATGATCGCCGCGACGATCCTGCCGCTGGCCGGCGCCGACGGCGACCCCGAGCGGGCGATCGCGCTGGCGTCGATGCTCGCCATCATGGTCGCGGCGATCATGATCCTGGGCGCCGTGGCGAAACTCGGCTTCATCGCCGACCTGATCTCCAAGCCGACGATGATCGGCTATATGAACGGCCTGGCGCTGACCATTCTGATCGGGCAGCTGCCGAAGCTGTTCGGGTTCAAGGTCAGTGCCGATAACCTCATCGGTGAGGTCACCGGGTTCGTCAAGGGACTGGCCCACGATGAGGCGGTGGCCGCCGCGGCCGTGGTGGGGATCACCGGGATCGTGCTGATCCTAGTGTTGCAGCGCTGGCTGCCGAAGATCCCGGCGGTGCTGATCATGGTGGTGCTCGCGATCGCGGCGACGACGGTGTTCAGCCTGGCCGATCATGGTGTCAGCCTGGTCGGGGTGCTTCCCAAGGGGTTCCCGCCGCTCACCATCCCGCACGTCCGCCTGGACGACCTCGGGCCCCTGTTCGCCGGGGCGCTGGGGATCGCGCTGGTGTCCCTGGCCGACACGATCTCCACCGCGTCGGCGTTCGCCGCCCGCACCGGGCAGGAGATCCGCGGCAACCAGGAGATGATCGGGATCGGCGCGGCGAACCTGGCGGCAGGCTTGTTCCAGGGGTTCCCGGTCAGCACCAGCGGGTCGCGGACGGCTGTGGCCGAACGGTCAGGGGCGAAGACCCAGCTCACCGGGGTCACCGGCGCGACCCTGATCATCCTCATGATCGTCTTCCTGCCCGGGCTGTTCAGGAACCTGCCCCAGCCCGCGCTGGCCGCCGTGGTGATCACCGCATCGCTGTCCCTGGCCGACATTCCCGGCACGGTGCGGCTCTGGAAACAGCGCAAGGCGGAGTGCCTGCTGTCGATCACGGCGTTCCTGGGCGTCGCCCTGCTCGGGGTGCTGCCGGGGATCGCGATCGCGGTCGGCCTGTCGATCCTCAACGTCTTCCGCCGGGCCTGGTGGCCTTACGACACGGAACTCGGGCGCGTGCCAGGCCTGGAAGGCTACCACGACGTGCATTCCTACCCGGAGGCTGAGCACCTGCCCGGCCTGGTGATCTACCGGTTCGATGCCCCGCTGTTCTTCGCCAACGCCAAGACATTCCGCGATGAGGTCCGGCGGCTGGCCCACTCTGAGCCCAAGCCCACCTGGATCGTGATCGCCGCGGAGCCGGTGACCGACGTGGATACGACCGCTTCCGACCTGCTAGAAGACCTGGACGAGGCGCTGAACGCCCAGGGCACCAGCCTGGTCTTCGCCGAACTCAAGGACCCGGTACGACGCAAGATAGAACGCTACGGACTTACCCGCACGATCGATCCACACCATTTCTTCCCGACCATAGAATCCGCCGTCGCCGCCTACCGCCAGCGGACGGGCGCCGAATGGAGCGCCGCCGGCCAGGCCACCGGTGACCCGACGAGACCAGGCCAAGCCGACGCCGGAACCGGCCCGCCACGCGACACTCCCGCATCACCTCGCTAGCTAGCGGCAAAACGGGCGATCACCCCGGACGAGTGATCCTGGCGGGCGGCCGTGTTCATAGGATCACCTGGATGTCTCTACCGGTGCAGCTGTCGCGAAGGAGGCAGGTGTAAAGAGCTTTGGTCAACCTGAGCCGGGGTGAACGGCGGTCCGGCGGCGCCGGCGATCACGAGGCCCGCGGGCTGGCCCGCGGGGTGGTCGGGTCGGCGCGGGTGATCGCGTTCGGTGCGAGCAACGTGGCCCCGGCCGGTGCGGTGGTAGGCGGGCTGGTCATCGTCGTGTCGTACGCCGGGTTCGCGTCTCCGCTGGTGGTCATCATCGCGTTCGCCGCGTCTTTGTGCTGCGCGAGCAGCATCGCGGAGTTCGCTCGCCGGCTGCCGTCGGCTGGCTCCTTGTACACGTACAACAGCCGCGGGCTGGGCCGGGCCGGGGGGTTCCTGACCGGCTGGATGATGATCTTCGCGTACGCGTTGTACGTGCCCGCCGGCATGTCGCTGACCAGCGTGTACGCGTCGCGGCTGGTCGCCGACGCACTGCACGTGACCATCGGGGGCTGGGTACTGTTCCTGGTGATCCTGGGCGCGGTGGTCCTGGTCGCGTACCTAGGCATCAGAACCTCGTCTTCGGTCGATCTGATCCTGGTGGCCGGGGAAGTGGCCGTCATCGCGGCACTGGCTATCACGATCCTGGTCAAGATCGACCCAGACCAGTACACGGCTGCCGTTCTCTCCCCGGCATCGTCGCCGCACGGCCAGCTCACCGACATCACCGATGCCATGATCTACGGCATCACGGCGTTCGCCGGCTACGAAGCGGCCGCCGCGCTCGGTGAGGAGGCGCGGAACACGCGCCGCTCCGTCCCCGCCAGCACCATCGGCGTCGTCATCGTGGCGGGCGTTTTCTATCTGCTCGTCGTGGTCGCGGAGATGTTCGGCGTCGGGCACGACCACATCGCCGGCTTCACCCTGCAGGCCAACCCGCTGGGTTACCTGACCAGCCGGTACTGGTCGCCGTCGGCGCTGTGGGCCATTGACCTCGTGGTCGTGCTCACCGGCCTCGGCTTTGTCATCGCCTCGGTCAACGTGGCCATCAGGATCTTGTTCGCGATGGGACGCGAGCGGGTTCTTCCCGGGTCACTCGCCCGGCTGTCCAGCCGCCATACCCCCGCTGTCGCGATCGGGTGCGTGGCCGTGCTCACGCTCCTGATCGGGCTGCCATTGACCTACGCCTACGGCGGCGCGCGCACGTTCGGGTACCTCGCCGGGGCCGCCGGGCTGTCTATTGTGCTCATCTACCTGGCCGTGAACATCGCGACCATCCGCGCGTTCCGCACCGAGTTCCGCGCGGAGTTCCGGCTCTGGCGGCACCTGCTCGTCCCCGCGACGGCCGCCGTACTGTTCCTGTTTCCCTTGTGGGGGATCCTGCATCCACGCGCCCGCACACTGGCGGACTGGCTGCCCTTTGCCGCGCTCGGCTGGCTCTGCCTAGGGGTCATCGCCGTCGGCGTCCTCCGGGCCCGACGGCCGGCCAGCTTCGAGACGCTGGGCAGAGTATTCACGCCAGGCAGCAGATAACCGGCAGGCGGCGGTCCGGATAGCCGGCACCGGGGCACGGACCAGGCTCGTTCGGTAAAAATGGTCCGCCCGGCTACGACCCTGGGGCTCCCATAGCCCAGCCCGGTAGGAGCGGGGGAAGCGGCGGCCGGCCATGATGAGAACGTGGTAACCGCACCCAAGGCGCCGCCCGCTCTCGGTGCGGCGCGATGACTGTGCTGGTCGGCCGCCGCGAGTCGTTTAACGCCGCGCACCAGCTGTGCGACCCGGGGCTATCCGACGACGAGAACCGGCGCCTGTTCGGGAAGTGCGCGAACCTGCACGGGCACAACTACGTCCTGGAGGTCGTCGTGGCCGGCGACGTCGACCAGGCCAGCGGGTATGTCCTGGACCTGAAGCTGCTTTCTGACGTGATGAGCAGGCAGGTCATCCGGGACGTGGATCACCGCAACCTGAACACCGATGTGCCGTGGCTCAAGGGGCGCATCCCCACGGCCGAAAACCTGGCCCTGAGCTTCTGGGAGCGGCTCCAGGACGA
>Ga0208827_1000384_pt1 | contig 22129 bp, 14 predicted proteins | sample Sb_taG_5_FD_187709 | JGI IMG/M metagenome (GOLD analysis project Ga0208827, IMG submission 187709) | Peat soil microbial communities from Weissenstadt, Germany - Sb_50d_8_FC metaG (SPAdes) (version 2) | ecosystem: Environmental > Terrestrial > Soil > Wetlands > Peat | place: Germany... | reverse complement strand
GCGGTATGGGCGCGGTGTACAAGGCCGCCGATCGCGAACTTGACCGCTTCGTCGCGTTGAAGGTTATCCGGCCGGAACTGGCTTCGAACCCCTCGATCCTGGCCCGTTTCAAGCAAGAGTTGCTGCTTGCTCACCAGGTCACCCACCGCAACGTGATCCGCATTTACGATCTCGGTGAAGCCGAGGGCGTGAAGTTCATCACCATGGAGTTTATCGAGGGCCAAGATCTGCGGGCCCTCATCCGCGAGAAGAAGAGATTTACTCCAGAGGAAGCGGTGGATGTCATTCAGCAGGTGTGCCAGGCTCTGAATGCGGCCCACGGCGTTGGGGTAATTCACCGCGACCTCAAACCGCAAAACATCATGCAGGACGGCTCGGGCCGCATCCTGGTGATGGATTTCGGCTTGGCCCGCACCGTGGAAGGCGACGGCATGACCCAGACGGGTGCGATCGTCGGTACCATGGAGTACATGTCGCCGGAGCAGGCCCTGGCCAAGGATCTCGATCAACGTTCCGACATTTTCGCTCTCGGACTGATCTTGTACGAAATGCTGACCGGCAAACAGCCCTTCGTAGCCGAGAGCGCTCTAGCCAGCCTCATCAAACGGACTCAGGAGCGTGCGACTCCAGTGTCGGATGTTGACCCTCAGATTCCCGGGGCGTTGAGCGGGATCGTGAGCAAGTGTCTGGAACGCGATTTGGATCAGAGATACCAGGATGTCTCGGCCATCCTTGGGGACCTGAACACGTGGCAAGACAAGCGAGCCGCCGGCACGATCAAGGTAGACGCCAGCGTCAAACCATGGGGACAGACTCTTCCGTGGCCACGCATTACTGGGATTGTGACCGCCCTGGTGCTGGCGACCACCGGTTTCCTGCTGCGAGGGAAATTGTTTGGCCCGAGCACGCCGACGGCGACCGCGCCGTCGGTCTCGCTGGCCATTCTGCCTTTCCGCAATGCATCCGCTGACCAGGGTCTCAACTGGCTCGGATCGAGCGTGGCGGAAACGCTGAGCACAGACGTCGGGCAGTCGTCTCACCTCCGTATTGTCTCTCCCGAACGCGTAAGCCAAATTCTGCGCGATTTGCGGATCTCGCCCGATACGTCGCTTGATTCTGCCACGGTACAGCGGCTCGCTGCATTCAGCAACGCCGACAACATCGTGTGGGGGCGATACACTCGCTTTGGAGATCAAATTCGCATTGACGCGACGATACAGGACATGAAGCACGGCCACACCATCCCACTGTCGGAGTCCGCGACCGAAAACAACATTCTGAAAGCGATCGACCTCCTTGCCAGCGACATCCGGTCGAACCTGGCCCTCTCAAGCAGCACGGTTAAGGAACTACAGGGGCAGTCTTTCAAACCCTCGACCAACTCTCTTCCCGCCATGCGCGATTACGACGACGGGCTGCAGCTCGCGCGTCTGGGAAATTTCCTCGATGCAGCCAGGCGATTCGAAGCCGCCACCAAAGAGGACCCCCAATTCGCGCTGGCTTACTCGGAACTCGCGAAAACCTACGCCAACCTCGGCCGGGACGACGATGCGGAGCACGCTTCTCGGAAGGCAGTTGAGTTGAGCGACCAGCTCCCCCCACCGGAAAAGTATCTGATTCAGGCAAGCCACGATCAGATCCAGAGGGATTACCCCAAAGCCATTGAAGCCTACGACACTCTCGCGAAAGCCGCACCCGACAATGCTGACGTACTCTTTGAACTCGGTGGGCTCTATGAGAAATCGAGCGCGTACAACAAGGCCCGAGAGGAGTACACGAAAGTACTGACGCTCGATCCGAAGCGTGTGGACGCTCTACTCGCGATGGGACGGGTCGAGGTTTATAGCAAAGACCCACAGAAAGCGCTCGAATACTTGACTCGCGCCCAGGCCCTGGCAGTCGAGTTCGGTAACGACGAAGAAAGGTCCGACATTCTTCAGGGGATGGGCCAGGCCTATGCCGATCTAAACAAACACGAAGAAGCTCTTCGCAATCTTCGGGAGTCACTCGAAATCAGACGCAAGCTGGGACTAAAGAAGGGCATCGCTACGAGCCTTGACGCGATGGCATCGTTGGAAGATCTTGTCGGCAAGCCGGATCAAGCGCTCAAGGACTACAAAGAGGCGCTTGCTGTTTGGCAGGAGTTGGGCGACAAAGTGGGAACTGGCGATGTCCTGAACGACCTTGCTCAGTTTTATGTCGATCACGGCCAATATGATGAGGGGTTAAAGTTGTTTAAGGAATCGCTCCAAGCCGAAGTCGACGTTGGGAACCAGACTAACCAGGGATTAGTTTTGAATAACATCGGCAACGCATACTTATCCAAGGCCGATTACCAGAACGCGCGCAGCTATTTCGAGCAAGCCCTGCAACTTCGCGAAAAACTCAAGGTCCCAGGTAACATTGCCGACACTCTTCACAATCTGGCTGAAACTTCGCGCCAGATGGGTCAGTATGACCTCGCGGTCGAGCAATATTTGCGAGCGCTGGATTTGCGACGCAGCACCGGAGATAAGCGTGGCGCGGCCATCGAGTCCTCCAGCATGGGCACTTTGTTCAGTTATCAAGGCCGCTATGGCGCCGCTTTGAGCGCCGAAGAAGACGCTCTCAAGACATTCCGGGAACTGCAGGAGCGAGGCTTCTGGCTGGCTGAAATTCTCGGCTACTACGGCAACGCCCTGGCGCAGGTCGGACGAACCGACGACGCGCAGAAGAGTCTCGACGAAGCAATGAACGTGGCCCGCGAGTTGAAGAATCACGCCACAACTGCCGAAATTCAGGGCTACCAAGGCGACAGCGCCTTCTATCGTGGAGACTACCAGGCCGCCGCCACCCTTTACGATGCAGCGCTGAAGACGGCATCCCAAGCCAGCAACTTGCAACTGATTCTGGTCTCGAGGTTCAATGTCGCAAAAGTCACGGTCAGGTTGGGTCGCTTTCAATCGGCCGCAAGTTTGCTCAGCAAACTGTCAGAAGACGCGGACAGCATGGGAGTGAAGTACGTATCGGTGGAATGTTCGATTTACCATGCGGAAGCTCTCATGAACCTGAAGAGCTACGAGCCAGCAAGAAAAGAGCTGGAGAGCGCCCTCAGCAAGAGCGAGAAGCTAGGCCTGAGGGCTTTGCTGGCCCAAAGCCATCACCTGCTGGCGCGTGATCTTGAACTCGCTGGCACAGCGGCCGATGCCCCGGAACATTACAAGCAAGCCCGCAAAATTCTGGATGAAATTCAAAAAGATGCGAAGACCGACAGCATCGTGAAGCGAAGCGATCTCAGCCCTATCTACGCTCACTCCGTCAGCTAGTTCTCACTAAGGCTTCCTTTCCAGCCGCCACAAGCACACCGCACATCAACCGGAGCCCGTGGGCCGTCTCTCTGAGAATTCAGCGCAGTGCACCTCCGCCTCCATCCCTAGCAGGATCATGTGGTGCCCGACAGCGTGATGGTCTGCGGACTGTTCTCTGCATTGTCCGTAATTTTCAAGGTGCCGGTAAAAGTCCCCGTCGCCTTTGGCGTGAACGTGATATTGATTACGCAGCTCTGTACCCCGCCCTCGGCCGCGGTGTAGACGGTGGCGTTAGTGCAAGTCGTGCTAGTCAGCACGAAATCGCCGCTGCTACTGCTGATCGCCGGAGTTCCGACGATAGTCAGCGGTGTGTTCCCCTTGTTCGTCACCGTGATCGACTGCGCGTTGCTCTTACCTTTTGGTGTTGTCGGGAAGGTGAGCTTGCCTGAGCTTAAGTAGTTTGAGCTGAAGCTTGCCTTTGGGTTGATCACCAGTACCGTCAGCGGCACCACGAGCGGGCTCCCCCCGCTGGGAGTAATGGTGAGATTGGCTGTCGCGGGAGTGGGGCTGAAGATGGGCGCAGAGACAAAAACGGCGTCCACTCCAATTACGCAGCTCTTCCCGGCAGGTAATGTGCCCGGCATCTTCGAAAACCACGGAGAACAGAAGCTGAGGTCGCCATAGTCGCTGGGGGCGCTACCGCCCGTGATTGAGACGCTCGAAATCACAGCCGATGTAGACCCGGTGTTGGTCACAGTGACGAACTGGGGGATACCAGCTTGTCCCAGATACAATTGGCCGAAGTTCAGGCTCGTTGGCGTGACCTTCAGCGCGGCCGCCTTGATCGTGTAGGTTGCGCTCGCCACGGAGCTTTGCGTGAAGCCGGTGCCACCGGCAACCGCGTAAAGTGTCTCGCTGCTCGAAACCGCAACCGCGCTGCCGGTGTATTGTGTTCCGCCGGTGCAGCCGGACCCGACCGTCATCGCGGTGCCGCTCGTGTTGTAGCAGATAACCGTGCCCGCGGTCGTGCTCATGGTGATGCTCTGGGTTCCCGCATACGTTCCCGTCCCCTCCGAGAAGCTGGGCGCGGCGGCTTGGATGTTGACCACGAGCGTGAAGCTCTGCGGGACCGAGCCCGCAATATTAGTGGCCGTGAGGCCGATGGGGTAGCTGCCCCCTGCAGTGGGCGCGCCGCTGATCAATCCGCTCGAGCAGTCGATCGTCACCCCGGGCGCCACCGCAATCGGACCCGTCAACGCCGTACACGGCGTACCATTCGTGAGACTCAGAACTGGGGCGGGGTACCCGGTCACCGTGACCGCGAAAAATCCGTACGTGCCCAACAGGAACGGAGCGCTGGTGTTGCTGGTGAAGGTCGGGGCGCTGTTCGAGGGCGGGGTTTGATGATTGCCCGTCCCCGTGCTGGTCGGCAGGAAGGCAATCACCACATCGTTGGGTTGAGAGGTCTTTCCCCCGATTCCGCTGTCCACCGGTTCGGCCGCGTTGTAGAACGTCGTGATGTCATTATCGAACTGGCAGTAATACGGACCCGGGTACAGCGTGGGATTGTCCGTCTGCATGGCTGTGCTGCAACTGGTGCCGTAGGGCAATGGCGGAACCTCATCGGCCCCCGGATCGTCCAGCATACGCGGGGTGCTGCCCAGCCAATTCCCCGTCGGGGTATAGGTGTCGTTGTTAAAGGTATTTTTCCAGAAAATCCCTCCGCTATAGTCCCCCGCGGGCAGCTCCGACCCGTCGGGTTGGGATAACCGGTAGGAGACGCAATTGCCGTTCGCATAGGGGTAGCACAGCGGCACAATGGCGTTGCCGTTCCCGTCCAGCCCATAATTGTAGAAATTCACCAAGCGGCAATCGAAGTCCGTGCTTTTTCCGCCCAGCGAAATTTGGCTCGCCCGGCAAAGTCCGTCCGCCAGAAATTCCGTCTCCGTGACCACGACATTCATCCCGGTGGTCACTTGCGGAATCATCACCTCCAGCGCGTGCCCATTCGGGTCTGTGCAAGGTTTTTCCGGAGTGGGGTTGGGATTGTTCGGGCAGGCAAACGTGGCCTGCCCTGACACATTCGTCCCCGGAGTGGCGAAGCTCGCCAGGGTGACTTGAATGGGAGGCGCAATAAAGTTCGCGGTTGCGTTCAGCGCGGACGGCACGCTCGCGGTCAGGCTGCAAGTTGCTCCTGTTCCCGACGCCGCGCAAACACCGCCCCAGCCGCCGAACGCCGTCCCCGTCGGCGAACCCGCTATGCTCTCGGTCAAGACGACCGGTGTCCCGGTCAAATAGGTGCCGGAACAGGTGGAAGATGGAGTGCGGATGCCGTTCGCTTCGCTGCAATTAATCTGGGTTGTGTTGTCGGTCACAGTGCCGGTGCCGTTTCCCAGTTCCGTCAAGGTCAGCGTGAAGTAGAAGTTGATCGTGTAGACTGCGCTCGCCACGGAACTTTGCGTGTAGCCGGGGCCGCCGGCGACCGCGTACAGCGTCTCGCTGCTCGAAACCGCAACCGCGGTGCCGGTGTATTGCGTTCCGCCGGTGCAGCCGGACCCGACCGTCATCGCAGCGCCGCTCGTGTTGTAGCAGATCACCGTGCCCTCTGTCGTGCTCATGGTGATGCTCTGGGTTCCCGTATACGTTCCTGTCCCCTCCGAGAAGGTGGGCGCGGTGGCTTGGGTGTTGATCGTGTAGGTCGCGCTCGCCACGGAACTTTGCGTGTAGCCGGGGCCGCCGGCGACCGCGTACAGCGTCTCGCTGCTCGAAACCGCAACCACGGTGCCGGTGTATTGCGTTCCGCCGGTGCAGCCGGACCCGACCGTCATCGCAGTGCCGCTCGTGTTGTAGCAGATCACCGTGCCCGCTGTCGTGCTCATGGTGATGCTCTGGGTTCCCGTATACGTTCCCGTCCCCTCCGAGAAGGTGGGCGCCGCGGCTTGGGGGACCGTTATCACGAGTTGCGCAGTTTGCGTGCCTACCCCGTCATTGATCAACAGGGTCGCTGTCTGCGCACCGGCGGCCGTCGGTGTTGCCGTCACCGTGATCGTGCAGTCCGCGCCCGGCAGGAGGCTGCTTCCGCAGTTCGACTCCGTGCTGAAGTCTCCTGGATCGGTTCCTCCCAGAGTGATGCTGCTAATCGCCAGTAGCGTGCTCTGGTTGTTAGTGAGAATAACGGTTTCGGCTTTGCTCGCGCCCACCGTCATCGTCCCATAGTTGACAATCAGCGGTGATACGCTGACTGGCAGTGTGTTGTTGATCAGCATGGTCACGAAAGGCGCCGGCCAAGGGGCCCCCCAGTGTTGCAGCACGGCGGCATCGGTCGCGCCATCGTTGTTGAAGTCTCCGGCCACGACTTGGGTCGAGTCCGATCCCACCAGGAACGGTCCGGCGGAGTCCTCGACAAAGGTGCCGTCGCCGTTGCCGAGCAGCACAACCATGCCCAAGTTCCCGGCTTCTAGGCCGTTGGTGTTGGGGTACGGGTACCCGGCGCGGGTGACACCCAAGGGGATGAGCAGATCGAGATTGCCATCTCCATTCACATCGGCAGCGGCGAGAGCGCTCGGGTTAGTGCCCGTTATTTGAGCACTCCAAATGTAATCCGCGGAAAAGGTGAAAGTGCCATCTCCGTTGCCCAGAAGAACAGCGACGCCTCCGCCGTCGATGCTGCCCGCAGTAACGGCGAGGTCGAGCTTGCCATCTTTGTTGAAGTCTCCGACGGCGAGTCCCGCGGGACCCGAAGGAACATTCGGCACGGAGGCAGGCGCCTGAAAAGTGCCGTCGCCGTTGCCGAGCAGTATTTTCACCGTGTTGTTGATATAGTCGGGCAACGCCAGGTCCAGCTTGCCATCCCCGTTGAAGTCTCCGGTGAGGATGTATTCGGCGGTTCCTGTCACCCCCGCAATCACGGTGGCGGCGCCGAAGATGCCACCGCCTTGGTTCAGCAGCACGCTGAGGCTGCCATCGTTGTTGCTGACGACGATGTCGAGGCTGGGATTGGCCGTCAGGGCCGCCAGCGCGACCACCGCCCCGGCGGCGTTGTTGGTGGTATTGTTTCCAATCGAATAATAGACCGGGGCCTGGAACGTTCCATCACCGTTGCCCAGCAGGACGGCCACGGAGTTATCGGCGACGCCGCAACCGCTGTTGCCGCCGGCAATGGCAACCAGGTCGGGTTTACCGTCGCCGTTCACGTCGCCCACGGCCACCCACCAGGGCGTTAAGCATACCGGGATCGTGCTGGGCGCGCCCAATACTCCGTGCGGGCTGCCCAACATGACGTGCAAAGCATGGCTGTAGGGGTCGGCTTCGACGATATCCAGATTCCCGTCATTTCTAAGATCGGCGGCGGCGATTATATTGACGCCTGCCCCCACCCCTAAGGCGTAATTCCTGCCCGCGCGAAAAGTTCCATCGCCGTTGCCCAAGGCCACCGTCATGAAGGGGCCATAGTCGTTGCCCACGGCGAAATCCAGGTTGCCGTCGCCGTTGAAGTCGGCCACAACCAAGCCCTGGTCGCCCTCATCCGTGGCATAGGCCACGCCGGGCTCGAATGTGCCGTCGCCATTGCCGAGAAGAACCCATGTGGTGGATTCGGCATAATCCGCCACAATCAAGTCCTGCTTGCCGTTGAGGTCGGCGATGGCGATAGTTTGGGCGTTAGGTACGGGATAGCCGACGGCCGGCTTAAAAGTGCCATCTCCGTTTCCCAGGAACACGTTTACGTTGTTCCACGTCCATGCGGCCGTGACCACATCCAGGTTGCCGTCGCCGTTCAGATCCGCGATGGCAACACCGTTTGCCTCCACCCCCACGCCCGAGTTGTTGAGAACGTCCGAGTAGAATACCGGGGCCTGGAATGTGCCGTTCCCATTGCCCAGCAGGACGCTGATTCCCCCTCCCCCCGCGTTCCCAGCGTCGGCGGTGACCAGATCGAGGTAGCCGTCTTTGTTGACATCCGCAATGGCTACCCATTGAGGAAAGGTGTTGAAGGGGTAGGAGCCGGTGGTGGAATACGCCACTTGCGGCTGAAACGTCCCGTCGCCATTGCCTAGCAGGACGGAAACGGTGTTGTCGTTGCTGTTGGTGACGACCAGGTCGAGGTTGCCGCCGCCATGAAGCTTGCCGACCGCGATGTTGGAAGTCCCAGAACCCTGGTTACCGACAGGGTAGGAACCTACCTGGGTCAGGTTGCCGGTCCCGTCGCCCAAGAAAATGGCGACCGACCCTGGATTGCCGGAGGCGAGCACCGCGGCGTCCAGATTACCGTCCCCGTTGAAGTCTCCCACCGCGACTGCCTGGGCGTGCGACAAAGCATAAACGTGGTTCCGGGATTGGAAGGTTCCATCGCCATTGCCAAGGTTAACGGTAACCTCCGCTGACCAGCAGGCCGCGATGATGTCCAGCTTCCCGTCGTTATTGAAGTCGCCCACCGCAAGGTCGTAAGGCTCCGTGCCATAATACGCATTTGGGTCCCCGTACCCGCCGCCAACTTGGAACATCTTCGCAGTCACAAATGACGCCGGCGGCGGGCTCTGCGCGAGCATCTGCGAGCTGATCAGCGCGCACGCCAGCGCCGCCGCGGCAAATCCGAGTACTCGGAATATCCGTTTCCTGTTCGTCCCCTTTGCTGCCGAAAACTTTTTGTTTTTCCCTTGCAGCTTTCTGTGAATGCGGGTAACGCTGCCGAAAGGCTTTGCGGCTGGCATGGCAATTCTCCTCATAATCGTTCCGAACCGTACTAAGTGGCAGCCGACTTGCGAAACGGCTGGGTAGCTAACAGCGACATGCGACGGCTATGCAACTCCTTGAGCGCTTGCGCAACCTTGTTCAGGGCTCCGGGAATCGGAACGTCCTCTAGGAGGTCGAGTAGAAAACAAAGTTCGGAATGCCTGTCGGGGTCAGATTCAGTCAGTTCTACATCTCCCTGTTTTTCCTGCCGTTCCCTGATGGCCTCCTGCAATGCGCTTAAGGCGACAGACGGTCCCCCGTTCGCGGTTACCTGAACTCGCGCGCAGGCGTACCCGTCGTGAAAGCCGTACAACCAACAATCCACTTGCTCTCCTCCAGCAACAACCAGGGACACTCCCAACGGTTTGACGCCGATCTGCTCTGGCAACTCGGAGAGCAGCAAATCCTGTAGCAGTTTCTTCGGAATTGCCACTTCCGGCGGATCTTTCCGAACCAAGAAAGATTGGCCGGCTGCTACGATCTCCGTCTGCCCATCGGGCCGCTGCTGGATCACGAGTTGCATAATTTCTCGCCATTAGCGGACAGAAGGGGGCGGAAGTCAACAAAGATACGGTAAAGTTACGGTAACCTAGCTTGTGTTTTCAGCAGCTTGGCAGGGTGGGGCTGGACCGCTGGTTGATGTCGAAGTGGGGCCAGCCTAACTCTTAGGAGGGCAGTGGGCTGGCCACTAACAAAGAGAATGTCCGCGTGTTTCCCGCGGGGGAAAACCTACACACAGAAGTCACTTCAGCCTCGCATACTCTGCCTTGGCTGCTTTCAGGACGGGGATGTCGGGGTCGGCATCTTTCCAGAGCGTGAGAAAATCTTTGTAGGCGGCGAGCGCGCGCACGCGGGCGGCGTCGGCCTCCGCACCCTGCGAAGCTTTGAACTGCACGGTGTTCGCACGAGCCACTCCCAGATGTGCCAACGCTCCCGTCCAGCAGTTCCAAACGATGCCGCTGTGGTCGATGATTTTCTGAAACTCAGCAGCTGCAGCTTTGCTTTGCCCTGCCGCCAAGTACGCCTCACCCCGCACATACACGGGATAAAGGCAGGAAATATTATGGATGAACTGAATTTGCCCCCATTCGAATGGCAAAGCAACCTGCAGGGCAGCAATGGCGGTGGCGGGGTCTTTTCTATTCAGTGCCAATTGTGCCCGCGTGGCAGGCAGCCAAAGCGACTGAATCTGAGTATGCAGTGGAAAGCGTTTCCCTAACTCTTGTGCCAAGGATTCGGCTCTTACCTTATCGCCCGCCATGGCTAACGCAATCGCGGCTTCGCTCTCGACGCCAGGACTCGTGGGAGCCAGTTTCAAGGCCTTTGCCGCCGACTGGCGCGCTGCCACAGGATTGCCGTAGGCGGCTTCTTGCAGAGCAGCGTTCGCCAGATAGATTGCTCCATTTTCTTTGCTGTCCGCATGGACTGCGGAATCGACAGCCTGCTGGGTAAGTTCCCGTGCCTTGCTCAGGTGGCCAGCGTAAGCCTCGGTGTCAGAAGCGAGCGCGAGCCCCCAGTCTTCGTAATCAGCCTTGCCGACAAGCCACCGTTGCTGTTCCGTCATGCCATTTGAATCCCCTGCGAAAAAGGCGAGAGCATAGAGAATCGTGTGGAACACCGAATGATCCATTTTTCGCGCCTGCGCGTCGTGGATGATCTGGCGCGCTTCGTCAAAATGCTGCAGGGCGATGGCATCGTTGGCGAGATTGCCGTACGAGCCTGCACGAACCGGTGTAAGGCGGATATTTTGGCGAGTGACGTCCGCGGCTTTCTCATACTGTCCCTGTAAGGCATACACCAGGCCCAGATTGTTGTACGCGGCGCTCCGGAGCGGGTAGCTCGTAATTTGTTCCTCGTAGGTGCGGCCGGCTTTATCCAATTCCCCAGTTACATCCAGATAGTAATCGGCGGCGATCTTTAGCTTTTCCCACTCGCTGGTGTGTTCCCGCAACTGGAATATTTTGTGAGGTACTCACTGGCCCGCCCCATTTCACCGAGATTGCTGTAGTCAGTGCCCACAGCCTCGTAGGCAACGGCAAAGCTCGGATCCAACTCGATGGCCCGCTGATCGTAAGGCAGACCTGCGTGACCTTTTTCGTTATCGGCCTTTCTGCGAAGGCTGTAGGCTTTCAGCGCTTCGAGCGAAGGCGTGGTGGCGTCTTCCAAAGGAACGTCAAACTTCTGCACCGTAGCCAGCGATTCGCCCAATTTTCCGCGCAGCCTGGATGCCGCTTTGCCCAGCGCATCCAGCACTTTTTCCTTGGAAGGGGTCGTGACCTGCTCCTGCGCCAGCGTGTCTCCGCTCTGGCAGTTCACCGCCTTTAAACCCAACACGTAGTCGCTGCCCAGACTGGCGATGGCTCCGGCAATATAGGCCTTGCTGCCCGCCCGTTGGCAAAGCTCGCGGGTTACGTCGGCGGTGAGTTTCGTGGCGGCGGGACGCGTCATCTGTTGCAAGCTCTTTGAGACTTCGCGGTCGGAGAGCACATTGAGGAAGGGCGACTGCTGTAACGAAACGACGAGCGCTGTCTTCAAGGTGTCGTCAAACACCGGATCGCCAGTGCTGTTGGCGAAATCGGCGAGAACGATGGTGTCCTTGTCGGTCAGGCGCTCGGTTTGACGGGAGCGATAGTAAAATCCTCCCGCCATCAATGCGGCACTCACCAAGGCCGCCACGGCAAGGGTCCGCCCCCAACCACGAGGAATAACCCGGGGGCGATCGGAGCTTCGCTGATCGACTGGTCCGGCCACATCCCTGCACAGGGCTGCCTCCGGCGGGGTACCTGCGACAAAAAAGGTAGCGTACCCGCCTTTGGGGACCTCGATGCGAACCAGGGAATCGCGACCGGCATTTTCGTAGTGCTCCCGCAACTTGGCGCGGAGACGGCGGGCAGCCATTCTGACCACCGGGTCAAGCCGCGGGTCGAATGAAGCATCCCGGCCAAATACATCCACCGCCAGCCGGTATTCCTTGAGCTGGTCACCTTCTCCGGCAAGCGTGTGCTCCACGATGTACCGCAAGAAGCGCTTCAATAGATCGGAGTCTCGGAGGGACCGGCTCGCCAGCAACCGCTCGAGTTCGCTCCGCACTGCCGCTTCAGGCACGGCGTGATTCCCCTTTTGACGGTGAACCGAGGCAAGCGAGTTTTCGGCGGACGGTAACTCCATCCCGATGCTCCTGCATCCCCTTGGAGGAGGGCCCCTGCCGGTGCAGAGAGCCAATATTACCCCAAATTCACCTCTAGATACTTGTGGAAACTGCCGGTTGAACGCAAAGTGCGCCAGTTCTTATTTCGCACCTAGGGTGGCACTACCTACATAACTGGCCAGTATGCGACTTCCGGCCCGTTTCGCTGGATTGGTATCTACGGGTAGCCGGTTGCTCCAGGTTCGCTGTGACTCACCTACTTGTCTCGTCACCCTTGCTGCAGACGCCACACCGCTTCCGTAGCAAGCGACAGCGGTTGGCTTATAGCGGTTTCGCAGTCGAGACTGCGGCTTCGCATCAGGGTGGAAGTCGGCCTTCGCTTGCCGAACTCGATCCTGTAATCACTTTTTCAAATCGGGGGACTTGGAACAGGTTTTTGGCACCAGTGACTGTGCCCAAGGCAATGTCAGCTGCTTTTATAGAACTCACTGACTGTCGTGAGCGGTCATGCATCTCGTCCCAGCATGACGCACACAAATACATGCGGCGTTCGCCTTTGTACAGCACGGCGAAGTCGGGGTAAACGTTTTCTGGTGGAACTATGTAATCCACGGCAGGTCGGCCGCAACGGCCAACGCCGTGCGGCGTCTTGATCGGCATTTGGCAAGTTTGCCTTGTAGTCATCTTGGCTTTGTGGGTCATGTGCGCTCTTCGGAACAAACGCCTTCTACGTCGCACGGGGTGGATTGAGGCAAACCCCGGCACATCCGCTTGATTTTTGGAACAGAATGGAACAAAAGTAGGGTTGAGCGGGCGGGTAAGTGATTAAGAACATGGTGGCCAGGGACGGAGTTGAACCGCCGCCGCCAGCCTTTTCAGTGCTACGTTATGCTGTAGTTTAAACAACTTACGTGACTCTAGGTGGCCGCCTAAGTCCCTGAGAAGTCGTGAGAGACATACGATTCGTGGGTTGGAATCGTGGGTTCAAAACGAACTAAGAACAATTCGCATCAACGGTAGGTGGCAGAACGCCAAGCAATTGAAAAGATGGCGGAGAGGGAGGGATTCGATTACTGCCCTCACTTGCAAGTCACGATAAAACCTACAGATGCAGATAATAGCCTGTGTTTATACAGGTTACAAGCACATCCGATCTTAGGCTGAAGTTTCTGTAGTTTCTCCAATTCGCTGCAGTTCCGAGAAAAACGGTATCAGTGGTATCAGTACCCCGCCCTGGGTTGTCGAGAGAGCGGGATTCGAATCCGCCTGAAAGCGTCAAACAAAGTGCTTAGCAGCGCACGGACAGCAATCTTCGTACATGTAAGTATATGAAACGCCAGCCAACTGATTTGCTAGTGATTTGAGCGGTGGCTGGAGGATTTAACCTCGCAGCAATGCGTCTGGACCACCTTTCGCGCTGCGGATATTGCAACATTGGGCACTAAGTTTTGCGATCCGAGGGTTCGTAGGCTGCGTGCTATTCAATTTTTCTACAAGTTCTTGATTCATTCGAAGCTGGCGCTGCATGTCCGCAAGGTTGTCTTTCATCGAAGCCAACGTCCGATCAAACTCCAGCGTGCGAACACCTGAAGCGGGAGGGAGCTCACTTTTTGCAAAGTAGGCTGACACTCCGGTAGCAATTGACGCAAAGAGAGCAACGGGTACTGCCGAGAGTTGAACCCACATCTGCGCGGCAGATTTCCGCTTCTGCGCTGCCGATTTGTCTTCCACTCCCGTTTTGTCTTGTTCCACCTCCCGGAACTAAAGTGCGACTGTCGGCCTACGCAGTGGCGATGGACACTCTACGCTGGTTCAGTCTAGCGGTCATTTTGCGCGATCAATCGCGGCGACATTGACATCCACGAACACCACACCAATAATAAGCCAAGAGAACTACGGCACAGAAAGCGTGCGCCTTCCAAGATGCTGTCGTAGCCCTTTTCGAGCGTCATGTAGTCGTAGCGACTACTATGAGTTGTGGTCTGTATCGTTGCGCTCGGAACACGCACCGAATGCTCTATTTTCCGCATCCCAAAAATAGCAAAAGGAAACCCAATGATGCACACCGAAGACATCATCGTAATTAGTAATCCCATGCACATAAATCCGGAGTTCACCGCTAGCTATGTCGTCGGCTAATGGTTGCGTAAGGGGTGCCGCTTCGCCTGTACCGCTCTTGCTTCGCGTTAGAATGAGTCTCACATACTTTGTAGTGCCATCCGCCGTCACAGGACCGTTTGGGTAGGGACTTGCCGTTGCAGTTGCGGTTGTGTTGCAGTAGGTTCCGGAAGAGACAGTTTGCCAACCATCAAAAACTGCGGTCTGATACGCTGATGGGCCAAGTGCCAGCAATCGCTGTGTTGCCTCAAGTGCGATCTTGGCATTGGCGTCGCCTTGGTCAGCAGCTTTGCGAAACCATATCTCTGCCTGATGCGTATCTCTGGGCACGCCATAGCCCTTGGAATAGAACCACCCCATTGACTCCATGGCGAGCGAATCCCCTTTTTCCGCCGATTTCCGAAGCCATTTTGCAGCCTGGGTGTAGTCCTGAGTTACGCCATCTCCATCCATATACGCGAATCCGATGAGTATCATGGATTCGCAGTAACCGGCAGACTTGTCGCTGGCCGCATCGCAGGATTCGGCTGCCTTCAGAAGCCACTTTGCGGATTCAGCACGGTCCTGGAATACGCCGTCGCCGTGGGCGTAGAGCTCGCCGAGGTCGAATTGTGCCACCGCATCACCTTGCTCTGCGGCTTTGCGATACCACGCCGCTGCTTGAGCGTAGTCCTTGGGAACGCCCTGGCCGTGGTGGTAGAGCAAGCCGAGGTTGACTTGTGCATTGGCCAATCCCTGCTCTGCCGCCTTGCGGTACCATACCGCCGCTTGCGCGTAGTCCTGCGGCACGCCGTGGCCATCATCGTAAAGCAAGCCGAGGTTGAACTGCGCATCGGCATAGCTCTGTTCTGCCGCCTTACGAAACCATGCCAATGCCTGCTCGTAGTCAGCCGATACCCCTCGACCATCGCGGTAAAAAATTCCTAGATTGTATTGTGCATGGGCATTGCCCTGCTCTGCCGCCTTGCGATACCACGCTGCTGCTTGCGCGTAGTCCTGGGACACACCGTGGCCCTGATCGTAAAGCAAGGCTAGCTTGAGTTGGGCCTTGGCATTGCCCTGCTCCGCGGCCTTGCGATACCACGCTGCTGCTTGCGCGTAGTCCTGGGGCACGCCGTGGCCCTGATCGTAAAGCAAGGCGAGATTGAGTTGGGCCTTGGCATTGCCCTGCTCCGCGGCCTTGCGATAGCACGTTGCTGCTTGATCGTAATCCTGTGCCACCCCTTGGCCATTGTCGTAAAGCGCGCCGAGGTTGACTTGCGCATTGGCCAAACCCTGTTCTGCCGCGTTGCGGTACCATACCGCCGCTTGCGCGTAGTCCTGCGGCACACCTTGGCCGCGCTCGTAATCCAATCCAAGGTTGTATTGCGCGTCGGCATAGCCTTGCTCTGCCGCCTTACGATACCAAACAGCGGCTTGCACGTAGTCCTGCGGAACGCCCTGCCCGTTGTCGTAGAGCAAGCCAAGGTTGTTTTGCGCCACAGCATTGCCGGCCTTTGCCCTGGCCAGCAGCTTCGGATCAACGTCTCTGGGTAGAGCCTGAGACTGAGCTTGGAGCTGGGGTGGGAGCAGAGCAGGCACGATGGCTGCGACCAGGGCAGTCGCAAGGACAATCGTGCAGGCGAATTGCTTCCAGTGTTTGTGCATGGGGATTCTCAGAATCACCAAAACGATAGCACATGGCCATGCCGAACGTGGCCAGGTCCTGCCACGCCTTCGCCTCGTGGGGCACCCACGTTCTCATATGGGAAATGAAGGACAGAGCGTGGAGGAGAGAGGGCCACCGCCGCACGTTCGTTATATAGCTTGTCACCAATTGCGATAGGGGATATCGGAGCTAATGGACTTCATTGCTGCAAATAGCTTTTGACTTTCCAGCAAGATCTTTACGGACCTAAGCGATTGTTCCGGATTTGGATTTGGACCGACCACCACCCTATCGAGTGGAAACTCTCCTTTGTCATTCTTCAAAGGGACGGGCAGATACGGTATCAGCATCGATCTACCCGCCCGAAATTCAAGTTCAATTTCCTCTTGAGGTGGGTCGGCAGGCACAGGACTCATCCGATTCGGAGGAAAACCGATGATCCGCCACTCCTCTTCTTCTTTGAACTTCTCATGCTTGAAGGTCAACGCTAATAGATCAAGTATCACGGATAGGCCCATCCCAGCCTCAACGGGCCCTAATTCCGTTTTCTCTGCTAGGGCACCCTCAAGTTGCGACGTAATGATTGCCTCGGCAAAGTCACGCTGCTTCTTGGGATCATAAATACAACGTTTCAGTCTGAAGCCGCCGGGGAGAGCCAGTTGGTCACACCAGATGCCAAGGGCAAATCCCGATGTTGGACCACCATACGCACGCCATTGCGACAAGGAATCTCCATCCTCCGAAAATGAGGCAACGTACCAACTCGCATTTTCATTGCCCCTATTAACAGCGGAGCGCATTTCTTCGAGTACTAAACGGATCTCAGATCCCGCAGATTCGGAATTCAGACGCTTTTCAATCTCGGCGCAAAACAGGGCCTTGGCATGTAGGAATTCTTGGGTATCGTTCAGGTACTGGTGGTGAGTGGCCCGTATTCCCCTTTTCCTGACGATCCCCAGAAGGCCTTCTTGGGTTGTGTAGTGGTAGAGAGGACGGGTAGGTGTATCAGAACCAAAGATGTTTTCGCTGAAGTCCTTGAGCATTGGGTTGGGTACTGTTGTTGACATGCTTAGTCGAATATAGATCAAATAAGGAATTTGGAGGAGACGCTGCAATTCGTATGTCTACCGGTGGCAAACCGCCAAACCGGCGCTATACTTTCCCGTTAAAGTGGCCCACCGGCCCAATTCTTGTGCCGGAACGATTCTCTTGCGGCGTTCGAAAATCCACAGCGTTGAAATGCGAATGGCTTTCTGTTCTCAATCGCGACATTAAGCAATGGCCCCAAAGATGGAAACCTCGGATCGATTTCCTGGCAGTTGTAGCAACGCCGACAATTGCAACTGGCGGCCCTCGATCCGGGAGGCTCACATGTATTGTCCTTGCCGTGGCAGGGCTATTTTGGTGGTTCTCCGTCTCCCGCGTCATTGTAAAGAGCACAGAACTGAAGAGGGGTGTCTTTATTGAAATCCTGCGGAGAGAAGTTTGGTTCCATGCAGAAGCGAGTCCAATGGACCGTTTTAAATTGGTCAAGGTAAGCTATGCACCCTATGAACCAAAAGTGTTTCAGGTTCGGCTCGCCAGCACCTTGCCAAGGATCGCGAGGCGATCCCATTGTCTCTGGATGGGTTTGATTGGTGAACAGGGTATAGCCCATTGGTCCGGGATTGCGGATGCGTGGGACAGTTGGAACAGTCCCAGTAGCGAACTCTATAGGACCGTTACATGCGGTCTTAGCGACATTTTCATAGAGATTGGGAATGCTCCAAAACCGGCCATACGCAAAGACCTTGAATGCGGGCCCGTGTCCAAAATTCTTAACGCTGTAATGAGATTCAACTTTCAATTGGGGCATGATTTCGAGCAGGTCAATCGTGACGGGCCCATCCAAACCTACCCAAGCCCGTTCAGAGTTTATGGCGGCTTCCCGCTGTATCCGAGTTTGTTCCCGCATCTCCCGCCACTGGTGATGAGTGATGCAGGCGTACACGATGGTGGTAATGGTGTAAGCAATTAAGAAAACAAGGCCACCGATTTCCGCCCAAAATTTAGTTTTGTCGCGCCAATCCTTCTCAGTCTTGCAGGTTATTTGATAGCTGTGTGGAGTTGGTGGAATATCAGGTTCAGAAACCCTACCGGATGGAGGGAGTTGGGCTGCGGTTTGGCCGTTCTGGGTGGTTTCTGCGTGAGCATTTTGTTCGGGGTGATCTTCGTGAGTAGGATGATTTTCTGATGTCATAGGGTTACACTCGCATCATGAAGGAACCAGAATACGTCGCAGTCAGTCCCTGGCTCGCTGGTCATTCCTTCTTTATTCGCTAACCCATTGTAAAATCCAACCGAGAGCCGCAGATGGGGTCATTTTTCAGTTTATTTCATTGTGAAAGCTTCGAGGGCAATCGATACTACGAAGATCAATTCCAATTGTTTGTCGTTTCCAGAGACAAGGAAGACAATCTCCAGCTCATTCAGCAGCCGGAACTGGAAAGACGAGTCGCTCGCGCTAGGATTGAGCCATCAGATCACGCCGCCGTGATGGTTATAGCAAGATTGCTGGGAACATCTCTCGAACGCGAAGCTTATGATCTCTTCGTCGGAACCATCGGACTGGCCGTTGCAACAGCTATGTTTTTTGACGGCGGGGTAGAGACACCCGATGGGTCTACTGACTTTGAAAAAGAAAAGGACTTTCACTACCGGAAGTACTGTCTCTTCAAGTTTGCCAGCTTCTTGGATCTTCTTTGCCCCGGCCACGTGCATTGGCGAGGTCAGGCGGAACTGGGCTCTGTGCCGCTAGTTTGCGGGGGGCTTGATCGTTTCCAGGCCGCCGACCTTCAAGGTCGCGCCTCAATGCTGTACCGTTGGATTCAGAACCCTGGGTTTTCAGCCTTCTCGGAAAAGAGGGCGAAGCAATCAGAGTGGAGATTGAAACGACTGGCCTTTTTGCGCACCTTGGATGGTCTGCCAACGGCAGAGGTTGCGCAACGACTCGACAACGCAGGCTTCAAACCAAAGAAGTATCCCTCGTACAGGGTGCGGTTTCTGGCGAAGCCGAAATCGTTCGAATCGTGGCTAAGTAGAGAACGCGCAGAGAGTGACAGAGTTTGGAAAATGCAAATGAGAAAATCACATCCAAATCGAAGTTAAGTTAAGCTAAGGGCGCATCATTTCTTCGCGTTTTGTCGCAAGTCCTCTGTTTATCGTCGTTTGCTGGCTTTCCGCCCTGCAATAACGTACTCCCCCACTCGCCAGCAATCCTCTCCCACGATCTAATCACGTAGCAGTCGATTACAAGCTAGGAGAGAAACAACCGTGCCAAAGCACAAATTCACATTGTCAGAACAGCTCAGGGCGACCGAGCGTGCCCTGAATAGTCCCAACACTCCCAAACAATTCCTAGACAGTCTGCGCCTGCGTGCAAGCAAACTCCGGAAGCAGGTCGCAAAGGAAAAGTCGCCACATCGCGGTCTCATGGGGCTTCTGAGGATCACCAGGAGGCGGAAGTGACAGGAGTCGTCTCCGTCCGTATGCCGTCTACGCTTGAGCGAGCTGTCCGTGTTAACGCGGAAAGCTCAAGAATGATTGTCTCGGTGATCGTTCGTTTGATCTTGGAGCACGCACTGTGCGGTCGATACAACTTTTCTGGTTTGCCAGATGCCCAGGAATTCTTGGACGCAAAGCTCGACATCCGTCTATCCAACGAGCTCATTGCAAAGGTTCGTGCCGAATCTGACCGGTTAAGAGTTTCTGTTTCCGTCTACATCCGAAAGATTTTGTACGCCTACTACAACAAGCGGCTCGTTTTCGTCGAGAAGGACGGGCGTTACACGCTAGAGGAAAACTATGACCAAAAGAAGAGTGCTTGAACTATTCGCTGCGAATGCCCGATTTGTTACACCGGATGAAATTCGGATGTGTCTACAAAACAATCTGCAGCGCAGCACTGTCTACAGCTATTTATCTCGGCTTCGTGGACAAGGCCTTCTTGAGCGTGCAGAGAGCTGGAAGCACGTTGCTTATCGCATAACGTCGAGGGGAATTGAGCGTCTCAAATTCCTCCGGTCGAAACAAGCGTAACGGGAGAATCTTGGCTATGGTCTACAGCCAAATTAGCGTGCCGTCCTCGGTGAGAGAAACGTGCCCAGGACGAAGAGCGACGCGTGTCTGAAGGTAACGTTTGGAGACACGAACAGGGGTTTTGCACGGGCGGCGAGTGCGGCCTGTACTAGCAAATCCGGGCTACCGGTTGACGACTCCGGTCCGGTGCCGGAACAGACCAACACCCGTAAGAGCTGGCCGAAAACCAGCCGCCGCCCACCAGTTTGCTAGCGATTGTTTTTCCCTTCCGGCCAAAAGTCGTCCGGAGGTCCAGGAACCCGGAGGGTTCCTGGGGGGGCACCGAAGGTGACCCCTGGGTTTGGTTTTAGGGGGTTCCCATACTTGATACCCCCAAGTGTGCCCAGTTTCGGAAATGAGATGCCAGAGATTGAACAAAATCACGTAGCAGGTTGCGCCTGTTGGAAGTGCTATGCAGACGAGCTTGGGAAATGGATCGATGCCCTCGCCGCTCAAACTTTGCCGGGGCGGTGGCAAGTTTTCGCAACCATTACCTACGCGACAAAATCGTATCCGTGGCGTCGCGGATTCCCAGTGCTTGCCGGAAGGCCGAAGGCTGACTTTGCTCATCATCTCTTTGACAGGTTCATCGAGCATCTTGAGGTTCAACTGCTTTCGCGCGTGGATTATGTTGTCGCGGACCAATTCGGCTCGATTAACGGGCGCTTTCATCAGCACGCTATTCTTTCCGCCCCTGGGCTGGACATCTATTCGCGAACCGAGCTTTGGAATTGGCTCAAAGAGCGGGCGGGCTATAACCGGATTCTGCCTTTCGAGCAAGGCGCTGCTTATTACATCTCTCGCTATATCGGGCGGGATGCGAATCGTTGCGAATGGTTCCCGCCAATTGGCGATGAGCGAGTAGCGGTCCCGAGTGCAGGGATTGGGAAGGTGGTAATTGTGCGGTCCGCCCTTCTGCCCAGGTCTTGTTTCCGGCAGTTGTACAAGGGTCGAAAACGTTAAGTCATGGAGAAATAAAAACGTATGAACACCGAAACGCAAACGCAATCGAACAATTCAACGCACGATGCAAAGCCCCTCAAAATGTTCTTTGACGGGGCAGGGTGTAGGCCAAACGGCGAGGGCTCGGGCTTCGCATGGATCTGCCCGGAAACAGGACAACGCCATATCGAGCGTGTAAGGGGGCTAACCAACAACCAAGCTGAATACAGGGCATTCCTTGCTGCACTCCGACATGTTCCCGATGGCAGTTCTGTCGAGATGTTCTCGGACTCGCAATTGATCTGCTCTCAGTTCGATGGGCAGTATCGAGTCAAGGACTATGCCCTTCAAGAACTGCTCTCGGAAGTGCTGGCGCTCATTCTAAACAAGCGGCTGAAGGTGACGTTGCAATGGGTTCCGCGCAATCGGAACCTGGCGGGAAAGTTGCTCTGATTTTATTGGTGGCTCGTGTCGCTCGCAGACCAAATCGAGAAGATCGGTCGCGCCCTCACCGCTGAGGACCTGGCAAAACTCCTCTCTGTATCGAAGGTGACCATCTTCAAGCAGGCAGCAGCGGGGAGGATTCCCTCATTCCGCATTGGGACCTGTGTACGATTTGATCCCCGAGCAGTGGCGAACTGGCTTCGGAATATGTAGAGCGTGGCTGCTTTGAATTCGGGTTGTGAGTGTAATCGCGATTTTTGTGCGCCGGGATAAACCGGTATGAAGTAGAGGATGCAAGAGCCTCACGAGAAAGGAGTAGCGATCCGCTCGGCCTCGAGTCTTGCGCTGCTACCGCGAGGGACGCAGTGAAGCGTAGATAGAGGATAGGTGGGGTGGGCTATTGAGCTGCGAAAAGATACAATCCGGACGCCGACGCAGTATAAATGTGCGGAAGGCAACATGAGCAGGGGCGATAACGCGAGTCCTTATTCAGTCCGGCGTAGTCGAAGACCCCAGACACGCCTAGAAAACTTCATACACGAGAACCGGGAGACCTCGGAGATGCCTGCGGTGAAAGTCAGCCGCAGGACGGCGGGAGAAGGCTCAGGCCACACGGCCCGCGTGTACGTCACCGAGGAGTCACACAGCGGCATAGTACCGATGAATCATTCGAACAAAGACGGAACATTGTTGGCG
>Ga0208827_1000383_pt1 | contig 22147 bp, 16 predicted proteins | sample Sb_taG_5_FD_187709 | JGI IMG/M metagenome (GOLD analysis project Ga0208827, IMG submission 187709) | Peat soil microbial communities from Weissenstadt, Germany - Sb_50d_8_FC metaG (SPAdes) (version 2) | ecosystem: Environmental > Terrestrial > Soil > Wetlands > Peat | place: Germany... | reverse complement strand
GGGACCGCGCCCGCTCCTACCCGGAGCGGCGCTGAACGCTATCGATCTCTTGGTCCGCCTTGCGCTTCTGGTCCGGTGAAGAAAAACCGGAGTAGCGATGAACAAGGAATTGTTTGTATCGGCCACACCCCACGAAACCAAAGTGGGGATCACAGAAGACGATCAATTAGCAGAAATTTACCTCGAACGAGAAAACGAATACACCTTAGCGGGCTCGATTTATAAGGGCCGGGTAACACGCGTGCTGCCAGGCATGCAGTCGGCCTTTGTGGACATTGGGTTGGAACGCGACGCATTTCTATACGTCTCCGATTTCATGGATCTGGAGCAGCAGGACGAGGATCTGGATGAACCGATCCCGGCAAATCGTCCAGTGACGGAGGCGCGTCCGCGCCCCGGCGTGGAAGCGGGTAGTCCAGGGATGGAAGGACAGCTCGGCGAAGCCGGAGGCGTAGAGGGTGAGGAAGAAGAACCGGAATCGGATTCTTCGGAAGCACCTGGCAATGCCGCGGGCGCTGCGCGCGACTTTCGCGGACGTCGACGCCGTCGCGGACGTCGGGGCGAAACGGGCGGTCGCGGGCCGAGTCCGGAGCGGGGTGAGCGTCCGGAGCGCGGTGAAATTCGAAGCGAACCACGCAACGAAGCACGCAGTGAAACCGGCAGCGAAGCACGGAGTGAACCTCGTAACGAATCACGTAATGAACCGTCGCGCAATGAACCTCGGAACGACCGCTTTAACCGCGGCGACCGGGCAGGACGCAGCGGATCGGAATCGCGATTCCAGCGGCCGGCAGCGACGACCGCTCGATCCGGTCGCGACTACGATTACGGCCCGCCTCCGGGATATCAACCGATCGTGCTTCCCGGCGAATCGATCTCGAAGTACCAGCGACAGGGTCAGAGTCAGAGTCAAGGTCAAAGTCAAGGACCGGCTTTGCCGGCGGAGAGCGCAGCCACGGCGGAGCGGCCAGTGTCGGCCGCAATCGTTGCGAACTTCCCCGAGGATGAGCCTATCTTCGCGGCGGAGATTACCGAGCCGCTTCACGAACAGCATGAGCATGTGCTGGGCGCGGAAGATTATGAAGAAGTGCACGGGACTCTTTCAAGCGCAGCGCCGGAAATAGCGGAAGCAGGGAACGAGGTGCGAGCAATAGCGGAGACTTACTCAGCGCCAGAGGCTGTGCACGAGATGGCGCAGGAAGCGGACTTCGTGGCAGCTCCGCAGGTTGCGCACCATGTTACGGACGATGTTACGCGCGATGTTTCCCGCGACGTGGCGCACGGCGCCGTGGAGGAACAGGAGATCGAGGAAGAAGAAGCCGAACTCACATCTTACGGGGAAGAACCCGGAGACGACGAAGGCTTTGAGGAACTGGAAGAAGAGACGTGTGCGGCCGGTGGAGAGTTGTCGGAACCAGGAGTGGGAGTGGTCGCTCCTGGGTTGGCAGGCGGCGAGCTGGCAGCGAGCAGCGATGCGGTTCCCGAAGCTGTCTTGGAAGCCGAAGAGCGAGAAGCGGAGGAGTTGGAACTCGAAGAAGCGCAAGCGGAAGCTGAGGCACTGCTCGAAGCCGAGGCGATTGGCGACGGTACCGTGGATGCGAGCGCGGAGGTTCGCAGTCCCGCACCTGAGGCGAGGCTGTTGCAGCGGACGCAGCGTCGCGGGCCGGAGCGAGGGTTTAATCGTGGGCGCGGACGGCGCGGTGGACGGCGCTTCCGCAGCCGCGAGAACACGGTGGTGCCGCAGATCAGCGAACTGCTCAAAGAAGGGCAGGAGGTGCTGATCCAGATTGCGAAGGAGCCGATCGGCAAGAAAGGCGCGCGCATCACCAGTCACATCGCCCTGCCGGGACGCTTCCTGGTCTTCATGCCGACGGTGAACCACACCGGCGTGTCGCGCAAGATTTCGTCGGAAGAGGAGCGGCAGCGGCTGAAGCGGATCATCCAGAGCGAGCGTGAAAACGGCGGCGGCGGTTTCATTGTGCGGACGGCGGCGGCGGGCGCTTCGGACGAGGAACTGCGAGCGGATATCCGCTTTCTGAAAAATCTTTGGAGCGAGATCAAGTCGCGCTCCGACAGCAGCAAGTCTCCGGCGCTGATCTATCACGACCTGAATGTGGTAGAGCGGGTGCTGCGCGATCAGGTGAGCTCGGAGTTTTCGGCGATCTGGGTCGACACGGAGCAGGAATACGAGCGCATTCTGCGGTTTGCGAATCGCTTCCAACCGGGTCTGGTCAAGCGCGTCAAGCTCTACACGAAAGAGACGCCGCTCTACGACCAGTTCGGGCTGAACGAGGAAATCTCCAAGGCACTGAAGTCGAAAGTCTGGTTGAAGAGCGGTGGATACATCGTGATCAATCAGACCGAGGCGCTGGTCGCGATCGACGTGAACACCGGCAAGTACGTCGGCAAAACCGCCCGCCTTGAAGACACGATCGTGAAGACGAACGTGGATGCGATCAAGGAAATCGTGCGCCAGGTGCGGCTGCGCGATCTGGGCGGCATCATCATCATCGACTTCATCGACATGGACGAGAGGCGCAACCGGCAGAAAGTGATGCAGGCGCTGGAAGAGGCATTGCGCGCCGATCGGGCGCCGTCGAAGGTGCTGCAGTTCAATGATTTCGGTTTGGTGGCGATCACCCGCAAACGGGTGAAGCAGTCACTGGAACGGACGATTGGGTCGCCCTGTCCATATTGCCAGTCCACCGGCTTCGTGAAATCGGTGAACACCATTTGCAACGAGGTGTATGTCGAAATGCGTAAGATCTCGAACCATTTGGAGCACAGCGACGTGATGTTGCGAGTGAACCCGGAGGTTGCGAAAGCCCTGAAGGCAAACAATGCGCAACTATTGAATGAGATGGAAGAGCTCACCAAGAAGACGATCATCGTGAAGTCGGATCCGGCGCTGCACCAGGAGCAATTTGATATTCACTGAGTTGCTGGATTCCAGGTAAGCGCAGGCCAGGAAACAGAGGAGAGGGACGGGCATTATGGTGCTCGTCCCTTCATTACTTGGGTGTGATTCTTTTGTGCGCGAATGCCCGCTCGTGATCGAACTCCTACCCAAGAAGAAAACGAGGGCGTGCAGTACAAAGTCATGGCGTAAGACGGACGCGGCTCGAATGTACCGGAGACCATGGGCCCAGCCAAAGAAAAATAGTGCGCTAGCCTCCCTCGCTGGGTTTATAGTGTAGGGCTATTGCCGGCTAGAGGGGAAATTCCGGTTAATTGGGCGGCTCGCTGGCCCGCGCTTTCTTAATCAATTCCTCCCCCGCATTACGCGTCATCGCTCTCATGCTCCGCAGACGATCTGTCTGAGCGGAGGGAAACTGCTCGGCTATGGAAGTGGCGGCCGATGCAGTTGTAACTCTGGCCACTTCGATTTGTGTGAAATCCAAAAAGGAGTAACTGATGAAGAACATGATTCGTGTCATCGCGGTGCTGGCGTTTGCCGCCATGCTACTGCCCACCTTTTCACTAGCTCAAGCTGTACCCGTGCGGCCGTTCCACGATGGTCCGGTGTGGGACATCGCCTTCATTAAAGCCAAGCCCGGCGTCGGCCTGAAGTACATGGAGTACCTGGCGACCGAGTGGAAGACCGAACAGGAAGCCCTGAAGAAAGCTGGGCTTACCCTCAACTATATGGTCATCCAAACCGAGTCGCACGGTCCCGATGACTTCAACCTTATGCTGATGACCGAATTCAAAGACCTGGCGACACTGGAAGCCGACCGGGACAAGAGAGAGGCGGTCGCCAACAAGGCCTTAAACAGCAACGACAAGAAGATGATCGAGGGCTACCAGGAACGCGCCAGTTGGCGCGAAATCATCGGTAGTCGCCTGGCGCGGGAAATCATACTGGAGCCGAAGAAGTAACCTGCCCTACCTTGCAAAGCGGCGAAGGCGCGAGGAATCGCGCTTTTTGAGCCGGTGGCCCCAGGTCTCGCGATTTTCGAGACCTGGGAGCTACGAAAACGCCAACTTCTTAGCCGCTGCAATGCCTTCACCACCGCATTGATCAAAGTCACGCACATCTTGTCTTCTTCCAGTTCCATGATGCCGTCAATCGTGCATCCCGCCAGCGTGGTCACCGATCCTTCAGCAGCGTCGGATGATCCCCCGTCTACAGCACTATTGACATCGGTGACAGCGCCAGAGTAGGGTAAGGTGCTTTTCCAACAAATCCTCTAAGTACTCAAGGAGAGCAAAATGCGAGTGCCACTGGCGCTTTGTGGTGTGGTGTTGTGCGTCTGTCTCGTCCCGATCCTCTCGGCGCAAGATGCGGCCAAAGTCGATCCCAAGCATTACACGGTCGTAACTGAAAACGCCCAGGTGCGGATTCTGAAAGTGCACTACGGCCCGCACGAGAAGTCGGTCATGCACAGTCATCCCGACACGGTTGCAGTGTTCCTCACCGACGCCAACGGGCAGTTCAGCTATCCGGACGGCAAAAAGGAAACCTTTACTGGCAAGGCCGGCGATGCGCTATATGGTGCGGCGACGACCCATTTACCGGAAAACACCGGCGACAAAGGGATGGATATAATCGTCGTCGAGCTGAGAGGCAAGGCGGCGCCGAAGCCAGCGAAAACGGACATGAAGTAATCTCTCGACGTGATGGACTGCAATAGAGGGACTGCAGGGTGCCCCACTCATTCGCGTGTTTTGCGAATGAGTGGGGAGCTCTCACCCTACGAAAACGCCAACTCCTTAGCCCGTTGCACCGCCTTCACCACCGCCTTGATCAAGGTCACGCGCAGCTTGCCTTCTTCCAGTTCCATGATGCCGTCAATCGTGCATCCCGCGGGTGTGGTCACCGCATCCTTCAACAACGCCGGATGATCCCCGGTCTCGAGCACCACCCGCGCCGCGCCCATCGTCGTTTGAGCCGCCAACAGCGTCGCTACATCCCGCGGCAATCCCACCTTCACGCCCGCCTCCGCCAGCGATTCCAAAATTATGTAGATATACGCCGGCCCGCTCGCCGATAGTCCCGTGACCGCGTCCATATGTTTTTCGTCCACGGCCACGGTCCGCCCCACCGCATCGAAAAACTTGGTCGCCGTTTCCAGATGCTGCTTGGTCGCGAACTTTCCCTTGCACAGCGCCGTCATGCCCGCACCCAGCACGCAAGGAGTATTCGGCATCGCCCGTACCACCGGCACCTCTTTTTCCAGTCCCCGCTCAATCATCTCCGTCGGGACTGACGCCGCCACCGAAATCACCAACTGCTTTCCATTCAAGTGCGCGCGGATCTCCTTCACCACGTCCGCCACCACCTGCGGCTTCACGCAAATAAAAATAATGTCAGCGTCCTTCACCGCCTCCGAATTGTCGGTCCCCGCGTGCACCTTCAACTTCTCTTTCAGCATCCGCGCCCGTTCCGGATGCGCCACCGTTGCCCAAGTCTGACCCGGCGACAGCAATCCATCGCGCAAGAAGGATTGCAGCAGAATCGATCCAATCTTCCCTACGCCCAAAACCGCGACTTTCTTTTTCTCACTCAAACTCTGTGGCATGCGAATTCTCCCAACCGGCTGTAATAAGAAGTCCCCAGATTACACGATGCCGAGGTCTGCCATCTGGTCTGAAACCTTGAAACCTTCCTATTTCACAATTTCCTCCGGCACCATCTTCAATATCTCGCGCCCAATCGGCAATGACGCCGTCGCCGCCGGAGAAGGCACATTCAGCACATGCAAAAACCGCTCCCGCCCCACAAACCGGAAATCATCCACCAGCGCGCCATCCGTGCCCACCGCCTGTGCCCGCACTCCCGACCCACCCGGCGTCATATCTTCCATCCGCACCTCCGGCACCAGTCGCTGGCAAGACCGCACAAACTCCCGCTTCCGCAGCGACCGCCGAAACTCCGACAGCCCATTTCTCCAGTGCTGCCGCGCCATCGCCCGAAATCCCGCATCCATAAACACTTCCATCGTTTCGCCCAAATCGAAATCCCGCCACCGATATCCTTCGCGCCGGAACGCCAGCACCGCATTCGGTCCCGCGTCCACGTTCCCCTGAATCCGCCGCGTGAAGTGCACTCCCAGAAACGGATACCGCGGATCCGGCACGGGATAAATCAGGCCCCGCACCAACTCCTGCCGCGCCGCGTCCAGATCGTAATACTCCCCGCGAAATGGAACCAGCATCATCCCCGGATCATCCCCCGCCATGCGCGCCAAGCGATCGCTATACAGCCCCGCGCAATTCACCACATACCGCGCCGAAAATTCCCCCGCCCGCGTTCGCACCACCACTTCATTCCCCGAAACATCGAATCCCACAACCCCAGCGCCCGTCTTAACCTCCGCCCCGCGCCCCGCCGCGATCTCCGCATACTTCGCCGTTACCGCCGTATAATCCGTGATCCCGGTCGACGGCACCAGCAGCGCTCGAACTCCGCCAACATGCGGTTCGATATCGAGCATCGCCGCGCGCTCCAGCAGCCGCAAACCCTCCAACCCATTCGCCACGCCCTGTGCAAGCAACACATCCAGCCGCGCTGTCTCCTCCGCGTTAGTAGCCACAATCAATTTCCCGCACACCTCATAAGGAATCCCATGTTGCGAGCAGAACTCCACCATCTCCCGCGCCCCCGCTACACAGAGCCGCGCCTTCAGCGATCCCGCCTTGTAATAAACCCCGCTGTGGATGACCCCGCTGTTGTGTCCCGTCTGGTGCCGAGCCACTCCCGCTTCTTTCTCCAGAACCACCACGCGCAACCGCGGAAACCGCTCGCTCGCCTGCATGGCAAACGAAAGCCCAACAATCCCGCCGCCAATCACCGCAATGTCATAGGTCATGAGTTTGTGTGCCTTGTGGAGGGTGGGTGTCTCGCTCGTCCGAGCCGTACCAAGCACGGCACCCCTCAAGATGATCCTATCGCACAAGGCGCCCACCTCACTGTGACGCAAGAACAACGGAATGTGACGCAAGAAAAAGGCGCGGGTGTCCTCGCCTCACGCTTTTCGAAACGTGGGTGCGGACACCAGCGCGCCCTCAATTACCAATAACAAATCACCAATTACAAATTCTAGTCGCCTTCCGCGTCTCGGCGTTAGATTGCCCTACTGCACGTTGAGCGTCACAACATCCCCGTGCGACGCCCCACCCGCAGCCGTCGCCGTCACCGTAATCTGCGATGCGCCCAATACCGTCGGCGCCACCACTGTCAGAAAAGCCGATCCCGGAGCCGCCCCTGTCGCTGGCGTAGCCGTCACCGTGACCGTCGCCGGGTTCGGCACCGCCGCCGGAGGCGTATACATCCCCGTTCCGCCTATCGTGCCATTCGTACTGCCCCCCGTGATCGCCCAGGTTACGCTCTGGTTGGCCGTGAATTGTTGCTGATTACCTCCCGCCGGCCACAAGTTACCCGGCTCATCCGCAAACAACACAGTCCCCGTTTGCGGATTCACCCTCACCGGTGTTGTGCTGCTGCCACTGCCCGCGACCCCGCCGCAAGAAATCAGCTCGATCAATCCAAGCCCCAGGCAAATTCCCGTGATCCCTCCGTAGAGACGTGGATTGGCGCGTCTCTTTGGCCCGACCCCCACCCGCCCAACCCCCACAATCCCCACCAGCACCACCCACAAGAAGAGTGCGTAGGGACGGCCGCCCCCGGCCGTCCAGGCCGTGCGCAGCACGGCCCCTCCCGCGGCCCCGACTGCGTCCCCAAGTTCGGCCCAATCGTCGTAATCGTCAGCGTCACCGTCACCGGAGGCGTCCCCGGCGCCCCCGCCGCAATCGTCGCCGGACTAAACGCGCAACTAGCGCCAGCCCCCCCGCTAGTTAACGCCGGCAAGCCCGAGCACGCAAAACTCACCCCCGAGCTGAACGGCCCACCCCCCACCGGAGCCGCCGCAAACGTGTAGCTGGCGCTCTGTCCTGCCAATGCTGCTACCGTTGTGCTGCCCGTGTCCGTCCACGTAAAGTCCGCAGTCGCTCCCGTCACCGTCAGCGTCACCGTCGCCGTCGCCGCGTTGTAGTCGGTCGTGTCGGTCGGAGTGAACGTCACGCTCAGCGTTTGCGATCCCGCTCCGAGCACCGTCCCCGATACTGGCGAGTACAGAAACGTCCCCGGCACGCTCACCGTCGCATTCAACTGCGTGGACGATAGCGCCGTCCCGTAGATGATCGGTGACGGCGTCGCCCATGTGATCGTCGGCGTCGCCTTGTTCACCACCAGCGTCACCGTCGCCGTCGCCGTGTTGTAGTTGGTCGTGTCGGTCGGAGTGAACGTCACGCTCAGCGTTTGCGATCCCGCTCCGAGGACCGTCCCCGATACTGGCGAGTACACAAACGTCCCCGCCACGCTCGCCGTCGCATTCAACTGCGTGGGCGACAGCGCCGTCCCGTAGGTGATCGGTGACGGCGTCGCCCACGTGATCGTCGGCGTCTCTTTGTCCACCGTCGTCGATACGGAGTAGTTCCAAATACCGCGCCCATACGTCGATGCCACCAGCGTCTTCGTGCCCGCGTAATTGAAAAGTTGCAGCGCCGTCACCGGAGCGTTCGGCAGAAATCCCGAAACTCCCGACCCCGGCGGCGGACCAACTTCCGTCCAACTCGGAGCGCTCGTCGCACTCACAAAAAGGCCAACGTCGGTGCCCGCGTAAACCAGTCCCGCTTGCGCATCCACCAGCAACGCGTTCACCGGAGCATCCGGCAACTCCGCCGAGCCCGTGCCCGTCCAGTCCGTCCAACTCGCGCCGGCATTCGCAGTCTTCCACGCGTGCGCGGTGGGGAATCCCGGCGTGCTGAATCCCATGATCCCCACATATGCCGTGTTGCCACTCCCATCGGACGAATCCATCGCAACCGTCGAAATCGCATACCCGTTCGGATTCACGTTCTGGGTTGAATTCCCGGTCACATTCATCATCAAACTGACGCCCGCGTTGGTCGTGACCCATATTTCGCCCCCAGGCGACCCGCTCAGCGGCCCGTATCCGTTGGTCACCGCATATACCACCGTCGAATAGCCGTCCGGCGCTGGACCGCCCGCCGCTAGCGCATTGACCAGGTTGATTTCATCGCCCGTACACAAACCCGTTCCTAACGTGTCGAAGTCATTGCTGAGTTGCAACGGAGCCGTTCCGCTGGTGCTGATCTGCCACACCCGGCACGTTCCCACCAGCATTTCACTGCTATTCTGCGGGTCCAAAATGTAGGGAGTATCGTAAGCTCCCTGATCACCGCCCAGATCGCTGGAGCCGACGACCTGAATAAATGAATTGTTATTACACTCGCTTCCCGACTCACACTTCATAATCGTGACGTAGGGGTTCGCCGCAAACCACTCTTCCGGGTTGCTGGGATTGATCGCATTGAATCCGCCATCCCCGCCCAGCGCATTCTGCCAGGTACTGCTGCTGGTTGCGGTGCTGGTTTTAGGGGAGCCATTACCCTGCGTTCCCCCGAGCAGAATGTCCGCGCTCGTGGGGTGCACCGAGACAGAAACAAATTCCGTCATCGAGCCCAGGGTCTGACTCAGGCTGTCAAACTGATTCGTCCCGGCACAACTCCCGGTGGTCAGACCGGAATACCCGTCGAGCGTCCGGCTGATTCCCCCGTCGTGCGCGAAGTAGCCGGGCGTTGTGTCACCGACAACCATGAACGCGATTCCATGCTGGTCCGGATGCACATGCGCCGGCGCCGCCAGCGGGCTGCACCCGTAGGCGTGCGTTAGATTGATCCAGTCGCCTTGCGTGCAGGTTGTAGTCCCGGGCTCTAACGTGCACTTGTAAAGATTGATCGCGCCCGCGTAAACGTCCGTTCCCGTTGAGTTAGGGGGTGGCGGATCGGGAATCGCGGACAACTCCAGGTTGTACCAACCCTGTTCCACTCCGCAGCCACTGTTCGGTCCGAACGCGCTGTCGCCGCAGTTGGTGATGCCGTTGTCCGGAATCTCGGTCCAAGTCGCTCCGCCCGTAGTCGATTGCCAGATGCCCTCATCGGCGGGTGTGGGATTTCCATAGGCGTCCGGCTGCACGTCGACCACCCACACATACATCTCGTTGCGCCCCGGTACCACCGCGAACTCGCCGCGATAAATCAGGCAAGCCGTTGCGTTCGAACCAGCCGGACAGTTCGCCGATGCCAGTCCCGCAGTCGGTTGCGTAGTCAGCGGCGTGAAGTTCTGGCCATCCGTCGATGAGTACAGCCCGTGACGCCGGATGAAAGCGTAGAAAGTCCCGCTAGCTCCCTGGCTCGGGTTGTAAATCACCGCCGTGGCCGATGCGGGAACGGCACCGTCCGTGAGGGTTGCGCGGTTCCACGTCGCTCCACCATTCAGAGAGTAGTAAAGTCCGCGCACAGTCGAATTCCCATCTTCCACCGGGCCAAGGCACGGACTGTTGTCTCCAGCCGCCGCTGCTTCCAGGCCAAGGCACAAGCCGTTGTCTCCCGCCGTTGCAGCCACGACCAGATTAGGATTCGCCGTGCTGAAAGCGATCTTGCTGAAACCGATGCCCAAGAACGATTGGTCCACATTCGGAGCCTGTCCTATCCCCGTGATCTCGGTCCACGTGGAACCTCCATTTGTGGAAAGCAGAATTCCGAGTCCGTAATAAGAATCGGCCGAATTGTTAGTCTCCCCGGTTCCAACCAGAATCACGTTGCTGTTTCCCGGCTGCAAAGCAATCGCGCCCACCGCTAACGTAGGCTGATCGTCGATCAAAGGCTGCCAGACGACCGAAGCAGGACCGGGATTGGGATTGGGACTCAGGCTTCCCGCGTTGATCGATTTCCAAAGACCGCCATAAGCGCCGCCCAATAGCACCGTGTTCCCGCTAGTGTCCGCCGGATCGATCAGCACCGAGGTAGCCCGCCCCGAGACCCACTTGTAATCCTGCCCTCCATCTCCCGTAGCATCGGAAGCCAGCGGAGCCGGTCCCACCGGCACCCACGCCGTTGAACCCGAAAGTGCAGCGGGTGCCCCACTCATCGCGTTCTTTGCGATGAGTGGGTGTGGGGACGACGACATAGGTGGAGGTGCTGAATTTGCAGCCGCAGTCGCGCGCGACGCCCGCATTGCCATCTTCTGGCGGTAAGCCCGAAAGCGCAGCCCGGCCGCCGATTCTCCTCGAGGCACAGTCCGCCCCCGCAGGTTCCAGTTCCAATGCAAATGATCGCGCAGATACGGACGAACCCCGCCGCGCTCTTCGCCGCTCCTTTGGCCGCTCTTTTCTCCGCTATTTGCAGAAAGCGACGAGGAAGTGGTTCTCTCGCCAGTCTCCTGTCCGAAGGCGCTGCCCAAGAACCCGCCGCCGAAAACTCTGTTGAGAAGAAAACCGAAAGCCACGAAGAAGATAACGAAGAAGATAAAACGAGGAAAACGCAAACCACGGCTGCCCATAAATTGAAACGCCACTCTTGCGCCGGCGCGACCCAGCGCACCTCTAGAGTTTCAACGATTCAACGAAGATTTCCATGTCCTCGAAAGTGTCGCAGTCCTTGGTAGCCAATCTTCTGAAAAAGCCAAGAGCCAAGGGCTAGAAGCCAAAAGCTGACAGCTGCCAATCCCCGCAACATTCGCTATACTACTGAACGTATGTCCGTGATCAAAAACATCGGAGCCATAGCCCAGGGAATGAGCATCACCCTGAAGGAGATGTTTCAGCCCACGATCGTCGAGAACTATCCCGACGGTCCGGGCCCCCTGAAAGGCGCAAAGTTTCAGGAACGCTTTCGCGGCATGCACGTCCTGCAGCGCGACGAAAACGGACTGGAAAAATGTGTAGCCTGTTTCCTCTGCGCCGCCGCGTGCCCGGCCAATTGCATCTATATAGAAGCCGCGGAAAACACCGCTGAAACCAGAGTCTCAGGCGCCGAGCGCTACGCCCGCGTCTACAACATCGACTACAATCGGTGTATATTTTGCGGGTATTGTGTGGAGGCTTGTCCGACCGATGCGATTACGCATGGGCATGGATTTGAGCTGGCGACTTTCAGTGCAAGCAATCTGATTTATCGTAAGGAACAGTTGTTGGCGATTGCGCCGGCGCATCAAGGTGCTAATGCCGTCTTTAACGGTGCGGAAAATGCCGGCGGCGCACCCATGGAGATGACACCGGGGAGTTAGCCGGCGTCGTTATTTCGAGCTTCTTCAACGCCGGCCCCCGCGAGGGCCGGCGTTGTTGTATGGAACCAGTTCTCAGTTCTCAGTCAGTCCGAGTCACAGAGAACTGAGAACTGAGAACTGAGAACTGAGAACTTGAGAACTCATGTGCAACTTTCTCCAACTCGTGAAAGAACGTGTCGTTATATATGACGGCGCCATGGGCACCAATATCCAGAGGCGGAATCCTACCCTGGACGATTACTGGGGCAAGGAGAATTGCAGCGAAGTTCTGGTGCTGAGCCGTCCCGATATTATTCGCGAGATTCACGCCGACTTTTTCCGCGTGGGCTGCGACATCGTAGAGACGAATACTTTCGGCGGGACCGGCCTCGTTCTAGGCGAATTCGATCTGCGCGACAAAGTGCGCGAGATCAACCTGAAGGCGGCGCAACTCGCCCGGGAAGTGGCGCAGCAATTCTCCACCAAGGACAGACCAAGGTTCGTAGCCGGATCGATCGGTCCGACCACAAAATTGCCCTCGCTCGGCCACATCGGTTGGGACGCGATGGCAGCTTCCTACGAAGAACAGGCGGCAGCGCTGATCGAGGGCGGAGTCGATGTGCTGCTCATCGAGACCTGCCAGGATCTGCTGCAGGCAAAGATTGCCACGGTTGCGGTGCTGGAGGCAATGCGCAAGGCGGGCAAGCGTTTACCGGTACAAGTTCAAGTAACGCTGCAAGAATCCGGAACCATGCTGCTCGGGACCGAAATTGGCGCGGCGCTGACGGCGCTTGAACCTTACGACGTAGACGTGATCGGTCTGAACTGCGCCACCGGTCCAGCGGAGATGAATGAGGCGGTCCGCTATCTAAGCCTGAACTCCACCAAGTTGATTTCGGTTTTGCCGAATGCGGGACTGCCGCAGAACGTAGGCGGGCATGCCGTCTACAAGCTCTTGCCCAAGGACTTGGCGGAGTATCACAAACATTTCGTAAAAGACTACGGCGTACGCATAGTCGGCGGATGTTGCGGCACAACTCCCGACCATCTGAAAGCCGTAGTCGATGCGGTCACCGGCGTCGAGCCCGCGAAGCGCGATGTGAAGCCAGTAGCCGCGGCGTCAAGTGCATACACATCAGTCCCGCTCGATCTGGAACCAAAACCTCTGATTGTTGCGGAGGAGATGAACACGACCACGCGGGTCGATCATTTCCGCAAGCTGGTGCAGGCCAAAAAGTACGACGACATTCTGACGCTGGCGAAAAAGCTGGCCAACGAAGGCTCGCACATGCTCGACCTGTGCTGCGCCATCGTGGGCGAAGACGAAAAGGGATACATCTCCGCCATCCTGGAGAAAATCGCGACGCGCGTGCCCGCGCCGATATTGATCGACAGCACCGAAGCCGACGTGGTGGAAGAAGCGCTGAAGCGCATTCCCGGCAAAGCCATCATCAATTCCATCAACCTTGAAGACGGCGAGAAGCGGACATCGAAAGTTTTACCCATGGCCAAGCGCTATGGCGCGGGCGTGATCGCGCTGACCATCGATGAAGAGGGCATGGCGCTGACCACGGACAAGAAAGTTGCGATCGCGCATCGCATCTTCGAGTTGGCTACACAAAAGTACGGCATCCGTCCAGTGGACTTGCTCTTCGACGCGCTGACGCTGCCGATTTCGACGGGTCAGGAAGAATACCGCTCGGCGGGCATCGAGACCCTGAAGGCGGTGAAGCGCATCCACGACGAACTGCCGGAAGTGAAAACGGTCCTCGGCGTCAGCAACATCAGTTTCGGGCTGGACGCTTATCCGCGGCGGGTTCTGAACTCGGTGTTTCTGCATGAGGCTGTGGAACACGGGCTGGATGTTGCCATCGTCAATTACACGAAGATTTATCCGCTGTACAAGATTCCAGCGAAAGAAGTGGAACTGGCGCGCAAGCTGATTTACCAGGACCGGTCCAATGGCGATCCGCTACAGATTTACATGCAGCATTTCGCGGGCGTGAAAGGGAAGGCGCAAGCGCAGACCACGGCGCACGTGGCAACGCTCTCCATCGAGGACAAGCTGAAGTACGCGATCATCAACGGCGAAAAATCGGTGGGCGAGGGCAAAACCAAGCGCAGTCTGGAAGAGTTGCTGGAAGAAGCGCTCGTCGAGTACAAGCCGCTCGATCTGATCAACACCGTGCTGCTCGACGGGATGAAGACGGTGGGCGACTTGTTCGGAGCGCGCAAGATGCAGTTGCCGTCGGTGTTAGATTCGGCGGGAGTGATGAAGGCCGCGGTGGCCTATCTAGAACCAAAGATGGAGAAGAAAACCGGATCGCAGCAGAAGGGTACGATCGTGCTCGCCACGGTGAAGGGCGATGTGCACGACATCGGAAAGAATCTGGTCGATATCATCCTGTCGAACAACGGATTCAAAGTTGTGAACCTGGGCATCAAGCAGGCCGGCGACACGATCATCCACTCCGCGCAGGAGCACAAGGCGGATGCCATTGGGCTGAGCGGCCTGCTGGTGAAGTCGACGCTGGAGATGAAGTACGTAATCCAAGAACTGGAACGGCAGAAGCTGGAGTTTCCGGTGATCTGCGGAGGCGCGGCCCTAACCCGGAAGTATGTAGAAGATGACCTGCGGCGCGAGTATTCGAATTCGGTGTTCTACGGAGAAGACGCGTTCGCGGGGCTGCACGTGATGGAGGATCTGGCGGCGGAGGACGGCAAGCGCGAGGTGCGTCTGAAGGACGGCAGGACGGTGAAGGAATACGCGAAGGCGGCGGCGGTGGATGAAGAAATCGGGCCGGTGTTCTCAGAGCGCAGCGCGGTGGTGACGGATGCGCCGAATATTCCAGCGCCTCCATTCTGGGGCGTGCGAGTGGTGAAGGATTACGATCTGCGGGAGATTTTCAATTACATCAACGACACGGCCTTGTTCAAGAATCAGTGGCAACTGAAGACGGCGTCGCAGGAAGATTACGCGCGCCTGGTGGAGGAGAAGTACCGTCCGACCAGGAAGAAGCTGGAAGAAGATGTGATAGCAGCCGGATGGTTCGAGCCGAAAGTAGTCTACGGATATTTTCCAGCGCAAGGCGATGGCAATGACGTAGTAGTGTATGCACCGGAGAACGGCGCGAACCGTGTGGGGGCTGGGTTCCACCCCGCCCAGACGGGGCAAAGCCCCGTCTCCACGCATGCCAAAGAGATCCTCCGCTTCACTTTCCCCCGCCAGAAAGAAGGCCGCCGCCTGTGCATCTCCGATTTCTTCGCCGCGCCGTCCTCGGAAAAGATGGATGTGATTGGCCTGTCGCTGGTGACCATCGGTCCGAAAGCGTCGGTCGAAACCCAGCGCCTGTTCGAAGGCGGAGAATACACGCGCTATCTCTATCTCCACGGCCTAAGCGTGGAGACGGCGGAGGCGCTAGCCGAATTCCATCATAAGAAGATGCGAGCAGAGTTAGGTATGGCCGCGGAGGACTCTCCGCACATTCGCGATCTGTTTCATCAAAAGTATCGCGGCTCGCGCTATTCCTTCGGCTATCCCGCGTGCCCGAATCTAGAGGATCAGACAAAGCTGTTCGCGCTGCTCAAGCCAGAGGAAAACGTAGGCGTGCGTCTGACCACAGGCTTCTTGCTGGAGCCGGAACAGAGCACGTCGGCGATCGTGGTGCATCATCCGGGGGCGAAGTATTTTGTGGTGTAGAGCTTTGGACCGCCAAGGCGCGGGGAGCGCCTCTCATAAATTGTAATGGGGCCAGAAAACGTTTGCGCGGCCTCACTGCCCGATGTTGCCGCAGGACTCCAGGAGAAGCTCGGATACTGCTGCGCTTGCAACGTGTTTGGTCTCGACCACAATGCAGCCCTCCTCGACGGGGCCTGCTGCTACAGCGTGCGACACCCCGGTTGAGGCATTTTGGCTCTCTTTCGCCTTGATTCTCCGAACGTTTTCAACCTTATCTCTAGCACCCGAGCGCAGCGCGGCTGGAGCGATTAGAACTATCTCTTGGCCGGACTGGAAGTATTTCTCCACATCCTTCGGGGAGAGTCTAAACTGTTCCGCCGTTGTAGGGCCGTCCTTCTCCAAGACGACCGTGTACGCCTGATTATCGAACGCCTCGTCACTCACCTGTTGCAGAGAATAGTAATTGAACTGCCAGCCAAAATTCGCTTCGCCATTGGAGCCTGCGAAACGGATGACAAAAGATGAGTAATACACACAGCTTTTCGTCGGCGCATTTCTGGCTCGGTCGATCAGGTCTTGCTTTTGTCCCCAGAACACGCGAGCTCGAAGCTTGTCGACCGGGGTGTCGGATTGGATATGAAAATGTAAGCTGTCGTTTATCTCGAACTCTCTGGGCGACGGCTCGTTGAATGTGACATTGGGCAGTTCGATCGACTTCTGAGCGAACGAAGCTGCGGTGAACGAAAGCGCTAACATCGCAAGGACAAACAGGCAGCCGGGAGTTCGGTTCCTGATCGCTGTCATTGTACTGGCACCTCCTGGGTGCATGAGCTCCGGTGAATTCCAATGCGGCGCTTCAAAACATCCTCAAGCGAGCTGACGCGCTCAATCCTGATGGCAGTATCACGGACTATCCAGACTCTTTCTTTATGGATATCGACATCGTAAAGGATGGTGCTTGTGCCGCTATCGGCGACAACTAAGAAACTGCGGGTCTGCTGCTCCTCGGGCGAGGCTCCTGAGGTCTTGGAAGCGGCGCCCTCTTCGAAATCGACCTCAGCGACAAGAGCAATCGTTGATTTAACGGTCTTCCCATATTGATAAGCCAGGCCGAAAAGCACTAGGAGCAATCCTATCATCAGCAACGTCCGCGACCACTCCCACGGTATGACGCCCCACCACTTAGGCCCGATCTCGGATTGGGGTGGCTCGAAGTAAAGAATCCGCCAGCCTGCGACCCACAACAGGCTGGCAGCGAGGACCGCCGTGGTAAAAGTCAACTCAAGATCCCGCCGGTACTCCTGCGGGGCACGGTTGCTACACTCCGGAAGCGTTGCGTCCGATACTTTTGAACATAGCACCTGCTTCCAGACTTCGTCGGTTCTCCACCGGTAGACCCTCGATACATCGAACTGGCGACCAAGGCAGACGCTCTCACTGGGTATCAGCAGGTCGCTAATCGGCGCCGTGGGCAGGGTAAAAAATAGTAGATGGACGGCACACAGGGATCCGACTCCCAGTCCGAGCAAGGAACGCGCCGCCCGAAAACGAGGACTTCGCGAACGGCCTAGTTCGATTGCGCCGACCAGAACAACGCCCACAATTAGGGCGACCAGCGCGGGCCAGTCCAGCAACGAGAGGAGCGTATTCAAAATCAGGTCGCCAGCGGCCAACAAGTATCCTGCGCGCTCGGGATCATAGGTGGAAACTCCCAGCAGATCGCTTTGGGCCGCACGAACGACGTAGCCCAGCGCGATCAGGACGCCGGTTAAACCTGCGGCCCCGAGCAGCCATCCGAATCGACCATTCTTCGCCATTCAGTTCGATCGCGGTAGAGGACCACTTTTTTTGACGGCTTCATTGTAAGAGTGATCCAGAAGTCGGTCAATTGATTTGAAGCCGGGTGCCCCGCTCATTGCGTTTTTTGCGATGAGTGGGTTGTCACAAGCCTGGCAGTTCGCGCGCCGCGCGATTTTGCGCGCACGGCCCGCTTTCCTTCACCACCGCCAATGGCCGCGCGCACCATATAGCCTGACCGCGTCATCCCCGCCGCCTCTGCCAACGCATCGATTTTCTCAATCTGGCTTTCCCGCGCCGTGATGTTAACGCGCACCGTTGCATCGGGAGCGTCCACGCTCACCATGAAGGCAATCGCGCCGCGCTTGGCCGCATCCTTCGCGATATCGTCGAGCTTCGACGGCTCCGGCACTTTGTCTCCATCCTCGATCATGCCCTGGATATGGAGCGTCAGCGCCTCCACCGCCATGCGGCTCGCTTCATCGAGGCTCTTTCCGGCAGTGATGCAGCCCGGAAAATCGGGAAAGCTCACGCCGTAATCCGAATCCCGGTCCTTATGAAGATAGGCGATATATTCCATGACTTCGCTCCTTTGTTCCGCGGGGTTAGCCGAGTTTGATCACTTCAGTTTGATCCCCGCCTGTTTCTCAATACTTTTGAGGGTGCCCACCGGTATGTCCCGGTTCGGGTGTGGCACCGTCACCCTCCCCCTTTTCGTAGGATGTCTGAATTGCTTGTGGCTCCCGACCTGATTCACCTCATACCAGCCGTCTTTCAGCAACCGCTTTATGACGTCCCGGCTGTGCATGTTTCCCCGCGTTGCTAAATAAGAAGAATACACATATTATACACACTAGTCAATACAACAAACTACACATTGCTACACACTAGAAAAAGGCCGAGTGGCCGGGTGCCCACCTTCGTTTTTCGAAGGGTGAGATTCTGCGCCCACCGCGTGTGATCTTTCGCAGACCGCCGCAATCTGACCTCTGCCCTTTTTCATCACAATCGCGATGTACGAGCCATCACAGACATCTAACCGCGCGTCGGCGACAATGGAGTCGACCTGTGGCAAGCCCGAGGTGTGTCCATCACCAAGACGGCCCTCGAAGCTGCCCCAGCCCCACTAGTCGGCGCTCCTTGACAACACGAATTTGAGGCAGTCAGCTGTCAAGCCCCGAGTCAAAAATCCGGCGAGTAAGCCAAACAAGCTAACTCCTTATTTCGGAATATTTTACGAATAACCCCTTTAAAGTCAAAGATTTGAAAAGAATTTCCCGCCAAATATATGATTCTAAAGGGCCGGGATATAAAAAAATTTGCGACCACCGGATAGTACCTTAAGAGTAAACAAGCCGCACCCAAAGTCGGAAAAGTCAAGCTAAGTGCTTATTCCCGAATACTTTGAAAATAAGTCCTTTGCGTTCAATACTTTGGCGGCAAGATACCAGCTAACCCCATGATTCCAATAGACCGGGGGAGGTGGGAGGGGGGAGGGGGTAGAGGGCGGTTACGAACTTTCTTCCACGTACTCCGACTCTGCGCGGGAAAGCGGGCGGGAGTGCATTCTAACTATCAGCAGTCCTACCAAGACTGCGCTGACCAGCATGACCACTCGGATGTAGAGGCCGGCGTGAAACGTCTGGTCGCCGGCGGCGGTTCGGACGAGCCCTGAGCTGGCGCTGATGGTGCAGAATCCGAAATAGAATTTTTCCATCCAGCCGCGGGAAATGACTAGCAGCCAGAAAAGGATGGCGGAGACGATCGCAAAGATTCCGCAGAGAATCCAGGTGCCGCGAGACACCGTCGACGCTACCCAGATGCCGGTGGAAGGTTGGGCGGCAACCATCTGCCTGACCGCAATCAGGAGGAACACTACGGAGTGCACCAATGCGACAATGGCGCGTTTGCGGTTGGTGAGAATGGAAAATCCGCCCATGCTAACCGTACTGTACTGGAAGCGGCGGGCATGAGACAGTGATCTGGATCACACGAGACGACGGCTAGCACGAAATGATATCGCGTAGCACTATCCTGGCGACACTCTTATTTCTCGTTTCCGTCCAGAGCCATGCCGCCGACATTCGCGTGACTGGCCGGGTGATCGATCCTCAAGGCAGGCCGGTCCCTGGCGCGAGACTCCAGCTTACTCAAAGGCAACCTGGAACCACGCACCAGACCGCCCAGACCGCCAAGACGAAGACCGACGACGAAGGCCGTTTCGAATTCGAGGTGACCTCGGTTGGGGAATACCTGGTTAAAGCCAATGCCGACGGGTTCCAGCAGGTTACGAAGGCTCTGAGAATTAGTTCTGGTTCAGCGAGCTTGGACATCCACCTGGAGAAGATAACTTCTCGTGCTGAATCCGTGATCGTCACGGCCAATATAGATGAGACCAGCCTGACTTCGCCTGACCCGGGCCAACGCATCATAGTGAGGGAAGAAGCGCTGGACGCGAACCCTGGACGCCCTGGAGCACCGATCTCGATTCCGGGCCTTCCGATCGAAACCGCATCGGGCGGTATAAAAGCACCGCAATACTTCGCACCAGGGGTAGCCGGGGACCATGGCGAGCCGATTGCACAGTACATAGGAGTGGGTAGCTACCTCGTGCCTAACAATCTATCGGCCAATGCCCACGGCAATGGCTATTCCGACCCGAACATATTTATTCCAGAAGTTCTGGAAAGCGTTCAGGTCGATGGCGGAGCCTTCAACGTGCGAGAAGGGAATCACTCTGTCAATCTCGCGGCAACGTATGGCCTCCGTTCGCACCTCGATCCGTTTCTCACCGTCACCGGTGACTACCGCGACCTCGACGTGGTTGCGGGATGGAGCCCGTCGTTCGATTCCTTCCTGGCCTTTGAAGGCTCCTATGGCAACGGCTTTCTCGATCGGCTGGAGCACCGGCAGCAATACAAATTCAACGGGCAGCGCGTCTTTGTCGTCGGTGAGCACAAGCTGACCTTATTTGGGATCGGGTATTACGGTTTCTCCTACGTCCCGGGACTTGTCCCAATCTTTGCATTAAATCAATGGGATATTAATTACCCGAATCTCGGCGACACCATCGATCCCCGGCAAAAAGATCAGACGCACACCGCGCTCGTGGCCTTGAACGATGTCTGGCAACTTAGTGAAGGCCAGCAGCTCCAGCTCTCCGGCTTTTTTCGCACTTATAACCTTTCCTTGTTCTCAAACTTCGGAAGCGATCTGGGCCTGATCCGGCAAAGTGAGTTTCGTACCGTAGCCGGCGGAAGCGCGAACTACGTGAATGGAGTGGCGGAGTATTTTTCCTTGCTGGGAGGGTTCGATTACGAGCGTGAAGCACCGCGCCGCGCCGATCTTGACAGTTACGGGTTTCTCAATCGGAGTAACCCCAGTTACTACGGACCGTTCATACCTAAGGACGGAAACGACAGCACCATAGGATTGTTCACGCCCTACATTGCCGCTGACGGCGCTCTGACTCGCTACTTTCGGTACTATCTCGGCTGGCGCCGCGATGAAATCAATGTCAATAACGACGATCTGCTTTTCCCTCAGAATTCGTTTCAGAAATGGGTGGGCGTAAACTCACCGAAGGCTACGGTTTCTTTCCTCCCCTTGGAATCGTGGTATGTTCCTCTTATTTCTCTCAGCTTTGGTCAGTCGTTCTTTACGGAAGACCCGCGGATCGGCTTGGGGACAGGCGCTGGTACTCCGGTGGGCGCCGCTGGCAGTCCGGTGGCCACGTCGCATTCCTATCAACTCGTCGCCAGCAAAACCATCCGCAACACGGATTTAAAGCTTACTCTCGGCCGCGTCACCAGCAGCGCGGAGCAGGGAAAAATCGACCCCGACACCGGATTGCAGTTTGATTTGGGGCCGAGCCGGCTTCGATTTATGACCATTGCGGTGCGGCATAACTTCAGCCAAGGTTCGCTGCTGGCAACTTTTTCGAAAGCCGATGCGCGAGACCTCGAGACCGGACAGCCGACTCCCGAAGCGCCCCGCACCATCTTCGATCTGCTGGGTACGGTGCAGAAACTTCCGTGGCATCTCGAAGCGCGCGGCGAGTTCGAATACGTCGGCACCAAGCCGCTCGGCACTGGATGCGAGCCCAACCCGAGTGCGGAATGCACAGGAACTCCTGTGAAGGAATTTCGTGGGGCCGTGGTCCGGCCTTTCATGAATGCCCGCCTAACTGCCGGCGTGAATTTTCTTATTGCCAGCGGCTACACCGGCCAGACTACGGAAAGCTTCTATCCGCAGACCGTCATACAAGAAGTGGCGGGAGTTCGCTTACCATCTTATGCCAGCGTGACCCTTACCTACAGGTTTGGGCGGACTGGCGCACCCTAGGAGGCTGCGGAAGAAGTCCTTCCCGAGGAAGAAATGTGACCTCGGCGGCTGAAGCCGCATTCAAGACAATGCTGTCACCGCAGCGGTAAACCGTTGCGCCACCCAAAAATCAAGTGCAACTCGATTTCTTCGCAAGGTGCTAGTACTCAGATGGTGTGGACTTACACCACGAACTTGCGGGAGACTATACCATTGAGAGTTACAGAAAGTGACGCTATGAAAATCGACAAACTGCTCAAGCGCTACCGTATCGAACA
>Ga0208827_1000381_pt1 | contig 22247 bp, 16 predicted proteins | sample Sb_taG_5_FD_187709 | JGI IMG/M metagenome (GOLD analysis project Ga0208827, IMG submission 187709) | Peat soil microbial communities from Weissenstadt, Germany - Sb_50d_8_FC metaG (SPAdes) (version 2) | ecosystem: Environmental > Terrestrial > Soil > Wetlands > Peat | place: Germany... | reverse complement strand
AACGTTGTCGAAGGGCAAAGGCACGAAGAACAAGGCACCCAAGCCCGAGGGCGCCAAGAAGGCGAAGAAGGAGCCGAAGGGCTCCAAGGAGAAGAAGACCAGCGCCCTGGACGCCGCCGCCAAGGTGCTGGGCGAGAACGGCGAGCCGATGAACTGCCAGGAGATGATCAAGGCGATGTCGGACAAGGGCTACTGGAAGTCCCCGGGCGGTCTGACGCCTCACGCGACTTTGTATTCTGCGATTCTCAGAGAGATCAAGGCGAAGGGGAAGGAGGCCCGGTTCAAGAAGGCGGATCGGGGGAAGTTTAGCCTAACGTAGCATTGCCTACGCAATTCTGGATCGCTCACGAGGCCCCGTAACGCGGGGCCTTTTGTCGTTGGTGTTCTGGCCAACCGGGGCGTTCTGGACGCGACGTTTGCGAACCTGGGCGAGCGCAGGGCCGGTTATCGGCCTACCTTGGTCCGATCAGCCTGTTTGTCGCGGTAGTGGCAGGCATGGGAAAATAATTGCATTGCTTAGGTGAAAAGCGACTTTTCACCGACTAAGGGGTTCGACGTAGCTTCCGAACGATGTCAAACGTACTGATCACGCCGACCAGTACGCCGGTCCGGTCCACCACAAAGAGCCGATGTAGTTTCATCGCGGCCATCTTAGCCACCACCTCCCACGCCGGGTCCTCCGGCCTGACCGAAACGACAGTCGGGGTCATGATGTCGTGCACGTTGGTCGTACTCGATGGCTTGGCTTCCCGTCGAACGATGTCCGTCCGACTGACAACGCCGACCGGACGTCCGGCATCATTGATGACAACGAGAGCGCTGAACTCCCGGTTACTGAGAATAGACGCCGCGTCAAGAATCGCTGCATTTTCGGAAATGGAGATCGGGTTCGGTGTCATGAGCTCTTCGGCGGTTTTCGCCTCGAGAGTCAAAGAAAACATATCGCATCCTCTCTTGCTGAGTCGCCCAAGAATTTTCGTGAATTCCCCTTCCTTTTTCTCCGCTCGGAAGACCGTCCCATTGTACGCCCAATTAGTAGTCTAACGGGCACCCGTCGCATTTCACAATGCACCTGTGGCCAGGATAGCCGCCAGCACCATGAGCAACCCCAGTACAGGAAGCGGCGACATGGGACTGCTCCACGTCGCTGCCCAAAGGAATGGTTTGCGGCTTATGCTTAGGGATTACTTTCTCCCGACGGCGCTAGTGCGCAAACGCAAACAGCGCGCCCACCTCCCCATCATCATCCACCGCCACATGCAGATAGACGCTCGTGGTCAGCAAGCTGGCATGGCCGGCAGCTGCCCTTACTTCGGCCAGCGTGCGTTTCCCGGCAAGGGCGTGGCTAATAAACGTATGTCGCCCGTGGTGGATGGTCAGCGTGCGTAGCCGCGCCAACCCGAGAACCTTGCAAGCCGAGATGAATCGCCGACGCAGTGCCGCTCTTTGGAGTGCCAAGCCGCGCCGGTCGGCCTGCACCGAGCAGACGAACGGATCGGTGCCGCGGGCGCCGTCAGCAATGCGCCTCGCCTTCCACGCCACGATGTCGGCCAGTGTCGCCCCATCCCACCACATAGGCACGCACCGCGATCGTTTTCCTTTCGTGATCTGTCGACGCAAACGCAGGTGCGGGCGCTGCACGTCCGCCACCACATCGTCTAGCTGTAGCCCTCCGATCTCGGAAACCCGTAGACCGCAGCAGCACGCCAGGCGGACGATTACCAGGTTGCGTTGGGTATTGGCACGTGAGGTCCGGGCGCTTAGGTCGGCTAAGACAGTCGTCAGTTCACGTCGAGTCAGAATGCGGGTCGGGTCGAGGTTCCAGGTGGATAATGCAGGCATGGTGCTCTCCGGCGGCAAGGGTTGGTTCCAGCGACGCCGTCACATGAGTACGTCACCCGTGCCGGAATGCAAGGCAAATGATGGCTCCATTTGGGAAGTGCGTTTATTCTAAATTGTTTCCCGACTCCTCCTCCGTGCGCTGCCAGGTTTCTCCCGGCGTGCCCAACTGCGACGGACTTGAAGAGAGGTACCCCGATAATAGAAGAAACCGAGAGGCCGCTCAGTCGGCGGCGAGCCCGTTGTTCCCGACACTCGAAGCAGGTAAACCATGCAGAAGTTGATCCAAGGCATTCACCGATTTCAACAAGAGAGCTTCCGTCCGCTCCAAGGGTTGTTTGAGCAGTTGTCGAAGGGACAGAACCCCGAAACACTGTTCATCACTTGTTCGGATTCCCGCATCGACCCAAACCTGCTCACTCGATCCAAACCGGGGGACCTGTTTATCCTCCGCAACGCCGGAAACATTGTGCCTCCGCACGGTGCAGCCAGCGGCGGAGAGGCGGCGACCATCGAGTTCGCTGTCGCCGCACTTGGGGTCAAGGACATTATCCTCTGCGGCCATTCCCACTGCGGAGCCATGAAGGGAGTGTTGCAGCCCGAACAGATCGCATGTCTCCCGGCTGTCTCGTCATGGCTCTCCCATGCTGAGACGACCCGCCGTATCGTCAAGGACAATTACGGCCACCTCGACGGTGATCGACTGCTGACGGCCACCGTTGAAGAGAACGTGCTGGTTCAACTAGAGAACCTGCGGACGCTTCCGGCCGTCGGTTCTGCGTTGATGCGGGGCGATCTGCACGTGCATGGCTGGGTATACAAGATTGAAACTGGAGAGGTCTTTGCTTACGACTTGGCCTGTGGGCAGTTTGTCCCTGTGGCCCAGTACCAATATCCGCAGGGTGAAGTCGCTGTTCGGCATCGCGACCTCGACACAATCTAAGCTTGGCAGTATGCAGACGGAAGCTGGCGACCCGCTTTTTGGCGCCCGTCAGCATCCACGAGCCTTCGGCGGTGAGAAGCACCCCTCGTTCTGGTAAGGGATCGTGTGTGCAACGCGGTCACATGAGTACCTCAGCGGCGCCGGAATGCAAGGCAAATGATGGCTCCAGTTTTGTTGATTTGCATCCATCATCGTCCCTGGACCAGACCCTGAGCACCTGGCGGCAGGGCATTTTTGTCGTGGATGGCGTAACTCACTATAGCGGTTGATCTTTCCACGGTTCAAAGATGCGTTCGCCTATTGAACAATCAACCGATGCCGCTTAGAACTCCTCTGTGAGTGTGAAATCCCCCCGCGCTCCTCAACAATCCCGAAAGAGAAATCCCTGCCAGGAGGCCTGATGAGCCGAGCATTCGTGATAGCGGCATTGGTTGTCACTGCGTTTGCTTCCCGTGCGCAAGCGGCGGATGACGAACCCCTGTACGGCTTCACGCCCGCTACTTCCAAAACACAGCGTGATTGGGAAAAGAAATTTACTGCCATCCCGAGCCCGCGGATCATGCGGGACACCATGAAGCGGCTCAGCGCCCGCCCTCATCATGTCGGCTCACCCTATGACAAGGACAACGCAGAGTGGATTCTTGCTCGCTTCAAGTCGTGGGGGCTCGACGCGCACATTGAGCAATTTGACGTGCTATTCCCAACCCCCAAGACTCGCGTTGTCGAACTCATCGAGCCGACCCGCTATGTCGCAAAGCTTCAGGAGCCAGCGGTCGCAGGTGATCCGACTTCGGATCAGCAGTCCGAGCAACTTCCTTCTTACAACGCATACTCAATCGATGGGGATGTCACCGCGCCCCTTGTCTACGTGAACTACGGCATCCCCAAGGACTATGAGATGCTCGACCGCCTGGGCGTCTCGGTCAAAGGGGCGATTGTCATCGCCCGGTACGGCGGGTCGTGGCGGGGAATCAAACCGAAGGTTGCCGCGGAGCATGGAGCGGTCGGATGCATCATCTACTCCGACCCTCACGAGGACGGCTACTTCCACGGCGATGTCTTCCCCAAGGGGCCCATGCGCAATGAGAACGGCGTGCAGCGCGGCAGCGTCGCCGACATGCCCCTTTTTCCCGGTGACCCGCTCACGCCGGGCGTCGCCGCCAAGGGCAATGTGAAGCGCCTGGCCATCAAGGATGCACCGACGATCACCAAGATTCCCGTCCTTCCCATATCGTATGGTGACGCCAAACCGCTGCTGGCCGAGCTCAAAGGCCCAGTCGCCCCTGAAGAATTCCGCGGCGCCCTCCCGATCACCTACCACGTCGGCCCCGGCCCCGCGAAGGTCCATCTCAAAGTCGAGTCGAATTGGGACATCAAGCCCATTCGCAACATCGTCGCCAAGATCCCAGGCGCGCAAGCGCCGGATCAATGGATCATTCGCGGCAACCACCACGACGCTTGGGTCAACGGCGCAGAGGACCCCCTCTCCGGCCAGGTTGCGCTTCTTGAAGAGGCCCGCTCCATGTCCGAGCTTCTCAAGCAGGGATGGAAGCCCAAACGCACGATCATTTTCTGCGCCTGGGACGGCGAAGAGCCAGGGTTGCTCGGGTCGACGGAATGGTGCGAAGCCCACGCCGACGAGCTGGTTGCCCACGCCGCCCTTTACGTCAATTCCGACTCGAACGGCCGCGGTTTTCTTGGTGTCGAGGGATCTCATTCTCTGGAAAAATTCGTGAACAGCGTGGCTCGAGACATCATCGATCCCGAGAAAAACATCCCTGTCGCCAACCGCCTGAAGGCCCAACTTCTTACATCGGGCAATGCCGAGGTGATCAAAGAAGTTCGGACACGAGCGGACCTCCGCATTGGCGCGATGGGTTCGGGGAGCGATTACACCGCATTTATCGACCACCTCGGGATTGCATCAGTCGATCTCGGGTTCGGGGGTGAAGACCAAGGCGGTGTCTACCACTCTGCTTACGACGATTTTTATTGGTACACACACTTTTCCGACACCGACTTCGTCTACGGCAGAGTGTTATCCCAGACGGCAGGTACGATGCTGATGCGCTTTGCCGATGCCGATGTGTTGCCTTACGACTTCGCCAATTTCGCCGACACGATGCACCGTTACGTTACCGAGGTCAAAAAATTGCTGTCCGACAAGCAGGAGGAAATCCGTGATCGCAACGAGGCGATCGATCAGCATCTGTACGATGCCGCCAGCGACCCGCGCCACCCGCTGCTGGCGCCGCCGAAACAGGCCGTCCCTCCCTTTCTGAATTTTGCCCCTCTTGATAACGCTCTTTCGACACTCGACAAGAGCGCCCAACAGTACTCCAAAGCGATCGACTCATTCTCTCGGAAGAGCGACGGGGCGAACGGTAAGAATCTTGCTGCTCTGAACGCCCTTCTCATCCAGACAGAACGCCGTCTCACGAGTTCGGATGGCCTTCCCCGCCGGCCATGGTTCAAGCACCTGATTTACGCACCCGGATTCTATACCGGCTATGGGGCCAAGACCTTGCCGGGAATACGCGAGGGCATCGAGGAGAAGCGGTATGAAGAAGCCGAAAGGGAAATCAGCCGGGCGGCGAAAGCGCTGAAGGATTATGCGGTTAGTGTGGACCGTGTCGCGGATGAGTTGGAGAAGAAATAGCGCTCTGATACCTGGGTCCGCGAGCCGTAGATATTGCCCATGCCGTTCAAAGGGCAAATTGTCAAAATCGTCCACCGGCCAGGACCCCTCTCCGTGCTGGAGAACGCATACCTTCACTTGTTCTCAGGGGCCGTCCAGCGACGATGATGGACCCAAATCGGTGTAAATGTGTCCGTTCTGACAGAATCGCTGGCGAGAACATTTCAGAACGCTCTCTGCCTTCTCAGCGGTAAATTGTCGCCCCCAATCCTGGCACTTTTCCTGACGCCGTTTCTGATCAAGCACCGAGGCAGAGACCTTCTTCCTCGCCGAAGTTCGCGCCAAGGAACTGGCGGCGCAGGTAGCGCAGAATGTCCGTCGTACTGATCACGCCGATGACCTCCCCGGCTTCATCGGTCACAAAGATACGATGGATGCCCATGGACAATAGAGCGTCGACTACCAAATTTGCGGGTGTGTCCCTGGCTACAGAAAAGACGACCGGCGTCATGATGTCCCGCACCAACACCGGGAGTGCCGGGTCTGGAGACACGCTCAAGTCGTTGCCCTCGAGGATTTGCAACGGGGCATACTCATTATTGGTCGCATTCCATGCTGGCTGTGAGTACTCGTGCCTGCGGGCGTCGTGAGTCACGACGTCGCTGCGACTCAAGACTCCAATGGGCCGGCCCTCCTCACCAAGCACCGGGACCGCCCCAAGGTTCTTCTCAATGAGCAGCGTGACAGCCTCCTGAAGGTTGGCCGCAGCTCCGATCGAGATGACATTGGGTTTCATCAGATCCCCCGCAGTCACGGAGCGAGCAAAAAGAGGGGAGCCGCAACGATTCTCGCAAGTGTCCATGATGTTTCCCCAGCGATTCAGTTGCAGAGGCACAGCCGTATAGCTTCGCAAACCTCATGCCAAGATTAGATGAACGACTTGTGCAGAAGCTCGGCTACTGATCGTAGAGGAAGAATTGTGTTGATTTGGACGCCATCTGTCTCTGCCATCGTGCAGCACCTTCAGCAGAATGGGGATCGCCGTGTAAGTGCGCTTCCTGTCAAGCATGAGTTTTACACTGAATAGTGCTGCTTGTAGCCTTCTAGCATCGTTCCTGCCGCCTCCTCAATGGCCTCAGTCCACTGGTTGGCTAGGCTCTCTGTCCAATCTTGGCTGTGGAACTGTTCGAGCGCGGCCAGCATAGCGTCGCGGAAATGGGGATAGAGATCCGGGGGGATTCCGCGGCGACTGTGCTTGGTTCCCAGGTACTTCAAATACACCTCGGTCGCGGGATAAGATGCCCTGTGGTGGCGTTCGATGACCATGAGAACCATCGTGAGCAATACCGCCTGATTCTTCAGGTCTACACCCTGGAAATGCTGGCGCACGTCGGGGTATCGGTCCAAGAACACCAGGTAGAACAGGTCTGCCAGAGACTCGCGGTGCTGGAGAATTCGATGAATGCTCTCATTGAGATTCATGTTTGCCTCCGGCATCTCGCGATCCAGCATTTCCGTGAAAAGGGCAAGATCATGGACTTCCCTGGAAGCAAATCCCGCGCCGCGTGAAGATACAGTCCAAAGTGGTGCTGTAGCCAAACGCCCGGGGTGCGACCCACGGATGTTGCCAAAGGCTGCTTATATTCCGCAACGGGCGCCCGTTGTAAGCGAAGCGGGCAGTCCTGGGATAGCCCGGTGTGCTGGAACGGACCATGAGTGTGCCCGTCCGCGCGCTATCGAACAAGCCATGTTTGTAGGCAACGCCAAGAGCCTTGCCATGCGAAGGCCGACCAGGTCTTCATTTCTCAATCTGACATTGGCATTGCCTTTGCTTCAAGCGTTGGCGGAGGGAAAAGCCATGCGAATGATTCAATCCATCCTGTTACCGGTCGATTTCCACCAGGCGTCCGGCAGTGTCACCAGAACTGCCGCACGTGTGGCAGCGGTTTTTGGTTCGCATCTGACGCTGCTGCACGTTCTCGAGCCGACGCTCATCAGTCCCAGCGAAATGCAGTACGCGCGCGAACGCGCCACGGAGCGCATGCGCGAGTTGATCGAGGTAATGGCTCTCGACAAGATCGTGATGGACGAGTCCGCCATTGTTGTGGGATCGTCAGTACATCAGATTGTCCGCAAAGCAGAGGAAATGGACGCCGGGCTCGTGATAATGGGCACGGGTGAGAGGTCCCGCTTCGACCGGCCGCCGGGTCCGACTACTCAGGGGGTCCTTCAGCATGCCTCTCAGCCGGTGCTCGCTGTTCGGCCTGGCGAGCCCGAGGCGCATTTTGCTCGCATCCTCTGTCCAGTTGATCAATCCCCCGTTTCTCTGCGGGGGTTGCGCAATGCGATCCAGCTGGCACGCGCTTTTCACGGACGTCTGGTTGTGCTCAGTGTCGCCCCTGAAGCGAGCCCACCGCTCATGGCCGATGGACCTTGGCTGGCCGGCATGCTCCGCGACCACGAGCCGAGCTGGCGCGAAGAGTTTGATCGCTTCCTCAAGGAGATCGACTTCGGCAACGTCTCCTGGCAGAGTGAGGTGCGCGTCGGCCTGGCGCACGAACAGATCGTTGCCGCCGCGCGTGACCACCGGGCCGACGTGATCGTCATGGGCTCCACGGGTCGCAGCGGTCTGGCCCGATTGCTTATGGGCAGTGTTACGCGCCGCGTTGTCAAGCAGCTCCCCTGCTCGTTGCTGACCGTGAAGAGCGAAGATCTGGTGGAGGGACTATCAGAAGGAGACATCAAGGCAATAAAACTGTTGCTGGCCGAAGGTCAGGAGATGCTTGCGGCGGGTTGCAACGCCGAGGCGGCGGGTAAGTTCCGCCAGGTGTTGCTGCAAAACGCATTCAGTATTCCCGCCCTGGAGGGCCTGGCTGCAGCTTACATGAAGCTTGGCCGTTCCGAGGAGGCGAACCGCTATCGCTACCGGGCTGAGGTGATTCATAATAGCTGAACCCATCGCTAGCGCTTCAGGATTCTGACTGTGCCGGGTCGTCCTGGGGCGTGATCCCTCATCCGAGCACATGGCTGAGCGATTGAGTCCATGCATCTTGACCGACCTTCCAGCATCGCATCGAGCAGATCGTCGTTGCCAATGAGCGGGCGCAGTATGATACTCACTCCGCCGGTCCTTGGTTCCAGAATCGACCGATCCAAATCGTACGGCGGATCATGCCGATTAAGAAATGGCCAAGCTGCAAATCGGGCAGCACAGAGGCGTTGGCATTTGATTTCGAGAAAGATAGCTGAAGAAACCAGCAAGGAGCTGACCATGAAAACTTCGTCAGAACGTTTGGCCGACGCCATGGAGCAGACTCGCCGCAAGTGGCGGCTACGGATCAAGGCCGAGGCAGCGGTGGCAGAAGCGACGATTAACCTGGATCAATTCATGGCGGCACTGAAGGTTGTGGAGGATGACCATCAACTCGTGTTGGAAAAAGTGCAAGCCTTGAGAAATGCCTTGTGTTGTCTCAGCGAGGCAGGGGAGCAGCAGCCTCACCAAGCGATCGCAATCCTAAAGGATCTCAGCGCCTTCTTTGGTGCCCGCTTTGCCAAGCATATGGAAGAGGAAGAAAAAAACCTGTTTCCCTTCCTTGAACAGACCGTGCCAGAAGGCGGATCGCTGGTGGCGCGCCTCAGGCTGGATCATACAGCGATTCTGAACAAGCGGCAGGAGTTTGCCGATTGCCTGGAGATCGCCGCTGAACTTATGGATGACGGTCTCAGCCGAGCTGTTCTCCTCGATTTGGTCGCTTTTGGGTTGGAGCTATGGGAATTGTTGGACGCCCACGCGCATGCCGAAACGCAGGCTATTCGGCAGTGCATGGTTTGCCGTTTGCCCGGGTAGAACTTTCCGGGCGACAACACATGGCTACTCCAATCTGGATCAAGAAAATGATGCATCTGCGTGGCATCCCGTCTGAGGAGCTGCACCACTCCGAGCAAGGTCATCGTTAAGGAGAAACAAGTGTGATCGACCTCTCCACGAGTTATCTGGGACTACCGCTTTCAAACCCGCTGGTTGTCTCCGCTTCGCCATTGTCCGAGGATGTGGCCCGCATCCAGGAGATGGCGGACACGGAGGCGGCGGCGGTCGTGCTGCAGTCCCTCTTTGAAGAACAACTGACCACCGAGCTGAAAGCGCCTGTCCCTGGCTCGTCCGGCGACACGGCGGGAGCCTCTGTAGCGGGGGCGCTATTTCCTAACCTGACTGGCTACAACGCCGGGCCGAAGGGCTATCTGGAGCACATTCGGAAGGCCAAAGCCGCGGTCAACATCCCTGTCATTGCGAGTCTCAACGCGACTTCACCAGGCAGCTGGGTCCGCTACGCTAGGGAGATCGAAGATGCCGGCGCGGATGCCTTGGAGCTGAATATCTACCACATCCCCACCTCACCTGAGGTCACCGGCTCGACGCTTGAGCAGATGTATTGCGACCTGGTCAGCCTCATCAAGGCAAAGGTCCACATCCCTGTGGCCGTAAAGCTAAGCCCTTATTTCACTTCGCTGCCGAACATGGCATCTCGGCTCGACCAAGCCGGCGCCGATGGCCTGGTGTTGTTTAACCGCTTTTACCAACCAGATTTCGACGTGTACAGCCGGGACATTACCCCGACCCTTGAGCTGAGCACTTCTCAGGAACTGCGCCTGCGCTTGCACTGGGTGGCTACCCTCTCCGGTCACCTTCGGGCGGACCTTGCTGTCACGGGCGGCGTGCACACCGTGTTCGACGCGCTCAAGGCGCTGCTGGCAGGGGCTCGGGTAGTCATGATGACCTCGGCGTTGATGCAGCATGGCATCGGCTACCTGGGGCGCGTCCGGGAGGACCTGGCACGCTGGCTCACGGACAACGGCTGCGAGTCCGTGCGACAAATTCAGGGCCAGATGAACCGGCGGTCGGTGGCCGATCCAGCCGTCTTCGAGCGGGTTAACTATATGCAGGTGGTCACTTCCCACAAGCCGCGTCCCGAGGGTTGAAAACAGTCTAGTCACTTAATCGCGCGAGAACGGGAAGATCGCGGGGCCGGTCAGCTTCAAGCTCGATCCCTTTGACAAGGTCGTGCGCATCTACGAGTTGATTTACTCTCCGCAACGAAGCGATTCGATCATTGCTGAGCGAGCTGGAGCGCGCCTGTCGGGAGAAGTGGGATTGCCTCATCGAGGTCGATGTCAGCGCGCACGCGCCGCGGATGCAACGGACCCTGGTCGAGCTGAGGTTCTAAAACGCCCCCCGGCAAGCACCTTCTGTGTGCCCCGCGGCAAGCACACTGTGACCATCGAGAAATCGACCAACGTCGAGGCAAAGCCTGGGGGGGTCGGGAGGCGGTCACACTGTTACAAAGAAACATCAAGTCTGCCGCGACAACAAGGCCAGCGGTTTAAATAATCTGCCGCGGAAACGCTAAGCTCGCCGAGCGCTTCCCTTCGTCAGCACTTCCGCCTTGCCACGCAATTCCGATAGAAGCCGCCGAGGCCTAAGAGGCCTCGGCGGCGCTTTGACGCCGCAGCCTCCCGTTCTCCATCCATCCAGTTGCTATGTCGGAATTCGGCCCAAACGCGGATCGTGGCTTGCAATAACGATATTACGCTCAACGCCAACGGACCCACTTGGATGCAACTGGCTCCCTTTTTGAGGCAAAGATCAAACGTTCTCGGCCCGCGCGGCTGGCGTCACCGATCAAGAGCCGCCATGAGATCACGGACTCCGCCTAAGCGGGCTCGGAGCAGCCCATCCCAACTATCGAGACACCTGCCCTGTAGTTCCCTCCTTCCGCTCTGTTCGGCCTGCTCGTAAAGACGGAGAAGCAAAGGTGGGATCAGAGTAACGTCATAGGCTAAGCCCTCGCGCAGATCCCTCGCACCCGTCGCGAGCGGCCCCATGAACTCGTGGCAGACGGCGAAGACCACGTCGGCGAATGGGACTAACGAGCCGTCATGGCGGCGCAGAGCCTCGAGCAGATCGGCGGGGTCATCTCGAAATGCCTGGCTGACAACGTAAGCTCCGGCCATCTTCGAAATCTGCTCTTTGGTCAAGACACGATCTTGGCGGAGAAAGGCCGAAACTGCTTCGCGCACCTGTGGGTCACTATCATCAAAGAACAACGGCAGGAGTTCCACACAACCAGCCAAAAGCTGCTCGTCGGCAATGGATTGAGCCGCCACCTCGGCCACTCCCTTGCGCTGGTTAGCAGAGCCGTTCAGGGCAGACTCGTGCAGCAGGTCATCCATCCCACCCCGGTGGAGCCAGTCGAGTGTAACCCACTGCGCCCCGAGACGAGCCGCCTCGCCGTTCGCCGATGTTGCCATTCTTCGTACCAGTGGTTCGAGCTTCTCAGGGAAACGGAGCAGTGTGTAGGAGAGGAACTCGCTCACAGCTCGACAAGCCAGGACTGCGTCCTCGGTTTCACAGACACGGAGGAACAGCTCCACAGCCCTTTCGGGTTCGTGGTTGAGCACGGGTAAGCACAATCCCGCTGCGGCAACCCGAACTATTGGCGATGGGTCGCCAACAATCCGCTCCATTGTCGGTAGGAAAAGGTTGTACAATTCGGGGTGGTCAACAAGGATTGCCCCAATGACCTCCGTCGCCACACTCCGCACGCAGTTCAGCCTGCTGGCTTCCAGGTCCGTGCCGTCCGCACAGGGGACCGGGCGAGCACCCTGACCTGGGTCCGGGTGTTTGGTAGCATGACGGCACAGGGATTCCAGTACGGGGAGGGGCCAGTTGCAGTCCGACCATCGGTGTATCACCTGGCAGAGGGCCAACACTAGGTCTCTCTCTTCCCGGTAGCCGATGGCTTCGACCAGTCTTACAATCTGGTCGGAGGTTGCAGGATCCCAATCGCCGGGTTTCTTGGGATCGGGCGGCTCGCGGTTCCAAAGCGCATGAAGGATAGCCATCACGTACTGCGGGTTGGCGTTGGGTGGTAGACGCATCGCTAGCTCTGCACAGCGCCGCTGTTGCCAACGCGCCAGCAGCCCCAATACCTGGGCGTATTGGTTGGCGTCATGAATTGTGAAATAATCCTCGCCGAGGTCTATGTGGTGCCCAATCCCAAGTGTTTGCGCGTGCGTGCGGATGATCTCGAGCCACTCGTCGTCGGTCATTTGCCGGGCGCGCTGATCGGACAGGGGCAGGACGAACGACCGGCTGCCTCCGACTCGTCTGCGGATAAATCGCTCTGCCTCGAAGCCGAATTTTCCCCGCCATTGGATCATCACTATCCTGGCCCCTGGACTGAGTCGCTCCTGGGGCAGCAATGGCAATAAGGCGTGCTGGGCAAGACCGTACCAGTCGGTCAGCGGCGAGAATCCGGCTTCAACTGCCTCCTGCTCGTTCTGAAGGCTACGATACTCAACAGGTTCGTGGTAAGCCAGCACGCATTCCTCTAGCCTAGCGTAGACGGATTCTGAACAGGCTGATGCGAACTGGCGAATCAGCTCTTGAGCGTACCGCCATCGACCCGGACCCAGGTCATTAAGCGAGAAGCGCGCAGGTTGATCGCAGAGCCAGTTAATGGCCAGATCAGCAACACCGCCAGGGCACAGCGTGAGCACTCGGGCAAGGAGCTGTTGCACGGTTCGTGAGCCGTGACCGGACAGATTGCTAAGTTGCTGCACGACGAATTGGGGCGCATCGGTAGCCAGCATCGCCCCGGCGAGCGCGAGTGCCGCGACGAGGTCAGGAGGTTCCAGGAGCCTGCGGCGTCGCGTGGAGTGTTGCCAGAAGGAATCGGGGTAGAATTCTCCCGGCACGGGGTCAGGCGAAGTATGTCGAGCCAACTCACTAAGGCGAAGGAGGCACGGAAGCAGCCGATCCCACATGGCTCTCGGCGCCGCTGACGCGAGGCGGTACAAGGTATCAGCCTCGTGAATGTTCAGATCGAAGCGTCGTTCCTTCTCCATGTCTTCAGGCTTTTCGGTAACCTGCGCAGTCCAGTCTCTCACTGCATTTTGCAACCGGGCCTCCAGCCACTGCACGCAGCGGTGTGGGTCGCGCTCCAGGAGCTTGGCGGGAAACATGGGTGGTTGGGGGGCCACGCCCCGAGCGATCAAACGGAGGCGCAGCTCGTACAAAACCCCACTGTCATCAGACCCATCCGAAAACAACAGGACCGAGGTAACTCGGCGAGGCCAAGGGTCCGGTTCCGCCTCATAAGGCGCTAGCAAAGCCGCCACGCGGTCACCACAGGACCCGGCGACCAGGTGCATCAATTGAAGAGCGGTCATCTGGTCCTGCTCCGAGCCTGACGTAAGTAACTCCCTGAAGATGCCGCGTTCGTCCATGGTTGTGAACCAGGCGTCCTTTCCCCACAGGGTAGCCTCCACGATGTGGGCCCGCCAAACCGGATCACGGAACAGGCCAAGTACGCAATCGGCTTCGGACGGAGTTGGGCGGAGAACATCCCCAATGAACCGGAGAATCAGATGCTTGAGGTGAAAGCGAATGTCCGGGTCTGCCAGGATTCCTGATACAGTCGCGAGGTAGTCTTGGGGAGCCTCGTCGCGCTGGAGCCAGAGCAGCTGGCGGACCTGTTCCCGCCTGAACAGCGACTGGTCATGACGTTTGAGCCATCCTGCGATTGTCTCTCTACCAGAATTGATCGCGTCCAGCAGACGGGAGGCGAACAGGTACTCGAAAAAGGTCTGGTGGGCAAAGGTGACACGTGCTTCGCCGATGGAGATCAAGTTTAACGACAGGAAGGCGTCCTTGGCCTTCGGGTGATTGTCCAAAAGCCGCTCAGGCGCATGCACGGAGCCGTTCCGGTCCATCCATGTTGTCAATTGTCCCAAGGCCGTGTCGATCTCGGCACCCGAGAAGCCCATCGCTTCAAGCTGGCTTCGCCGCATCCACCAGAATGCGCGCATCAACTCCGCAGCCGTGGTGAAGTATGTCGGCGGCTGGCCATCCCGCGCAAGCTCAGTCCACAGGCTCAGGCAGAGTGTCGAACGAAGGAGATTTTGCTGGGCCTTCGCAAAAGAGCGAAACGCGCCCCCCGCCTGGGTGATGATTTGTTCCACGATAGGATCAGGCAGGTCACCGACTTCAATTTCCATTGCCTGATGCCTGGCTAACCAGGAGCGGATCAGTGCGTCGTCCCGGAGATCAAATGTTCGGCACGCGACAACGACGCGCAACCGAAGAAGCGCCATCGCTTCGTCGATAACTTCCTGGCACGCCTCCCAACTCGCCACGCCGTGGGCGGCGGTCCATCGGATTGCGTCCAGTTGATCCAGGACCAAGACCGCGTCACGGCTCCCGGCCAGCGCTCGCAAGGACAGCGCGGGCGAGTCCGGCAGGTCGCAAAGGCCCGTACCGAACTGCCGCGCGCTGACCTGGGGCGTTCTTCGGTCGAGGCGCAAGGGGAGAAACGGAGTACCCGACGCATGGAGCTGGTCGGTCACTTCCAACAGTACGCCGCTCTTCCCTGCCCCGGCCCGGCCATGGACGATGAGCAGGCGGTTTTCTGACTCAGAGCGAAGTGCGCCGAGCACTGTTTCAGTCTGAGTGCGGTGCACGACAATGCCGTTAATCAAGCCCGGACGAAGCGATTCCCGGAACTCTTCGCGCAGGCGCTCGATCCTGGCCGGGAGATTCGGTTCCCCGGCAAGGTCACGTGGTTGGTGGCCGTGCGCTCGCAGGTGCTCTCGGATCTGGTCCGTGTGTAATGCCGTCCCCATCCGATCCTGGGCCAACTCGGCAAGCAAGAGAATCACCGAACGGGAGTCTCCAGTCACCAGAGACCTGGCGTGCAGTTCGACATCCTGTCGCCCGCCTCGGCTGTCGTCAAACACTCGGACATCACTGCGCTGTAAGAGATCGTAGGCTGCGGCCAAACCAGCCGGGTTGTTCCGATCCAAATCACAGGCCGCACAGAATGTCTGAAAGGCCGGTCGAAGCGCCTCCGACGAGTCAACCGTGCGAAAGAAGGCCTCAGGGTCGTTGTTGCTGGTCCTCGCCAATTCGGCGAGCTTACTGAGTTCCGGGGCGTCGTGGACGGACACGAAAGTGAACCGATTTCGGCTTTCTCGTTGCAGCTGGGAAGCGAGATGTAGCAAGACTTCCCGCCTACGCAAATCAGCCATGCTCCACTTACCGACCAGGTAGTTTTTCCTCTTGCACTGCTCCGCTTCGCGGATGCCGTCCACTCGTTCGACCCAGAGATCGACTCCTTTTTCATCGTCGCCTATGGCTTCCACGGTCACGGAGACAAGCTCACCGCCAAGGACCTGGAGCAGGTTTTGGACCACCCAGAGTCCCTCGTAACGGTTACCTAACTTATCGGCACGACCGCCCCGTTCAACGGCCATTCGTGACACCTTTTAATTGAGCCCGAATCACTGAGGTTAGCCCCGGTAAAGACCAACAACGAGAGCGTCACGATTCGGTAGCCAGCTGTGCCGTGGGGTCGGTCGGAATCCGGCGACCGTTGCTTCGGTGAGGTCCGTGAGTTTTGGCATAGGCACCGCTTCATCGCGCGAGGCCTTTCCAACAAGTACAAGAAGTGCCAGTTTTTGATTGGGTTGTAGGTCGTCAAACGCTCTGATCCCGCAGCCGAAAGAATCTTCGTTCCCTCGAGAACCTTCGATGTGGACCCGAAATCCCGGCGAGACCCTCGCGAGACAGTTCCCATTCTGCCCTACGGAGGACACGTTCACCTTCCAACGTCCACCACATATTCACATCCCACACGTGCTGTTACAAATTCCGGCGGCTGTCCAAGTCCTCGCTCATCCCTCCTGTCGGGCCGGATCTGTTGCGTCAGTTCGGCTCGGCCTCTCATGCTTGCGCGTAACCAGCGTCCAACGATTATAATCTGGCAGCGCGGAATCTTCCGCGCGCTGCGCGGAAAATCCGCAAATCCTCGCGTTTTTACGAGCGTGATCGCACACGCTTGCAAACATTCCCGATATTATGGAGTCCCGACACTTACGAGGGAAGGTGCCTATTGGTGTGGCGTTCCCCCTGTCGGTCTGGCTGTTGTCCTAGCCCATTTTGGACTTCGCCGCCTTGATCACCAGGGCGATCGCTTCGCGGAAAGAGGTAGGGAGGGAACTCCAGGCAGCGACAACCGACCGCAAACCGGGATCTAGTGTACCGGATTCTGCAGCGCGCCTTTCTAGCGAGCGGCGTAACTCATTGCTGGACTCGATAGTTGTGGCGAAGCGTTCGAATCCCTCCAGGCTACTGCTTCTCAGGCCAATTGGAATTGTGTGTGTACCGCATGGATCTCCGCAAAACTGAACGCCCCTGCGATCTCCGTTGGACCTGGCTCGTGTCTGAGACGGCTCCTACTCCCTTCAGATTTGACCGTGCTTTTGTAGTTCGAGATCATGCCCAAGCTCATCTCGAAGCCAAGGCTCTTCTTGATGTGATCGTGAAAGGCCTTCGGCATCACATCATCCCCAAGGGCGGTTAGCGTTCTGCGCATTGCCTCCATTTTGTTGATGCCGGCGTCGTTCCTTGGTCGTCCCCTTGGCATCGAAGTGTTCTCCGGTTGGAATCTGAGGGCGCCGTTAGCCAACATCTTACGGGGCACGAACCTGCTCGCCACGGAGGGTCTTCCGCACAAGCCAATGGCCTCGGCGATTTCTTGCAAGGCTGGGTCCAGTGCATCGGATGTTTCAGCGCAGTTGGGGTAATTTCAATCCCGGATCGCCTCCAGAAGGCACTACTATAAGAAGGAGGGCCCGGCCCGACCGTACAGTGTTGATTGCTTGCACCACGACTGACACTCGTCAAATCAGGGCGAGTAGGTCGCGTTGGCAATGGACGCGGATCGAAAAAGATTCGTCACGATTCCAGCGAGACCCCACATGGAACTGCCGCACGCGAACACGGTCCTGCCTTACATCCGCAAACTGGCGGCCGCTGAGACGGTGCACCAGCAATCGGATTGCGAACTCTTGCAGGGATTCGTTGCCGATCGCGATGACGAAGCGTTTGCCGCCCTCATGCGCCGCCACGGCGGGATCGTCATGAACGTTTGCCGATCGGTGCTCCGCAGTCCGCACGATGCCGAGGATGTGTTCCAGGCGACCTTTTTGGTGTTGGCGCAAAAGGCAGTCTCAATCCGCGAGTATGGGTCACTGGCAAGCTGGCTTCACGGCGTCGCGTATCGGTTGGCCTGCAAGCATCGATCCCGCGAGTCACGGAGACGCGCAATGGAAGGTTGCGCGGCCATTCCGGAAGCGCCGAGGATGGATGACATGACGTGGCGCGAATTACGCGAGGTCCTCCATCAGGAGATCAGTCTCCTCTCGGAGAAATATCGTACTCCACTTTTGCTCTGCTATTGGGCCGGCAAAACGCAAGAGGAAGCTGCCGCCCTGTTGGGTTGGCCGCTGGGGACGCTTAAGACTCGCCTGGGAAAGGCGCGTGAATGCTTGCGTGGCCGCCTGGGGCAGCGGGGCTTTACGCTCGCCGTGCCCCTTCTCGCCACTATGTTGTCGCAGGAAAGCACTGGCGCAGGAGTACCCGAATCGCTGGTGCGCGCCAGCGTTGCCGCTGCCCGGCTCGTGGCGGCTGCGAAATCTGCCTCGCTGAGCGGCATCTCGGCGGAGGTGGTAAGTCTCCTGCGGGAATCATTCCCAGCAATGCTCGCAGCCAAGTTGAAATGGCTTATGCTTCTCATTTGCACGGCAGGATCCCTGGCAATTTACGGGGCTTTCGTTGTTCAGGGGCTCCCGCCGGAACCAACAGCTCACGACACTGCAGAGCACAAGGCCCAACCCGGGGCGTTGTCGCGCGACGATCGCTTTGGTGATCCCCTGCCGGAAGGCGCCGTCGCGCGTCTTGGCACAATTCGCTTCCGCAACGAGGCGCATGTGAGCAGGTTTGTCCTCGCAGCAGACGATTTGACCATCGCCACCATGGCAGGGAAAACCGTCTCGCTCTGGGAAACCAAGACCGGGAGACCCCGATCCCGCATCACGCTGCCGGTTGATCTCGATTCCCTGGCCTTCTCGCCGAACGGGAGAATGCTCGCTGTTGGGGGTAGAGATTGTATCTTTCGCTTGATCGATTCCTCTTCGGGCAAGGAGATCCGGCAATTTGTCGGACACGAGAGCACCATCGATCGGCGTACTAACAACGGGGTGAGCGGCGTTGTGTTTCTTCCACATGGCCGTTCGCTTGTGACCTGGGGAAGCGACAAGACCATACGCTTGTGGGAAATCGACACCGGTAAAGAAATACGGCGCTTCGAGACAGCGGATTGGAAACTCTGGACTGTTGAGCTGTCCCCGGACGGCAAATTGCTCGCTGCCGCGAGCGCCAAAGCGAATCAGCACGCGGCAGAAATCTGGAACGCAGAAACCGGGAAGCTGATCCACCATCTTCCTTGTTCTGAACAACCCGCCCACGTGGCCTTCTCACCGGACAACCAACGGCTAGCTGCGACGATGTTTGAATCCGGGAGGCCCGGCAGGGTCGTCCTCTGGGCAGTTGCGACTGGCAAGGAGATCGTTACTCTCCAGGGTGCCGAAAACTCGACCTTTTCGTTGGCGTTCTCCCCGGATGGTTCAAGCATGGCGACTGGAGGCATCGACCAGACAATTCGCATTTGGGATCTTGCCAATGGGAAGGAAGGCCGCAAGATTGGTCCACTTGGCTCAGTCGTTGGACAAGTCGCGTTCACCCAAGATGGCAAGTGTTTAATCTCGAGCGGCGGATTGGGAAACCTCATCCGACTTTGGGATCTTACGACAGGCAAGGAGCTGCTCGCTCTTAACGCACCCAAGACGTCGATTGCTTCCATTGCATATTCGGCAGATGGTAAACGACTCGCCTCGGCTTCTGAAAAAACCATCTGGGTTTGGGATGTAGCCTCGACGAAGCTGCAGCACAAGCTTGAAGGCCACGCCGGATACGTCTCCAGTCTGACGTTTTCCAAAGACGGCAAGTCTCTGCTGTCGGCGAGCCAAGACGGCACTATAAGGCTATGGGACTGTGCTTTGGGGAAGGAACAGCGCTGCATCAAGACTTCTAACAGCCGCGGCCAAATGGCAATCTCGCCCGACGGCACGAAGCTGGCGTGGAATTCCTTAGACCTGCCAGAAACCATCGCGTTGTTCGATATTAAGACGGGCAAAGAACTTAGCCAGCTTGCGATTGAACCCGAACAACCTGGCGGCCGTTCATCGATCTTCTCGTTGGCTTTTTCGCCTGACAGCAGAAGCCTAATCGCTAGTAGCGGCACACACCTCAGGTTGCTCGGCTGGGACCTGGCGACCGGCAAGGAGCGTGCCTTGCCAGGCAAGCATGACGGCGGGCTGAATTGCGCCCGGTTTTCCCCTGATGGCCGGAGCGTAGCCGTCGCAAGCATGGGGGGATCGGTGTATTTGTGGGAGATGGCCACAGGCCAGGGCCGTTTGGTGGTGAAAGATGCGGGCTATACGACAACGCTTGCTTTCTCACCGGACGGTCGCTGCCTGGCCCTGGGCAACGACGGCAGCCATAGCCTTTGGACCTCGGAAAAGAATCTGGTGTCGTCGGGATTTGAGAATCGGACTCAGGTTCGTCTCCTCGATTTGACCAATAGCAAGATCATTCACACCTTTAAAGGTCACGCTGGTCCAACGGACGTGCTCGTCTTCTCTCCCGACGGCATGAGCCTAGCATCGGGAAGCAGGGATACGACTGTCCTCGTCTGGGATGTAGCCCCTTACACGCGTCGGGCCTCCGCCCAGGCTGAACCGCTCCAGGCTGCAGATCTTGAAAGGCTATGGTCAGACCTTGCTGGCGACGCCTCGAAAGCATACCGGAGCATCGTGATACTTGCGGCCGCGCCATCGCAGACCGTAGCTTACTTCAAAGGCTTGCTCCACCCAATCACGACTCCAAATTCAGAAGTGGTGTCGGGCCTTGTGAAGCAACTAGATAGCAGCCGCTTCTCGGAACGCGAAAAAGCACTGGTCGAATTGAATAAGCTTGCAGATGGGGCGGAGCCAATCCTTCGCAGAGCCCTCGCCGCGAAGCAGGGTCCAGAAGTGCAACGAAGACTCGAACAGATTCTCCGAGCACTCGACCTGACGAATCCCGGCAGCCATCGTCTACGAACGTTGCGAGCTTTGGAAATTCTTGAACGTATCGGCGACGCTCAAGCGACGGACCTGCTGTTGAGGTTGGCCGGCGGAGCCCCCGACGCATGGCTGTCGAAAGAAGCCCAGGCAAGTCTGCTACGTTTGAATCATAGGTCGATTAGTCATGGGCCATCGGATCTACACGGCCCATGACCCACCCGAAGGCGCCGCGGGGAGCTTCATGCTAGCTGTGCCCCAATGTGCACCCAGGTAAGCTACTCTCCTGCCAAATCCAAGTTTCTAGTACCAGATGGGGCCTACTGAAAACAACGGCTTGCTCCAAACGCCGCTCGCCCAACGGTATGTTCGCAGCGCGAGAGCCAGCGGGGAGGACCTCATGCGCCCTGTTCCGAGCTACCGGTGTTGGGCAGCCTCGACCATCACCAGAATCGCCTCACGGATCGCAGAAGGCAACGTATCCCAGGCATTGACGACATTTTGCAGGTTGGGATCAATTGCATCGCATTTTGCAGCGCGAAGGTAAGCCGGTTGACGTAAAGTATTGGCTCCTTGCGACGTTCCGTCAACCAGTACGACCCCCCGTGGGAGTTGATTTTCGACTCGGTGCCAGTCGCGTTGAACGGCTTCATCCGGGCGTTCCTTGCACCCCTGTCGAAAATCGCTTACGTACGATTACGCCCGCGATGGAGGAGTCGATCGCCATCGCGAAGGACTCGACGGGGGCTATGAGCTGTCCCAACTACTCCCCAGGAGGCGCGGATTCTTCCGCGCAGCTCGCGGAAAATCCGCAATTCCTCGCGTGTCTTCGAAAGCTATTTTCTGCTCACCGATTTCCAAAAACTGCAGATTCTTACAAAAGCTGCGCCACTGCGCCATCCCCAGGCGGCTGCCCAGGTCTTATCGTCCTCTCAAGGTCAGAGGCTCGTTTACCAAACGCCACACGGCGGTGCCGTCTCGCGTTGACGGGCGGGAATGGCCAACCTGGGCGTGAGCGACGCGACGTGTGCGAACGTGGGCGATTCCTGACTACGCCCGGGCTATTCACGGGAACCAACCGTGGACTGGAATAGCGAGAGGCTGGCCGGCCACGATGCGCAGGGGGAGATTCGGCCAGGGGGTCAATGACTCGGGCCGGCGCCCAGGAAGGCAACCGGCCCGAGTCTGTTACGTCAACTGTTACGTCGTTTGCCGGTTGAAGTCCGTTTCAATCTCGGTTACAGCTCGGTTGGCACACCAGGACCGCGGAAAAACCGCCACTTTCGACTTCGTTTCTAGCCAGATAAACGTAGCACGGGACTCGAAAACCAGCGCATTTCTTCGCCTATTGAGCCTGCCCTGCCCGGACCATCACCCGTATCGCATCCCTGATCGTCGCGGGCAACGCGTTCCAGGCCGCGATGACTTCCTGCAAACCGGGGTCCAGTGCATCGGATTTTGCAGCGCGTCCTTTAGCGGAATCCCCTAACTCCATAGTGGCGTCTATAGTTGTGGAAACTGGTTCGACCCCCCGTGGGACCATTCAGATTCATTTCGTACTTTTCGTTCATTTCGTAAGTTGTGCGACAACATTGCAGGCTGTGCCTGAGGGCGGTCGTAGAGGCGGTGGGCGGGCCACTGGCCAACCTGGGCTTGGATGACGCGACTTGGTCGAACGTGGCAAAACCTGGGTAGGCCAGGGCTAGCCCATGTTTAACAGGTGCTGAAGGCCCAACTGGCGTTCGCCCTGATTTTTCCGCATCGCAGACCTCCATTTCGCAAAACACATAGTGACAATATCAGCTG
>Ga0208827_1000368_pt1 | contig 22713 bp, 20 predicted proteins | sample Sb_taG_5_FD_187709 | JGI IMG/M metagenome (GOLD analysis project Ga0208827, IMG submission 187709) | Peat soil microbial communities from Weissenstadt, Germany - Sb_50d_8_FC metaG (SPAdes) (version 2) | ecosystem: Environmental > Terrestrial > Soil > Wetlands > Peat | place: Germany... | reverse complement strand
AAAGTCCTCTAATTCGAGGGCATGGTTCAAAAAGGGGTCAGACACCTTTGTGCGCAGCACCCTTCGGGCCGTTCCGGCAAAGGTGCCTGACCCCTTTTTGAATCATGCCGTTTCGGGGCAAGGAAGCCAGCAAAGATATCTTCCATGGGCTTGACTCTTCAGCAATACGCCGATTATCTCGATACGCGCGATCTCACCTGGCCAGCGCCTCCCGAGATCGAGCGGCCCAAGGCCAAGCCTCATCTGGTTCATCTGCCCGAGGTCCGTGCTGTAACTTGGAGTATCTACGGCACTTTGCTGGCAATTTCGGGCGGCGAACTGTATTTTGAACATCCCAATCGTTTTGTTATGGATGTCGCACTGGACAAGACTATCCAAGAGTTCAAAATGTGGGCAGCAATGTCCCGAAAACCGGGACATCCTGCAGAGTACCTTAGAAAGGTGTACAAGGAGCTTCTCGTAGACCAGCGCATCGCGCCCAGCCCCGGCGAAAAGTATCCCGAGATACAGGCCGATCGCCTTTGGGAGGTGTGGGTCAAGAGGCTTCTGCAAAAGGAATATAAGATCGACGCGGGCTTTTATGGCGCCTTGAATGAATTCAGCCGCAAGGTTGCCTATTTTTTCCACGCGAGCCTCCAAGGTACGACGTGCTATCCGGAGGCAGCCGAGGCCTTGCTTCACGTGAACAAGGCCGGCTTAACTCAAGGTCTTTTGGCCGATTCCCAATGCTTTACGCTTGTTCAGTTGGAACGCGGCTTAGCGCGCCAGGAGCCGCAAACAAGACTGGACGATCTGTTGGGTCCGGAATTGCGCGTCTGCTCCCACGAAGTGCGGGCGCGCAAACCTTCCGAGCGGTTGTACAGGCACATGCTCTGTCAACTGGCGAAGCTCAACATTGCGCCGGGGCAAGTGTTGCATATTGGCTCGCGCGTGGCACTCGACGTGATGCCCGCCCGACGATTGGGCATGAAGACCGGGTTGTTTGCGGGCGATCTGGCTTCCCTGGATGCCACCTCGGAACAGATGAAGGATCCTGCCAGCCGGCCCGACGTTTTATTGACGAAGTTGAGTCAAATTGCCGAGGTTCTCGGCTGAGGAGTAGCAGATGCCCCCGGTAGCTCATCTGGATCCAGCTAGCGTGGATCTCAGCCATATCGTCGCGGATCAGGAAGCGATCCGTCGGGTCAACCCGCAGCGCTTCGAGATGGAGCACCTTACGGCCATCGTGCGCGTGGACCCCGAGAAACAACTGGCGGTCGGCTACAAGGACGTGCGTCCTGACGAGTTTTGGGTTCGTGGCCACATGCCGGACTATCCGCTTCTACCGGGAGTGCTCATGTGCGAGGCAGCAGCCCAGCTCTGCTCATACTTTACTTTTACGCAGGGCATCCTCGAGCGCGATTTCATCGGCTTCGGGGGTATGGAGGATGTGAAGTTCCGCGGGCCCGTTCACCCCGGCGACCGGCTGGTCCTGATCGCCAAGGGTGTCCGCGTCCACCGCCGCCAGACAATCTTCAACGTCCAGGGGTTCGTGGGGAACACCATGGTTTTTCACGCAGACATCATTGGTGTTCCGATGACACGCCGCTGAGGCACGAGGAGGCGTGGTCTTGCGTCGCACGCACCGCTTGCCACTGGAGGAACTGGCTCCTTTTCTGTTCAAGCCCCCCGAAGCCCTCGGACCTTGCGATTGGTCGGCCGTGTTCGGCGCTGACCACCCGCTGGAGGTGGAGATCGGCTTTGGCAAGGGGCTTTTCCTGGTCAATGCTGCCAAGTCGCGCCCGGACGTAAACTTTCTTGGCATAGAGATCGCCCGCAAATACCAGCTCTTTGCTGCCACCCGCCTCGCGAAACGGCAGCTTCATAATGTCCGTCTGGTGAAGGCGGACGCTCGAGTTTTTCTCCGCGACTTTGTGGCACCGGCAACTTTCCAGGCGGTGCACGTCTACTTCCCAGACCCCTGGTGGAAGCGTCGCCATCTCAAACGCCGCGTCTTCGCCAGCGATTTTGCGGCGCAATGCGAGCGGATCCTGCGGCCAGGAGGTCACCTGCACATCACGACGGATGTCCAGAAGTATTTTGAGGTCATCAAACACCTGATGGAAATCCATACCCGGCTGCAACCGTTGCCACCGGGCGAACCGAATGACGAGCAGCCTGGGCCTGATTTCTTAACCAACTTCGAGCGTAAATTCCGCGCAGAAGGCAGGCCAATCTACCGTATCTCCTACGAGCGCAAGGCACAGCCTGACCTCCGTATCGACGGTGCCCTTGGCTCCGACGTATAGGATTGCTCGACAGGGCAGTTTTGGATATTCAGGTTGCGCGGGATTACAGCGCTCCCAGCGAGAGTGGGTTAACCACCTGCGCTCGCCGCTTGGCGGTTCATTACTCTCACTTCTCATCATCCACCTTGTTGACGGAGGCGTCATGAACGTACGCGTACACCGAGAAGGGACTGTGACCACGGTCACTTTGAATAGGCCGGCGGTACGCAATGCGGTCGATCGAGAAACAGCGACGCTCCTTGCCGACGCCTTCCGGGAGTTCGATGAGGACGCCCAGGCGCGCGTTGGCATCCTCTACGGCGATCATGGCACATTCTGCGCCGGCGCAGATTTGAAGGCTCTGGCGTTGGGGCAATCGAACCGGATCAGCCCGGACGGAGATGGTCCCATGGGGCCAACGCGCATGCGGCTAAGCAAGCCGGTAATCGCAGCCATAGCAGGTCACGCCGTCGCCGGCGGCCTGGAATTGGCTTTGTGGTGCGACCTGCGCATCGTCGAAGCCGACGCCGTCCTCGGTGTATTCTGCCGGCGCTGGGGCGTGCCCCTCATCGATGGCGGGACGGTGCGTCTACCGCGTGTGATCGGTCTGGGCCGCGCCCTTGATTTGATTATGACTGGGCGAGCGGTGGATGCTGCAGAGGCACTTCAGATCGGTTTAGCCAATAGAGTGGTTCCCAAAGGCACAGCCCTTGAGGCGGCCAAACAACTGGCAGAAGAAATCGCGCGGTTCCCTCAAACGTGCATGCGCAACGACCGCGCGTCAGCGTACGATCAATTCGATTTGACCTGGGAACAGGCCATCCAAAATGAGTTTCAGCGTGGTCTTGATTCACTTCGCGAAAGCGCCGCTGGGATTGAGCAATTCGTTCGCGGCGAGGGAAGGCACGGAGCCTTCCGCAGTTCCGCTCCCTAGCGTCGCACGACACAAATCGGGCAAACGCCGATAGCTGATCGCCAGGATTGTTCCCACCCACGTTGCCGCTCTGCCGCTGTTTCAGCGCCAGTCCAAATCCCCGAGAGTGATGTCCGGGCCCTTCCCCTTCCCAGATAACAGGGTTTTCGCATTTGTCCCATCGGCGTCGGCGATCATCAGAAACGACTCCGTTTCGGCGTTCATTTTCGGATCGTTCATATTCAAATTGCTGATGACCAAGGGCACGCCAGGATCCGCCCGTTTCCAGACGTAAGCTAACCGCTTGCCATCGGGGGACCAACAGTATTGGTTTTCCATAATGAAGGCGTTTGATGGCACATTGTCGAGGCGCTTGCGGGTCTTCTTCTGCAGGTCGTACACAAACAACCGCCCGAGCCGTGCCGGGGGCTTCCCTTCCGGTTTATCCGCTGGGTCAGTGTCGAGGAATAGAATGAAAGCCCCATCCGGCGAGATTTTGGGGTTCGGCCCCTCAGTCTTGATCTCCGTGAGGTTGGTAATGCTTTTCCCATCCCGGCTAACGAGCGCGACATGGATTTTCCGAGCGTCGATGTCATACACCGCGGCTACGTAGGATTTTCCATCCGGGGTCATGCCGAAAGCGTTTGCCCATCGGGGCAGGTCGAGTTTGATCTGTTTTTTGGTGCTCGGGTCCACTAGCCAGGTGGTGAAGCCGCTGTCTTTTAGTTCCTTGGCCGGGATGAGCTCGGCTACTATCAATCCCTTTCCATCCGGCGTCCACGCCATATTCAAGGGATTTATTGAGGGCCTGAACTCTGCACCTTGTCCGTCGAGAGGACGAATCGACACCTGTCCCCGTCTAAAGCCTTCTTCGGCGGTTGCCCGATGGTCAGGGTCCGGAACGTAAAAGGCCACGCGCCGGGCATCCGGCGACAAAGCGGGATTTGTCAGGATTTGCCTCGGTTTAGCCAGCTGTCCCGGCAAGTCAGCAATTTCTTTTCCGTCCGGGGTGACAAACACGTACTTGGTATTCCGAAAGATCAGCAGCTTGCCTGGCCCCGCCGGCGCTTGGACTGATCCTTGTTGTCCGGAGTTCTTTGCGAACGTTCTCTCATCTGCAACGAGGCGCCAGGGAACAGAAACCACGGTGCCAAGCACCGCCAGGAACGCAGCCATACAAAGCAATCTGCCACGGGAGTAGGGTCTGATGCGAGTCATGGCCAGTATTCTCCTTTCAAGGGTGCGGTAGGGACCCAACACGCCCGCCTTCGCAGTCGAGGCGCGAGGTTCTTGATACGAATTAACCGAGATCTTCAAGAGTAGATGGCCGTATTCTGCGGGTCGTGCGAGGTGGTTTTGGATCACGAGCTCGTCGCAAGCTGCTTCCTGGACCTCCAGCCAGCTGCGAGCCATCACCCAAACCAACGGATGAAAAAAGAAAAGCCAATCGACAAAAGTGGGCAGCCAGTTCCACAACAGGTCGCGTCGTTTCAGGTGCGCCAGCTCGTGTGCCAGGATGAGGCGTAGTTCCGACTCGTCGTACCTCGCGTCGACGGAATCGGGCAGCACGATCGTGGGATGCCAAATGCCTGCCAGAAATGGGCCTGCCGAGGATGGCGCGAGCCGGAGTCGCGGCAATCGGCGAATGCCCGTTCTGTCCCCGATTTCCTGGCAAAGCCGGTGCAGTGAGGAGCTTTCGACAGGCCTGCCCGAACGGCACAGGTGCTGAACGCCGCTCCAATGCTTGACGGTCCTGATGACGCAGCAACAGACCCCCGTTGCCCACAGTGCCAACAATACCTCACACCATGTCAAGTGGCTCTGCGGTGAATCGGTTACCAACATCGGGCCCCTGTCTTCCAGGACGGGCTGTAATTCCAGCACTGGTCCACCCTCAGGGGCGGCTAGCGAGACGCTCTGCGAGATCATCGTCTCATGTGAATTACTTGCCAGGAGGGGAATGGCCACCGGCTGCACCCAGACTAACGCGACAAGAATCTTGATGCAGGCCAAGCGCCACATCCAGCAGACAACGCGAGGCGACAGGAAGGTGCACCAGCGCGCGATCGCCCAGGCAGCCAGCAGCACAAGCGTGCCTTGCCAGGAAGCCCGCCAAAGGCACTGCCCCCATGTTTCGGACCAGGATGCGCTTGCGCTCAATAGGTCATTCATGGCTTTTCCTTCCGCTCACGCAATTCGATCCGTTTGAGTAGCTTGGCAAGCTTGCGGGCATCACTTTCATTCAGATGCGTGGATTGAGTCAGAAAGGCGACGAAAGGCGAAACGGCTCCGCCAAGCACGTCGTCCACGAAATCTCGTACCAGGCGCAGCAGCAGGTCTGCTTTGGGTATGGTGGGCGTGTAATGATGCACACCCGCCACCTTGCGACGAACCAGGTATCCTTTGGCTCGAAGCCGTTCCATGACGGTCAACAAGGTGGTGCGGGCCTGGCCTGAGGTTTCTGCAAAATGCTTGGCCACGTCCCGTACGGTAATGGGAGAATGGTCCGCCACGTACTTGAGGACATCCAGTTCTACGCGGCCGATCGGCTCTTTAGGCCATGCCATGGGCAGACTCCTTTGACTACTGATGTCGTCGGATTACTGGCGACTATAGCTGTAGTCAATAGGATTTCCCCAAAACTGTTCTGCTAGAATGGTCCGGGCAGGTGCAACAGATTAGTAGTTCTACTCTATCGTGCGGTTGTTCAGATTTAAGTCTTTTTGTGTTTTGTCCTTTCGGGAAACGGAATTCACCAAAAGGAGATGTCGATGGAACGACGATTTTCCGCGCGCTTGGAGGAATTGCTTGACGATGCGATCGTGAATCCGGCCGTCCAACTCGTAGGCTCCGCCATGATGGCGAAAGGATACGGAACCCGCAGCTGGCTGGAAAGGTCAGCTAGCGAATCCGTGAATCGTTACAAAATCCCCAAGGCCTCAGGAGCAAAAACGCCGCTCGTGCGTCTTGGCTCTGGCCAAGAGGGCGTGGAGTGAACCCGACAGATCGCCAAATCACGGCTCAGGCCGGCATGGGGGATAGCACTGTATTCATGTCGTTGTCCCGGCCGACAAGGAAGCGACAGTTACCTACCGCGTCGATTACAAGTGGTGAGGGTTCCAATTCAATCCGGACCGCTGCCCTTCGTTCGAAGAAGGGGTAGCGGATTCCGGTGCGGCTGTTTATCCAGTCTCTCGTGAGCTACGCGGGAGCCCGATTATCGTTTTCGGCTCGCATCGTGGCGCCGGCGTCCCTTATAATGCCAATATTGGATACCCGCCGGCCCGCCTTATGAGGGCGAGTCAACCCACCGCCATTACCCGCCACAGTGGAGTTCACCATCTCATGCTCCGAACACGTTATTGCGTTTGCGTACTGTGCGCTGTCCTTGGTTTGGCAATGGCCCTGGCACTTTTACTGGCCGGAGCTGGGCTCGTCGCGGCGCAAGGAGCTGCTGCCAGCAAAGGCACGGTAAGCTTCATCAACGACGTGGCCCCACTGCTCAAGGAGAATTGTTTCGGCTGCCACGACGCCAAGAAGCGTAAAGGCAAGTTTGATATGAGCAGCTACGAAAGCTTCCGGAAAGGAGGCGACAAGGAAGATCCGGTCTCTCCAGGTAAGCCCGACGAAAGCCTTCTCATCGACCGTCTGACTGCCAAGGACAAATCGCGTATGCCCCCGAAGGAAGCCAGCGACCCGCTGTCCAAGGAGAAGATAGCGCTCATCGAGAAATGGATCGCGGAGGGAGCCAAACTCGACGCGGGCCTCTCGCCCAAGGCCGATCTCTTGCGCGAGCTACGTGTTCGCTGGAATCCGCCCTCGCCGCCGGCTGCCTACAAATATCCTGCCGCCATCACCGCGCTTGCCTTTACGCCGGATAATCAGAAACTGGTGGTCGGAGGCCAGCACGAACTGCTCGTGTGGAACATCGCGCACGCCAAGCTCGACAAGCGCATCTATATCCGGGCCGAACGTGTCTATGCGCTGGCATTTCTCCCCGATGGCAAGCTCGCAGTTGCCGGCGGGCGCCCCGGGCAGGAGGGCGATGTCCGTATCTACGACCTTGAAGGGGGCACGCCGAAGACAGTGCAGGGCGTCGCCGTCCTGGATGGGGTCAACGACAAGAAAGTCATGGTCAAACAATTGCTGGACGCCGATGATGCGGTCCTGTGCCTAGCGCTAAGCCGGGACGGCAAGAAACTGGCATCCGGCGGCAGTAACGACCGTACGGTCAATGTCTGGGACCTGAGTCCGGGTTATGCCAACGCTAAACTCGAGCAAACGATAGAGAACCATGCCGATTGGATCTTTGGCGTGGCTTTCTCTCCGGACGGAAAGCATCTCCTCACCTGCAGTCGAGATAAGACCGCGAAGGTTTGGGACCTGGCCGCGAAAGAATCGGTGCTCACGTTCCCCGAACACCAGAACCCCGTTTACGGCGTCGCGGTGAAGCCGGACGGAAAACTAGGGGTTTCGGTCGGAGAGGACAATCAGATTCGATTTTGGACCACCACCGGCGAGGGCAAGCAGGTTCGCGTGGCCGGCGGCCACGGCAAGGCTATCTTCCGGGTCCTGTACCATCCCACGAAGCCGATCCTGGTCACCTGCAGCGCCGATGATACGGTTCGCATCTGGAATCCTGAATCGGGTAAGCTAATGCATACACTCTCCGGCCACTCCGACTGGGTCTACGCAGTGGCGCTGAGCCCCGACGGAAATCAGATCGCCTCGGGTTCCTGGAACGGCGAAGTCAAGCTGTGGAAGGTAGTCGATGGGACGCTTGTGAAATCGTTTATCGGCTCGCCGGGCTTCGCGCAGACTGCTGCATTGGCTCATCCCAAGAAGTGATCGGGCCTTGACCCTTGGATGCCTCGGGCGCAAAAATAGGTGTGATGGGGCACGAATAGGACGCAAATAGGACGCAAACAGGACGCACTTTCATGGCACCAGCGGAATGCCCGCGCTTTCGTTCCGGTCTGGTTGCAGTCCCGGATCAGAGCGATCCCCACTATGTCTTCGTCGTAGATCAGTTGCGCATCAGCAGCCGGCCGCAGCGGCTTAGCCTCCTGGAGTTCGGCTGGCTGCAGATGTTCAACGGGCGGCGCACTCTGCGCGATATCCAGGCGGAAGCCATGCGTCAGGTGAACGGACAACTCCTGCCTTTAGAGCTTTTTGCCAGGTTGGCGGCCAAGCTCGATGAGGCCTTGCTGCTGGATGGACCGCGCTTGCGCTCGCTCCGGTCCGCTCCGGTCCGCGAGCCGAGTTGCATTGGCTGCTACGCCGCAGACCCCAACATCCTACGCACTCAGCTAGAGCACTTTTTTACTTGTCCCGAGGGCCCTGGCTTGCCGCGTGCGCTACAACCGGACCGGCGCTTGTGCGCTGCCTTGATGCCGCACATTGATTATCATCGAGGCGGTATGTCTTTCGCCTGGGGATTCAAGGAGGTGTTCGAGCAGACCGATGCCGCCCTCTTCGTTATCGTTGGCACGTCGCACTACAGCAGCGAGCGTTTTACATTGACCCGCAAGGACTTCAAGACGCCGCTAGGCGTCGCGCGCACAGACCAGGACTACATTGACCGGTTGGTCGCGCACTACGGTCCCGGCCTGTTCGAGGATGAGCTGGCCCATCTTCCCGAGCATTCGATCGAGCTGGAGGTCGTGTTCCTGCAATACCTCTACGAAAAACACCGGGCGATCCGCATTGTGCCGCTGGTGGTGGGCTCGTTTCAAGATGCAATCAATGGCGGCAGGCCTCCGCGGGATTGCGAGGACATTGGCAGGATGATCGAGGCCTTGCGCCGCGCCGAGAAGGAAACGGCGGAGTCGATTTGTTACATCATCAGCGGCGACCTGGCACATCTTGGGCCCAAGTTCGGCGACAACGAACCGGTCGCGGCACCGCTCCTCCGCAATAGCAGAGACCAGGACCAGGCGATTTTGCGCAAGGCGGAAGCAGCCAACGTCGACGGGTACTTTCAAGTGATCGCGGACGAAGGCGACCGGCGCCGCATCTGCGGGCTGCCCCCAACTTACATCGTGCTCGATGCATTCCGGCCTAGCCGAGGCAAGGTCCTTCACTATGATCAGTACGTTCACCCGCGTGGTTATGAGAGCGTGAGTTTCGCCAGCGTGGCATTTTATCCATGAGCAGTGCGCAAAAGGATTGTCCAGCCGAGGAAGCGGCGCTTATCGCCGCCAGACCGCTGAACCTGCCCGTCGCCCTTGCGCGGTTTGAGCAGGAGGCTAGCCGGGGCGTCTTTGACACTGGCCGGTATCGGGCAGCCTACTACACGTGGGGGACTGGCCCGCCGCTTCTGTTCATTCATGGGCTGGGAGACCGGGCGGCGGCGTTCGCGCCGGTCATTTCAATTCTGGCAGAGCATTTTCGCTGCATCGCATACGATCAGCGGTCTGGTTCCGGCGACGGAGCGAGACTTTCCCGCATTACGCACGCCGACCTTGTGGACGATGCGTTCGCACTTCTCGATCGTCTCGGCGTAACGCAGAGCTACGTATTGGGATCTTCCTTTGGCTCGACTATCGCGTTGGCCGCCATGCATGCTTGCCCCGAGCGCATACCACGCGGCATTCTCGCGGGCGGGTTTGCCTGCCGACGGCTTGCCTGGGCCGAAATTCTGCTTGCGCAATTGGGACTTTACTTGCCTGGGCCGGTGCGGTTCTTGCCACTTTGGCGACTGGTAGGGCAGCATAATTTCGGTCCACAAGCGAAGAATCGGCCTGAATTCCTCCGATACTTTCTGGAAACGACCGGCACGCCACTCGCGCGCTCCATGGCGCACCGCGCACTTATTCTCCACCAAATCGATTTGCGACCCATCCTGTCCAGCATTCGTCAACCTGTGCTGATGATTTGCGGCGAGTGCGATCAGGTTGTGCCGCAGCGGTGCGAAGGACCGCTGCTGGAGGGGTTGCCGAACGTCGGCCGAGTGGAGTTGAGCGGCTGCGGCCATTTCGCGCATTACTCGCATCCCGAGGTCATGGCGGAAGTGATTCGCCGATTTCTCACGCCCCCGGCCTGCCCGGCACAATGAAGCTGACCTCGAACTTGGAGCAACGGTCTTGCGAACGCTCACCATTCCAATTCTTTAAGCTGCGCTTCGGGCCGGTTGGCCAATTCGTCGGCCAAATGATCGAGGACGCCGTGAATCTCACTGACGCGTTCGGGCCGCAGGCCCGGGTCGTGCTCCAAACAGCGATGAATCAAAGTGCATAATTGCGGAGGGGCTTTGGGGTTGTACTCTTGCACTGGGTTTGGCTTCTTATGAACCGTCCTGAAACCCTTTGGCAGATTGCATTCATCAGCGGCGCTGAGAGGCAAGTGCGATGTCACGAGGCGGTACATGGTGGCGCCAAAGTTGTAAATGTCGGTGCGCTCATTGACGGTGCCGCTCATGAGCTGCTCGGGAGCCATGTATTCTGGTGTCCCTAGAAAGCGTCCCCGTCGCCGGCCTTCGATCCGCGCCAGCCCGTAATCAATGATCTTCACCTCGCCCGACCGGCTGAACATGATGTTATTGGGCTTCAGGTCGGCATGGCAGACCGCCTGCCGGTGCATGTGAACTAGACCCTCAGCCACCTTCACGAACATTTGCACCATACGATGTAGGGGAATGCGCGAAAACGCGTCCAGCACCTTGCCGTCCACGTAATCCATCAAAAGATGTACCTCGCGCACTCGAAAGCACCAATCGCGCACCGTCTGCAGTGCGTGAACCTTGATGAAATTGGCATGATCCAGCCGCTGGGCAACCCTGAATTCGTTCTGGGCCTGCCGCAGGAATTCCGTGTCCGCAGAATTCTGAATTTCGACCACCTTCAAAGCGTAAGTCTTGCGATCAGCCTGGCGATAGATCTGGAGAATCTTGCTGTGCGCCCCGCTGCCGAGGGTATTCAGAACGTCGAACTTGCCGATGGAAGCGATGGCCGTGCGCATGAGTCTCTCGGAGAGGGATATCCAGGCATGATAATCGAGAGGGCTGGCCGCCGGAAATATATTCTGCGATTTTTCGCTCGTATCTGGTCAAACATCGGAATAATCGAGGGTTTTGATGTGTCTCCTGGAGCCACAAGGTTATCCGGGCGCGAGAAGTGATTCGTGCCCGGGCCTGCCAGCTATTGCTGGCGCTGACCGCCATCGTCGGGAAGCAGTTCCATCGGCATGCGCGAACGAATGGCGGTCAAAGCTACGCGCCGTGGCGGCAACTGCTCTTGCCGCGTAAACAGATCACCAGGTGCCTGCACAGTAGTTGACCATACTTATCACGCAATTTGTCTTGCGAGAAATTCCTGCTCTAAGTGAGGAAACGAATAGGGTGAGCGGATTGCGATAACCGATCTACCGGCCAGCAATATAAGAAGAGGGCGTCTCCGGCCGGGTGCGAACCCAGCCCACTACCACATTGCTCGGCCTGGTACGGGGAATGAACTCCAGGGAAGCCGGCAAGTCGCGAAGCAGCTCGTCGAGTGCATGTTCGGTCTTGATTACTGCGATCGTGCGCGGGTTAGCACGCAGGTCGGCAATGAGCTTGTGACGTTGGGCCGCAGTATAAATGCGGACGTCGTTGCGACCAAGGTAGAATGCCACGGAATCCCATTCCCGGGGATAGGACACGATGGGTACGTCCGCGGCCTGGGAAAGCTCTGCCAATTTTCGGACGTGGCTCCGCATCGAAAAACGACTGGCGTAGGCGGGCAGCACGGAGTGGAGTGCCCCGACCAGAATTACGAATGTGGTCAAGGAGCACATCGCCCACGATTTCTGTACGCTGATCCGGCCGCCGTAGAAATAGATGCCTCCTAGGGCGCTGGCTGTCACAGCCACCAGAAGGATGGCAGTGCCTGGTCTCAGATTTCCCGTGGCCCATGCCGCGATGCTCCCGCCCAGCGCACAGAAAACTACCAGCAAGGTTGCCCGGAAAGCGAACCGCGCGCGCAAGGCGAAACCAGTCTCGCCACCCCGGTGCAGCATGAGACCAAGGCTGGTGTGCAGGTACCACCCCAGGGCTAATGCTAGTGGAGGCATCGCAGGCAAGATATACCCGGCCCGCTTGGACCCCGCAAGCGAATAGAAAAAAAGACACCAGGCAGAGGCGAGCAGAAAGAATCCCAACGAGCTGGGGGGCTGCTTGGCTTCCGGCGCGGAATGGCGGCTGAGGAATTTGAACAGCCCCGGTAACAACGATGACCAGGGAAGCATGCCCAGGAGTATATCCCCAAGATAGTACCATACCGGCTTCGCGTGATCGAACGGCGCGAGATAGCGAACCAGGTTTTGCTTCCAGAAGAAGTACGCCAGAAACTCGGGATCGCTGCGCGCTGCGATGAAGAACCAGGGGCACGCCACGCCGATTGCAGCAGCCAGGAAGACTAGCCACGGGACTATCCGTGCCCTGGCTGCACGCTGATCCAACAGTTGATAGGCAAACGCCGGGACCCCCACCAAAACGATTGCCACCGGCCCCTTTGCAAGCACGCCCAATCCGCAAGCGAGCGCAGAAAGGATCCACCAATGCCAGCGTAAGGCCCGTCTACGCAGCGCGAGATGAGCAGCGGCCAGCGCCGCAATCACGCACAGGCACAACAGGCTGTTCATCGTCAGCAGCCGGCCAAGATAAACAAAGCGGCCGGAAAGACAGAGTATGCCCCCGCCCAGGAACGCTGCCTGCCTGCCCACAACTTGCCTTCCCCAGAAATAAGTGACGAGCACGCAGAGAAACCCTGCCCCGCTCGACACCAAGCGGGCAGACCAGTCGTGCACCCCAAATGTCTTGTAGCAGCCCATGACGAGCCAATAGAGCAACGGCGGCTTGTCGTAATATGGGAGGCCATGCAGTACCGGCACTTCAAGGTTTCCAGATTCCAACATTTGCCGAGGTATTTCCGCGTATCTGGATTCCTCCGGCTCCTGCAAAGGGGCGCCCAAATGACTGAAGAAAAGAAGAACCGCCATGATCGCGAGAATCATGGAGTGTGCCAATGCGCTGCCGTCGCGGAACATGAGGCCGGCAATGCGATTGAGGATGCCGAGGTCAGTCACCTGCTCGGGTGCAGGTCCGTTGCCAGCCAATGGATCGTCCGCGCGAAACAAGACTTGCGTCCACCAAAACGGCAGCAGCGTGCGCAGGGTCTTGGGAATGTCCCAGAGAGAGACCTTGCTCACTCCGTGAAGACGCGGCCGGTGGCGGACGCCCACCTCCGCAACCTCGTAGCCCAGCATCCAGGCACGGGCGAGCATCTCTGTATTGACGAAGAAGGCATCCGACTGAGGCATGACATTGGACAAAGCCTCTCTTTGAAAGACTTTGAGCGCACAATCGCAATCCCGGACCCGCGTGCCCAGGAGCGTGCGCACCAACGTGTTGTAGCCCCAGGAAAAGAATCGGCGCTGCCACGGGTCCTGACGATCGATTCGATAGCCTGCAACAATCTCCCTGTCGTCGCTCAAGCGAAGCAAGGAGCCAAGGTCGTCGAGGTGAAACTGGCAATCGGCATCAGTAAACGCTACGCGGTCGAAGCGTGCCGCCTGGAAACCTGTCCGCAAGGTCGCGCCGTATCCTCGGTTCTGTGAATGCCGCAGCAGGCGTACGTGAGGATTGGAGGAGGAAATCTCAAGGACGCGCTGGGCCGTGCCGTCCTCGCTGCCATCGTCGACTACGAGAATCTCATAGTCCAGCGCGATGTGCTGCAGGGCAGCGTTCGCCTCGACGAGTGCCTGTTGAATGCCGGCCGCTTCATTGAATGCGGGGATGACCAGCGAGACGGGCCAGTGACTAGCCCCAGAATCATCCATGGATCTTGCCCTCCTCTGTCCGACCGAGGCCGGAGGGAAGATCCCAGAATGGTACCAGGCTGTCAAGCCGTGTGGATTAAGGAGGTTGGCAGCGAACTGGCCGACGCAGACAGCTGCGCGGGCACTCAGGACTTACTCGCGATGCGATCACGGCAATACGACATCTAGTGAGACTTCGTATGGGCCCAGCTCTGACATCTGGAAGATCTTTGAGCTAAGCCTTTGCCCCTCTTGTGCATCCTTCGCTTTCAGGCATACTTGCAGCTCTTTCTCTCCGACCAGGGTGGCTTTGACATCCTGCCCGGGCTTGCCGCAAACGGCCGCAATCCTCTGCTGGAGACAAGTTTGCAGGAGGAGTTGTCCCGGCTTCAGGCGGGGTTCCTCCTTGGCTTTGGGTTCCGGTGCGTCAAAGACTACCGTGCCCGTGGTCACGTAGGAATCGGACCGGCTCGAATCGTGCTCTTTCGAAGTCATCTCCGCAGAGGCCAGCGCCGCTTGGCGAACGGAGGAATCGATCATTACGATACCGGCTGATATGTGCGGGTTCCCAGGCATCGCAGCAGAGGCCAAGGCTGCTTGGCGGACCGAGGCATCGACCATCACCACGCCGTTGGTGACATAGGAGTTGGCGGGTGGTGCGGATTTAGGGGATTGAGCTAATTTGGGCGCGTTTTGGTAAACTCGCGAGGCTCCTGAGTCACCTGTAGTCCCGCCTGCACTCGTGCCCATGTTCGTTGCCGGGGCCTGACTCCAGTTCTGTGCCGGCAGCGAGGCAGCTCGTCCCACCGGCTTCGTGGTTTCGCTGGCTGTCGCGGGGCCATTGTTCGAATTGGTCTGCGGCGCAACCTGTCCGAATGTAGCAGTCGAAGTCTGGAGATTAGTGGAGGCGGCTGGCTGCTGGTTCATAACGAGTGCCGTGGGTTGGTAAGTCACGGGTACTGACGCATAGGGAGATCGCGTGGTAGTGGCTGCTCTCCAATCCGCTGACAATCCTTGCTGCGCTGGTGTGTTTCTGGTTGTTAGAGGCTGGCTGCTCGAATTTGAATTCTGCGGAATGCCTGTAGAGATGGAAGAGGAGGAATCGCCACTCGCGATCGATGACGAAAGATTGCTAGTCCCCTGTGAACCAGTGGTCCGAGTCACGGCGATTGGCGCCGTGGGCAAGGGTGCTGTCCACGTCGGGTCGGGCCGTGTCGAACTGGTTGTCGCCGCTTGTGCAATCGACGTGCTGACAGGAGTGATCCTAGACACAGCCTGGGAGGGGTTGTCAATTCTTGCTGGTGCGGGAGGTTGATATGCCTTGGCTTGGGGCGGGATCGATTCGGGTGCAGCAGGCGCATCTGCCGGCTTCATCCGGCGCCATTTCGTCGGATAATAGGTTCCCGGAGCATTCTTCTTCGCAGCATCGGCTGCGGCGGATGGGTCCTGGTCCGAAGTTGCCGCATGAGCACCGGCTTGGGGTTGCGGTGTTAGTGCGATGGGCGGGCTGCTGGTTTCCTGATGCGATGCCAGGGTGATTGTTTGGTTCCCTACTGCCCCGACGGCTGGTGGCGAAGCACTGATACTTGCTGCGCTGCCTACCTGCCTGGCTGGGACGGATGTTGCTGCCGCCACGCCTGTGCTGCCCGCGACGCGTATCTGGTTGATGATGCAGCTACACCCTTTGACGCGTCTCAGACGCTGGCTGATTGCGAGCTTGTCTTCGTAAGTCGACACCGCACCTTTGACAAGAATCTGTCCATTCGTCCAAATACTTACGCTCAAGTCCTTGACACGAAGGGGCAGATCCTCTCCCAATATTGCGACTGCCTCGCGATGAATTTGGTTCGTCGGTTTGCTGACGTGCGGCAGCGACAGCCGGGCATTGATCCTCAGCTTATCGATCACGCGCATGCCGCTTTCTTCCTGGGCGATGCGTAAGGCCTGCTGTCGATCGGATTCCGTGAGCACTTCGCCGCGGATTTCAAGCGCCGTGCCCATCGTCCTTGCTTCCAGGGCATACGGAAAGGTCAGCGGATCAGCGAGCCAGGCCAGCTCAACTTTCGATTCTGCGAGATGCATATCCCCGCCGACCTGCGCGGTCGACGCCGTTTGCTCGGTTTGTTGATAAGCGGGTACTTTCACCGGCGGTAGTAGTCCTGGAGAAGTCTGAGCCATGGCCAAGGATGTCCCAAGACTCCCAGCTGCAACCAAGGCCCACCGCGCGTGTCGCAATGCTTTGCTGAACTGCTTTTTCATGGCTTCGTCTCTGTAGGGGCCGAAAAGAACAGAGGACCGAGGGCTGGAGAAGACGGTATCTTCTTGCCTGCCTTCGGTCCTCCTTCGCATGTCTATACCGCGTGGTATGCGCGAGGCTTAATAACCTGTGAGTTCCTTCGTAGCTGTGTCCTGGGCGGCCTGGTTACCCGTGCACAGGTGCAGGTGGTCCTTGTCGATATAGACGACTTCGACCCGCTGCGACTTGCACTGGACCGGGAACGGATAGCCAGACTCAACTGTCTCTGTGTAATAAACCGTGCATTTCCAGTGGCAGTGGTGGAGCTGAGCAGGGCCAATGAGCGGATAGAAGCGGCAGGGATCGATGCGATCAACTAGCCGTTCTGTGACGATCTGGACGTTGTCGCGGAATTCTTCGTAGAAGTATGGCACACCGCGCTGAACGTGCGGCATCGCGCGAAGTACTCGCGATTCGTCGGGTGGATCTTCGCACATAGGAGGCGGGAAGCCCTCGCGAATCGGAGGCAGAATGGTCGTGCGGTGATCGTTCTTGTAGCAGTACTTCTCCTCCATGCGCTCCGTGACCCAGGGGGGCACGGGCACGGGCGTGAAGATGCCCATGGAAAAGGGATAACAGCCCGTCGATCCCATCAGCGCCAGGACGGCCCCGGCAGACATGATCAAGGTCCGCACCTTACGCATCCCCCACTCCCCTTCCTGCTGGATGCCCAAAGCCCCAAATCTGCCCCCGCAGTCCCGGTCCACCGGATTGTCGATGAACCGAGTTTGGCTAGCCTGGCCAGCTCACGCACAGTCTTTGCCCAGGATCGCAGCCGGTTTCGGTGCTGGTCCGAACCCGGCTTTGCATCTTTCAAAAATATCGGACCATGGACCGTATCGACTTTAGCGGATTAGCCGAAGGAAACAGGAAGATGGGATACAACGGAACGATCAACCCTACCGGCTGATGTGCTCGCGGATAAGACGCGTATAGTAGGGGAGCGTGGCAAGGAAGACCTGGAGCCGGGTTCTTGTTCGCTGGGTGGGACCTCGGGAGGGTGTAATGGCCCGCGCAAGAGCGTAACACCATCAGGATAAACTAATCTCTGGTCAGCGAGCAGTCACAGCCCTACGTCCACCGACCTATCGATGATGACCAGTTCGTTATCCGGCCAGCCTTTGCTCTTCGCCACCTCTTGCCAGAATCGTCGATAGAGCAACCGGACGCGCACGCGCTGTGCCTGGCCGGAGAAAGCAAAGCTCGTTCGCTCGATGCGGCCGGGGAATAGCCGAGTGTCGAGGACATCAGGCCTGGCACGCCAAAATGGCACCGGAGTTCGGCTGCCAAAGTCACTCAATTGCTTCGCATAAACCCGTCCAGCAAGTCCGTGCAGAGCCTTGCCCGCGACCGCCGGCAATCGTGGGGAACCAGCTGCCGGGGCGATGGCGCTGCCATCCTTTTGCATCGCCTCGACAATCAGGAGCAAGTTGCGGTCGGAGAATCCCGTCGGCACTCGATGGCCTGCTCCTTCAACCAGGAGCGTGACCTCCACGTTCAGCTCATTTTTCTCAGTAGTCGCCTGGACTTCCATTTTTAGGCAGCGGCGCAGCATCTCTAGTTGGTTGCCGGCGAACAGCCGGTGACTCGCCAACGTCCCGGGAGCGCGGTCCACGCCGCCCTTTCCGGGTGCAATGTTTGCCAGCTTTCCCGTGGGCGCCATGTGGCAGCTCTGGCATTGCTTGCCCTGCTGGCGAGCAGGACTCTCCAGCCACTCCGAATAGGTGCTGTAGACATGGACGCCGAAAACGGTTCCTTCGTGGCAGCTCGCGCAATAGCGGCTCTCTCGATAAATGGAGGAAAACGCATCTTCGCACCGGTCCACGTCGTCAAGCGGCCCGAAAAAGAGCTGGCCTTGCGCCGGCCGCAACAGCTTCAATCCGAAGCGACCGTGTGTGAGTCCCACCTGGCCGTTGGCAACCTCCGAAACCTTGTGACAGTAGTCGCAGTGGATGCCCCGGGCCGGCGTGCCACGTGCCAGGCGCAGGTCGTAGTAGGCGGGATCATCGAAGGCCACGGTGGGCGCATGGCACGCAGTGCAGACCCCCGCGCCATCGGGATACTCGGCGAGAAGGTTCCAGCCGACACCTGGCCGGCCCCGCCAGTCGCTGCCGTCATAAACATTGGCGAAGTGCCGATTGGTTACCGAGCCAGCGTGTGCGCTTGCCGCCCATTCCTCATGAATCTCGGCGTGGCATGTTCCGCATTGCTGCTTCTGCGCGGGGTCCGGCTCGGGATCGACCCATCGATAGCTCTCGCAGTCCGTGGTGGGCAGGGAGGAAAGGTGAATGGTCAAAGGTGAGGAGTCCCATTCAATCCCCCCGATCATGTACCCTTCTTTGGAGGCGGTGATTCGTGCCGCTGTGTTGGAAGGCTTGGCTAGGCGAAATCGACCCACGGCATCTGTGAGAACGGACTCGGTCGAATTGCCTTTGATGCGGACCACGGCGCCGGAAACCGGCCCGTGAAGGTCGCGCACCTCGCCCATCAGAAATTCCGGCGGGTTGGCTGCAACGACTTTCTTGGGATCCTGCGCTGCCGGATGCTCCATCAGCCAGGCGATTGCCAAGATCAAGACGGCCACGAGGGCAAGACATAATAGGAACCTGGCCGATGCGTGTCGAGCGACCATTTCATCGGCTACCTTGCTTCTCGAGCCAGGCCCGCCACTTTTGCTCGGCGGCCTTGTAGTCTGCTACGCTGGCATCCACCTTGGGCCCAAGATCGGTACCCTTGTTCAGGCGGACCAAGGCATTATGTGCGGCTGCGCGGACCGAGGTTTCACTGTCTCCGAGCAGATCGATTAACGGACTCTCGAAATGAAGACCCTTGTCGCCCACGACGTGTGCGGCGCCGGCACGAACCTCGGCACGATCGTCCTTGAGCTTTTCTTTCAGATCGGCCGGAGTCAGCTCCCTCAATTGACGGGCCAGCAGGTCGCGGGCAAGTTTCTGTATGTCGCTATCGTATGTTGACGCGGCAGAACCAAGGGCACCAATAACTTCGTCTCCGTGGCGTTTGCCAAGTTCCGTCATAGTCACCTTCAGGCTTGGCCCGCGTTCTTTGCCGACCATTTCCACCAATTCGGTAATGCTCAATTTGCTCAATTCTTTGTCCTTGCCGCCTGATGCTGAGGTGCTGTCTCCTCGAAGAGTGGGTGCATTACGCAGTGCCGTGGCACCGGCATTGGCCAAGGCGCGCTTGCGCACAAGGCAGACGACGCGGAGATCCTTGATCACGCCCATGTGCCGGGATTCTGTGATGCCTGCCCCCACGTTCTCCCGGGCGAATTCAAGTAGCTCGGGGTCATGAGTCGCGCGCAGCATTCGTGCGAGCTTCTTGGCGATGGTCACTGCAGGGCAACTATGGTCGATCTTCGCGGCGCGGTTGAGCCCGCGGATGAGTGCCGGGATGGCGTCGGGGCCAAGCTTTTGAAAGTCGCTGACGGCATCCTTGGCGTCAGGGCCCTTCAGCTTGCCCGTGTCGTACTGGATGAAACGGTCGATGATGTCGTCAATGTCGTTTTCTTCTTTGTCCGTGAGTTGCCGCAAACTCGGCGCGAACGGATTAGCTTTGCGCGTCGCCTCCGTCTGTTGCGCGTCGTCTCCGGAGATCAAGAATATAACGATAAGGGGAATGAGGGTCGCGCCCATCGAGCACCTCCCACGACTGGCCAGAGCCGGCGCTGCTCATGATTGGCTGCAGCAGGTTTGGGTTTACCTGTCACTGTACTGCAAGACGCCAGTCGTCGCAATCATTTGGCAGTGGTACTCGAGTTCTCGCGAAAAAATCAACTGCGGGTTAGGGCGTTGCAAAATAGAGGAAACAAAAGCGGCGGAAAAGCGCGGCACTCCAAAAGTGACTTCTTTGGACTGGGGCGTTTTTCCGCCGCTTTTGTTTTCCCTGTCTCAATAATTCACTCCGCCAACCCTTCAAAATCTGCGAAACTCGAATTTAGGGGAGGATGCAAATCCAACGATCTGACGGCTTTGGATCGTTATGAGGCCTGACCACGCTCCTGTTCGAGCGCCTCGGCATTGGTCAGGAGTCCGCGCTCTGCGCGCAGCCTATCGACCTCGCGCATGACCTGCTCCAAAACCACGCCGTTGGTGCGTAGGCAGGACATCTCGATGCCGAACGCCCAAAAATTGATGACAAGGGTAAGACAGGCGAGGCTCGCATGCAGGAGCCAGGGAGAGACCTGCACCTGGGCGGCGGCCCCGGCGGCGCCCGTGGCAATGGCGCTCAGCATGGCGTACAGAGCAGGTGGGAAAACGCGGCGTTTCAAGTCCCGCGTGAGTCGCGGAAGGGGATCATCCGCAAGGCCGTAAGCGATCTTTACCTCTTTGACCCAGCGGCCCGTACCCAGGAAATAAGTGAAAATGAGGCAATGGACCAGCAGCGTCAACATAGACGTGGTCAGACCGATGAGGAAATGGTACCAAAAGGTGGAATCGCTCGGGTTGTGCACACTGTCGCGAAGCTTGGACGCTGTCCCGAGAATGAAACTCAGGACGAGCAAAAGGAGATTGGTGCTGGCCAGAATGCTAAAGATGCGTGTCATGAATATGTGGAGCCTATCGGTGAAGCGCAGCTTGCCAACGAACGCGCGCTCGGTTCACGCCGGATTATCTGAGGGCAGGTAGAGAGGAGTGCCGGACGCGTTGCTCTTTCGTTGCATATGATTCGATTAGGTCATCAGTGCGGTATTGACAGTTGCCGGAAGACCGAAGGTCCAATCGTTCCGGATACGTTGATAAGCCGCCCACGTTTCAAATCGTTTACGACGGTAGCACAAGCTGTCAGCTTGTGCCACAAAACGCCAGTTGATAAGCCGCCTACATGTCAAATCGCCTTCGACAGAGCTCCACTACTTGCACGAAGAACCTGATTAAGCCAATGACTCAGACCTCTTTTTCCACATGCTATGGCCCGTATGCCGCCGGTCGTTCAGTCCGTGCCGAAGAAGTTCTCAAAGCGCAGCCGACGCAATGTGAGTGTTTTGTGGAGAGGATGCCCATTGGGACGGGAACTAGAAAATCCAGATTCTGGCTTCATCGCGTAATCGGGCGCTATAATAGAGCACGAGCGGAAGCATCCTCGGGCACGAAGCCCTTTGCCCACGGAGGTTGTGCGGAGAAGTTTACGACGACTGCAGGTGCGAGGCGCCGATGGTACCGGCCTGGCAAGCAGCTGCTGGTGTAAGGCTTCCGCAGCGCGTTTCCCCATGGGATCCTCGGCTACTCTGGGCAACCCTTGCCCTGGTAGCAATAATCTTAGTCGGAGCAGCCGTGATCGTCTGGCTCGATCGCTGGCGAAAGCGATCTGACGCCAATCCGATGGTTGCCAATGAAGATCTCGCGTACTTTCGGGAGTTGTACGATCGAGGCGAATTGAGTGCGGAGGAATTCGAAAGAGTGCGGCTCCGGTTGGGCCGGCAGTTGCGGAAAGAGCTTGATGTACCGGCCCGGGCCCCGGAAGACCCTCCCGCGGAGCAAGCACCGCCGCCTGGCCCGCCTGCGGAGCAATCGCAGCCGCCCGCACCAGACCAACAAACGCCTCCGGGATGATTTACGAGGCACGAAATCTCCGGAAAATCCACGGACAGGTGTGCAGACCCCGGTGGCCGGATCAAAACCGCTTGCGTGCCTATCGTGTAAACCTTAAAATTCTGTAACAAGACCAAAACCAAACCTGTTGCGAGCCAATCACTTTAATCATGGCCAATAAAGAGACTGGGGCGGGAAGTGGCGGACGCCGGCCGACCGGCAACACCGGACGTAACCGCAATGCTTATTGCTCCTTCTGCCGCAAAAGTTATCGCGACGTCGGCCCCTTGGTCGAGGGGCCCGGCGACGTGTATATCTGTGGTGAATGTATAGAGCTGTGCCAATCGATCATCGACCAGGAGAAGCGGCGCCGAGGCGTCTCCAAGGCGATCTTCACGCACATCCCTTCGCCGCGGAACATCAAGGACAAGCTTGACCAGTACGTGATCGGCCAGCAGCGGGCCAAGAAATTCCTCTCTGTGGCCGTGCACAATCATTACAAGCGCCTCAGCCTTGGCGATCAGGGGCACGGCGAAGTGGAAGTCGACAAGAGCAATATCCTGCTCATCGGCCCCACCGGGAGCGGCAAAACGCTTCTGGCTCGTACCCTGGCGCGCATCCTCGATGTGCCCTTCGCCATCGGCGATGCAACGACACTTACGGAAGCCGGCTACGTCGGGGAGGATGTTGAAAACCTGCTTCTCAAGCTGCTCCATGCCAGCGACTTTGATATCGAGGCGGCTCAGCGCGGAATCGTTTATATCGACGAAGTGGATAAAATCGCCAAGACCAGCCAGAACGTCAGCATCACCCGTGACGTTAGCGGCGAGGGCGTGCAGCAGGCGCTGCTCAAAATGCTCGAAGGGACGGTCAGCAACGTCCCACCCCAGGGCG
>Ga0208827_1000359_pt1 | contig 23143 bp, 30 predicted proteins | sample Sb_taG_5_FD_187709 | JGI IMG/M metagenome (GOLD analysis project Ga0208827, IMG submission 187709) | Peat soil microbial communities from Weissenstadt, Germany - Sb_50d_8_FC metaG (SPAdes) (version 2) | ecosystem: Environmental > Terrestrial > Soil > Wetlands > Peat | place: Germany... | reverse complement strand
TGCTCGGCTTTGCCGCTACGGTGCTAACCTTCTTCATTGCCGGTCTCCTTTTTATCTGTGCCTTGAGCACGTCGATAACTTGGGAGCGTACACCGCATCCCGCCGGAGACCGGCCTTCTCATCCCATCTGACTACAACAATTGAGAAGTGTGATTGGATTGCATAGAAGTTTTCGACTGGAGCTACTGCAGGTTCGCGTACTCGGTTTTGGCTGCTTTCAGGATGGGGATGTCGGGTTCCGCCTGTTTCCAGAGATTGAAGAAATCCTGGTAGGCGGCTTTCGCTTTGGCGATATCGGCAGCCATTGCATAGGCACGGCCGATTTGAAGATGAGCCAGTGCTCCCGTTACCCAGTTCTCCACAATGCCCGGGTGATCCAACATTTTCTGGAACTCGGCGGCTGCGGCAGTTCCATTGTGAGCCAGCAAATAGGCCTGGCCGCGCAGATATGCGGGGTAGATGGTTCCGGTGAGCATGGGTGGCGGGCTGCCCAGCTCATAAGGGGCAGCCGCTTCCAGATCCACAATTGCCTGCGATGAATTGTTCTTGTTGAGTTCAATGGCCGCGTTGATCGTCGGCAGCCAGTACAGCTTCAGCATTGCGTTGGTCGGGTAGTTCTTTTCCAGTTCATCAGACAGCGCCTTGGCTCGCACAGCCTCGCCGATACGGGCCAGGGTGAAGGCGGCGATCACTCTCACATCCCGCCCTGGAGACAGCGCCAGGGCCGCTGCCACTGCTTGCCTCGCCGAGGCCGCGTTGCCCAACTCCGCCTCGCGAAGCGCAGCATTGACCTGCCAAAAAGCTGCGGTTTCCCTGGAATCGGCGCGGACGGCGGAGTCCACGGCTCGCCGCGAGAAGTCTCGCGCCTTGTTCAGCCGTCCATAATAGGCCTCAGTATCAGACTGCGCCGTAAGGAGCGCATCTTCAACGCCGGGTTTGCCCGCACCCCAGGCGACCTGCTGCTCCATTTGCGCAGCATCGCCCCGCACAAAGTCGAGGTAGTAAATGTTCTGACGCAGAGCTCCAGCATCCAGCTTGCGTGCCAAGGCCTGGTCGAAGGTGGCTTTCGCGTCATCAAGCCGATTCAGGTTAATGTACACGGACCCCAGATTCGAACGGATGATGACATCGTCCGGCTCAAGCTGAAGAGTCTCCAGATCTTCCGTGAGCGCCTTGTCATATTGCCCGGTGAACCCATAATTCACGGCCAGATTGTTGTGAGGTACGGAATCATGAGGATAATTTGCGGTCCACAGCTCATAGGTTTGAACCTCTTTTTCCACTTCTCCCGTGGCACGAAAGTAGTCGGCCGTGATCCGCAGCTTCTCCCGTTCGGTGACTCTGTCGCGCAGCTGGTATGCCTTGGTGGCATATTCGAGCGCCAACGACGGCTGCTCGAGATTGATGTAAGACACGGCCAATCCCGCATACGCCATGGGGAAGTTTGGATCAAGCTCAATCGCCCGCTTCAAAAACGGAATGCTCGGTGCGTCTCCCTTTTCGCGCCCTACCGTGATTCCCATGCTGTAGTTCTTCAGTGCTTCTAGGGACGAGGTTGTGGCTTCAATCGGCACGTCAAACTTCTGCACCGAGGGCAACGACTCACCCAGCCGGTTGCGCAGACTGGAAGAAGCTTGTCCCAGAGCCTTCAGAACGTCTTCCTTTCCGGTAGCCTCAGCTTGTTCTTTGGCCAAAGTGTCGCCGGTGCTGCACGCCACAGCATTCAGGTCAACCAGGTAATGGCTGCCAAGGCTGGAAATCGTACCGCCCAGCACAGCCTTGCTGCCGGTGCGCAAGCAAAGTTCACGGCCTACATCTGCGGTGATGCGTTGATTCGCCGCACGGCCCATCATCTGCAATGTCTCGCTAACCTTCCGGTCAGAAAGCACATTCAGAAAAGGAGATTGACCCAGCTCTACCGCCAGCGCCTGCTTGAGGGCATCGTCGAAGACAGGGTCGCCGGTCTTGTTGTCGAAGTCGGCCAGGACCACAGTGTCTTTCTCGGTGAGCGGCGCGGTTTTTGTTGCGGTGGACTGGAATCGCGTACGCAGATAAAAGCCGGCAGTGATCAATCCTGCGACAAGCACGACCGCGGCTGGGGCAAGCACTTTCCAGCGCCGGCCCGGCTCCACCGCTGGACTCTCCGCAACCCTGACGGCAGCGGACGAAGAGGAAACTGCGACGGCTGACGAGGAGCCTGAAGCTGGTAGCACTGGAGCCGCAGCCAGCGGGGTAGACTCCTGCGCCGCAGCTACGTTACCCGAACTTGCAACAGCAACCGTGCCTGAGCTTGCGGCAGCCATGTGTCCGTTCTGCGCATCCCGCTTCAGCCGCTGCATCTCGGCACGCATATCCCGCGCGCTTTGATAACGCAATTCCCGATCCTTCTCCAGGGCGCGATTGATGATGCGCTCGAGTTCGGGGGGAATATCGGGATTCAGTCGCACCGCCGACGTCGGCGCTCCGTCGAGAATGGCTTTAAAGATGACTCCCGAACTTTCGCCCCGGAAAGGCAGGGTTCCTGTTGCCATCTCGTAAAGCACGACTCCAAAGGAGAACAAATCCGTGCGTGCGTCCAGTTCCCTGGCCCTCACCTGCTCCGGTGACATGTAGGCGACGGTCCCCAATGCAGCGCCCGGACTGGTCAGGTGCTCGACCCCGGCCGCGGCTGTGGCCTCGACGGTAACGCCTGAGGGTTCAACGGCCGAGCTGGTAGGGGCCATCACCTTGGCCAGGCCGAAGTCGAGTATCTTGGCATGTCCGCGCTTGGTGACAAAAATGTTGGCGGGCTTGATGTCGCGGTGGACGATGCCCTCGGAGTGTGCCGCGTCAAGCGCGTCGGCAATCTCGATGGCGAGCGAGAGAACTAACTCGGTTTCCATCGGCCGGCCGGCGATGCGGTGCTTCAACGTCATGCCATCCAGAAACTCCATGGCAATGAACGAGTGCCCGCCATTCTTACCGATATCGTAAATGGTGCAGATGTTGGGATGGTTGAGGGCGGAGGCGGCCCGAGCTTCACGCCGGAAGCGCTCCAGCGCCTGCGGGTCTCGTGACACGTCATCCGGCAGGAACTTGAGCGCAACGAAACGACCGAGCTCGGTGTCCTCAGCCTTGTAAACGACGCCCATGCCGCCACCGCCCAGTTTTTCGATAATGCGGTAGCGTGAGATGGTCTGCCCAATCACTGGCGCAGAATCTTACGTCTGCGAAAGGGTCAAGTCAATGAAGGCAACTGGGTTGGCGATGCTCAGGAGGGATTGTTGGCGTTAAATCGCCATAGCGCTCATTGACCCCTGAGAGGGGTGAGCGTAATGGCCTGACTTCGTCAGCTATGCGCTGCGCCTGTGCAGATATCGCCCGACGCCTACGGCTATCGCAACTGACAAACCGCCAGCGAAGAAATCAGCGCACCAGACAATTGAGCCGGAAAACCAAGCCTCCGGCCACTGTTGGCGAATCAGAACAGCGCACCATTCGGCTACTGACCTCAGCGCGAAGAAAGAGACGGCGAAAGCTGCAAGGCCGGACACTGTTCCTCGCAGAATGCCAACGGTCTTTTGCGTTCATGACTAGGACGCTCAGCAGGTGACAATCATAGAAGCCCGGCCCCTTCGCCGCCGAGCGGCGGCTGAACGATGCGACGCTCGCACCTGGCGGGGCCGGGCCCAATTCGGGAGGTATTCAGTTTTCATTCCTCCTAAACTAATTACACGCGTTTTCCACCTTTGCTGTCAGTGATCCTTATCACAATGAGGCCATTACACTCATTGACCCGTACGAAGGGAGTGTGGCGGCTCGCGAGTACGCCTCATTGAGCGGGCTATAATCATTTCCGTTAAGGCGATAAAGCCGCCTGCACTTGGGTCGGAATCGGGCTGACGTGCCTCATGACGCTGACGGTCGCGGCGGTGATCTTCGGAGTTTTCGCAATTGGTCTGATCGTCCTCCTGATTTACAAGAGCACACTCACCATGCACAGGGATGACCAGTTGTTTCTGCATGACGCGAGTTCGCACATGCAAGATGAGCAGACGGAACTGTTGGCCAAGGTCAACCGGCTCATCATCCCGGTGCGCGTGTTCAGCATCGGGTCTGGGGTATTTCTGGTGGTGCTCGTGGCGATATGGCTCTACCAGAAGCTGAACGAAGTGCAGTAGCGTAATTGGGCCGGGGGCGGCGGGGTTTTGACTGATAAGGCCTGATTTTCGTCAACTGAGTGCGGCGACTCTTGCGAGGGGCCTTCTTTTATCATGACAGGAGTCCGCACAATGCCTGGCTACTACACCGAAAAGCTGTCGGCCGAACTCCTCCGCGCCTGCTATGATCTCGCTCCGCCACGAACTAGGGCGTACCTCGAAGCCGAGATCGAGTTCGTCCTTGGAAGAACGAGGCCCTCCATGGTGGTCTTGGAGCTAGGTTGTGGCTATGGCAGAGTTCTTGAGCGGCTTCTCCCTGCCGTACACGTTGCGTTCGGAATCGACACGTCGCTGGCGAGCCTCCGGATGGGGTTGGAATTTATGCGAGGCAAACCATTTCTCCGCCTCGCCTGCATGGACGCCCTGTACATTGGTTTTCGTGACCGAATCTTTGATTTGACCTTCTGCGTTCAAAATGGCATTTGCGCCTTCGCAGGTGATCAACGGCAGCTTTTCAGGGAAGCGCTTCGTGTGACCCGATCGGGTGGCCGAGTACTGTTTTCGAGCTACTCGGCTCAGTTCTGGGAGCATCGACTGCAATGGTTTGAAATTCAGTCCGCACACCCCCGCATCACTGAAGTCGACGGTTCCAGCTTGTTCTGTGAGATCGTCGTTCCTTAAACGGTGTTCCTGCCAATGATGGTTGGTGAAAAATCTCTATGTCACTCATTGACCCCTGCCCGGGGGTTTTGAGTGAAAACGCCTGTCTACAACAGTTACCTCCGGTTTGGGTGTAGTCCCCCACAATCGGCGACCGGGGTTGGACTGGATCTGTCGGGTGATGCGTTGCCTTTGGCGGAATCCGCTTTCCTCGCGAGGATGGCGGACAATCGTTGTGCCTGCTTCATTTCTGCCTTCCTCTCGGCAGTGCGTTCCTGCGTCCTAGGTTCGTAGCGCCGGGGTTCCAGTCTTTCGTGAAGTCTCATGGGAATTCCTTGCTGCCCGCACCTACTTGATGTCAGCTTCCCCTGGTCTCACGTGCACAGCAACAGCGCGCCTGCCAAGGCGTTGGCCTTCTACGTTGCTAGAAAAGGCACTCGACTCGAGGATCTCTCGGTTCCGGCCAAATAGTAATCGGAGGCGGCGGTTGGGAGACCGGCACTTTCTAAGGGATATGTGTTGCCTGTTTAGCGAGTCAGCAGGCCAAGCCGTTCTCCATCTTAGTTGGCGAAAAATCGCCTTACACTCATTGACCGGAGCCCGGGGTCGTGAGCGCAGCGACTCAACACTTCCGCAGGACAGTCTGGCTTGTGGGGCTGATTGGCTAGGGCTTAATGCTTCTCAGCAGCCTCTTCGACAATCCGCACAGCGGCTTGGTTGAAGTCCTCGCGTGGTTTTTTCCCCTGATTCTGTGGTGGACGGTGGGACGACTTCTTGTCGAGTAGATCAGTCTCTCGCTGTGCTTTGTCGGCTTTTGTTCGTTTCTCTGACATACGCACATTATGCGCTGGCAAATCGGAATTTGCGCGGAGGAGGGCGTGCTGGAGGGACCGGTTGGCTCATGGCGCAAAATCGCCATTGCACTCATTGACGCAGTGACGACTCATTGCATTGCAAAGGGACGGTAGTGATGGCGCATGCACAGAGGCGAGCGATGACCGCGGCCGATTATCGCAACTTCTCTCTTTCTGAAAAAAGAAGCCAACGAAGGTCAACTGTACCAGACTGATCCGTGGCTTGATTGTCGCTTTGCTTTTTCCGCAAGCGCTCTAAGTTCTTCACGGATCGCAAGGACTCGAAACTTCCGTTTTTCATGCACTGCATTCTCAGCTAGTGAATGGCTCTTGTGATTGCGGTAGCTTCGCTCCGCTTGCTGGATCAGTTCAATTTCTCGACGGAGTTTTTCAGTCCGTCCGGCGACTGAACTATCGTCCATGTGTGAACTCTACGCCTATGCTGGAAAAACAAAAAGGCTCATGGAGATTCCACTCAGCCATGTCACTGAGTGCAATGGCCTGATTTCGTCAACTATCTCGACCTGTGGCTCTCAGCGCCCTTTCTTATCTCTTCAAGTTCATACAGTGCCCGCCAGATTTCTGCACACAGCTCGTCATACTTCACTGGATCTGTTTCCTTCATTACCTGATCCAAGAGTCGCTCCAGGCGTGCACTTGAGTCCGCAAGAGAGTCCGACATGTGGGGCCTCCCCATGAGGCGAGTTGCGAGATTACATTACAATTCGCACCATAGAAGCTGTGACGGAGATCACAGGAACGGTGACCGGGTTCTGAGTGCTATGGGCTGATTTCGTCAACAACGATGGATCGTGCTGCTAGTCACGCGGCGATGTGCTTGAGGTCACTGACAAGTTGGGCTTGTTTGGAATTAGGCTTTTAGTGCGGCCCCGACTGGGGGCACGACGCCGCTTCCCCGCTTCCTTTCAACGCCTACCACGGTCGGGGAGACGGCGGCAGGGGCGATGGTACCCTCAGGGGGAGGGTCCTCGCCCCTTGTGCTTTCTTCTTGAAGCCGGAGGTTGGTGGGCCATGAACAAAAGTGACGCTCAGAATCCGTATCCCACAGACTGGAGAGTCCTGTATCGGGCAGCCATTTTCTCGAAAACCAACAGCTACGAAATGGCGAAGAGAATTTCTGACGCGGAAGAAGCTATCGTCGAGCGCATGCGCGAACTCTTTCGTGAGAGCGGAGCTGATGCTCAAGGAGAGAGAGAAGCTATGGATGACGCGATGTACGCCCTGAGAGCATCGAAAATCGCACTAGAGAAGAAAACTATTCAGTAGCGCTGAAAGCGTTCAGCACTCAGCTCTGACGAAACGTGTCCGTGCTGCGCTTGCAGTTGGAGCCGGGAAGGAGGACAAAATGTTTCCTCACAGGATATTCCCACTCGTCGGACTCGTGCTTTGTCTTGCGGTGTTCGCTGAGCCTCAGGAAAAACAAATTAGGCGCATTCCGGCTAAGCCCACCTCGCCTGCGTCGGGCCAAGAGATGTATACATCCTATTGCGCCGTTTGTCACGGCACCGACGGCAGGGGAGGCGGCCCGGCTGCCGAGGCGTTGAAGGTGCCACCATCAGACTTGACGACACTGGCCAGGAAGAATGGCGGCAAATATCCATCCGACCACGTGGCCAGTGCCATCCAAGGCGACCTACGCCTGCCAGCACACGGCTCAAAGGAAATGCCGGTTTGGGGCAAGGTGTTCTGGCGCATGAGCCAGGGGCACAGTTCCGAGGTGCAGTTGCGGGTCACCAACTTGAACAAATACATCGAATCGCTGCAAGCGAAATGACTTAGATCCCTCGGCTGCCACCGCAAGAACCTTACATTTGGACGAGGGAACAGCTTTGGGGCAGAACGGCAAGCGATAGCTGTCTCAACAAATTATGCACAAAACGGACGGAGCACTTTATGAGCGACGAGCAGAAAGACGCGGTGATTGGCCGCGTGGCCCGCGAACGAAGCGAAGCAAAGAAACATTTATCCGCGCTCCGAGTCGAAGCAATGAGGATTGGACAAGTGTTCTCTGATATCGGGAGACATTTACAAACGGACCCCGAACATGTGGTTTTTGAGCGTGAGCCTGTTAGCGCGATCTATTCGAACCCTCGTTTGGACAATCTCGCATATAGGCAAAGCGACATCAATAGCGACGCCGTTCTCAAGCTGACAAACGAAATTCGCGGAACTCTAGATAACGTCAAGATTTTGGACGAAAAAGCTGCGAGTGTAGGAATCGCCTAATGCCCGGTGAAATCACCGTAGACAAAAGCGAGTCGACACCCTGCTTCAGAAGAGGCCGGCGGGCCGGGGACCTCGCCTCTGCCAAAGGACCTTCTGGGCGAAGGAATAGAGACGGTGGAAGTCTGTCACTGACGACTGCTGATGTCCACAGCTAAACGTAATCTGGGCGTGTGATGAAGCGTAACACTTCCGTGGTATGGAGCTGGCTCTTAACGGCGTCGATTGTTGGGCTAGTAGTTGTTTTGATCTTAGCCGCGTTTCGCCTCTGGGGGAACAAATGAACGCTGAGCAGCCAACTTATCGGAGTAGACGGGGCGACGAACCTGAGAGGTGAAGACCAGCTCCGAATTGTGCGGCCGGCTACATCCGCTCCGCCGGATCGTTTTTGCCTGCAGATTCCTAAGTATCTCGAGCACCCAATCCTGAAATTTAATAATGCGCCGGCTGCGCGCTCGCTTCGTCTCCGCAAAACGCCACCCGACTGCTGATCTCTCCAGGGTACGCACGACGCTTACAGTACCTCGATCCCAATCGATGTCCGGCCATTTCAACGCGAGGTATTCGATGGACGCATGCCGGTGGTGAGAGCGACTGCAAAAACCGGCCCATAGTGAGTCTTGAGAGCCGCCGCCAGGAATGCCCTGGATTGATCTGCACTGAGAACCTGCATCTCCCGACGGCCGAGCCGGGGCAGTTGGGCGCCGTCCGTCGGATTTTGCAAGAGAAGCCGCCATCGGATGGCCTGGCGGATGGCGGAGCGAAGAACAGAATGGGTGTAGCGGACAGTGCGAGCCGACAGACCGCGGCCAATCATTTTCTGATATGCGTCCTGCACATCGAGCGGAGTGACTGCGGATAGTATTCGTCCGCCGAGCACAGGTCGGATGTAGCGCCGTAACAAGCTCTCGTAACTCTCATAGCTCTTGTCGCGCAGTTTTGGTTTGGCGGCCGTATCGAGCCAGCGATCAAGGAACTCGTCGAGCGTGACCGTGACTCCTTCCACTCGGCGGCCAAGGTCACGTTCGCGCAGCACCTTATTAAGGTAGGTCTGGGCCTGCCGGACGGGGCAGTGCACGGTGCGGCTAAGGTAGCGCCGGCGGCGGGTTTCGCGGTCGCGGCCGAGGAAGACGCGCACCAGCCAGCGGCGCCGTCCCCGCCCCACGATTTGTCCCGTCTTACGAGCCAATGAAACTCCCTCCCGAAAATCTGGCACACGGCTGGCACACTGGCGCCGGCGACCATGCCGCACCTGCAATCACCTAGGGGAGGGGTTGGGTGAGGGGCAATCAGTCATCCCAACGGGACGTTCGCAACAGATACCCCGTGCTGAAAAGATACATAGCTTGGGGGGAGAAATGGGCTAAGGATGATACTAAGAAGGGGGGTAACCCGTCGGCATGGAAGGTTGGAGGCGCATGAACTAATCGCAATCTTGGGGCATGAGAAGAATTCTTTTGCTGCGCGCACACGCAAACAAGCCCGCGTGCGGTTTTCTGCACGTCCATAAAGTAAAACAGAGGGGCCTATCCCCTCTTTATTTTCAATGACATACAGACAAGCGCCGCTCCAGCCACAGAAACGTTGAGCGCAAAGAACTTAGCCAGAAAACGCTAGGTTAACACTGTTAAGTGACGTAACAACGTACATATAAAATACAGCGTTTTACGGGCTGTTTAAGAAGTCGTAACAGAGTGCATGCTACTGCTTTCACCAGACTGGCCAGCGCTGCAACAGGCGTGACCGGGCTGAGGCTCTGGCCCTGCGGCCAACCATCAACAGTGGCTCATCCTCATGCCTGCAACGAAGCACGCTACCATAATGGCTGCTATCACTAGGAACCTATCCACACGGGTAGCCTTCGTCTGTTCCATATAGTGCTCTGATGTGTATCCCATAAAGCCTTCTCCTTCTGCCCGTCCATGTGTGGGGTTGCATTTCTCTAGCGGGTTTTGCGGTTCATCATTTCGTCAATACGCTGAGTAGGTTGCCACGTTTTCTGTATTCACCCAGCCGCGCCGATCAAATGTGATGTCAAAGTCGTGTGCTTTTGTTAGCGTGTAAATCCACAGCCGATGCGCCGTTGATGGTTTGTGCACAGACGGCAAAGCCAGCCAACTGAATGCACAAAACTTCCACCACGGCCAGTTGCTAGGATGCACGCGGTCGCCGTGCGTACATTTGCGCGAGTCCAGCGGCAATCCATGCATGATGACAATTGCTGGTATCGGCGGCATTCTCAGTGTCCACTGCTTCGATCCCATTGGCCATTTCATTTTGTTGCCTTTCTCCTTAGCGGGTTTTTCGTGCCAAGGATCGTCCAACGTTTTCCGCACTACTTCACTAGGCCGTTCCAAATCAAGCAACCATACCAGCCAAGACCTAGGCACAGCCACGATATAGCCAGCACGGGCCACTCCATCCGGCCCCGAATCAAGCCAACCACAACCCAGCCTACTGTATAACTCCCCAACGCTGCGAACAGTCCCATATAAATCATCTCTTCTCTATCCATGTTCCTGTGTGTGGTGTTGCTTTCTCTAACGTGTTTTTCTAGTTCATTTTCTGAACGGAAATTAAATCGCCGCTCATCATCCAGCGAGATAGGCTCGGTCTGCTCTGCATGTGGCACAAGGGCAGTCCTCCTTTCCAGTATGCTCCCATAGCACTGCTCCCTCTGGTATAGGTGTCTGGGTTTGGGGTTGCTTTTCTCTAGCGGGTTTTGCTCGTTCGTTTTCTGGCACAAGAATCAGCCTTTCATAATCAACCGATCAGGTGGAGGAGGTGGTGTCTCTCCGCGCTCTCTCGCAGACGCAACATCATGCAGCCATTGCTCTGGGGTTCGGGGCAAAGCCCCGAGGTTTTCCCATTCTTGATACCCCCAGGTGCGTTTTCTTGGAGAAGAGGTTTTCGAGGAAAGGTTTTATGGACGAGGTTTTGATTCACAAGGAAGGGTGCGGCTGCTGGCGATGCCTGTCGGGCCACATGGGAAGGTATATCGATTCCCTCGGTTCTCAAACCGGCCCAGGCGAGTGGCAAGTGTTCGCAACTATCACATTCCGGACCTCGACCTACCCTTGGCAACGGGGATTTCCGACAGGTGGAACGGGACGGCCAAAAGCTGATTTTGCCCATCATCTGTTCGACAGATTGGTCGCGCACCTGGAAGACGAAGTTGGTTCTCGCGTGGATTTTGTGGTCGCTGACCAGCTTGGAGACCGGGAGGGCAGGCTGCATCAACACGCAATTTTGGCTGCACCCGGCTTGGCTGAATACTCGCGAACTAGCATTTGGGAATGGCTGAAGGAGAAAGCTGGCTGGAGCCGCGTTCTGCCGTTCGAACAGGGTGCTGCCTTTTACATCTCTCGCTACATCGGTCGTGACATGAACCGCTGTGAATGGAACTTGCGAATTGGCGACCGTCAACTTTCCCAACTCGACCCGCATGCAATCGGCGGAGTCGACCTGACATCGTCCGCGGGCCTTCCAAAAGCCTTCTTTCACAATTCATTCAGTGCGCGAAAGCGCTAGGAGAAATGACCATGACTATTGACGACGCAGGACGAATTGCTGTTTCAGCCAACCAAACCTCACGAGAACACGACAACGCAATCAGCGTTCATTGTGACGGCGCAGGATGCAGACCTGATGGCAAGGGATCTGGATTCGCTTGGTTTCAACCGGCAACACGACAACAACACATCGAACACATCGATGGATTAACAAACAACCAGGCGGAATATCGGGCGTTCATCTCCGCGCTCATAGGCATGCCTATCGGAAGCACCGCACACGTCTTCACAGACTCGCAGTTGATGTGGTCTCAGTTCACCGGCAACAACCGCGTCCGCCATCCGGACTTGTCGGAGTTGCTGTCGCAGGTTCACGCATTAATAAAGGAGAAGAACCTAACGATCGATCTCCAATGGGTGCCACGTCACAAGAATCTAGCTGGAAAACTTCTCTGAAACGGGCAAAAAGCCTCTTGCAACGTTAACGTTATGGACATCCTATCAACACAATTTCTTCCCTGCTTATTGTGCGGAAACAAACTGCAAAAGCGCACCGACAAGCACAACAAACCATATTTTGTTTGTGACCCGTGCGGAATTCAGCTTTTCGTGCGCAGACAACAAGGAATTGAACGACTCGACAAGTTGTTTCGAGCGTCCGAACGAAATGCGGTTCCGTTTCAGCAAGCTGCAGAGCGTTTGTACAAAGTGCAAGCTCTGCTGGGTGAAATTGACGGAACGAAAAAGCAAATCACGAAGTTGAACGATGAAATCGGGTTCTTTTTCCCTGACGAGCATAAGGTGCGCGCCCGCGCCTCTTTAAAAACAAAACTCGACGGATTGTTGAAACAGCTCGACGAGATGTGTACGAAGCGTGCGTGAAAATGACGCACGCCGACAGAAGATGTCTGCCGCAAACGCAACCGCTTGCGAACTGGAGGTGGAATGTGGAAATTGAACCGTTTGTTGACGCGACGAAAGCAGCAGAATTCGTAAAATTGCGCCCGCGTCGGTTATTGCAACTTGCGCGTGAAGGTTCCATCCCTGCATATCCAGTCGGCAACGGTCAACGCCGTGTATGGCGTTTTCGCTTATCAGAAATCGCGTCAGCGCTGGCTGCGCATGCGGTAAAATGCAGCGACGCAGCCGTCCGTACCAGAAGGGAAACGGTTTAAATGGTACGGAAACGGAATCAACACGGCAGTATGCGTGTTCTCTCCCGAAAATCAGGAGATGTTTTCCAATATCGGTATTACAGGATTCGCGCCGACGGTAAGCGAAAACCAACCAACTTCGTCGTGGGAACTGTTACCGAGCTTAAAACTGAAGCGGGAGCATGGACCAAACTTCGAAAGATGAATTTCGATCCAAACGCTCCTGCAAACGTAACAACCAAACCAATCACCTTCGGCGAACTGGCAAAGGACTACATCCGAGTGGAACTTGCAACGGATCAATCCAATGCTGCAATTCCGAAGGCGCACTCAACCGTGGAAACGTATCGTCGCTACATCAACCGGCATGCATTGCCGAGGTGGGAGACAGTACGTGCAAGCGACATGGAACCCATTGCAGTTCAGAACTGGTTACGAGAACTGCACAAGCATTCCAATTGCCACCAGCATCCATCACGGCAACCGAGATGGTGGCTTGGTGCACGTCCATGCCGATATACTTTTCCTGACTCATAAAGGCGCTCCTTTTCGCTAGGTTGTGGTCCGAACAATCTCAACCTACCGCAAAAGTAGGCGCCCTTTTATATTGCGTGTAATGGCGATCTTTCGCCAACTATCCGTCAAAAAGGGTGAACGCAGAGCCACAGGGCGGTGCCGGGCTTTTATTTCGTTCAAAGAACGATGCAGCATAGAATATGGAGCGTCACGAATAGGGAGAGCATCTTGGCCGCCAAAATTCTCATGGTTCTTAGTGCGAGCATTATCTTTACGCTCGGAGTCATCCACCTCGTCTATACGTTCTGGGGGCCAAAGCTCACGCCCCGTGACCCCGCGTTGCAAATCAGCATGAGCCAGATTTCACCTGTCATTACGAAGGAAACAACAATGTGGCGGGCTTGGGTGGGCTTCAATGCCAGCCACAGCATGGGGGCTATTTTGTTCGGCCTGCTTTTCGGTTATCTCGCATTGGCTCACGGCCAACTCCTCTTTCAATCACCGTTCCTGCTCGCTGTCGGGCTGGCAATGCTTGTTGGTTTTGCTGTGCTCGGCAAGGTTTATTGGTTCAGTGCGCCTTTCACAGGCATCTGCATTTCTTTGGCCTGCTATGTCGGCAGCATTGCGCTATCGCGGGCCTAATTCAGAACCCGGTCAATGAGTGTAATAGAGATATTACGTCAACTGACGCTCGTAGGCACCCTTCTTCTGCTTCGCCTTCCACGCAGCCCATCGTTTCCTCTGCGCGGCTGCGATCCTCGCTCTGGCCTTTGCTGACAGGCGTCTGCGGGTCTTGGCTCCTGCATATACTTTCCCAAAAGCAGAGAGAGCCGCTTCAATTCCTGCCAACTGTTTTGCTACACGGTCGCGCTCTTTCTTCAACTGCTTTACAAGCCCGTTCACGTTCACCATGGGTTCCCCCCTCAAGGCTTTGGATCATAGCAGAATGGTACCCTTCGAAAGTTTGTTCGTAATTCGTAACGCAAGCACACCCATTTGCAAGATATGACTTCCCGGTTGTACAAAATAAGTTTCGGACTCAGCCGCTCCCACAGTCATCGAAGAGAACGCTTTGGACTATCGCGTCTGCCTTCCGCTTCTTGGCGTCCTTGCCCTCGCGTTCGCGTTGGGAGAAACTCGGGTCACACCTAACAACTGAGGAGGATCGGGATTATGAGAAAAAGCACGGTTGTCGCTGCTGTTGCCTTGTTCATCGCCATAGGCTCCCTCAGCACTGCAGGTCGGGCGCAGGAGAAAAAAACACAAGAGGCAGTCGCCCTGCCTATGGTGCTACACTGTCCGCCTTCCGCAGCAAATGCCTGCGCAGCTATGAACGTCCCCGGCTCCGATACGTGTTCTCAATACCAGTGCGTCGCTAAATGGAAAGGGAATGTGCTTAACTGGTCCTGCGTCTCCGTTAACCAGCCACAGGGTACACAATGCCACAACACCAACGGATGCGTACAAGTTGGGTCCTGTGATCAAAACGGTGGGTGTAACCCGTCTCAAGAGAAACAACTGGTCTGCCAACAAACACCGACGGCAACGAGGGATCAAATTATTTGTTGGTGCGTAGGGCTTAAGTGTGAGGCTCTACTAGCGAACGATGGGCCATACAAAGGCAATGTTTCCACTATGTGCAAACAGGTTTGGATACCGCCTGCTGAGTAGTCGAGGGCAGCGGGAATTCCCTTCGTGGGCTGAAGACCCCGAGGCCGTAGGTGCACTCGTGGCCTCAGTCACCACGTCCGCCAAAGAAACTGCGCGGGACGTGCGGCAGGAAGCCCGTATCTACTGCTGCACGTCATCACGCGACGAAGGCTCGGTCCTCAATCCCTGTTCGTAATTCGTAACGCAACCACATTCACTGCAAAATTTCACTTCCCGGTCGTACAAAATATGACGAACGGGAGAAGTCGAAGTGAAGTCGGACGCCTGCCAAAGTTGTGGTGGTAGTGGATACGTTGCAAGACCAGTGGATGTGTATGACATCGCCTTCATCCGCACAAGGTGCTCTGACTGTGGAGGCAGTGGCCAGAGTGTGGCTGAGTCATCGCCGGAAGGCGAACGCTCTCAGAACCCGATGCCAGGAATAACTACTTCATTTGGAGTAGCACCTTCCCAAAAGCCTTGACTGTCGCGCCTTTCACGGCCTATGCTCCTGCCCAATCCGGGGACTGTTTAGGAGAGGTCCAGCTACGGGGTGGAGAGCCTACTCCTAGAGTTCCCGTATACCAAGTACGATCTCTCGTCAATCTCACCGATGCTGCCACTCATCGGTGAGGTTTCTTTCAGATCGCCACATCCAAGGCGATTTCCTCGCCTATGCCGAGCGCTTCCGCTTTTCGTCGTTGGCATGAGTCTGGGCGGATTTCTTCGCGGATCGAGCGGGGTATTCAGGCGCGAGCAAGAAGACTGGACGGTAGTGACGGCGCATGCATTCGTGGCATCTCACAAACTTGAGAAGCAAAATCAGGCATGCGGAATCAAGCCACGTCTTCGGTTGCGAACCGTACACTTCAAGACTGCCGCAATAAGGACAGCGGTTCAACCCAATTCTACGCATGACGACAGCACCCTTGCGGCTTCACGACGATGCTAACGCCAAGTCCAGCGATTTCACTCATTGAGCTCGGCTGCGGATAGTCTCCGGTGATCCAATCCCAATATCCAGCCCATTACGGAATTCGTAACAAAGGACCGATCTCGCAGGTTTTCGCATACATCCGGTGCTAGGATTTGCTGGATTATCGCTTCCCCCATCCAAAGGAACTTGGACATGCCTGGCGGAGAGGGAAAAGTGTGTCCCTATTGCAACGGTAAGGGATATGTATCGGTCGAGGTACAACACACCGACGACAGCCATGGTCGAAGTGACATCAAAACGTGGGTACGAAAGGACTGTCCGCTGTGCCGAGGCACGGGACATCTTGTGGGCGACGGTAAATCGAACGATTCCTAACGATTTCGCGGTATCTTGTATCTTGCCTGACCACAGGATCCTCAGTAGAGAGCAGGCTGTGCGTCACCCCTCATACCAATCATCCGGCGGCAACGGCAGTCCCCAAATGTTCTCAGGCCGCTCGAGTCTGACTCCGCAGTGCCGGGGTTGGTCTGGATCGACGTACACGACCTCGGCTGCCGAGCGTTTGTCTGTGATAAGGACTTGAATTGAGATTTTCATCCCTACGCGCAGCGCGATGGCAGTCAGAATCAAGGCTCCATGGAGGTTGACAACGACTGTCTCACCCTCGCACGTAAGAGGTTCGCTCATACCATGAGCCTCGATCATAAGTTTCAAACGAACCCGAGTGCTCCTTCGGAATTCACGAGCAACTAGCGTTGAGGTCATACGCCACCCGCTTTTGCTTCCGTTGCTTGACAGCAACCCTACATCGCTCGATTGGGTGATTTCAAGATGGTTTTGCACAGCCAAGCCATCGCACCCAGAACCGTTCCTCCCTCATGTGATCCCCGTCACAGTTCTTTGGTGCGAATTGTGATGGAATCTCGCGATTCGCCTCGTGGGGAGGCCGCACATGTCGGACCCTCTTGCGGACTCAAGTGCACGCTTGGAGCGACTCTTGGATCAGGTAATGAAGGAAAGAGATCCAGTGAAGTGTGACGAGTTGTGTGAAGAAATCTGGCGGGCACTACATGAACGTGACGCGATAAGAGAGGCCCTGAGAGTCGCAAGTCGAGATCGTTGACGAAATCAGGCGTTCATACTCATTGAGGTTTGGCGGTCCTGGGTCAATGAGTGCAATGGGGATTTAACGCCAATTGACCGGCAGCACGTAATTTCCGGTTGCCAAATATATTAGGAGGTGGCCGTCGCAGTAAAATACGGGCAGGCATTACGGCTCGCATAGCTCCGATGAAGCTCCGTGTATCTTCCTGCCTCTTATTCGTTGCTCTTCTAGTTCCGTTTCCGATCGCTGCGCAGCAAGCCCCTCCGCTTGCGATCGACGGACAGGTCGACCGGCTCGCCGCCGACGAGATGGCGAGCCTGCACGAGCCGTCGCTCGCGATCTCGATAGTGAATGCCGGCAAGCTGATCTTCACAAAGGGTTACGGCGTGTCAGATGTCGAGAACCATGTGCCGGCCACCGCCGACACGGTGTATCGCATCGCGTCGGTCTCAAAATCGCTGACCGCCACCGCAGCGATGCGGCTCGTCGAAGAGCACAGGCTGGACTTGGATGCGCCGGTGCAGAAATACTGCCCGGCATTCCCAACGAAGCAGTGGCCCATCACAGTACGCGAGGTACTTACGCACGAGAGCGGCATCCGGCACTACAAGAACGACGACGAGAGCATCAACACCCGCCACTACACGTCAATCGACGAGGCGCAGACCCAGAATTTCGCGAAAGACCCGCTTTTCTTCGAGCCGGGTACGAAGTTCAGCTACACCAGCTACGGGTACATCGTGCTCGGCTGCGTCATGGAGGACGCGTCGGGCATGAGCTATACCACGTACATGCAGCAGAGCATCTTCGAGCCGGCAGGCATGGCTCCGACCCGACTGGATGATGTCTTCGCAATCATCCCGCACCGCGCGCGTGGATACAGTATCGACGAGGACGGCAGACTCCAAAACGTAACCTTGCTCGACATCAGCAACAAGCCACCGGGTAGCGGTATCAACTCGACTGCCCGCGATCTTGGCCTGTTCATGGTGGCACTGTATGGCGGCAAGCTAGTCACGCCCGCCACCTGGAGCGAGATGATCACCCCGGCAAAGACGCGCGCTGGCAAGCCAACAATCTACGGCTACGGCTGGTTCGTCGGCGGGCCCATCAGCAGTTACCACGGGCTGCGGGAGGTCGGCCACGGCGGCGATGTCCAGGGATTTGCAAACGTGCTCTATGCGATACCGGAGAGGAGGTTCGCTGTCGTCGTCCTAAGCAATGGAGAGAACGAGAAGGTGTCGATCGAGTACATCGCCTTGGCGCGCAAAATCTACGACGTCGTGACCGCGCATTAGCAGCGTCGGGTACGAATCGCGTCATGGCTCAACGACCGCATTCAGCGTTGTGCTGACGAGCAAGCCGGAAGTCAATTGGCGAAACCAGACGTTAGCACCAATTGTCTCTGACGGTCGTAGTTGGTGCTATGGCAATGTTTCGCCAACAACCATGTCGTTTCCGGTTTGCCAGCCCGCAACCATTGGACCTTGCACGATCTGATCGGTGGTCAGAACAGCCGGACATAAGGACGCGCGCCGGCCCCGGGCAACGCCAGGGCCCCTTATTGTTCGTCGAGATAGATGCGAAAGAGGTTGGCCTTCGCCGAACGGCGCGTAGTGACGAAGTAGTTGGGTGACATGCCCGGAGATATGTTGTCGTGATCGACTAAACGCGCACCGGGAATCCGCGCGAAATCTGCTTCACTGCGGAAGCCCTTCGTAAAGGCGGGAGGGGCGGCGCCGGACTTGATGGGTATCAGCGCTGTCCTGAATGAACCGAACGGAAAAGGCCGCAGGGACACATAGACCCATTCCCCATCCAAACTCCACGAGAGAAGCGGAACCGAGAAGCGTGTGGCGCCGAACCCGTAGTTGCAGGTGTCACATATCACGATTGGTGCACCGCCCTCGAGCGGCACAACCTCAACGATCGCATTCCTGTCGCCGTGTCCACCGGACGGCGTTACGCCCACCAGAGCCCAGCGACCATCGGGCGAAACGCTCTGCAGTTGCATGATGTCGAGATCTGAAGCCGGGGCCTCGCCGCTACCGTCTTCATTGATCTTCATGATCTTCGGGAGTACTTGCCCGCCCTGATATAAAATCTGCCCAGGCCTGCCGAAAAAAGCCCGATACTCGTCCCCGAACGTAAGTTGCCGCGGCGCCTGCGTGCGGTCAAGCCAGCCAACCCAGATCCCCGAGCGGGCCTGGCCCTGTTCTGTCGCGAACACAACTTTTTTCCCATCCCGGGAGATCGAGAAATGCGTGATTACGAGACCCGGAAATAGCCGCGCCGCCACTCCGGTCCCGAGGTCGGAAACCCACAGTTCGCCGCTGAAGTAGGAGCGTGAACCCGTGACTCGCCGCAAATAAAACACCTTCTTTCCGTCCGGTGAGAGCGTAGGGAGAAGCGAGTAACCCTCAGAGGTGACTTGCTTGTCCCCTGCCTTGTCGTCGTGCAGCCAAATGGCGGACTGCTGCGAGCCGGCGGTAGTAATGAACGATTTGCCATCAGGCATGATCGCCAGCCCTTCCTCCTCGCTCGCGCCGGAAGGTGTGACCTGCTGAGGTGTTCCGTCAGGAAAACGCTGTCGCCACACGTGAAAACCAGCCGTCCGAGTATCCACGGTGAAGTACATCCATTTGCCATCTGGAGACCACTGCGCCCAGGTACAGGAACCTTCCGGTCCAACTTGTTGTCCCGCGGACGAGCCATCGAACGGCACCAACCGGCATCGTCTCCACCACTGGCTATCCATCTCTACGAGCAACACCCATTTCCCATCGGGCGACAGCGCGGACCGGTGCACCATCCCTTGCACATGATCGGCTGGAACATAGACATCCCGCTCATCGGCCCGGCTCGCACTCGACGTTGCAAGCTTCATGTGTATGCCCGTGCTGATTGTGGAGAACAATACGCGATTGCCGATCCAGGACAATCCCGTGGCGTTGGCCATGAACAGCTTAGGATCCTGCCCTCCCAGCAAAGACAGTTCATAAGTGTTCCAGGCAAACGGACCTTCTATTTGGGTGAAGTACAACTGACTGCCGTCCTCGGAGAAATTGATCGTCTGTTTCCTGAGGACAGTCTTCGTGAGCTGGAGCGGTTCGCCGTCTGGCAACGATTTGAACCAGACCTGTCCCGTGTTCGCAGAGTTTCCGAAACTGTCGGGTCCGCGAAGAAATGCCACCACCTTGCCGTCTCGCGACAGCGTTGGAACTTGAGCAGAATCATTGAAGTTGGTCAGCTGCTCCCAACGTAGGGCTGGCGCCCCGGCGCTCTCCTTCGATCTGAGACGCGGCCACAGCCATAACGTGGCCGCGACCAGAGTGCAGACTCCGACACTGGTTGTTGCCAGCACGAGCCACCTTCGAGGGCCTTTTACACCCGGCGCGTCGATTGTCACGCTGCTCGACCTTACTTCGAGCCGACGCAGGTCCGCCGCCAACTCCTTCGCCGACTGATATCGAAGCTCGCGATCTTTTTCCAGGCACTTCAGCACGATGTGTTCGAATTCCACGGAGAGCTTCGGAACAAGCGTCCTCGGAGTAGGCGGAATCTGGTGGAGAATCGCGTTTGTCAACTTCGGAACCAGGAAATCACAGAACGGCAACCTGCCCGTCGCGATTTCAAACAACACGACGCCGGCTGAGTAGATGTCGCTGCGGGGATCGATTTCTTCCCCCAACAACTGTTCGGGCGACATGTAGGGCAGCGTGCCGGCAACGCCGCTGGGTGCCATCGCCAACGTCTGTGTAGTGCTCAGCGTGAGAATCGCTTCACGCGACAACGTTGCCAGTCCGAAGTCGAGAATCTTCAGACGGCCCTCGGGCGTGACCCGCAGGTTCGCGGGTTTCAAGTCCCGGTGAAGCACGCCTGCCGAGTGCGCCGCCTCCAAGCCTTTGGCCAACTGATAGCCAAGGTCGACGACCTCCTTCTCCGGCAGCACACCTGATCGTACGCGTGTGTCCAGAGACACGCCGGGCACCAACTCACTGACCAGATAGTCCTGGCCTTCGAAGTTGTCGAAGTCGTGGATGGTCTGAATGGCTGAGTGATTGAGCCGTGAGAGGATGCGGGCTTCGTTGCGGAACCGCTTCCGCGCACCTTCATCGTTCAGCGCGCCGGAAGCCAGCACCTTGATGGCCAGGTCGCGCTCTAACTTTTGATCGTAGGCGCGATAAACGACACCCATTCCGCCAGCACCGATCTCTTCCTCGATGCGATAGCGCCCAAACCGCTGGCCAACGTTCGGCATGCGCCCTCACCCGTGCCAGATGGTAGCACGTCAAAGCCGGTCGGCTCACCGCGCCGTTGCTTCGATTGGGGCACATTTTGAGTGAATTGTTGGGGCTCGTCGAGGTGAATCTCGCCACAGCAATTAGCGGCGCCCGTCGAGTCTGCTCTCGGGTGACGGGCGAATCGGACGTGATCCGACCTGGAGGAAGATGGGCCAGAATGACTGTTACGCTCAGTTGACGCAATCAGGCGTTTGCACTCATTGACTTCGGCTGCGGATAGTCTCCGGTGATCCAATCCCAATATCCAGCCCATTACGGAATTCGTAACAAAAGACTGATCTCGCAGGTTGTCGCATACATCCGGTGCTAGGATTTGCTGGGTTATCGCTTCCCCCATCCAAAGGAACTTGGAGATGCCTGGCGGAGAGGGAACAGTGTGTCCCTATTGCAACGGTAAGGGATATGTATCGGTCGAGGTACAGCACACCGACGACAGCCAGGGTGGAAGTGACATCAAAACGTGGGTACGCAAGGAGTGTCCGCTGTGCCGAGGCACGGGACATCTTGTGGGCGACGGTAAATCGAACGATTCCTGACGATTTCGCGGTCTCTAGATTGGAGTCAACGATGTGACTTTCGAAAACTGGCCACTACACTCATTGACCCGCTTGCGAGCACCACCCGGTCAATGGGCGTCCGGCGATGTATCGTGTCTGACCACAGGATTCCCCAGTAGAGAGCAGGCTGTGAGTCACCCCTCATGCCAATCGTCCGGCGGCAACGGCAGTCCCCAAATGTTCTCAGGTCGCTCCAGTCTGACTCCGCAGTGCCGCGGTTGGTCTGGATCGACGTACACAACCTCGGCTGCAGCGCGTTTGTATGTGAGAAGGACATGAATCGAGATTTTCATCCCTACGCGCAGTGCGACGGCAGTCAGAATCAAGGCTCCATGGAGGTTGACAACGACTGTCTCGCCCTACGGCGTCGGCTAGATTAGGTCTGGGCCCTTGACCTCCTTCTAACACGACCCCGTGTTGCTCAACGAATCGTATCGGATCCATATTAAGAGCTGGGCTGGCGCGTGATGGATTCGGGGGCTGCCTAGGTGCGTTTCAGTTGCTGTTCGATCTCGACCGTTAGCCCGCCCGGTCCCTTTAGATAGGCGGCGCGTGCGCCCCACGGCCGATCTTGCGGCGCTTCGATCGTTTCCGCACCACGGCCCGTGACAGTCTGATAGTCTGCGTCGCAATCGTCACTATCGAAGCCGAGTGTAACCACGCTATCAGTAGGCGCGGCGTCCAGAATCACGCCAAACTCGCCGAAGCCCAGCCAAGCCATCCGCTCGTTGTGAACGAGGGGGACGACCTGCCACACCTGTTCGAACCAGCGAGCCACGGCCTGCAAATCCCGCACGCGGCAATGCACATGTGACACTCTCATCGAACTCCTCCGAACAGACGGACCTTGTCTGGTCAACTGGTAGCAGGGCGAGTAAGCGCGACAGATCTTGAGCGAACCGCTGAATGGTGGATCCATCTTCGGCACCTGGCCTTTGCCTGCAGATTGAAGACACAGAGGCCGAGCGATGACGGCGGCCGATTTATCGCAACTGCTCTCTTTCTGAAAGAAGAAGCCGACGAAGTCAACTGTACCAGACTGATCCGTGGCTTGATTGTTGCTTTGCTTTTTCGACAAGCGTTCTAAGTTCTTCACAGATCGCAAGGACTCGAAACTCCCGCTTTTCATGCTGTGCATTCTCAGCTAGTGAATGGCTCCTGTGATTGCGGTAGCCTCGCTCCTCTTGCTGGAGCAGTTCAATCTCTCGACGGAGCTTTTCAGTCCGTCCCGCGATTGAACTATCGTCCATGTGTGAACTCTACGCCTATGCTGGAAAAACAAAAAGGCTCATCTAGACGATTTCACTCAACCATGTCAATGAGTGTTATCGCCTTCCATGAGAAGGCCGGTCGGAGTCAAGTGAATCTTTGTTTTTTTCTGAGAACAAGGGTTTTCTCCCGCCGAGTCGCCACTGTCGCCATGCTTCCATCCGCACTCTCGAGGAGCGATTCGCTTCGCTCGGTGCACATTGGGCGTTCTCGTTTCAGCCGGTGCTGCTATCTGTTTGGCG
>Ga0208827_1000354_pt1 | contig 23226 bp, 33 predicted proteins | sample Sb_taG_5_FD_187709 | JGI IMG/M metagenome (GOLD analysis project Ga0208827, IMG submission 187709) | Peat soil microbial communities from Weissenstadt, Germany - Sb_50d_8_FC metaG (SPAdes) (version 2) | ecosystem: Environmental > Terrestrial > Soil > Wetlands > Peat | place: Germany... | reverse complement strand
ACCAGGGCGCCGTTTGCCGTGGGATAATTCGGTACGGTCCATTTTCCCGTGATCTTGTCGATGTTGTCTCCGCTTTTCAGCGGAACGTTCTCCTGAAGCGCTTCCACCCAGCCGTTTCCTGTGCCTGGCGCGTCCACAAACTGCGCGGCAAGTTGATTCAGTGGGCGCGTCCTGACAGGGGCCTCCGGGCATTCATCGTAGTGGGCCACAAGTGCGCCACCGAGAAAAACATCGCCATTCTCTTGTAGCAGGGCGCCGTTTGGGACCTCGTGCACGCAGTCCGGGCGGATCAGGGCTCCGGGAATCTGCACCCAGCCCGGGTGCGCCTTCAAAGCAACGGCTACCGGATCAGACGGGTCGGGTTCAGGTGCGGGGTTCTGGGCTGTCGCTCGAATGGCCAGGCCGCTCAACAGGATCAGGCAACTCGCGGCGTATGCAGAGTTGCAGTTTCTCGCGTATTTCGACATTGAAGTTTCCTCCGATTCCTTCGAGCTCGGGTTGATCCCGAACTCTCTCATCTTCTAGGGCGGAAAGCGCGCGGAAAAACTGTAACGCGTGGAGAAAAGTTTTCCGAGGAGGTTTTGCTCGTGCAGAAGTGCGGATTCGCCCGCAGGAAAGCTCGCAGTGAGCCGGGTCACGCTTGGGAAAAGCCAGGTGGGAAAAACCAGGGACTCACCTCCGGCCGTAAAGTCCCCGTCTGGATCACCAACCTCGCCTTTCTCGCCGCCAATCTCGGCGCTCCGGAAGTCATCGGCATGGCCGCCTCCGGCGCCAAGTACGGCATCGGCCACAACTCATCCGGGCCGCAATATTCCGGCACAAAGCACACGAGGAGCCACGGCGGTCACTTTCCGGGTGGTCAGGGAAGCAGCCACAAAGGCGGACGCTATGGGAACCCCCGGACCAGCGACCAATACGGGCGCCACAAGAAGTGAATCGGCAACTGATCCCTTGAGTGCTCGCGCTGACCCGCTTGGCACGGCTTGCAGCACAAGCAGTTTGGTGCGGGAGGGAGAGGTTGACGGTAGAAGGCTGCCTACCCGAATGGACAAGCGCGCGCCAGCAGAGAATGGCCTCCCGAAAGAATCATAAAAGTGATCGACCCAAATGGAATGTTCATCGATTACCTGCGGCAATCACCAGACGGCACTGTACGCGGCATCAGATTCTGGAATGGACGCTGCCAGTTTGTTGCCAACGCCCATGGCGAATCCGTGGCTCAGAGGGAACTTTCCGGCCCTGTGTACCTACCGCCGTTGACACCCAGTGAGGCGGAGCAGGTGATGCAGGATGAATGTGTTCTTCTCACGGGCTGCCACGAAGTGGGAGATTTACTAGCGGGAAAACTGAAGTTGCGCGACATTGTAACTGGATAGTCGCACGCACTGCCGACTCATACAGGACCCAGGCCCTCGGCGATTCGGGTCCGCTTTACTGGCTAGCGGCCTGCCCTGAGGGAAAAGCCGGGGACAGAGACGAGTCCGCCGGATAGAAGGCAAGCACCCGCCGTCACACTGTAATCAGCTGATCTACGCATCGTTTGACACCCCATCCCTCCCCTGTTAGCTTGGTTATTCCATGGCGCAATCCGCTTCGCTCAAGCGCACTCCGCTGCACGATGTACACGTGTCCATGGGGGCGCGCATGGTGGATTTCGGTGGCTGGGAGATGCCCGTCCAGTACTCCGGCATCGTCGATGAACATCTGGCAGTCCGCAATGCCGTTGGTCTGTTCGACGTCAGCCACATGGGAGAAATTGAGATCCGGGGCGCCGATGCTTCCCGTCTGGTCGACTACGTTACCACCAACGTCGTGTCGAAACTCCAAATCGGCCAGGCGCATTACTCGGGTTTGCTCTACGAGCATGGCGGTTTTGTCGACGACATCCTGGTGCACAAAGTCGCCGCCGATCACTTCTTCCTTTGTGTCAACGCAGCCAACCAGGAAAAAGACTTCGAACATATCCGCGCAGCCAACAAGTTCGACGCACGAGTCGAATTCACGAGCGATCGTTATGCGCAGATCGCCGTGCAAGGGCCGCTTGCCTTGCGCACTCTTCAGAAGCTCACGAGTGCCGGCTTGTCGTCGATCGGCTATTACTGGTTCACGGATGGAACCGTTTCCCACACGCATGCGCGCATAGCACGCACCGGCTACACCGGCGAAGACGGCTTCGAAATCTACGTCGCTCCGAATGAAGCTGTGCGCATCTGGAGAGAGTTGCTGGATGCCGGCAGCGAGTTCGGCATCAAGCCCTGCGGACTTGGCGCGCGCAACACTCTGCGTTTGGAAGCCAAAATGGCCCTGTACGGCCACGAAATCCACGCCTCCATCACGCCGTACGAAGCCGAACTCGGCTGGATCGTCAAACTGGACAAGGGCGAGTTCATTGGGCGCGCTGCGCTCGCCAGGCAGAAACAGCAAGGTGTACGCCGCAAGCTGGTAGGTTTTGAAATGCGCGGACGTGGCATCGGCCGTGACGGCTACGAAGTCAGGCTGAATGGTTCGCCGGCCGGCTGGGTCACTAGCGGTTCGCCTGCGCCCAGCCTGAACAAGAACATCGGGCTATGCTACCTGCCGGTTAGTGAAGCCCGTCCCGGTGCGAAAATTGAAGTAATGGTCCGCAACCAGCCCGTGGAAGCCGAAACCGTCCCGACCCCGTTCTATAAACGAGCGAAAACCGCATGAAGTATCCGGAGAATCTCCGTTACACGAAGGAACACGAGTGGGTGCGCGTCGAGGGAGATCTCGGCGTGATTGGCATTACCGATCACGCGCAACACGAGCTCGGCGATATCGTCTATGTCGACCTCCCGAAAGTGGGTGCTTCGGTCGAGCTTGGCAAGTCACTCGGCTCGGTTGAGTCCGTGAAGGCAGTCTCCGACATATACTCTCCCGTTTCTGGCGAGGTCGTCGAAGTAAACGAAACTCTGGGCCAGTCGCCCGAGAAGTTGAATCAGGATCCTCACGGCGCGGCCTGGCTGGTAAAAGTCCGCATGAGCGCGCCCGATCAACTGAAGACGTTGCTCTCCGCTGCCGATTATCAGACCTACGTGGGGGCAGAGAGCTAGTTGCGCTACCTTCCGAAGTCTGACTCCGAACGCCGTGAGATGCTGGCGGTCTGCGGGCTCCAGTCCGCAGAAGAACTGTTCGCGCATCTTCCCGAAGATGTGCGCTTCGAAGCGCCGCTGGCGCTGCCGCCCGGTATCTCTGAATTCGAAATCGTCGACTACTTTCACGCCCGCTCCGCGGAAAATGCGAATGGATATGCTTCGTTTTTGGGCGCCGGCGTTTATGCGCACTACCGTCCCGTCATGGTGGATACGGTTGTTTCGCGCGGCGAGTTCCTCACGTCTTACACTCCTTACCAGGCCGAGATCTCGCAAGGTACTCTGACTACCATCTTCGAATTCCAGACCATGATCTGCCAGTTGACCGGCATGGATGTAGCCAACGCCTCGATGTACGATGGCTCCACTGCCGTCCCAGAAGCAGCCCTAATGGCTGCACGCATTACCGGCAGGCATCGTGTTCTCGCATCGCGAGTTGTCCATCCCGAGTATCGCGAAGTGCTCCGCACCTACGGTCGGCACGGGCAATTGTCCATCGAGGAGTTCGGGTATCTACCCGACTCCGGAACTCTCGATCTGGAAGATCTCGAGCGCAAAATAGACAACGCGACCGGCGCCGTAATCGTTCAGTCGCCCAACTTCTTCGGAATCGTCGAAGATATACGGTCGGTGGCCGAACTGGCCCACAAGCACGGTGCGCTGCTCATCGTGATCTTCACGGAGGCCGTGTCCTTGGGGATTCTGCAGCCGCCGGTTGACGCCGATATTGTCGCAGGGGAACTGCAATCATTCGCCATCGCGCCGTCATACGGCGGGCCATACGCCGGCATCATTGCGACGAAAGAACGCTTTATTCGCCAGATGCCCGGCCGCTTGGTCGGCGAAACTACCGATTCCCGCGGCAATCGCGCCTTCTGCCTAACCCTCGCCACCCGCGAGCAGCATATTCGCCGGGAGAAAGCGACCTCCAACATCTGTACCAACCAGGCGCTGATCGCGCTCATGGCAACCGTCTTCATGAGTGTTTACGGAAAGCAGGGATTACGCGAGCTCGCCGAGCAGAATCTGGCCAAGGCCCACTACCTGAGTAGCCTATTGAAGCCACGCTTCACTGGCCCGTTCTTCAACGAGTTCGTCGCCTCCACCAACGGCCGTGCTCCCGAAGAGATTAACCAGTTATTGCTCAAGAAAAAGATCATCGGAGGCGTGGCGCTGGGCAAGTGGTACCCGGAGTTGGAGCATTGCGTGCTTCTGTGCGCAACGGAAATGACCCGGCGCGAGCATATGGATGAGGTAGGGCGTGCGTTCGAGCCCGTTCCGCAAGCGGCATGATCGCCAAGGTCCGTTCTCACATCACACAAAACGAGCTCTTGTTGTTCGAACAGAGTTCACCCGGCAAGAAGGGTTACCAGTTGCCGCCGCTCGATGTGCCGCCGGTCGACGCCGCAACTGTTCTGGGCGCGGCGAACGTGCGCTCGGAAATCGACGGTTTCCCCGAGGTCAGCGAAGTCGAAACCATTCGCCACTTCACGCGCCTGTCTACGTGGAACTACGCCATCGATCTCGGTCTCTATCCGCTCGGCTCCTGCACCATGAAGTACAATCCGCGCGTCAATGAGTTGGTGGCGCGGCTCGACGGCTTGGCCTGGGCGCATCCATACCAGCCGGAAGCTTTGGCGCAAGGCGCGATGAACATCATGGCGCGCCTGGAAGCGGCGCTCGCTGAGATCACAGGTATGGACGCCGTCACCCTACAGCCGGCCGCGGGGGCGCATGGCGAACTGACAGGCATCCTCCTCATCCGCGCGCTCCTCGAGAAGCGCGGCAATCCTCGCAAGAAAGTGCTCATACCGGATTCGGCCCACGGTACTAACCCCGCGACCGCCGCCATCGCCGGTTACAGTGTCGAGAACATTCGTTCCAACGACTGTGGCTCTGTGGACCTGGCGCAGCTCGAGCGCATCGTCGACCAGGACGTCGCCGCGTTGATGGTGACCAATCCCAACACGCTCGGTGTTTTCGAGGCAAACATCAAGAGTATCGCGGACATTCTGCACAAGAAGGGCGCGCTGCTCTACATGGATGGCGCGAACATGAATGCGCTGGTAGGGATCGCACAGCCCGGTCGCTTCGGCGTGGACGTCATGCACCTCAACTTGCACAAGACGTTCTCTACGCCGCATGGAGGCGGCGGGCCCGGGGGCGGCCCCGTTGCTGTCAAAAAGATCCTGGAGCCGTTCCTTCCGTTACCTCGTCTCAAGCACTTACGCAACAGGTGGACGTTCGACTACAAGCGCCCGCGCTCCATCGGCCGTGTCCGCGCGTTTTACGGAAATTTCGGCGTGATCGTCCGTGCGCTGGCCTACATTCTGGCGCACGGTGGCAACGGATTGCGAAACGCGACCGTGGATGCTGTGCTCAACGCCAACTATATTCGGAAAAAGCTCGAACCGCATTACGATCTGCCTTTCAAGGCGCCCAACATGCACGAGGTCGTGTTTAGTGATGATCGGCAAGCCAAGCATGGTGTGCGCACCGGCGATATCGCCAAGCGATTGATCGACTACGGCTTTCATCCGTACACCGTAAGCTTCCCTCTCATCGTGCGCGGCGCGCTCATGATCGAGCCCACAGAAACGGAAGGCAAGCGCGAACTCGACCTCTTCGCCGATGCCATGGCCTCTATCGCGCAAGAGGTCGAGACCGATCCTGAATTGGTGCGCTCGGCGCCGCATAGCACACGCATCAGCCGCGTCGACGAAGTTACTGCCGCGCGACGTCCTGTGCTGAAATGGAAGCCCGGCACTCCCAGCGCCAAACCAGCGGACTGAACGTAGTATTCTGAGTTGTAGGAGATTTTGAATGGGATGTGGTTGCGGCAGTGGGCCTCCAAGTGCGGTAAAGATCGAGCCGGGCGCGCGCAAAGTGTTTTGCGTGAAGTTCCAGAAGGAGATGGCAGGGCTCGATGAGGTTCCGTTTGAAGGCCATCCTCTCGGCCAGAGAATCTACGAGAACGTTTCCAAGGAAGCCTGGAAAATGTGGGTTGAGCACATGAAAATGCTCATGAACGAGTACCGGCTGAACTTGGGAACGCCCGAGGCGCAGGAATTTCTTCTCAAACAGATGGAGGAGTATTTCTTCGGCCAAGGCGCAGCCCTTCCGCCTGACTACGTTCCGCCCCAACAAAAAGGCTAGCGCCCGACCACGGGCAGCGCGGTGGCAATCTCAAAGTGCAAACAGGCGTGCGCCTTGCGGAGGGCGTGCTCGATTCGATCCGGCGATTCCGCCCGCGCGAAAATGAATCCCAAATAGCTTGACCCTTCGGGCAAAGGCACAATCTTCTGACCCTCTTTCGCAGTGATGACAATGTCCTCTACGTCGCGAATTTTCGCCGCGCTTTTGACACCGTCCACACCTTCATAAATGCCAGCCTTGGGAATCGGGATCATCATGACACCGCTCGCCATGTCGCAGAGTTGCGATCGAGAGACATCCTGGCCCACCGCGTGCCGCAGGATCAGTTCTTCGAGTGATGTGTCGCGATCGAATCGCAACGTGCGAGCGCAGAGACCGCCGATCGGCCGTGCGGCAACCTCTAGGACCCAGACGCCCTCGCCGTTCACGCGCGCTTCGGCATGGATCGGTCCATGCGTGAGCCCAAGAGCACGAACGGCCCTTCTCGTAACCTCGATCATCGCTCTTTGAGAATCTTCGTCCTCCCTCGAAGGCGTCAAATAGATGGTTTCCTCGAAGAATGGGCCATCCAGCGGATCGGGCTTGTCGAAGATCGCGAGTACGCGCAGTTCACCGCGCGTGACCACGCCTTCCAAAGCAAACTCGCGGCCTTCAATGAATCGTTCCACCTGTAGATAACGGTTCTGCTCTTCACGCAGTGCCGCCACGTCCGTGCTTTCCAACAGCGCTCGGACGCGCGCAAATGCGTCCACGAACTCCTCAACGTTGTTCGCACGAATGACACCGCGGCTTCCAGATAACCCAAGCGGCTTCAGTACACATGGAAAATCTGCGTGGCGCGCGATCTCAATTGGATCGCTGTTGATTGGAGTCCGAAAGAACTCCGGAACGAGGAGCCCCGCGGCTTGAAATGCCTGGCGTGCCAGAAACTTGTCTCGGCACGCCGCCACAGCCGATGGTGGATGATGTAGAATGCCCAGCGCTTCGCCAGTAAGCGCCGCGAGAAATGTGGGCCTGTCGGCAACGGCGACAACTCCGTCGAATGGTCCCGCCGCCGCGAGTATGTCGCGCGAGGCGTATGGATCCTCGAAGCGCACCGGGATCGCATCGTCCCCCCAAGGATCTTCCAATACGTGGCAACGGTCCGTGGCCAGCGCGATATCGAATCCGAGCCGCCGCGCCGCATCCGCAAACATGCGCGTTTGATATCCGGTGGTCGCGGCTACCAACAAAACGCGAGGCACGACTTCATGTTACACAAGAGCTACCTGCTCTGTTGTATTCTCTGTGGAATCTGTACGATATTGATTTGACGTACGGCTCGTGCCGCACATTCAGATGGTTCCGCGTTGCGACTGTCCACCAGAACGTCCACACAGTTTGAAGAGAAGGTGGAGGGATGAGGGTCACCTCGTGTTCTGTACGCAGTCCGATTGCCAGTTCTTTGGCGGGCTCCTGCTTGGGATGATCCGCTCAGAGCACGCTCAGGAAGTTGAACAGGTCTAGCTCGTCCTGTGGGCTCAGGACAAGTCCAAAGCGGTTCTCGTAAAATGCACGACATCCAGCAGGGTCTGAGCCGAGCCGTTATGGAAGTATGGGGCGCGGGCGGAGAGGCCGCGGAGGACCGGTCCCTTGATCTTGCCGACATGAGCGAACTTGCCGTCGATCAACGCTTGGCCGAGATCGCTAGTCGTCTTGCAGTTGCCGCTCGGCTGACCGTCCACTAGCTGACAGACCGTGATCTGCGGCAGATAGCTGATATCCAGCCCGCCCATATTGACCGCTGCGCTCGAAGAGCTGGGGTCGCCGGTCCCGATGTTCAAGGGTGTAGGAAAGGAGTGGTTGCCTACGTTCGGTGGGTCGTGGCAGGTGCCGCAGGTTCCGGTAAGCGATGGAATCCCGCCAGAGACCAGTCCGCCGTCGGAAACATCGTCGTTGATGCCGGCTACTCCCGTGATGATGACGGGTCTGCTGTTGAAGATGACCTGCCCCCGGGCCACCGACGCCCGGAAGTCATAGGGAGGCAGTCCTGACCACGCATTGTAGAGGTTGAAGATGTTGGACGTGAACTGGCCGTCGCCCGGCGTCATCAGCCCACCCGGCTGTTCCGGCCCGTTAGGTAGTAACGCGTGGACACTCGAGTTGATGCTAACGAAGAACGGCAGCGTGGCCAGCGGTATCGGCCCCCCATTGCCGCCCGCAGCGTTCAGGGGTCCGGTGAAGAACCCGAAGGATTGCGCTGTGAATAACGCCATCTCGAAATTGACGATTTGCTGCTGTTCCGCGGGGGTCGGCCTCGTGCCGTCGCCCTGCGCGTGGCCAACGGTAGCATCAAGCGACTGATGGGCCAAGTCGCTTTCGAGCGACCCGGGATAGTTCGTATAGAGAATTTTCGGAATCCAGCCATTTACGAAAATTCAATCAGATTCAACCTGGAAGAGCATGACCCATCCCGGTGTGGCGTACGCCGCGCTGCTGGTCGGCCCGGACTTTCGTCCGCCACTCACCGCGGATGTATTGCCGACCGAGGGTGTGATCGCTTCCGCCGTCACGGAAGGTACGCCGCCATTTTGGCGGAGATGGTGGTTCCTGTCGGCTTGTGCGCTCGTGTGTTTAGCCTCTGTATTCGCCCTTCACCGGTTCCGGCTGAATCAGATGGCGGATAGACTGAATGTCCGCTTTGAAGAACGCCTAGCGGAGCGTATGCGAGTTGCTCAGATATTGCACGATACGTTATTACAAGGTGTTATCAGCACGTCCATGCAACTCCACATCGCAGTCGATCAATTGCCGGCTGATTCGCCTGCATTCGTGCCCCTCCGTCGTGTATTGAAATCCATGGGGCTGGTCGTAGAGGAAGGCCGTACTACTTTACGAGGACTGCGCTCGACAGAAAGCGTTCATGATCTGGAACGCGCACTGTCTGAGATTCCGCAAGAACTCGGATTGCAAGGAGACGTGAGCTTTTGTGTCACGGTGAAAGGCCGGCCCCTGCCATTGCAACCGAGCGTCCGCGTAGGTTTTTACAGTATTGGAAGGGATGCATTGCTCAATGCATTTCGCCAACCGCGTGCCAGGGAAGTCAAAGTGGAACTTCGCTATAGGCCCAATGAATTCCGGCTTCTTATTCGACATGACGGCCGCAAGTCCGGCTCTGAGGTGCTGCATTCGATTCCGCGTGATGTGCAACAACTGGCGGAGAGAATAGGGGCGCGCCTGAAGGTTCGGAATCGCATAACTGGTGGTACGCAGATCGACCTTCGAGTGCCAGCTAAGGTTGCTTTTGAATCTCATTCCTCACGTCGCGAAATCGGCTGGCTTGATAGGTTGCATCAACGCGGTGAGCATCCGGCTGAGCCAGATGGAAAGACCTGAACGGGTTAGACCGGGATGGCTCGGTGATCGCACCGAGGTTCGAGGACGCGCTCGCGTGCCACCTCCGGCTCGAGTGCGGCGGCCGCGAACAGAACCAGCGCGATCCAGAGAAGGTCTGCCAGTAGCAGATGAACGAGTTGCATCCACACCGCAGCGAGGAGCCAGACATTGAGAAAACCGGCCGAGAGTTGCGCCACAACTAAATTAACCACCGACGACGCGGCCCGAGCGCTTTGCGGAGCCTCGTGCGAAATCGCAACCGCAAACGACCACGACACATCCTCCGGCCACCGCTGCCATCACGGCGTGCCAGATCCGCATTCGGATGAACGGGTGCGAGGTGGACGAAAAGTCGGCTACCCACCCGCCTCGCAGGGAAACTGAAGGAAACAGCGTGTCTCCCAAAGCTGTAATGGCGCCGCTGACGCCCAGCGCCAAAACAGCCAAAAGCGCAACTCCAAGGAGCGCCGCCCGCCGCCGGTTATCGCTCCACCGGGGCGCCTGATGTCCGGAGCCCCACCACCCCGCCAGAGCAATCGCTCCGAGCATGAGGAGTGTGTTGACCAGGTGTGCCGACAAGTAAACCGCGCGTCCGATGGATGCGTCCTGCCCGACGTACTTGAAGAGCTCCAGACCAGCACCCAACAAGGCCTCGGTGAAGATAAAGACCACGGACTACACGCTCAGCGCTGCGAACAGGTGCTAAGCGGCAGAATGGACAGTCTCATAAAAACGATCGAACACAATATCAGACTGCTTTAACTAGATTCCGTCGCAGAGTGAGCGTCGCAGGTGGCGGGCTTCCAACGGCCCCCTTGCAGATACGAAGCGGCGCTTGCGCTCCGGGTCGGCCAGCCTATCAGCGGAGAGCGTCGTCAGCGCGACGAACCGGTCCAGGTGGGTATCCCGCGCCTTCCGTACCACACCCATGCCGCCCTCGCCCAGCTTTTCGGTGATCTGATACTGCGCCAGAACCTTACCGACCATGGCGATCTCAGGTCATTGAAGAATACCCTTTAGTGCGGCGAGGTTCGGGCCCCGTGCCTGTTCTCGTGAATGCCGAATAACCTAAGCGGTGGCCAAGCTGCCCGACGATTGATGAAGCCTGCGGGCAGCGTTGGAGAGAACAAGAGGAGCATCGGTGTAAGAGCGCCCGGCGGTGGTCGTTCGAACTGTGCGCTCAAAGCGGGTGCTGAAAAGCTGCCTCTCCCCTTCCGCATGCATCAGTTGCAGGTTCATCGTTACTCCGTTTACTCTGTTAAGGTCGGGCAAAATGGAGCGCGGTTGAAAACGCAGTGGTTACAGTAACCAGTATTCAGCGCCAGCGGCGCATATGTTCTTTATTTTCAAACCACGGTTATTCTTCCAAGCTGTTGGTTGCGGGTTCGATTCCCGTCTCCCGCTCCAGTATTCAAGAATAGGCACCTTCCGCACACTATAGGCACTCATGGTACGCAGACTGGCAATCATCGGGTTCGGCGTGAGTTATCTGCTGCTCGCCGACGACGCACCGCGGCAAAAGGTGCAGATCAGCAAAACAGAGCACATCGATTTCCCGGCCGGTGGTGTGCTCAGGATCAAGAACTCGGTGGGCGAGGTTGCGGTGGAGGGCTGGGATCGCCCCGACGTCGAAATCACGACGGTTAAGTCCACCAAGGTGGAGCATGCTCCGCAGGAGCTTCAGAAAGCCCGTAACGAGCTGGATCGAGTGCAAATCGATGTGCACCGCGATGGCGACGAATTGATCATTACTACCGACTTTCCCGGCCGTCATTCCCTCTCGGGCCTTTTGTGCGGCACTGACTTCGATCTCGATTACCGGATCAACGTCCCAGCCAATACCCGGTTGATCGCCGATCACACGTTTGGCGAAGTGCATGTGAACAACCTGACGAGCGACATCCAGGTGGCGGTCCGTCAGGGGGAGATTACACTAGGTCTGCCCGAGGAAGGCCGGTACACGATCAACGCCCAGAGCAATTTCGGCAGCGTGGTCTCCGACTTCCCCGGACATGAGAAGCGCAAATTTTGGTTCATCGGCCATCGGGTCGAGAATGACTCGTCCGCCCCGCACAAGCTGAACCTAAAGATCGGTTACGGGGACATCATTATTCTCAAAACACGAATACCAAAAATGCCTGCGGCGCTGAATGGCACCGCCAAATAGGATGGCGCACGAACAAGCGTAGGCGCTTGCGCATCGGCTATCACTCGTCAGCCCGACGACTTGCCATGGATGCGGTTTCGATCACCAGCCTCAGATGAGCGGTGAGACGCATCATTTTCGCTGGTACATTTGCGGCCTCCTTTTTTACGCCACGAGTGTCAATTACCTCGATCGCCAGGTGCTGGGCCTGCTCAAGCCGGTGCTCGCCCGCGAGCTGGGATGGCACGAGGCGGATTACGGCTGGGTGGTATTTGCCTTTCAGGGCGCGTATGCCTTGATGATGCCGCTGGCGGGGCGCATCATCGACCGCGTGGGCACGCGCTTGAGCTACACGCTGGCGGTGCTGGTCTGGAGCCTGGCGTCGATGTCGCACGCGTTGGCGCGCAGCGCTGTGCAGTTTGCGGCAGCCCGCTTTGTCCTGGGCATCGGCGAAGCGGGGAATTTTCCGGCGGCTATCAAGACTGTCGCCGCGTGGTTCCCGAAACGGGAACGAGCGCTGGCTACCGGCATTTTCAATAGCGGATCTAATCTTGGCGCGCTGATCGGACCGTTACTTGTTCCATTCGTTGCGCAGCACTTTGGATGGCGCCTTTCCTTCGTGGTCACGGGTTTCCTGGATCTGTTGTGGGTCGCGGCCTGGCTTTTAATCTACCGGCAGCCGCGCGAGCACAAGCGCCTCTCGGCGGAGGAACTGGCGCTCATTGAATCCGACGGTTCCGAAGAATCGGTGCGCGCGATTCCATACCGGCGCTTGCTCGGCACGCGGGCTGCGTGGGCCTTCCTGCTCGGAAAGTTCCTCACGGACCCGGTCTGGTGGTTCTACCTTTTCTGGTTGCCGGGGTTTCTCAACCGCAGATATGGCCTCGATCTTGCCAGCCTGGGTCCGCCGCTCATCGCTGTCTACCTGGCGGCGGATGTGGGTTCCATCGGTGGAGGTTGGTTATCCGGCCGCCTCCTTGGGCGCGGCTACTCGCTCACTCGCGCGCGCAAAACGGCTCTTATGACCTGTGCCCTGGCTGTGGTGCCCGTCTCGGCGGTCATGTACGCAGGCGGAAACCTGTGGCTGGCCGCCGGTCTGGTGGCTCTGGCAGCGGCAGCGCATCAGGGCTGGTCGGCCAATCTGTTCACCCTGGCTTCGGATACGTTCCCGTCTTCGGCCGTGGGCTCCGTTGTGGGACTTGGCGGATTGGGAGGTGCGGTCGGCGGGATGCTCGTCTCGCCGGTTGTCGGCTATTGGCTGGATTATTCGCACGGCGCGTACGGCCCGTTGTTTTTCTGCGCCGGCTTCGCCTACCTGTTCGCCTTCCTCGTAATTCATTTGCTGCTTCCCAAATTCGAGCAGCCAAAGGTGTAAGCAGGACACCGCGCGCGCAAAACGGGAAGCGAACGCGTCAAGCCGGATTGCGTTTCAACCTTTGCTCCGTTTAACCTGATAAAGCAGGCTTAGGTGGCCATTCGGCTGGCGTAGCTCAGTTGGTAGAGCATCTGATTTGTAATCGCTGCGCAGCGCTTTTGCAAGTCTTTCCGTTGTAATACTAACCCCTTCAGTATCAACACTTCAGATAGTTATTCCGCCCTAACGGGCACGATGAATTTGCGCCCGTTTTTGTCCCCTTGTCCCCACGATTTCCCCCAAGGTCAGCGCCCGCGTGCTGGGCCCACGACACTCCCCATGGCGCTGTCGGATCCCATCGCCAATGATGGCGAGTTTGCCGGCGCACCGCGCGGTAACGATCTCTTAAAAAACATTTCGCCCATGGAATGTAGCGGAAACGTTTTATGTCTGCTATGTTTTTTTGCTCGCTGATCCATGATCGTGGCATGGAAAAAGTCCTGTTGTCTGAGTTCGAGGTGCAAACGTTCTACGGGGTCGCTGTCCACCAGCTTCGCAGAATGCGTGCGCGTGGTGATGGCCCGCAGTTTGTCAAGGTTTCCGGAACGATGGGTAAGACCGGTGGGCGTGTCCTCTACCGCGTAAAAGATATCGAGGCCTGGTTAGCGACAAAGCCAACGGGGGGCAAGGTGGCCGCTGCGCAATGAGGTTCCGATTCCCCTTCCCGTTTCGCGGGCGCTTCTGGAATGCGGTTTCCCTCGGTGATGACATTCCTGAGGCTCAGGCTTTTTTGTCGATCGTGCATGATCGCCGGCGGAGCTACTGGCGTTGGACGGTGCCCACTTGTCCGCTCTGTCGGCGGCAGCATGTCCATGGCGGTGGCGAGCTAGACGAAGATCCGCAGAGCTATTTGAATGCGCGCGCGGCGCATTGCCAGTGCAAAACGACGCATGGGTCTTACGAATTAGTCGACGGAGATCCGGCGCGGACGGAACGCCTGATGTCAAGCAGGTGGGGATGAAGAAGCCTCCACAGAAGACCGTGGGGGGCGCGCGCAAGGCGCTGTTGGTGCGTGCTGGCGCACGCCTTCGGCAGTTGGGTCATGGTGCGGCCGAAATTTTCGCAACGATCTCGGCGGTTAACGCGGAGCGTTGTGATCCGCCCTTGGAAGAAGCCGTGCTGCGCACGATCGCTGACTCAACGGCGCGCCGCTCTGCGGCCGCAGACGCTAAGGGCCACGCCCCAAGATCCCTCATCGTCGATGGCGCGCCGGCGGCTCCGCGCGGGGCGAGCGTCAGTGGCGGTATCGCCCTCTGAACTGGAACACCGGGGGAACTGGAACACCGACTGGAACACCGGAAACCCGTGATCCATAAGCCAGTTTCACTCCGGTGTTCCAGTGTTCCAGTATCCACGTGTATATAAGGAATCGGTTCGGATACTGGGTGTTGTATAGGTGTAGGAACCCACCTTTCGGGCGGAACACCGGGACGCCGGAGACACCGTGGCATTTTGCGGTGCATGTTAATCTGAAGCCGACCGAAGAGGGCCACGCGGGACCGGGGGGTGGGTAAAATCCTGGGAGATCGGCCCCTGCCGTGACCGTTGCCCAGCCAAATTTTCGCGTTGCGGGGAATCTGGAGATTTGCTTTTTGTGTTAACCGCTATGCCAATGCGCGCCGCGCCCGATGAAGAGGCCCTCGAACCTGCCGGCGACGTGGATGACATCGCCACGCTATCACCCGCCGCGCGGAAAATTTGGGACGAAGGCATCGCCAGCGGTGCGTTTCCCGACCGGCCCAGCCAAGCGATGCTCGTGCGCTTCTGCCGCCTGCAAGATCAGATCCGCGACGCGGACGCTAAGATCCTGGTGACCGGCGGGGCGGTGATTCGCAACCGTTTTGGCGAACCGAAGCCAAACCCCTGGGTCAAGATCCGTCTGGAGCTGATCCGCGAGAGCTGCCGTGTCTTCCGGCTGCTTGGGTGGGATCAGGAGCCGCGTGGTGGCCAGCAAGGGGACCTGTTTTGGCCGCCCGCCCGGTAGCGGAAGAAGCGCCGGCCTCTTCTAGAACAAGTTTGTAGTACAAGCCGCGAGCGCGCACAAACTCGACGCGCTCACGGCGGAGTGCCTGAACCCGTGCCAGGGCACGGGCGGCGGGCGCACCACGCACCACCAAACCAACAATCGAGGATCAACGACGATGGCAATAAACAGAGCTGCGCGCGAGCGAATGGGCAGATTGAGTCACGACATGCACGCAATTTTAGACAAAGCGAAGCGTGCCGGCCGCGCGGCGGAGGAGGAGTGTGGCTGCGAATGTCAGAGCTGCATCGATGGCGATTGCGAGAAATGCTCGAACACCGAATGCGACGACAAGAATTGCGTCGACTGCCCGATGCAGGCAAGCAGCCTTAAGGACTTGCAAGCCAGACTCGATCATCTGGATCTCGCACTGCGCTTCTGATCTCCACCAGATCGGCGGTAACGCGCGTTCACCACCTGGATTGATGATTCTTTTTGTCGCGTAGAGAGGGGATGCCGAGAACGAAGGCATCCCCTAACCTGTCACCTACCGCTGCTGAGAGACCGAATGGCGACAATTAGGCCCAGCAACAGCGACGCCTTCTGGATAAGATCCCAGAACGCCGAGGCGGAATTACGTGCCATGTTAGGCACCTCCTTTCTGCGCCAATGAACCGGACTCCCAACAACTCTGAAGCTCAAAGCCGCCGAATCGTTTCATTTCTTTTCCTGTTTCCGCTGCCGACGACCGTACTGCGGCGGCGGAAGTCGGGGCATGTCGAGCGTAGCCAACATCGCCGGAAGGGGCCCAGGAGTCAACAGACTCTGCGCGTGAAACTTCTTCCCTTCGGCGACCTGTTTTTCACTGATCTCTCCTGTGTCCACCATGCGCTTCAGAGTGGTGTAGATCGTAGAGAGTGCGTTGGAGTAATCGCCCAGATAGAAGCCGCCGGCTTCAAGCTCTGCCCTTATCTCGACAGCGGAAAACTGCTTTGGCGCGTTCGCCTGCAAAATCGCCAAGATCCTGCCTTTGATCCCCACGTCCACAAGCGTTTTGCCGATTGCAGATAAGATTCCCATGAGAGTCGGTTCGGGAGCGGCTTCGGGCACTAAGGAGGCAAGAGCGCTGACGGTTTGCGCCATTGCGTCAATTCTCTTGTCCACGTCTCGTTCGCTGAAGTCGAGAGCTGCTCGCTCGTTGCGGATGCGGTTCTTTTCCCCTTGAAGCCGAAGGAGTTCGCCTTTTGCCGCTTCGAGCCACGAGCTGTAGTCTACCGCCATTACACCGGAATATATCACTAAGGGGATAGGCTGTGCAATACCGTTAGTACACGCTGTGCAATACTTGAGTATATGCCACTCTTTTGGGGAAGGCCAGGAAGACGCGGCGCAAGTTTGCATCCACAATGTGGATGATTGAGTTCTTCGAGTTCTTCAAAGCAAACCGGCGCACAGGGTGGCCGGAAACGCGCCAAGAACATGAGCAATGAACAGCGCAGCGAGAGCGCCCGCCAAGCTGCGCAAGCCCGCTGGTCCAAGCGGAAGAAGAAAGGGAAGACCGATGCCCGATGACGATGAGGAGCTAAATGGGGTAGAGCCCGATCCGGAGGAACTTGCGCGGATCGGAAAAGAATTTGAGACTGCGCTCGCTGGAGGGTATGCGGAATTTGTGTCCTCTGTTCTTCTGGGAGAGACGTATCAAGGGCTAAGAGACCGCGCTTGGAAGGAACTGCGTCTGTTGCGAGCGGAGACGGGCCGCCTTTCTGCCAAGAAGAAGCTCTCGCCGCATGCGCTAGGCGAGCGCATCTACGCGGAAATCGCATATTGGGGTCTGATTCACAATCTCGATGAGAACCTTGCCTGGGTGCGGGAAAATCCTGGATTTCGTGCGCCGGAAGGTCATATTCCGAGTCGTCACGCTGTTGAGGATCAGATCTTCCTTGGAATCGTGAACGAAAAAAACAATCCGCAGAGGACGGGGCGTAAGCCCCGGATGGGAGGGCTGCCCGTGCCGAACGTGGAAATCGAAGTTAAGGACCCTGATGTGAGGCGCGCAGTCGAGGTTGTGTTCGCGGCGATCGGCGGACAGAAACTTCTGCTGGAGGATCGTGGGGATGAACTCGAAGCGGCGCTCGCGGAGTCCGATCCACCGTCTGAACCGGCGGTTAAGGGAGCTTGGCTGCAGATCCATGCCACTATCGACTACGAGCGCTTGCAGCTCGATGAGGGCCAAGAAGCGGAACTCGTCAGAGAATTGCAGCGGTTGCGATTGTATCGGTTGCCCGGAGATTAAACCATGGCCGTCTACCGCCCCACCTACAAAGATCGGAAAACCGGCGCGAGCGTTGTGCAGCGCGTCTGGTGGTACGAGTTCGTGTATGCCGGCCGCCGCGTGCGGGAGTCCAGCGGATCGGTGCGCAAGACGATCGCCGTTGAAGCCGAGAAGAACCGCCGGCTGGAATTCGAGCGCGCGAACGCGGGTCTGCCCTCTGTGGAACCGCAGCATCGAATCCGCGGTGTTGCCGACGTGCTTAAGGATTACGCGCGGGAGTACGGCGTCAATCACCGCGCGAATTCGGTCACGATGGTGAAGAACCGTTCCGCCCACTTGGTGCGCTGTCTGGGTGGGCTGATGCTGTCGGACCTGACGGGAGCCGTCATGCTCGACTACATGGCGAAACGCATGTCCGAAAAAACGCGTGGGCATCGGCCGGCTGGCCGCACGATCAATTTGGAGATCGAGATTCTTGCGGCTGCGCTGGGTCATACGTGGAAGACGCTTTGGCCGCGTGTGAAGAAGCTCGCCGAAAATCGCGATGTCGGCCGCGCGCTCGAGCGGGACGAAGAGAGAGCCATCCTCGAGACGGCCGCGCGGAATCAATCGCGCTTGATCTATCCGTTCCTGTTCACGCTCGCTTGGACGGGCTTACGAAGTGATGAAGCCCGCGTGCTTCGCTGGTCTCAGGTGGACTTCACCGGCGCTGGAGAGATCACCGTAGGCGACTCGAAGACCGATGCCGGCAAGGGCCGGAGAATCCCGATGAGTGCGAACCTCAGGGCTGCTCTGAGTCAGCACGCTGCTTGGTGTGCGCAGAAGCTTGGTCCATTGCAGCCGTGCTGGTACGTGTTCCCTCACTGCAACCGGCTGGCTCCCGATGATGCCTTGCGACCGGTTACGTCGCTAAAGACGGCGTGGAGATCCGTCCGCAAGGCCGCGAAGGTGAATTGCCGGCTCCACGATCTCAGGCATTCGTTCTGCACGAAGATGGCAGAGGCCGGCGTGCCGGAAGGCACCATGCTTGATATCATGGGTCACATGAGTACGGCGATGCTGAGGCGTTACTCTCACATCCGATCGCAAGCCCGGCGTGAGGCGATGGACGCCTTGGAATCGAGGCACGTCCCCACGATTTCCCCCAAGGTCATCGATTTGGAGGGCGCAAAAAAGCCCGTAACTCATTGATAAGCTGGCGTAGCTCAGTTGGTAGAGCATCTGATTTGTAATCAGAGGGTCGGGGGTTCAAATCCCTCCGCCAGCTCCAACAATGCCTAATAAAATCAATGAGTTTCGGCTCTTTCCGATGCAACCTGTTTGGCGGCTTTTTGCCCGGTATGCCCAGAAGTATGCCCACTCTTTGCTTCCTCTGCCATCGTCATCGCGGCAAGAACATCCGCATCGTTCAAGTGCACGTAGCGCATCGTGGTGGTGACGCTCGTGTGGCCTGCAAGCTTCTGAACCACCGGCAAGGGCAAGATTTTTGCCCACCTCGTTATGCAGGTGTGCCGCAGATCATAAATCACAAAAGGCGAAACGTCAGCAGCCGCCAGAGCAGCCGCGTGCTGTTTTTTCAGCGTCGAACTTTCAATGTGTCCGCTTTTCGTTTTGGCAGGAAACGCCCATTCGGTTTTTGCCTCGGCAGAGCGCATCTCAAGGATGCTACAAACACGCTGAGTGCAGGGGACCCTGCGCCGAGATCCTCGACCCTTGCCTTGGTGGATGTTGATACCGCCGTCTCTGATGTTCTCCCACGTCAACCGATAGCACTCCTCCGGCCTAAAACCACAATCAACCAGAATTGTGGCAACGTCCCGTAATAGAAACGCATCGGGTTTGATCGGCTTCTCACCACGGACAACCGCACGAACTCCCTGGAGTGCCTCCTCATAGGCGTACTGAATCCCCTGCGCGTTGTCCGATACCGCCCTCAAATAGGCATGCTCCTCTTCGGCGGTCAGAACCCGCATACGCTGATTCTCGCCGGGGTTCATTCTGACACGGGGCAGCCTCGTGCTCACCTTGCCCCAATCCGACGCCAAATTGAACATTCGCCGCACTGTAGCGAGTTCACGGTTAACCGTCGAAATCTGCATTCCAGTTGCCTGACGAGCTGCCGCGAATTTGCCCAAGTCTTCAGAGGTGATGCGATCCAGCGGGAGATTGGCCAACTGGCCGCACGACTCTAGGTTCTTCACCGTCGTTTCATAAAACGTGATTGTCCTGGGCTTCTCTGCCTTCGTCGCACGCACGAACGGTAGAAAATTCTCATCGGCGAACTGGGCCAAAGTTGGGACGGGCTTCCTCTCCCGGATTCCCACCTCACCCTTTGCCAGCGCAGTTCTGTGGGCTGCCTCCATTTGCTCCGCCACTCGCTTGTTCGCCTGCTTGGTGCTTTCACGAACCACGTCGCCATTCCAAACAAACTTGTACCACCAGTATTTGCTCTTGGGTTGTTTGTAGACTGCCATTTCACTTTCCTCCGTCCTTCTTGCCCTTGGGCTTCCTCGGCCTGCCCTTTGGATAGCCCCCGCCGAATGTTTTCCTCGCTTTACTCGCAGCCGAGAAATGCTCCGCTCCGTGCAGTTCGAGCGTTCGCTTGCCGCCTTTCTTGCCCATCATGCTGGCAGCTTGCGAAATGGCGGTGGGCTTTTTGGGGTTCATCGTAAAACTATTATACTACAATCGCTTGGTGTTTGTCAAGTAGTAGCAGTCAGCATTGCAACTGCTGAATGCCGAGCCTCTGCCAAGATAATGATCTGGCCAACGCTCTGGCAAGGCGGCTGGTAAACCTCATGCAGGAGCAGAACCGGACAGGCGAAGCGTTTGTAGAGCATCAGGCAGAGGCTCACCCCCGAAAGGGTACCCCCGAGACCCACATTGGGTGATTGAGATCCTACCCGGATCGGCGCACTCTTAGCATTGGGCGGCAACTGAAAGCTCCCCGAGCAGCTTCCGCTGACTGGTACGGGTTGCCTACCGGAAGCCGCCCTGGAGGCGTTTCCTACCGTGAAGCTGGTGTTGTGATAGAGAATTGACAGAAAAAAAGAAGCCAGTCCCATTCGCGCCATCCATTCTGGTTGCGGAAGATGATCCCGAAACACGCCGGATGTTTAGCCGCACGCTCGAAGAAGTAGGCTATTTCGTGGCAGGAGCCGCTAACGGGCGAGAGGCTTGGGAATCTATCCTTGATCGCCACTTCGATCTCCTAATCATGGATATCAGCATGCCGGTGATGGATGGCATAGAACTGATTCAATTGGCCAAAGCTGAAGCTCCACATCTACGAGTGCTCGCCGTTTCGGGTTTTGTTAGCGGGGCATTTCTTCACACCGTTCAAAAACTCGGGGCAAGCTCGACACTCAGGAAACCTGTGAGCGAGGATGTCCTCTTGGCAGAGGTTTTTAAGGTGATGGGAACTGTTTTGATCTAGACGGATCAAACCCCGTCAGACGCTGGACCAACAGAATAATCCCGGCTAGGCTTCCCACCGGCATCAGGCTGTGATACATTGCTCCGGCAGTTTCACAAGATCTAGGAGCACAACATGACCGATGCCGATCGTGTCAAGTACTTGCAACCCGCCCTGTTCAGCGTGGGATTGATCTTCATAGTCGGGATCTACCCGCTCACGATAATTTGGCCTTCGGGCTGGTCATGGCACGCGGGTCAGTCGGATTACCTCCAGATGATCCTGGGAATTTACGCGACGCTGGGGGTGTTCCTGTTGATTGCTTCCCGCAACCCGCTCGCACACTTAAGTCTCATCTGGTTCACGGTGTGGTCCAGCGTTGTCCACGGCGGAATCATGGCGGTACAGTCTGTGGCGAACCCAGAGCACATGGGACATCTTTGGGGCGACGTATTGGCCCTGTTTCTTGTGGCGGTGGTCCTGGCGCTTTTTACGCCACGAGGTGCGGCGGCAAAGTCGGCCTGAGTGGGGGATGCCGGGCAAGAATCCTGAACCTCCACTCTACTGGTATGCGCGGTTGCCAGCGATGCAGGGAACTTGAAGATGCGCTGGAGCATCTCGTCGTTAAATACTGGGAAGCCTGCGGACGCAATCAGCGGCTTGCCAGCACTGACCCAGAAAAGCGGGAAGCTGAAATGCTAGCAGTCACGGCCAAGAATGCCCTGGATGAAGGGCGGAAACTCTTCGATGAGCATGAACGATCGGCGCATCCCCATATCGTGGAGTAGGTTCGGCTGCCATCAAATAGAAAAAGGGCGGCGCACCGTCGATTCCATCAGACTCAAAGACCCTCGTCACCGATCATCAGCCGCTTAGCAGCGCTATTGGCGCGGAGGCAATTTCATCCACGCACGCCTAATCTGATCGTTCGTTGGTCTTCTTGCTGCTTGCCCTTCGGAATCAGGTGCAACCGCCCTCGTTCTTGTCAGGTTCTATAATGCCACCTCCTTGCCGCATCCAACTGCAAGCGGCTTTCAACTGGAAAGCACCCTCATTGCTTCCCGACTTGATTCTGCGCCTGAGGTGGTGCGTTGTCAATCAAATACGGAAGAGATCCGCAAACGAAAACGTCAATTCTGGCCCATTCTGTTGTCCCTCTGTCCGGCCCTCGTGATTTCCTTCCGCTAAATGCGCCATGCAAATCACCGGCAGAACGGGGTTTGTATCAAACGCCACAGTCGTCGGCTAGTGTCGAGGACTTGCAAGCTATTGTTCTCTGTCGCTTACCTCAATATCGATAAGTGAGCTAAGGTATCTCCTTGACAGGGTGGTAGAAGAGGACTACCCTTGTTACCGAGCGGGTCTCTCTGCTCGCTCTCCAGATCATCTAAACTAAGTTAGGTCCTCTGAAGCCTTCCTCTTAGTTAGCCACCATAACCGAGGAGGTTATTCATGTTTGCTCGTAGTGTAACTGTACGACTCAAACCTAATTCCGTTGCGGAGTTCAACAGGACGATGGAGAAAGACATCCTGCCGCTGCTCCAACGGCAGAAAGGCTTCCAAAGTGAAATCACCCTGGTAGCTTCAAATGGATCGGAGGCTATTGGGATCAGTTTGTGGGATCAGAAGCAAGATGCGGATGCTTACAACCGCTCATCCTACATCGAGGTGCAGGAACGCTTGGCAAAAGTGATTGAGGGCACTCCCCAGGTTCAAACCTACGAGGTTGGTACCTCCACTGTCCACAAAGCTGCCGCACACGCCGCATAAGGCGGAACCGTAAATCGTTCCTTTTTGCAGGGGGGCGCGCCTGTCAGCCCCCTTCTCTTTGGTAGCAATATGCCAGCGAAAATCAAAGCCATGCTGGTCATGGCTCCGGAACGTCGTCTACCGCTGCTTGACGCGCTTGAATCTTGTGATATTGAAGTACTGCTGGTCGGCAGTTGCCGCGAAGCCCGGCGGATGCTTGAAACTCAGCCACCGGTGCATGTCGTGGTAACTGATACCGCTTTGCCTGACGGAGACTGGCGGCGGGTGCTTGAGATTGTCACACAAGGTAGCCCAAACGTCGAAGTAATCGTTCACTCTCGCTTGGGTGACCCCGCACTCTGGCTCGATGTTCTGGAGCAGGGTGGCTATGATGTATTGGTCGAGCCTTACCAGCGCGTGGAGCTGCGGCGGATTGTCGAAGCTGCCGAAGCCAGAAGGTATTTGCGCTCACACGCCCAAGCAATAGCCCACAAACGCAACGCTGCACGGGGCTGGACAGCAGGCAATAATTCCCTCGGCGATTTTGATACGACCGCCGAACGGTTGCACACCACCCAAGGGGCACCCGATCAACGGACAACTGGTAGCCCTCAGTAGCCCTCGCG